>JACCDX011194796.1_pt1 | contig 64546 bp, 80 predicted proteins | sample 7449681 | NCBI WGS metagenome assembly JACCDX01 (sample SAMN15323450, study PRJNA562643) | freshwater metagenome | isolation source: river surface water | place: USA:Blue River Watershed | collected 2017-08-18
CGTCTAACTACAGGTAACCGGCATCTTCACCGGTATTGCATTTTCACCGAGCGAGTCCTCGAGACAGTTCCCCAGTCATTACGCCATTCGTGCACGTCTGAACTTACCAGACAAGGAATTACGCTACCTTAGGACGATTATAGTTATCGCCGACATTCACCGGGGCTTATACAGCCCAGCCCTACATATTACTACGCAGGACCTTCCGTACTTGACCTTCCGGCATTGGTCAGGCGTCACCCCCTATACATCCTCTTACGAGTTCGCAGGGAGCTGTGTTTTTGGTAAACAGTTGCCAGGGAGACTTTCGCTGCGCCCTTCATTGCTGAAGGGAGACCTTATCGCTAACTTACGGTCGCTTTTTTGCCGAGTTCCTTGAGGACCTCTCACTCGTTCGCCTTACTCTACTCGAGCTGATCACCTGTGTCGGTTTGCGGTACGGTCGTCATAGACTGAAGCTTAGAAGTTTTTCTTGGAACCGTGCTCCCTCCACTCTCTCCCTCCGAAGAAGGAAATTGCGCTTTTGCTTGAAGTATTGTGTAGCGGATTTTCCTACTACACCTTCTCACTAAGCGACCCCAATCCAATAAGGGGCCAGAGGTACTACCGTCCGTCACTCCATCGCATCTATGATCGGTCATGGAATATTAACCATGTGTCCATCGGGTGCGGCTTTCGCCATCCCCTTAGGCCCGACTAACCCGCAGCTGATCATCATCGCTGCGGAAACCTTGATCTTTCGGCGTGCGGGGATCTCACCCGCATTGTGGTTACTTGTGCCTGCATTCTCACTTCCAAACGCTCCACCATGGGTCACCCCTTTGGCTTCACAGCAGATTGAAACGTTCTCCTACCGCGTACACTTCTTAAAAAGAAATGCACACCCGCAGTTTCGGCATGATGCTTAACCCCGATTATCTTCGGCGCAGAAACCCTCGATGAGTGAGCTGTTACGCTTTCTTTAAATGGTGGCTGCTTCTAAGCCAACATCCTCATTGTCAAAGGATCTCCACTTCCTTGTGGATATACTTAGCATCAATTTTGGGGCCTTAACTGGCGATCTAGGCTCTTCCCTTTTTGACCGATGGAGCTTCGCCCCCATGGTCTAACTGCCGTGCTGTAGACTTCCGGTATTCGGAGGTTGATAGGGACAACGAGATTGCTCCCTGTTTGTCCCTTCCAGTGCTCTACCCCCGGAAGGATCACACGACGCCAGCCCAAAAGCTGTTTCGGAGAAAACCAGCTATTACAGTGTTCGATTAGCTTTTCACTCCTTACCACATGTCATCCCAACGCGTTGTACGACGAACGGGTTCGGGCCTCCAGTTATCTTTCGACAACCTTCACCCTGCACATGGCAAGCTCACACTGCTTCGGGTCGTATGTATGACACAAGCGCGCTATTCACACTCGGTTTCCCTACGGCTCCACCCCATAACGGGCTTAGCCAAGCGACATACATACACTCGCAGGCTCATTCTTCAATAGGCACGCTGCGAAGGATCGAAACCCCCCGCAACCCTTTGTAAGTACACGGTTTCAGTTCTATTTCACTCCCCTCTCGGGGTTCTTTTCACCTTTCCCTCACGGTACTAGTTCACTATCGGTCTTGTGACATATTTAGCCTTACCGGTTAGTTCCGGCAGATTCACTCGGGCTATTCGTGTCCCGAGCTACTCAAGAACAAAAGCAAGAAAGAATTTCTTATTTCGAATACGGGACTATTACCCTCTATGGTAGTGCTTTCCAGCACTTTCTACTATAAGAAATTTTTGTAACTCTCTTCATACAAGTATGACGCTTTTGTCTTACAACCCCCAGTGTTTAAACGCTGGGTTTGGGCTTCTCCCGTTTCGCTCGCCGCTACTAAGGGAATAACGAGAGCCGTGTTCTATTTGCGCGAGTTATCACGCAAACAGAACACAACTCGTGCTTGTTTTCTTTTCCTCTCGGTACTGAGATGTTTCACTTCCCGAGGTGCGCTCTCTTTTTCGGACGAAAAAGAGTTCCTGTATACACAGGCTGAGTTTCCTCATTCGGAAATCTCCGGATCAAAGGTTGTTTGCCACCTCCCCGAAGCTTATCGCAGGCTTCTACGTCCTTCATCGCTGTCACAAGCCAAGGCATCCACCGTGCACCCTTCAGTGTTTCCTTTTGCGGAAACCTGAATACCACTATTTGTGTGCTCCACGCATTAGTTAACATTAGTTAAGATGCGTGGTGCAATGCTCTTCTGCATTACAGAAGAGCTACCTTTTTGATTCACACTATGTTGTCAAAGTTCCCCGCGCTCCCTAAGAAAGAGAAAAGCCGCCCCTTCGGGACGGCTTTATGCGCGAAAAACGCGACTATCCGTTCCTAAAGGTTAAGTGATAATTTCGCTTTCGTAGACACGTGTTTACGAGTATACACGATCAAGACCTCTTGTCAAGAGAGGGTTATGAGAGTAGGGTGAGACATACATGGGAAAGATGGGAAAGAAAAAAAGAGCGGGAGAAATGACCTTTGAAGAGATGGCAGAGATTGCAGACAAAGGTCCTGCGTGGTTTAAATACATACAATCCTTACGACCAACTCCCAAAAGTAAAACTGTGAAAGAGGTATTAGATGAGATTATAAACGGCGAGTACGACACAGATCAAGACTGGGATCCGCTTGATGAGTAAATGAGATATGGATTAAAAAAACCCGCCTTAAAGCGGGTTTTTTTAATTAACAACTATGTGTTGTTTTTAGCGCATGTCCTCCCCTACTTTTTCAATGTAGCGAGCTGCTGCCTGCTGTCCGCCAAGCCCAAATGCAAGACCAAAAGCAAGAGAGAGCGCAACCACCACACCCGTGAAGAGTGTTTGAATAAGTGGGCTCACTCCAAGACGATCAAGGGCTATGAGGATTGCAAAAATCCAGATTGCCCAGCGAGCAATAGTTCCTGCGAGATTCGCAGATTTAAGGTGCGCAGCCTTTGCTGCTCCTGAAACCACCTTCTGTGCAACGTCAGCGATAACGGCTGCGGCAAGAATGATGAGTACCGCAACAATCACCTGAGGAAGGTATCCGAGCACCACTTCTCTTAGGAAGACGGTTACTTCAGTAAGCTTAAGGACATCAAGTGCTGCGACCAAAAAGACAACAACAAAGAACCATTTTACAAGAACGCCAACAAAACCTCCTGAATTTAAAGTAAATCCAGCGCGCTCAAGGACACGTTCTACACCAGCAGAACGGAGTGCCTGATCAACGCGAAGCGAGTTAATAACCTGTGTAATAACTTTTCCAAGCCCTGTACCGATAAGCCAACCCACCACAAAGATGATGATTGCCACCAAAAGGTCAGGAAGAAAGTTGAGAATGCCAAACAAAACAGATTGGAACGAAGTTGTAAGAACATCGGCCCAAGAAGCAAGTTGCATAAATTGTTTTTAAATTTTAACGAATAATGCGCTTTAGAATAAGTGGGCGCTTATATAATTGTATCAAATGCAATCGATTTTTTAAGGGGGTGTGGATATAGTGTGGATTACCTTATATGCCCAGTTTATTTACAAGGAATCGGTGCGCATAATCAAACGTATCCCGTAGTAGGCGATCATATACTCCAAGACGATATCTAAAATCTTCAGTTGAAAAAGAGGCGTAGCGAATTTCTCTTCCAAGCTCTGCTTCAATGATGTGCACTGAGTTTGTAAGTCTTTTCTCTTCAATCTTATCCCCCACGACAAGCAAATCAATTTTTGGCTCCATCGCTCCAGTGAAAAGACCTGAGATTGCAATAAGGCGAATATTCCCACATTTTTTAATTTCTTCTACAATCCGCGCGTCACTCACTTCCGAAGTCTCTCGAATGAATCGTGCAAGTGCCGGAAAGTGGTGGTTTTTTTTATGCACTCTATACTCTTTTTTTCCTTTATGTGTACGAACCTTCAAGAAATCAGCTGCTGCGAGTGTGTTGAGTTCTTTTCTAACAACAGCATCAGGAAGGCGGGTACGGAATGCAACCTCTTTTGCAAAGAAACTAACATCGTCGTTATACACGAAAAGTCGAAGAAGTTTCAAGCGCTGAAGGCTTATTATTCTTGAGAGCATGTCTTGCCCTCCTTGTGTACTGCTCATGAGAAACTATTGTACGGGTTTATGAATAAAAAGAAAGCACCCCGCTTGTAGAAACGGGGTGCTTTCTTTGATAAGAGGCTTATTTAAGGGTTACTTTTCCTCCAGCCTCTTCAATTTTCTTCTTAAGCTCTTCAGCTTCTTCTTTCTTCATTCCTGTCTTAAGGACTGCTGGTGCGCCGTCAACAAGATCTTTTGCCTCTTTAAGGCCAAGGCCAAGAACTTCTTTTACGACTTTGATCACTGCAATCTTTTGTGCACCTCCATCAGAGAGTTCAGCGTCAAATGAAGATTTCTCCTCTCCTCCAGCTGCGCCTCCTGCGGCAGGTCCAGCAACTGCAACCGCAGCTGCAGATACGCCAAATTTCTTCTCAAACACTTTTACGAGTTCAGAAAGTTCAAGTACGCTCATTGCTTCAATAGAGGCAACGATATCTTTAAACTTTGCAGGAACCTCAAAAGAAGTCTCTTCTGCTTGCGCAGGAACAACCTCTTTTACTTCAGGAACAGCTTCCGCAACAACTTCTTCGGCTACTACTGCTTCCGCAGGAGCTGCTGCCTCTTCTACCACTGCATCATTTTTTACTTCGTCAGACATAATAAATAGTGTTAATTAATTATCCCGCTTTCTTTTCGCGGATTTTATCAAGCGCAATCACAAATCCTTGAATTGGTGAGTTGATGACATTAACAAACATTCCACGAAGCACTGGCGTGCTTGGAATGGTTGCAATTTCTCGTATCTTCACCGCATCAAGAAATGCGTTTTCAAACATTCCCCCAAGAAGAGCAAGTCCTTCGTGCTTTTTTCCATGCTCAAAAATGTTTCGAGCAGGCGCAGTCGGATCTTCCTTGCTCCAGGCAATAGCAACCTCTCCAGGAAGTTCTGGGATGGTTCCTTCATACCCTTTTTCTTTAAGGACGCGTTTGATGAGTGTTTTCTTAGCTACTAAGTAGCCGACACCTTCACCCTTGAGTGCCTTGCGCATTGCACTCGTATCAGCGACAGAGATTTTCTTAAAACCAACAAACACAACGGAAACCGCGTCTTTGAGTGCTTCAGAAACCTTCTGTATGATGTCTTGTTTTTTTGCTTTAGTAATTGCCATATATATTTTTATTGGCGTACGAAACAAAAAAGTCCCTGCAAGATGCGTGGGACCAGTTGCCAAAGAAAGAATTGGGTGCGCGCTTCGCGCGCACTTCTTCGTCCCTCGACCAGCTCACTTTTTTAAAGCGATTTAGTTCTTTTCGGAAACTGGTTGTCTTTGGTCCGTACTCTTTAAGTATAGCACATTTTTAAAACACCGCAATAATTTGCTTGAAGTAAATCGCTGCAAGGGTGACTACCAAAATGGCAGAAAATATCCCCACAAACTTCAAAAATTCAAGAATATAGTCCCACATATATTATTTTAATAATGCTTTGGTAGTAGCGCCACAATCAAAGAGCCATTTGTCTATGGTGCGAATAGTGTTTTTCCCTACTCCCATTTTTTTGGTTATAGAATCATACCCGTCACCCTCAAGAAGCATTCGCGCAATAAGAATACGGCGACCGAGCATTATTTGTTCACTTTTTGTGAGCATGTCTTTTACCAACTCTTTTACTTGCGTGCGCTCTGTTTTTTGTAGTACTCCAAAAAGTGCCTCAAGGGTTGTTTTTTGTTCTTGCTCAGAAAGATCGCTCAGTCTCTTTTTCATAGATACCGTTGAATTGTATTATATATAGTACAAGACGTATCAAAGATTTTCAAGTCTGAGAACAGTAATGGTGGGAAAGTTTTTTTCTTGGTTTTCAATATACGCACGCACTCTTTGCATGAAATCAATGTTTGGATTAAGCGCTATTCCTGCGTCCGCTCGTTCCCTTGCCTTTTCAAATTCTCCAGCATACGTATGCGCGAGTGCGTGAACCGCGTATGTTGAAGGGTTTTGAGGAGAAAGCGCGTATGCTCGTTCAAGTATTTCTTTTGCGTCATCAAGCCGATTTTTCCCAAGTATCGTTTCTGCAAGAAGAAGGTATGCATGGTTTATGTGGGCACGATAGTAGGTAGGGTTTTCGGTAGTAAAGCGAATATATGCTTCGTCGTACACCTTAAAAAGTTCAGATGCATGTTCTCTTCCAGTTTCTGAAAGTTGATTTCTTCCAAGCTGATCATAGAGCCCTTTTACAAAAGAAGCGGAAGACATGCGCAACGTTTCAAAATCAGAGTCTCGCATCAGTGATGTTTCAATAGCCTCTAAGCGTTCAGCATGACTTTGTGCAACAAACGTCTTAAAAAGTGCCTGTTGACGAGAAAACTCTGGAATGAAATACAAGGTAAAACTCAAAACGGCAAGAAGTGCAAGCACTCCTGCGTCGACCCGAAGTATATTTCCTTTCCACACCCTTCCTTCATTAGGGTGCCGTAGAGTGTTTTCAAGATACAGGATATATCCTGCAATTATTGAAAGCAGAAAATACGAAGAGACGGTATCAAACGCAGTTTGCGTTTGAATAATGTGCGCGATGGGAATGGTTGCGAGAATTACGGTTTCCCACTCCCCTAGTACTTCTTTTTTCTTCGCACGATAGAGCGTCCACCAAAATGCAAAAATGAGCAATGTAAAAGAAGAAATGCCAATAATTCCTGAGGTAATAAGAGTGTCTAAGAAAATATTGTGCGCCCTATCAAACCATGCTTCTCCTAAGTTTTCATCAAGAAAAATAGCATTGTTGATGTGTGTTTCCCAAGCATACGCAAAATTCTCAGGACCAAACCCAAGCCACGGGCGTGTCTCTAGCGCTTCTATTGCCTGCTCCCACACGATGATACGCGCCGCACTTGAAGCATCTATGTACCTCTCCTGCACAATGCTTTGAGGGGTAAAAAGAAGTACGAGGCCAGCAACAATTCCAATCATCCATGCTCCCGTATATGAAATGATTAGAGGTTTTTTGAATGGTGCCGAAGAAAACTTCTTTAAGAGAAAAAATCCACCTAGAAATGCAAGGAGTGCGAGCATGGTCGCGCTTGATGCACGCGTAGAGCCAAGCACACTTTCAATTCCTGCAAATGGCACAAGTCCAAAAATTAATTTTGTGTTGATGAGAATTGGAGAAAAGACAATGAGCACAAGTGAAGCAATGAGTGCGTAACTAGTCTTTGTTTTTATGTTGGTGCGAGAAAGTTCGGCAAGCCCGAGAATGAGTGCGAGTAAAAGATACGCGCCTGCGAAGGTTGGATTCCCAAAAGTGAGTCCTGGAGTATTGAAATCAAACCAAAGGAACTTTGAAGAAATTCCTAGCCCTTCAATGCCCAGAATAGAAAGAAAAGCAAAAATACCCGAAGAAAACACGACACTTCTTCGCACCAAACTCCACTCCCCTTCTTTAAGGTATGCACCAAGAATAACGGCGCCGATAGATAGGTGGGTTAAGAAAATAAGTCCTGATGAGCGAATGATGTCTGAAAAGAGCGAGCTAGAAAAAGAGGTTCCAAGGAAACCAGCAAGATACTGAACCAAAAGCACGAGTACGAGCGAACCAAGAAACCAATGTTTCTTAAAAGAGAAAGTAATGTGTTTGGCTTGTGAGATATTCCACGCAGCAAAAAGAAGAAGGATATGTATAAAAATAATAAGATAGAAAAATTTTGTATTTACCGCGCCATAGAAAAGTTGATTTGAAAGGAGAAAGGGGAAGATGGCGCAAAAGCCTGCCAAAAAAATCGAAAGTGTCGAATATTTCATATCGCCATACTAGCATAAAAACAAAAAACCACCCCGAAGGGTGGTTTTTTGTTTTGACTAGCCTTTTAGACTTGCCAACTCAATCTCTTAACCTTAGTTAAGGGTGATTGGGTCGGTCTTGAAGTCTTCAAGATCGAAGTCGTACACATTCTGGGTTGCAGAATCTGTAGTTGCCCAGGTAATTGCGCGAAGGAGTGCGCGAGTAAGACCTCCTGTTGCTGCTGCACTGTTGGTGCGAGAAACAGTAAGGGTAAACTCTGCGTATTCTCCGTCAGCAAGTTCAACACCGTTGGTGATTCCTGAATCAGTTGCTCCTCCGTTTGTAGAGAAGGTCACGAGACCAGTAAGACCTGCGACTGTTGGGGTGCCTCCGATTTCAACGCTGTAGCGTACACCTCCCGTGAGCGTAGTGTCAGGGATGGTTGATACGGTTGTTGCAGTTGAAGAATCAGAAAGGATAATGGTTCCGTCAAACGCGGTAACTTTGTACTTGATAGTGAAAGTACCTGCGTCATCGTTTGATCCGGTACCTGCGGTGAGAGACTCATCAGCAGATACGAAGGTGACCATAATACCTTTGTCGTAGAACGCCATCTCGTCTCCAAGCGCGGTTCCAGTTCTGTCACCAGAAGCAAGTTCTTCGCCGGTTTCATCCTCAACTTCAATGTACTGACGGTTGGTGTCAGTAACGCTTGCTTTAAGGGTGTCTCCTTCGTCGAAGGTTCCTGCATCAATATCATTGATGTCACCAGTAAGGGTGAAGGTTACTTTGTCTCCGTCCTCAATCGTAAGATCAAGATCGTCGAAGGTAACAGTCGCCGATAGTGCTGAAGTTGTAACGGTTTCAGAGTATTCATCTCCGTCTACTTCAAGGGTAAGACGATTAACTACTGAATCCACATCAGAACCTCCTACGGTTGTAAGGGTAATTGGGAGTTCAGTAATTTCAAGGTCAGAACCATCCGCTTCAAGAGTGAAGACGAGGAGTTCTACACCATCAGTATCGGTGGTGAGGTCAACGTCAACAACTTGTGCGTCTGGGCTCTCGTTTGCAAGAGCAACTTTGAGCTCAACATTGTTTGCTGAAGCAAACTCTTCAACCGTGAAGGTTGTGTCGTATAGACCAGTGTCGTAGGTTTCATCAACCCCGTTTGGAGAAACAGCGCGAATTCCGTTTGCAGGAATTTTAACTGTCCATCCGTCACCGTTATCGTTTGAGTCAAGGTTGCTTACACCAGTAACACCAACTTTAAGATCAGCAACGTCTCCTTCTTCAATAACGCCATCAAGGCTTGTGAAGCGGAATGTGTAGCGATCTGCAGATCGGTCATGGGTAGCATCTTCAACTTCCATGCGACCAAGTTCTTCATCTCCAAGCCATACTGAAACGTCTTGGATGAAGTCTTTGAGGTTGTCAGAAGGTGATGATCCTGCTGGGGTATCAATTTGAACAGTTACACGCTCGATTTTTTGATCTGCGTCAACTGCTTCCATTTCAACACCGAGCACCACAACATCTTCCTCTCCTTCCCCTACTTTCTCAGCAGCGTAGGTTGAAAGTTCTTGGAACTCATCAAGGTATCCTTCTTCGTCAGAAGAGGTGAATCCTGAGCCAGTACCAGTTCCGGTACCAGTGCCAGTTCCTGTTGATGCGGTTGAGTTAAGCTTTGCGCGGGTAACAGGTCCGAAGTATCCAGCAGCTGGGCTGATACCTACGGATGCTTGCCACTTAGCAAGAGCTGCTTGTGTCTGAGCTCCGAAGAATCCAGTTGCACCTGCAGGAATTGAGTATCCATTGCTAATAAGGGTGTTCTGAAGTGCAGTAACGTCTGCACCAGAAGCTCCGAGGGTAAGATCACGAGTGAAGGTCATTGAAGATCCTCCAGTGGTGGTAGTACCGCCAGAAAGTTGTGCAATCTGTGCTTGGAGCTGTGCAATCATTGCTTGAAGCTCAGCCACAGTCGCTGCGCGAGCAGGAAGTGCTGCTGCGAACGAAGTTGCAACGAGTGCAAAAACCGCTACAACTGCAGCAGCTTTTGAAACTATTGATTTAGTCATGTTTTAGTAATTATTTTAAGAAACAAAAACGATACGGTTGCTTAGTAATAATAATTAATAAGAGGTACCGTTTTCGCTTCATTTCAAGGTTAGTAATAGTTTTGAAAAGTATTTCTACTTTTCTCATCTATCGTTTCTAAGCTACCCAAAAGAAAAGCGGATCGACTGCTTTCCCATTGGTTAGTTAGCGAAGGTCAGTATGTATGTTCTGAAATGCATCCGTTACCGAAAAATGCGCCCGCTCAGAATTGCATGGGACTTAATAACGCGCGTCATGCAAAACGCGCGAATGAAACTGTGTATTCAGTTTTCAATGATCTACGAGCTTCCGTTTTTTCTTGTGCCCGTACACACCATTATACGCAACACTAGTATGGACTCAAGAATGAAACGCTGTGGATAACGAAGCAGTTATATCTCCTTACATAAATATAAAGAGAAAAGAAAACGCACAAAAATGCCGAGGCGTTTTTGCGCGTTTTTATATTCGCTACTCCACTTCCCTATTATAGCAAATTACATAGAAAGGTCAAACAATTTCTTATTCTCTTTTAAGGGAATACATGGTCCATCTCCTCTCTCCTTTTTTATTAAGGACACCTTGTTTTACGAGCGCGATAAGCTCTCTTTGAATTGTTTTTTCTCCAACCCCTTCGAGCTCTTTTGATATGTCTTTTATAGAAACTTCTTTTTTGTTTTCTATTATTTTTATTATTAAATCTTTTCTATGGGACATCTTATGCTGTCCTTTATATTCTAATGTCTGTTTCAGAGTTGAATCTTTATGGTACTTACTGTATAGGTCGGGAGTCTTTTTTGTTCCTCCAGTTTCCGTAAGACTTTTTAGTTTATGTGGAGAAAAGGCGTTTTTCGTTTTTGGAGTAACAATCTCCTCAAGCACAACCTTTTCTTCATCGTACAATTTTATTTCAGAAAGAAGTGAAAAAATCTCATCTTTTATGATAGAGACATTCATCATCGAAAGCATTCCTTGCGTTCCGGCCATCTCAAGCACGGATACTAAAAGCAGAAGATATTCTTCAAGTTCGGCTTTTGAATGCTGAATCGGCTTAACTGCCTTTTCAAGAATACGAATAAGAAGTGTATTGAGTTCGTCTTTTATTTGCTGATGCTGACTAAACGCAGGGAGTATTAAAGAGACTGCTCGAGTAATTCTTTCTGTCCTTTTAAAAATAAAAAACCTTTGTATGTTATTATTAAATAATGATTGCATGACTGAGTCATTTTTTATTCTTATGTCTTTTATGTCGTATGCCATGGCTTTTATATGAAAACAGTCCTTTACAAAAAGAGTTCTTGTTTTCTAGTATATTGTCCTTTAAAAATAAATCAAGTCTTTTCTTCAGTTTTAAACATGTTTTCTTTAAACATTTTCACTGGAGATGTTAAAATAATGAGTAATACATGGGTAAAAAAACAAAACAAAAGCGGTTTCAAATACCGCCGTTTGAGGGGGCTTTTCGCCTAGGGGTTATCATATTGATTTTCGCCCTTGGACTTTTACTTTTTCTTGCAAGCATTAATCTTGCGGGCGTTATAGGAAATGCGGTATTTTCCGCAAGTTATGAGGTATTTGGCATACTCGCCTACCTCCTTCCCCTTTTTATTATTTTCTGCGGAATGATGATTATTAAAGATGATTTTTCCTTTCCTATTAAAACTACTCTTGGTATCTCTTTGATTTTATTTTCCGTACTCTCCCTTTTAGGAATTTTTTCACACTCCCTTGGCGGATATCTTGGGTTATATTTTGGCAACTTCTTTTCTGATTTTTTTGGAATCCTTGGAGCGCTCGTTCTTTTGGGGACTCTGCTCTTTTTAGGTATTATCGTGAGCGTTAAAAAAGAAACTCTTCTATATATTTTTGAAAAGATAACGCAAGGAACACTCTCCCTAAAATCAGACCTGTTCTCAAAACAAGCAAAAAAAGAAGAAGAGTTTGAGGACGAGGCACCTCTTTTGAAAACAAAAAAAGAGCATCCTGAAGAGATTGAGGAAGAAGTTTTTGAAGAAGAACGAGCTGATCCTGAGGTGCGTATGTTTAATGACACTCTGGTTTCTAAGCAAAAAAATAAAGAGGTGAAGACGCTTGCGCATTTTCATGGTACATACCAAGCACCTCCTGTTTCTCTTTTGGGAGGAGACTCTGGTAAACCAGGCGTTGGTGACATAAAAGCAAACGCAAACATTATCAAGCGAACATTCCAAAATTTTGGCATCTCAGTAGAAATGGATGAGGTGTCTGTGGGTCCAACCGTTACCCGCTACGCCATAAAACCAGCAGAAGGAGTGCGCCTTTCTCGCATCATTTCGCTTCAAAACAATTTAGAGCTCGCGCTTGCCGCGCACCCCGTACGCATTGAAGCGCCCATACCAGGAAAGTCTCTCGTCGGCATTGAGGTGCCAAACGCATCAAAAGCAACCGTTGGGCTCGGAGGAGTGCTCTCCGCTCCAGAATGGATAGCTTCACAAAAACCACTCCTTGCCGCTGTAGGACGCGACATTACTGGAACACCTCATTATGTGAATGTTGCAAAAATGCCTCATGGCCTGATTGCCGGCGCAACAGGGTCTGGAAAATCAGTTGCCATTCACGCGCTCATCACTTCCCTTTTATATAGAAATGGACCTCAAGATCTTCGTTTTATTATGGTTGATCCAAAACGGGTTGAGCTCACCTTATACAACGGCATCCCTCACCTTCTCACCCCTGTAATTACGGATTCTAAAAAATGCATCATGGCTCTTAAATGGGCAGCAAAAGAGATGGATAGGCGGTATAACGTACTTGAAAGTGAGGCGGTGCGCGATATTGAGTCCTACCACAAAACAGTGGTGAACGCCAAAAACAAAGAGGATGAGGAGCCAGAAGCAATGCCCTACATTGTGATTGTGATTGATGAGCTTGCGGATATTATGCAAACCTATCCTAGGGAACTAGAAGCAGGGATCGTGCGTTTAGCACAAATGAGTCGTGCGGTCGGTATTCATCTTCTGCTTTCAACCCAGCGTCCTTCCGTAAATGTTATTACGGGGCTTATTAAAGCAAACGTGCCAACGAGAATGGCGCTTCAGGTGGCAAGTCAAATAGACTCTCGTACCATTTTGGATTCCGCGGGAGCAGAAACGCTCCTTGGTGCAGGTGACATGCTCTACCAGGGTGCAGACATGCAAAAACCCGTACGCATTCAAACCGCGTATATCGCAGAAACAGAGGTAAAGAAGATTGTGGAATACATAAAGAAAAATAATGCAGGAGACTTGCAGTCACTCAATTTAGAAAATGGAAATGGCGAATCACATGAACCTAATGATGTCATTATGCTTACTGAAGATGCGGATGTAGATGATGATTTATATGAAGAGGCAAAAGCTGCGGTGATGGAAGCCGGAAAAGCTTCAACAAGCTATCTTCAAAGAAAACTTCGAATTGGATATTCTCGCGCAGCACGTCTCATGGATTTGCTTCATGAGAAAGGAATCATAGGGGCTGCAGATGGCGCTCGCCCACGAGAGGTGCTTACGGGAGCACAAGCAGGAGAACAAAGAAAAGAAGACGACGATGAAAATCTATGATTGGACGAGTACTCCTTTCATTCACGCTTCTTGCTCTCTTAGTGTATGGCGTATTTGGTGCCTGGCCACTTATTGTAGGCCCGGATATTTCGCTTACAAGCCCTAAGAGTGCTTTAAGCACAGACGGGTTTTTCAGTGTCGCAGGAAATGCAAAGCACGCGGAAACCCTTTATATGAACGGAGTTCTTGTGTTGCTTGATACGGAGGGAAATTTTTCAAAAGAGCTTCTCCTCCCCAAAGGAGGGAGTATACTTACCTTAGTAGCGACCGATCGCTTCGGGAGGAGTGTCTCGGAAACACGCACGCTTTATTCGCTTTAACAAACTTTTATGCCTCTAAAAAAAACTGCTAAAAAGAAGGAATCAAAAACCCTCGCCCCAAAAGAATCTTCATCAACAGAAACGGGAAGAGCCCGCTCAATTGAGCTTGCAATAAAAGAGATAAAAACAAAGTTTGGTGATGAGGCGATTATGACTTACGGGGCGCAAAAACCCTCCCCTATTCCCTCTATCTCAACAGGATCTATTGGACTTGATTCTGCTCTTGGCATAGGAGGACTTCCACGCGGAAGAATTGTTGAGGTGTTTGGTCCTGAAAGTAGTGGTAAGACCACGCTCACCCTTCACGTTATTGCAGAAGCCCAAAAAGCAGGAGGCGTGTGTGCATTTGTTGACGCTGAGCATGCGCTTGATCCCGAATATGCTCGTCGTATTGGTGTTCGTCTGAACGAGCTTCTCATCTCCCAGCCAGATACCGGTGAGCAGGCGCTTGAAATTGTGGAGTCATTGGTTCGCGCAAACTCAGTAGATGTTATTGTTGTTGACTCTGTTGCTGCGCTCACCCCAAAAGATGAGATTGAAGGAGACATGGGTCAGCAACACGTGGGAAAACAAGCAAGGCTCATGAGTCAGGCACTTCGTAAACTCACCGCAATTACCTCAAAATCAAAAACCATCGTGATTTTCATCAACCAGATTCGCATGCAAATTGGCGTGATGTTTGGAAATCCTGAAACTACCCCTGGAGGAAAAGCTCTCAAGTTTTATACGAGCGTGCGACTTGATATACGACGTATCGCGCAGATAAAGAAAGGCGAAGAGGTCGTCGGTGGACGGGTGCGCGTTAAAGTGGTGAAAAATAAAGTAGCAGCTCCTTTTAAGGTGACTGAATTTGACCTTTTGTACAACGAAGGTATCAGTCGTGAGGGGGAAATTATCGCCCTTTCGGAAAAATTTGGCATTATTAGTAAATCAGGATCAAGTTATAAATACCTTTCAGACGAAAGTGGTACGGGCGAAATTGCTCTTGGGCGCGGATATGATGCTACACGAACCTTCCTAAGAGAAAATCCAAAGATAACAAACGAGATACTAAAGAAAGTGAGAGCGCGTCTCAAGGAGGGCGGGTTAGGAGTTAGCGCGCAAGGAGGAGGGGGTGATTCCCCTGAAGGAGGAGAGTAGTTTTTGTACAAACGCGGTTAAAGAACATACTGACACGAGTGCCACAAAGAGAAGTGTTTGTACGAGTGGTTCCGTGTGTGCAAACGCATACGAGAAAAAATAAACTGTTGCTGAAACATCAAAAAGGGGCGGTATGTTTTCAAATACACGCGCCACCCATACTTCCCTTCCTATACCAAATAAAGAAAGTGCAAAGAGGGTAAAAGAGAGTATGGTGGGAGTAAAAAATGTGCGCATAGCGTGAATCAGGTATACCCGACGCATTACTTTTTTTTGTAGTGATGAAGCGTGTTTCATTTTTCAAGTTCTTGTTTTAATAATTTTTTAGCACGATGTACACGAGTTTTAACCGCGGCAACGGTACTCCCCTCAACAAGCGCAATCTCTTCTTGCGTCTTACCTTCAAGGAATTGGAGGCGGAGTATGTGTGACGCCTGCTCGGGAAGTTTTGAGAGCGCCACAAGAATCGCATCTTGCACAAGGTACGCTTCTTGCTCATCGCTTGCGCGCCTGTCTTCTAACCTTTCATAGACTTCGGGTTCAATTTCTTGTGTTGCGATTCTTGTTTTCTTTAATTTTTGGTATCGAGTAAATGCAAGTCGCGTTAAAATCATATACGCCCAAGAGGAAAAACTTGCGCCCTCTTGGGGAGTATATCGGTCTGCATAGACATAGATACGGGTGAACGTGTCTTGGACTACCTCCTCAGCATCTTCGCGTACTCGCACAATACTCTCTGCCTTTCTTAAAAAAGCTTCTTCATACCGATGCATTAAAACTGCAAATGCTTCCGGATGAGTGCGCGAAAGAGCAAGGACTTCCTGGTCAGAGGTATTCTTTAGTGATTCAATTGAAAATTTGCTCACATCGTGTATCATACCGCAAGTATCGTCTCATATCCCATAACCCCCTTGAGACACAAAAAGTTACATGGCCATTCTTTCCTACAACGAAATACTTCCAAAAACCGTCATTGAGTATAATGGTGAGCCGTTTGAAGTGCTCTCTTCTCGTGTGTTTAGAATGCAGCAGAGAAAGCCGGTGAACCAAACAAAGCTCCGAAATCTGATTTCGGGAAAGGTGCTTGAAATATCATTTCATCAAAGCGAGACCGTGCCTGAAGCTGATATTGCAACCATGCAAGCACTATATCTTTACACAAATCGTGGTGAAAGTTGGTTTTCTGAAGTGGGTAATCCTAAAAATAGATTTGCTTTTAGCGAAGATAGCGTGTCTGAAAAAGTTATGTGGCTCAAACAAAATACAGAAGTTGAGATTCTTACCTATAAAGAAAAACCAGTAACCATTAAAATACCTATTAAAGTTGAGCTCCGTGTAAAAGAAGCACCTCCCGCAGTAAAAGGAGACACGGCAACAGGAGGAAACAAGCAGGTAGTACTTGAAACCGGCGCAACTATCCTTACTCCCCTTTTTATTAATGAAGGAGATATTCTTAAAATAAATACAGAGACAGGAGAGTACGTTGAGCGCGCTGAGAAAGCATAGTATCTTATCTCACAATTAAACACTTCGTTATTGTAGCGAGTTAAATCTCGCTATTTTCTCGCAACAATAATTCAAGTTCTTTGCAATTCACTCTCCCACGAGGGTCTACGGGTAATTCTCGCAATAAATATCTCTGCTGTAGCTCAAATGCCGTCAACCCTGTTCCACAGCGTCCGCCTGTCTCATAAGTAAAATCCTCTTCGTACACTATATCCGGCACACTAGGATTATGCCGTGATCCATTTCCTACACCACAACTCAATACGACAAACCCTAGGGCAACAGATGCCCGTGCTAGACGCATAATTATGCAGACAAATATGGCAAAAGTGCCATGTATCGAGCGCGCTTAATAGCAAGAGCTATTTCTCTTTGCTTTTGCGCAGACACACCCGTTCTCTTTCTCCCAAGCATTTTTGCATGCGGACTAGTAAACTGTCTCAAAAAAGCGACGTTTTTATAGTCAATAAAGCGCGGGAGTACGATTTCTTCACGAGATGATTGAAATGCCATAATGGGTATATTATATCACACTCTAGAAAATAGACAACACTACTAAAATGGAATGTCTTCTGGGTTTATTTCCTCTTCTGGGTAATCAATCGGTGAGCTTGAGGATTTTGAGCTCGGTTCTTGAATATCTTGCATGTCTTGTCTTGGTTCTCTGTCTGTCTGGTTTCCTCCGCCCATGCCTTTTGGTCCAAACTGGAAGTTATCAAGTACAATCTCCGTGCGGTAATTTTTCTTTCCGTCTGTCTCCCAGGACCGTGTTTGGAGTCGTCCTTCAATAAAAATGGGCTGACCTTTTTTTAGGTACTGCCCGATAAGCTCAGCGCTTCTTCCAAACGCAACTACGTTATGGTACTCAACTGCTTCTTGTTTGTTTCCGTCTTTATCTTTATAGACGCGATTTGTCGCAACGGCGACACTTGCAAGCTGTTGTCCGCTAGGGAGCGCTTTTAGCTCTGGGTCACGAGTAAGGTTTCCGTAAATGAATACTTTATTAAGATACATACGAACAGTGTATCACACTCCTATACTACTCCCACCTGTTTGAGTGCTTTCTCAAGCTCTTCATCTATAACCTCTTCTCCTTGCGAGTCTGCCACATCGGCATCATCTAATACTTCTTGTTCTCGTTCGGTTTGACGAGCAATCTCTTGCATTTCTTCTGCGTGCTTTGCTTCTTCTTTAGTAGTTTTTAAATCAAGAAAACGAAATATTGATTTTTCATTACGAGCCATTTCTCCTATGGTTTCATGACTTTTTCCATCCGCTTCGTACGCAATCCATGCAAAATAACTACTGGTGAAATCTTTGCGTCCTGCAGTTTCCATTCTTGAAACAGTGTAGGCGAGAGGAATTTTAACAGGAGCACCTTCAGCAACATGCGTGCTAACTTCAGAAATGGCTTCTTTTATGCGCTCAAAAGTTTTTTTAGCTTCATTTTCAGTGAGCTCTGGGTCAAGGTGGAAAGCAAGCTCATAGACACGGCTTTCTCCTCCCTGCTCATCTTCTAGCATCTCAATATCTTCTTTTTCTTTAGTCTTCTTTGGCATTTGAGCATAGTAACACATTCTTTTGACACGCGCAATCCGCACTATGATACATCATAGTGCGGATTTTTACCTTGATCTTACTTGGATAAAAAGACTCGGCGTGTGTTCTCAAGCATGATGTTTCGCACAACCTCTTCATTTTCTCCGCGAATACGAGCAATGGCTCGCACAACCTCGATAACCGCAAGCGGATCATTACGAGTACCTCGACGCTCTTTGGGTGAAGCATACGGAGCATCAGTCTCAGAGAGAATGTGATCAAGGGGAAGTGATGAGATTACTTCGTCGTAGTCATGGGTAAAAGTAATAATTGCGGGATATGAAACGGTACATCCAAAATCTACTATTTTTTTTGCGATAGCGGTATTTCCTACAAAAAAATGAAAGTGGGCATGGACAGCCTTTCCCTCTTGCTGTTTCGCTTCTTCAAGCAGGGTAAGCGCGTCTTCATATGCGTCCATACTTCCTTTACTTGGTCGAGCATGAATCATGAGAGGTTTATGTAAGGATGCCGCAAGTGCAATGTGCTCTTTAAACACCTTCTTTTGTATGGGTTTCATTTCTTCTACCGATTCAGGTCTGAAGTAATCAAGCCCGCACTCCCCTATTGCAACCACTCGTTCCTCCTGCGCAAGTTTTGCATACACCGATACCTCAGTATAGGTATGCGCGTAGTTTGGGTGGTGGCCAACGCTTGCGTAGAAGTTTTCACCTGCCTCTTTTGCGAGTGCTATGGCACGCGCAGAAGATTCTTCATGGGTGCCAACAAACATGCCGCCCACTTTCTCTTCTTTCATGCGCTCAAGGAGTACCTCTCTATCTATGTCATACTCTTCAAACTGAATATGACAGTGCGCATCAAAGTATTTCATGGCAAGCGAGGAAAAAGGTTTTCTGGTTTTTTGTTTTTACGAATTGCTTCTAGTATTTTTTCACTTGTCTCAGGCATATACGCACCAAGAAGATGGGCAATACTGTGTAGTTCATGAACGAGTTCTGTAATTATTGTTTTACCTTTTTCTAAATCAATTTTTATCACCTTAAACGGTTCTTCTTTTGTCATTTTTTCATCTGCATGGCCTATACGCTTCCAGACATCATCAAGAACTTCATTGAAACCAAAAGAATGGAGAGATGTTTCTTTTGAAGATGAGGGTTGTTCTCTAATAAAGATAGGAGTGTCAAGATATTGCTCTGAAAGCTTCATTACTCGAGCAACGAGGTTACCAACTCCGTTTACAAGATTTGCGGTGTACCATTCATCAAATTTTTCCCACGACACATCCGTATCATCGGTTGGGTGTACGTGTCGTAGAAGTAAGTAGCGCATCGCATCAGTGCCATACCGTTCCTGCATTTCGTGCGGAAGTATTACATTCCCTATGGTTTTACTAATCCGTGTTCCATTTATATTTAAAAATCCATGATAGAAAATAGTATCGGTTGTTTTAATGTTCGCAGAAAGGAGCATTCCCTGCCAAATGAGAGATTGAAAACGGAGTTGATCTTTTCCTGCAAGCTGGAGTGTTTTACCTTCTACCCAGAACTTTTGAAAATTTCCCTCACGATCATCTGGCCACCCAAGCGTTGAAATGTAGTTGGTGAGTGCATCAAACCAAACATACATAACGTGGGCATCGTCCCCTGGAACAGGAATACCCCAAGGCATAATTTCCTTTCTTCTAGAGATAGAGACATCCTCAAGTCCTGAACGTACAAACGAAAGGAGTTCATTCCTTCTAAAATCAGGAGTGACGCGCGAAGAATCGGTTAGCATCTCTTCAAGTTCTTTTGCATACCGTGAAAGTTTGAAGAAATAATTTTCTTCAGTCATGGGTATGACCTTTTTTTGGTGAATAGGACACAGGTCGCCCTCTAAATCCCGTTCTGTTTTAAATTCCTCACATCCAACACAATAATTTCCCGTGTATGTTTTCTTTTCAATATCTCCTTTTGCTTCCACCCTTCGCCACATTTCTTGAGCTGCACGTATGTGTTTTTCATCAGTCGTACGAATAAACGCGTCATATGAAAGATTGAGTATTTCTTTAATTTTCTTAACCTGGTTTACATACCGATTTACATACGTATAGGTATCCTCGCCTTCTTTTTGTGCTGCTTCATATATTTTCTGCCCATGTTCATCCGTACCGGTAGTAAAGAAAACCTCCTCCCCTTGCGCACGCCACGCACGCGCAAGAACATCTGCTTGAACAAATTCAACAATATTTCCGATGTGCGGATTCGCGTTTACGTACGGAATGGTAGTGGTAATGTAGCGAGGCATTTACGCAGGAAGAGCGCTTTTTGCGCGTTTTTTAGCATCAACATCGTTTATAAATTCCCGAAGTGCCGCGGAAAAAGGAACTGCAAGCAAGACACCTAAAAAGCCCATGAGAGATCCTCCCGCAAACATAGCGATAATTACCATGAGAGGAGGGACCCCCACCACCTTGTCTACAATCAATGGATAAATAAGGTTTCCCTCAAACTGATTCACAATAAAATACATTCCCGCGGTCAAAAGAGCGAGGGTAACACCGCCTGAGACAAAAGCGACAATGGTTCCAATAATGCCCGCGATAACTGAACCAAACATGGGAATGATGTTAAAGAGTGCCGCAATCAAAGCAAGGAGGAGCGCGTACGGTACGCTGAGTATCAAAAGCCCAAGATAGACAATCACGCCAACCAAAAGTGAAAGAAGCAGTTGTCCCTGCATCCAAAGTCCAATCTTTCTTTGCGCGCGCTTCCAGAGGTCAACGACATATGCTTCGTGTTTTTTAGGGGTCACAAGACGCAAGAAATCATCGACTCCCGTTTCTTGAATAGTGAAATAAAAAGAAAGAACAATCACCAAAAAGAACATAAATATCCCGCCAAAAACTGATCCTGCCGCGGCAAGCGCTCCTGCGGAAATGTTAGTGGCAACACCCTGCACCACACTGAGCGTATCTGAAATGTTACCTCCGTGTGTCACCGCATTTTCAGCAACACCAAGAATTTGTTGCGCCTGTTCCGCAAAAGGTACCGACTGCAAGTATTGAGGTGCCCCTAGAAGAAATGTGCGCACCTCGCTTACCACCGGAGGAACAAGAGTAAAAAAGAGTCCCACTACTGACCCAAAGATAATAAGATACATGAGGAGTGCGGAACCAAAACGAGGAATTTTATACCTCATAAAAAAGTTAATTCCTGGCTCAACCGCAGATGCAAGCACGACCGCGGTAATCACAAGAAGTGCTAAGTCGCGCAAAAACCAAAGTGCGGCGGCAGCGGAAATGACCACTATAGTGGAGATTATCGTGCTTGGAGGAATGACTATTTCAACTCGCTCTTTCATATTCATTATGCTAGCACATGTATCATGCGCTCTCCTACTTCCGCGACAGACAATCGTTCCTGCGCCCCTGTGTCTCTATCACGAAGGGTGACCGATCCATTTTCAAGAGTTTCAAAATCAACAGTGATACACCACGGGGTGCCAATCTCATCTTGTCTTCTGTACCGTTTGCCAATATTTCCGTTATCGTCCCACGCAATTGCAGGGTGCACTTTTTTAAGCTGAGTGCGCACTTCCTGAGCGCGTAAAACTAATTCTGGTTTATTTTTTAGAAGCGGTGACACCATTGCTTTTACGGGTGCAAGTTTTGGAGAAAGGCGGAGTACCACGCGCGTTTCTCCTCCAAGCTCATCTTCATCATACGCATCAGCCAAAAAGGCGGTAAACATTCTGCCAAGTCCCGCTGAGGTTTCTAAAATCCAAGGAATAAACTTCTCTCCTGTTTCAGGATCGGCATAACGCAAATCAACACCTGAAAACTTCATGTGTTGGGTAAGGTCGTAATCAGTTCTGTCGTGTATACCCTCAAGCTCATCAAACCCGAGTGAAGGAAAATTATATTCAATGTCCCACGCATCTTTTGCATAAAACACAAGATTCTCATGCTGATGCCAGCGGAGATTTTCTTCTTTAAGACCAAGAGAAACATACCAGTTCCACCTTTCTCTTTTTATTGTTTCGTATGCATCTTTGTTTTCATGCGGGCGTACAAACACCTGTGTATCTGCTTGTTCAAATTCACGTGTTCTAAATAGGAAATTACGAGGTGATATTTCATTTCGGAATGCCTTACCAATTTGTGCGATTCCAAAGGGAATCTTTGGGGACATGGTATCCACTACATTTTTAAAATTAAGGTATATGCCCTGACATGCTTCTCCCGGAAGATACACGGGCTCACTCCCCTCGCCCGTAAAATCACCGAGATTTGATTTAACTAAAAGATTAAATTTTCGCACCGACGAGAAGTCGCGTGCTCCACAGTTTGGACAGGTAATTTCTTTTCTATGCGCATCAAAAAGTGTGTTAATTTCTTCTTCAGACATTTTTTCATCCGCAAATATTCCTATCTTTCCGAGTTCTTTATCCACACGAATGCGCGTATTGCACTTTCGACATTCTGCAAGCGGATCAGAAAAACCACCCACATGTCCGCTTGCTTCCCATACTTTTGGATGCTTAAACATGCCCGAATCAAGTCCGAAATAGTTGTCTTTATTCTCAACATTCGCCCTCCACCACTCTTTTTTTATATTGTTTAAAAGTTCTACGCCCCGCGGCCCAAAATCGTGTACCCCTGCAAGCCCACCATATATTTCTGATCCTGGATACACAAAGCCACGACGCTTTGCGAGCGCAACAATAGTTTCAAGAGTTGGACGTGTAGACATATGCTTGTTATTGTACCTGTCCCTTATTTACTGTATAGCCCGCGTCATTGACTGTACGAATATCTACCAAAAGACCCCCATTTTCCGCGCGCACTTCTCTTTGGGTGTTTCTGTCGGTTGCAAAAAAGGTAAAGGTATCTGCAAGAAGGGGTGCTGTACCTCTGTGAGAGATGCTTGGGGTAAAAGAAACTTCAAATGCGCCCGTTTGCGTTGTGTTTGCCTCCATGTTCCCAATATTCCAGGTAACAGTTCTGTTTTGAGCGTTATAGGAAAAAGCACTTTGCGGGTTTGCACTTCCCGTATATTCCACATAGGAAGGAAGTTCGGCGGTAACCGTTGCTCCTGCAATTGGATTAACAGAGTTTCGCACAGACACTAAAACAGCATACTCAGTCTCGGCATCTACCACAGGAGGAACAGGTCCAGTGCTTTGAAACGGAGACCTTGCACGAGTACTCTCAACAAAGATAGAGATGCTCGAGCTTACCGCTACCGTCCGTACGATAGATGAGCTGATGGTTCTCTCTATTCCTTCTCCAGGACGATCACCACGCGCAGAAACGATGATGGTAATTTCCGGGTCTCGTACTCCGTTTAATGCTTCTGCATTTTTAACTGAAAAAGAAAAGTTGGTGCTGCCTTGCGCACCAGGCTGTAGTTCGCGTAACGCGGGTATGGTGTCTCTTGAAAAGACAAGCGTGTTATCTTTTGATCTAAAAAATCCATTTCGTGACTCAACGCTCTCTACCTCAAGCGCGTTTCCTCGCACCTCAACTTCAATCTGTCCATTTAAAAGCGCCGTAGTGAGGGTGTTTGAGAACTGAATAGTACCAGAAACACGCTCACCCGGAGTCACAAAAAGCGTTTCTCCTTCTTGCTGGTTTAGTGCGAGACGCACATCAAAAAAGGGCTTGGTTATGAGAACCTCCGCTCGTGCTTCTATATAATTTATCGCGATAGCGTCACGATTTTCTGCTTGCGTACCAGCCTCAAAACGAAATACTCGTTCGTCACCATCATTCCCAACTAAAAATCCACGAATGCGTATCTCTCTTTCTTCTCCTTGCGCAATGCGCCCTAAAGGAAACACTCCGTTTCGTCCACTTTCTTGCGACGCGCTCACGAGCGTAAATCCAAATGGATAAAATGCTTGCACGGCAACATCGCCCACCTCACTTTTACTATTACCACGCACGCGCACGAGAAGTTCAATTTCTTGACCTGCAACGGTTTCATTGAGTGTTTCCACTTGAAGAGAAATGGGTGAAGAAGAGATGATGTATTCAAATACATCTCGTTTTTGAAATGTGGCGTTTGAATTTTCTACCCCGTATTGCAACATGTACGAAATAGACTTTCGTTCATTTTCTGTTCCAAACAATTTTGCACGGACGGTAAATGGCTTTTTTTGTCCTGGGGTAAGAGTGCCGACCTCAATACTTTTAACGGTCATTGGTTGCCCGTTCTCATCATACGTACCTTCTGGGAAAGAAACACTAAGAGTCCCATCTAACATGGCTACGGGGTTTCTGTTTTGAATCTCAATTAACAGTGGTACGGTGTCGCCGCTTGAAATAGAAATAGGTGCTTCAAAAGATATGGCAACTTGCTCGGTTGAAACCGAACGACCTCCCGAGATAAGAAAATACGCCGCGAGGGATGTTGCAATAAGAAAAAATGCAAAAGAAACAAAAAGAAATACCGCTGAACCATGTATCCGTTCTTTTTTTTGAAGACGGGTAGGCTCAGGAGCAAAATGTTCCTGAGCAGGTGCCCATCCGAGCTTCGATCGCATGGGCACCCCATGAGCGTCTTTCCTTGTAGTTTGCGCGTATAGCCGTTCTCGCACGCGCTCAAGAGAGCTTTTCTCTTCTTCGTTCATAAGGTGAGTATAACATTCTACCAGGCACTATGATACATCATAGTGCACTTCATTGATTAAAACTTTATCTGAAGTATTTTTAATACGTATGGGGTAGATACTATGACAACGAGAGTTGCAATGAATGCAACCACCCCAAGCCTTCCTCCATATCCAGGAAAAATCACGCTATAAAAAAGCGCGTACAAAAGTCCTGCAAGCGCACCCGCAAAAATCATAATCGGCACATTTGCTAAGGAAAGCGCGGTCATACCCACAAATGTTCCCGCAAATACAACCGCGGGTATATACACAGAAAATGGTTGGGGTAAGAAAAATCCTATACTGGCAACGATGATTCCAATAAGACTAGAAGAAAACACAGGGCTGAGTCCCTGTTTCTGAAGTAGAAAAGTTAAAACGGCACCTACTACTCCCCCCGCAATCATTACGAGCGTATGCATTTAGTACAAAGTATATCACTTACAAAATCTCAAAAGAAAATGTTTGTAGATTATTGAAGGTAAAAAGAGAGTGCTGCTATTAAAAGAGTTAGGGGAAGAATAAGCATGACGGTAAGGGTCAGCACTGTTCCGTATATACGAAGCTTTTTTGCTTTTCCATAAGAAAGACCAATCGCATGAAATACGCGCCCAACAAAAAAGAGTATTGCCACTCCTATGAGGAAGAAACTGGGTAATCCGATTATTTCAGACAGAAGAAAAAGAATAAGAAAGAAAGGAGCGTATTCGGCAAGGTTTGCTTGCGCTCGAACGGCGCGTAAAAATATTTCACTATCTCCTTCTCCTATAGCAGGACCGACCCCTTTCATGCGCATCCAGATAATGCGAATAGAAAGAAAGACAAAAAGAAGAGCGAGTAATGACGCAACTATGGTAGTAATCATTCGATAATATTAACACAACGTCAGAAAAAGACGCCTGCTTCTCTCTCTACATCTACAAACCAGAAGCTTTGAGTCCGCGATTGATTCGGGCAATGTACGGTGACTGGTCATTTTGTATGTCGACAAGAGTGGGCATCTCACCCTCATCAAGACCAAGCGCGTGAAGGAATAAAAGAGCGGCAAGACACTCCCCTGCTTCATGGAAGTGCTCCTCTTCTTTTGCAAGAGTAGTGAGAAGTTCTTTGAATGTTGAGAAGAGTTTTGCATCCTTACTCTCCCCCCGTAAAAAACGAAGGTACAGTGTTGCGATTCGTCCTGCCCGTTCCCGTGAGGTATGCTCAGTAATCATTGAAAACCAATTTGTAATTGGAAGCGCGCCGGTGATGCGCCATCCGTCTTTTGCGTGAATAAGGGTGAGATCGCTCTCACAAAGTAATTGAAGTGCGGGCGCAAGTTTTGCCCCGAGCTTTCTTGCACCCTGCGCGCGGGCGCGCACGAGCCCAAACTCTGGCGTGAGAACCAGAAGAGAAACGCTAGCTTCAGAAAGCGGATACCGCGCGAGAATGATTCCTGGTGTTGCGTACTTGTGTCGCATTATTCTTTAAAGAGTGAAAAAGAGATGGTACCGACTGAAAGGTCTACAGAGTACGGACCACTTCCCCTCTCTACACGCACACTATCTCTCGGTGAGAATCCTTCTTTTTTTCGAGCTTCAGCAACCGCGCGTGAAAATGCGCGCTCATCACCTTCTGTAATAAGTTCTTGAGTGAGGGATGTATCAAGCGCGAGCTCTTTTCCTTCTTTAATTTCTTTTACATTCACCTCATCTGCTAAAACCTTCTTGAGCTCCTCAGATATGTGTTCAGGGATGGTAAGTGTTTTAAGAGGTTGGCGCAAAACAATACCTGCCTTCTGTCGAAGCATAAGTGCTCCTGAAGCAAACGCGCGTACGCGCGCCATGTCTTCTATAAGTGTAATATCTTCTTTTTCTTCACTACCCTCAGGCCACTCCGCAAGATGCACGCTCTCTGGTTCGTCTTCTTTTTTCACTTTTGCATACGACCATTCTGCAATAAACGGGGCAAAAGGCGCAAACATGCGCGCCACCGTGTGGAGCACTTCACGCAACGTACCCAGTGCTCGCGCATCTCCATCGCGAATACGATCGCGTACGCGTCTTACATACCACTGTGAAAGATCTTCAGAAAGCTTTGCGAGTAAACGTGTTGCTTCATAAAGATGATAGGCATCCATTTCTTTGGTTACCTGATTCACTGTTTGTGAAAGACGAGCGCGAATCCATCTATCCATCACCTCATCACTTTCTTTAAGTTCTTCATTTGCTTTAAAAAGTTCGTAGAGTTTTACACTATTTTCAAACCAGGAAATAATGCGTCCCGCTTCTTTTATAGTCTTTTCGTCAAAACTCTTTGAGTCCCCTGGCTGATTTACGTAAAACATCCAAAAACGAATAACGTCTGCGCCATAGGTATCCATTGCCATAAATGGCTCAACAACATTTCCTTTACTTTTACTCATTTTTTTTCCCTCCGCATCAAGCAGGTGCCCAAGACAGATAACGTTTTTATAAGGCGCTTCCTGCTTACCCATGAGCGCTCCTACTGCAAGAAGGGTGTAAAACCATCCACGCGTCTGATCTATTGCTTCACTAATAAAATCCGCAGGATATTTTACTTTTTCTTCCTGTGCAAACGGCATCGCACCTGAGTCAAGCCACACATCCATAACCTCTTTAACGCGCCTAAACTCTTTACCTTGTTTTTCAAGCACCACTTCATCTATGTAGGGACGATGTAAGTCTACTTCTCCGTTTTCGTTTTTTGGAAGTGCTGATCCTTGCGCAAGTAATGATTCAAGTTCTTTTATAGAACCGATAACAATCCGCTCACCATCTTTTGCTTCCCATACCGGAAGCGGGGTGCCCCAGTATCGTTCGCGTGAAAGTGCCCAATCACGCACGCCCGAAAGCCATTCGCCCATACGCCCTTCACGAATATACTCTGGTTCCCATCCTATCTTTTTATTCACCTCAACAAGGGTATCTTTCAAATCCTGCATGCGGATATACCAAGAATCGCGCGCATAGTAGATGAGCGGTGTTTTACATCGCCAACAGAAAGGATAGCTGTGTTCGTGTTTTTCTTTTGAAAAAAGAAGGTTGCGTCCTGCAAGATCTTTTATAATATCAACTGCAACCTCTTCATCTTTCACAAACCGTCCTTCAAGAAATCCTGTGCCTTCTACAAACCTTCCATCCGCCCCTACGGTATGAATTTTTGGAAGTCCTATTTTTTGTCCGAGCACAAAGTCGTCCGCGCCATACATCACGGCAGTATGCACAATACCCGTGCCGTCTTCCGTAGTCACAAAATCAGCGTTATATATTTCAAATGCGTTTTCAAATTTTGTTTTTTCTTCGTTCTGCGCTATTTCTTTTGCAAACGGGTAGAGTGGTTTGTATCTTTTTCCTATGAGATCACTTCCTCTTATTTTTTCAATTGGTTCGCCGAGGTTGTTTTTTTCTTGAAGCGCTGTCGCGAGAATATATCTTGCTCCATCTTTTTCATACACTCCGTATTCAATATCTTTTCCTACGGCAAGCGCAACATTCCCAGGCAATGTCCACGGGGTCGTCGTCCACGCAAGAAGAAATGTATTCGGCTCATCTGCTAATTCAAATTTGACTGTGAGAGAAAGGTCTTTCACCGTGTCGTACCCTTGCGCAAGCTCGTGGCTTGAGAGCGCAGTACCGCATCGCGCGCACCAAGGAAGAACTTTGTAATCTTTATACAAACGCCCATCGTCTGAAACTTTTTTTATAACGCCCCACACACGCTCCATGTATTGCGCATCAAAAGTGAAATATGCTTTCTTTTGATCTACCCAGTACCCCATGCGTTTTGTGAACGCATCCCATATGGTAATGTAGCGGAGCACACTTTCTTTACATTTTTTGTTAAACTCACTAACTCCGTATTTTTCTATATCAGGCTTTCCGGAAAATCCGAGCTCTTTCTCTACCTCAAGCTCAACGGGAAGTCCGTGCGTATCCCAGCCTGCCTTTCGCGGAACATTATATCCACGCATCGTTTTATAACGAGGAATGGCATCTTTGAATGCGCGTGATTCAAGATGGTGTATGCCCGGCTTTCCATTTGCTGTGGGAGGGCCTTCATAAAACACAAATTCACCTTTTGGAGATTCTTTCTCTAGGGATTTTTGAAAGATGGCGTTGTCCTCCCAAAAGGCGAGTATTTCTTCTTCTCGTTTGGCCGCCTCTGATTTTTCTCTCATATTCATGATGATTTCATCATAGTATCATCTTTGCCTGGCTCACAGAAAAAACACTCTTTTTCTTCAAATACCCCCTTGAAGCCATCTCGCCTATCTTCTTCAAGAATTCTGCCTCTACTCTTACAATGCGGACATTGTATTCTAGGATAGAGTTTTTGTGCATTTCTTGGTAATTCTGTTTTTCTTGTCATAAAAAGAAAAAACCCCTTTGGGGGGTTGTGGTTATTGTAAGCAGTACAATATTATCCCCCCTGATTGGAGCGTGTAATAATTGTAATTTTTTTAATAATTCTTTTCACAAAAATATTGTAACAGGCGAGGTGTTCGTGTCAACGACATCATGCATGACTACATTCTTTCAGGAACTTCAATACCAAGAATGTTGAGTCCATTTTTCATGGTGTTGTAAAACGCTCGAGTGACCACAAGCTTGTATGCTTCTTCTTCACTCCCCAACACCTGTTCGCTTCCGTAAAAAGAATTCCAAGCAGAAGCAAGGGTGGTTAGATATTGAGCGACGTAATGCGGAGAACGCTCGCGCTCTGCGCGAGCGCATACTTCAGGAAATCGCGTGATGAGTCGTTCAATGACAAAGGGTTCTGAAGGAATTTCTTGACCCCCTCCTTTTGAATCGTAGTGAAGAATCTTCTGCGCGCGCACGGCGGCATATTGCAAATACGGACCTGAGTCTCCCTCAAGCGAAAGTGATTTTTCTGGATCAAACACTATGTTTGATCCAGGCGCTTGACGCAAAATCATAAACTTAATTGCCGCAACTGAAACCTTGCGCGCGACTACTGGATCTTCATTTCTTTCTTTTGCTTTTTCGGTTAACAAAGAGAGGAGCGCGCTTGCGGTCATGGCATTTCCCTTTCTTGAGGCAAGTTTTTTTCCTTCCGTATCTACCATGAGTCCGTGAGATAGGTGGGTTGTTTTTGATGCGAGATGGGGAGCAATTTCAGAAAGCGCTGAAAGAAATACTTTGAAATGTCCTATTTGTTCTGCGCCTGTTTCAATAATGACCGCATTGCTCTCAATGCGTTCTTCCTTATAGAACGCCAGTCCTATATCTTTTGCTTCATAGGTTGGCGTTCCTTGCGAGGTGATAAAAACAAGTGTATGTAATCCTCTTTTTTCTCCCGCATATATAATCGCGCCATCACTTTCTTCAAATACACCTTTTGAAATGCCTTCGCGCACCACGCGGATTCCTATCTCAGTTACTTCGCTTTCAAAAAAATAGTAATCAAAATGTGTGCCGAGCATAGAAAAAATCTCTTTGAACGATTGTAGACACGCTTCTCGACACGCGCGCCACAAAACCATAAGTTTCTCGTCACTTCCTTGATACAGAAGCTGGTTTAGCTCATCAATCTCTTTTTTTGCAGTTTCATCTTCTTCATATGCTTTTGCGCCGAGTTGATACGCATTATCTACCTCAGTCGCGGTAGTAACGTTCGTGATTCCTTGTTTTTGAAAGGAGAAAAGTGCTTTTGCTACATGAGGTCCCACATCTCCTCCATAGGTATCACGAATCACTTTAGCTCCAGCATTTTCAATAAGACGGGCAACTGATTCACCTATAATGGTGCTCATCAAGTGCCCAATATGCATTTCTTTAAATGGATTAGGGCATGCGTACTCAATCGCAATGCGCTTTTCTTTTAAACTATCTCCCTTTCCCCAGTTCACACCCTCGTGCGCCGCCCGCACCACCTCATCATGTATGACCTCTTTTTTTAGGGTGATGTTTATAAACCCAGGACCAGCAACTTCAACACGCTCAGCAATTTCTTTAAGTGCGGTTTGCATAAACGGAAGAAAAAGTTCTGCAACTTCTTTCGGAGATTTTCCTAATTCTTTCGCGCACACGAGTGCCACATTCGTCGCAAAATCTCCATGCGTTATATCTGCTGGTCTTTCAAGCACAAACGATACGCTCTCAATGCCAAGCGTGCGCGCTGCGTCTTTAATAGTGTTTTGTATTACCTGCTCCATCAATCAATGCGCCTTCCTCGACGAGGTTCATTTAGCGAAAGTGCTTTTTCAAATACTCCCCAAAGGGAATCTTTTTTAAATTCTTTGGTGTATTCTCTTGTGTAGCGTACCAGCTTTTCATGTTCGCCATCCATAAACTCTTTCCATACACGAGAAATGGTTTGCGGGGAGACAGCGAGTGCTTCACTTATTTGATCAAAGGTATATCCCCGCGCAAGCATGACAATGGTTGCAAGGCGCTTTCCTAACATTAGGCGCTCTGTTTTAGTTAACAGTTCTTCTGAAAGAATGCGTGCTTCCTCTTTAGATTTTGAAGAGGAAAGAAACGCAAGGAGGTGCTCCTCAATAGCGGACTCAATTTCAGGACGAAGTTTCTTTTTTGAGAGGTGGGCCATAGATAAAAAATAAACGCACTATGATATATCATAGTGCGTTTTCTCTTCTTACGCAACCTCGGTTGCTGTTTCTATATAAACATATTCGTTACCACTACATAAAGAACATTCTCCTGTTCCTAAACAAGATTTACAATTCGTTGTAATAGGGGCTTTCCCTTCTTGCTGTGTGGTAACCTTTCCGTTTCTACATCCCTTTGCAACACAATCTCCACTCCTTCCTTTTTTCGCACAAATACACGCTTCACGTTTCTGGGTCATAGGCGCAATACATTTAGCGGATAATGGCCCGCTATCATTATTTCACCTAAAAATGGGGTGTCAAACTAAGGTACAGGATGTGCTTTTGCAAGCGCAAGAACTCGATTGCGAGCATGCGTTATGCTCTCTTGGTTTCGTTGTCGTAATACTGAAACCATAAGTGTTGCTATTTCTTCACATTCTTTTTCTTTAAACCCACGCGTGGTGATTGCGGGGGTGCCGAATCGAATCCCTGAAGGATCAAGTGGTTTTCTTGTGTCATCCGCAATCACATTTTTATTGAGCGTAATCCCCGCTTCATCCAGCATGGTTTCTGCTTCTTGTCCGGTAACGCCAAGCGACCCAAACACATCAAGAAGTATGAGGTGATTATCCGTTCCTCCGCAAAGCATTCGTATACGTTCGTTTGAAAAAACTTTCTCCATTGCTTTTGCATTTTTTAAAACCTGTTGCGCGTATTCTTGAAATGCGGGTTCTAATGCCTCCTTAAAGGCAACTGCTTTAGCACATACCACGTTCATGTGAGGTCCACCCTGTATCCCTGGAAATACCGCTCGGTCAACCTTCTTTGCAATCTCCTCACTCTCGCGAACCAAAATCATTCCCCCGCGCGGTCCACGAAGTGTTTTATGGGTAGTCGTCGTCATCGCATCAAACCCAACATCAAAAGGATTTTTAAGCGCCTTACCTGCAATAAGCCCTGCAATGTGTGCGATGTCTGCAACCGCGTACGCACCGACCTCCTGCGCAATAGAAACAAATTGTGCGTAATCCAATTCTCGTGAGTATGCAGAAAATCCTGCAAGAATTATTTTTGGTCGCTCTCGTTTAGCTACCTCCCTCATTTCCTCATAATCAATTTCTCCCGTATCAGGATTTTTCATTTTGTAGCGAACAAAGTTATATACCTTTGATGGAAGGGTCATTGGGTGTCCGTGCGTAAGGTGTCCTCCGTGAGAAAGATCCATTCCTAAAATAGTGTCTCCCGGGTCCATGAGTGCTGCGTAAAGAGCAAGGTTTGCTGGCGCCCCTGAAAGGGGTTGTACATTTACAAAATGTGCGTCAAAAAGTTTTTTGGCACGGTCTATTGCAGATCGTTCTATAACATCGGTAAAATCCTGCCCGCCATAGTATCTTTTACCTGGATACCCTTCTGAATACTTATTGGTAAACACACTTCCAAGCGCCTCGCGTACCGCAGGCGAAACATAATTTTCCGAGGGAATAAGCTCAAGTCCCTCTGCTTCACGTTTTTCTTCTCCACAAAGCGCATTAAAAATTTCCGGATCTTTCTTTTCTATTTCTGAGTACATACGCTATGAGGTAATATCCCTTACTTTTGCTCCTCCTGCAACGGTAAGCTCGCCTTTAAGTGGTGGATGCGAAGCGTATTCTTCAAGAATGGCGTGCTCAGGCCGAAAATCATCAATACTCTTTACCTCATCAGCTATGCGAAGAGTTGGGAGCTTAAATGGATCACGAGCAATTTGTTCTTTTGCTTGTTCAAGATGATTTTCGTAAATGTGCGCGTCTCCAAAAGAGTGTATAAATTCCCCTGCCGGAAGGTTAAGAATTTTTGCAAAAATATGCAGAAGAGTAGCATAGCTTGCAATATTGAATGGAACGCCCAAGAACATGTCTGCGGTTCGTTGGTACATGTGCATATGAACTCGCCCTCCTTTAATGCTCGTTTGATAAAATCCGTGGCAAATAGGAAAACGAGATGCTTCATGCGGAAGTGCCATGCTGTACAAATATTCTGGATTCCAGCTCGTCACAATAGCATTTCGTGCGTGCGGGTCTTGTGTAAGCTCACCTAATACCCACGAGATTTGATCAATAGTTCTTCCATCCTTTGCAGGCCACGCGCGCCACATTTCGCTATAAATACGAGGGAGGTTGCCATGTTCGTTTGCAAACGCATCGTCTGTTTTTAATTTTTCAACAAAATCTTCTTTGGTGAGCTCAGCACCCATCCCCTTCTTTACTTTCTCAGCATATATTTTATATGGATAGTCATCCCAAATATGCACGCCCTTGCGAGTAAGGTACGAAACATTTGTTTGTCCTGAAACGAACCAATACAATTCTTCAATAATTCCTTTCCAATACATTTTCTTGGTGGTCAAAAGAGGAAACCCGTCTTCCATGTCAAAACGAATCTGTCGTCCGAATACAGAACGAGACCTTGCTCCCGTTCCTTCATCAACATTTTCAAACCCCTTTTCAAGGATTTCTTCTAAAAGATTGAGATATTGGTATTCTGGGTGATTCATTTTTTTGTTTTATGATTTGTTTTTAATGTTTGTTTTGTGCTGAAATGTTTTTTGTTATCAGCGTGGTATCGTCCTATTTTTTTGTAGTGCTTAGTAGGAGGACTTGAAAGTTGCGAAAAAAGAATCTGGGCAATGGGCATTCCAGGCCTCAAGATGATGGGAACTTTGCTAAAATTTACTAATTCAAAGGTAATGTTAAGGAAGTGTCCTGGGTTTATGAGCCCAGCAGTATTATGCACCACAAGCCCAAGACGCGCGAGCGAGCTTTTTCCTGAAAGGTGAATGAGAAATTCTTCAGAGCCAAAGAAGTCTTTAGATATGCCAAGCACGGTAATGCCTGGGTGAAGATAAAACTCTTTTCCATCAGGTACTGATGTTTCTATGAGGCGAGGAAATATGTTGTTTTTAGGATCGGTAGCAAGCGTATCATGAGAAGAGGTGGTCCAAAATAAATTACCAAGGAGAATGTCATAGCTTGCTGGCTGAACCCTCTTCTTGTCAAATGGATCAAGAGTGATGCGTCCTTCCTTTACTGCTTTTTCTATATCGCTATTAGAGAGATACATACTTGTTACACCTGCGTTTCCTCCCCAAAAGAAACTCGCCCTCCTTGATGCTGTCCTCTATATGCAATTGATTCCCCTTCAATAATATGAAAAACAATATTACAAAAACGCGCACCAAGCTGAAGGGAAACAGGAAACGCGCTTAGGTTTGTAAGTCCGAAAGTAAATGGTCCTTTATACCCTGGATCTGTTTTAGTCACCAAAAGCGCAACCCCCGCGCGAAACAGACTTGAGCGCGGATAAATCATAGGCATGAGGTCCAAAGGGGTGTTTACGCTCTCTGCAGTTTGCACAAGATAATACGTTCCGGGTTTCGCGATGAAGGTTTCTGGGCTTTCTCCTTCTTTAAGGGAGTGGAGTTCTCTGGTTTCAACTCCTTTTCTTTTTCCAAGACCTGCTTCTCCATCTGCTTCAATAAACGCCCCTCCAGAAACAATTTCATGCACCGCGCCAAGTCGTAAATCAATTCCTGTTCCTTCGGGATTTGAAAGATCACGTCCCGCAAGATTTGTAATGAGGTTTTCTTCTTTAATTCTTCGCACAATTTCTTTCATGCCAAGTACCGCCATATGCTTCTAGTATACCTCGTTAAAAATGACACTATGATATATCATAGTGTGTATGGGTACCGTCAGTATCATTGCCGCTCTAGGGGAAAAGACTCGAGCACTCGGAAAAGACGGCGAGCTTCTTTTTTCTATTCCTGAAGATTTGAAACGGTTTAAAGCGCTCACGCTTGGACATCCGGTTATTATGGGAAGAAAAACCTGGGAATCACTTCCAGAAAAAGTACGTCCCTTACCAGGAAGAACGAATATTGTACTCACCTCAAAAAAAGAATACCGCGCGGAAGGCGCGGAGGTGGTCTACACAAAAGAAGATGCGCTTAGAAAAGCAAGTGCGTCTCAAGGCGCAAGTGAAATTTTCATCATTGGAGGTGGCGAAGTATATGCAGTGTTTTTACCTTTTACAAACCGTCTCTATCTCACCCTCGTACCAAATGATGCTGAAGGTGACGTGTTCTTTCCTCCTTATGAAAATTTCACAAAAATTATTTCGGAAGAACATCTTCCGTCTCATTCATTCGTGATTTTAGAAAAATAGCCCTTATTCCATAAATGGAATAAGGGCTATAAGGGTCGGCATTTCTTACTTCACATCAATCCCCATTGAGCGGGCGGTGCCCTCAATAATACGATCTGCTGCTTCAGGAGATTCGGCGTTTAGATCAGACATTTTCTGGGTGCTTACCTGACGCACCTGATCTTTGGTGAGTGTCCCAGCTTTTTTCCCTCCTGGTTTTTGTGAGCCCTTATCAAGTCCAAGTATTTTAAGAATAAGGCGAGATGCTGGAGGGGTTTTTAGAACAAAAGAGAAAGTTCGGTCTTCATAGACGGAAAGGTCAACAGGGATAATATCTCCCATCTTGTCGCGCGTCGCTTCGTTAAATTTATTAACAAAGTCTGCGATGTTTACGCCGGCAGGCCCAAGTACGGTACCAACAGGAGGTGCGGGAGTTGCTTTACCTGCAGGAATTTGAAGTTTTATTTTTTTAACTACTTTTGGCATATGCTTTAGACCTTACACTACATTTTCCTGATTTGCAAAAAGTCGAGCTCAACGGGAGTCTCACGACCAAACATTGAAACCATGACCTTTACCTTACCGCGTTCTTCATCAATATCTCCCACCTTGCCTTCAAGATCTTTAAAAGGTCCGTCATTAATAATAACAGGATCATCTTTTTGAAGATCAATGTTGTGTTTTGGAGCTTCCGCACCCATACGCCTCATTAATGCCTCAACCTCTTTCTCTTCCATAGGAACGGGAACGGTTCCACTTCCCACAAACCCTGTCACGCGAGGAGTCTCACGAACTACTGCCCACGAATCTCTGTCAACAATCATATGAACTAATACATATCCGGGATATATTTTCTCTTCTTCAACCACGCGCTTGCCTGCTTTAACACGAATTTTCTTTTCGGTTGGCACGATAACATCAAATATCTTTTTGCTCATATCAAGCGATTCAATACGCTGTTTTAAATTTCTGCGTACAGCATCTTCGTATCCAGAATAGGTGTGCACGGTGTACCAACGAGGCACATCAGACATTGCTTCATCGGTTAAAAGGGGTTTTGAATACATACGAGTTAAAAATTAAAAGCCAATAACAGACGAAAGTCCGCGCGTAAACAGAAAATCAGCAACACCCACAAAGAGTGCCGTAATCGCGGAGAGAAGAATAATAAGAATGGTATGCCCTACTGCAGTACGAGACTTTGGCCACACCACATGACGAAGCTCTTCTTTAACGCCTTTTAGATAGGTAATAAGAGTATTCATAAAATTTAGCATTTTAAAAACGCCTCGGGGGCGCTTTTATTAACTATAAGTATATCAAGTGGTTTGAAAAAGTCAAACAAAAACCGCGTCAGAGACGCGGTTTTTGTTTGTTTTGCGTAAGTAATGCTTAGTGAATTTCAAACGTAACTGAAACACGCATGGTGGTTTCTCTTTCGCCCACAGGAAGTGCCGGAGATGCTGTTTTTGCCATCTCTGCTCCCGCAAAACCTCCCCCATATCCATACATGTCAGCTGGTCCAGGTTCATAGAAGCTGGTTACCTTCCCAAGACGCACTCCAAGACCCTTAGCAAGCTGTTCTGCTTTTTTCTTTGCGTCTTCTATTGCTTTTAGACGCGCTTGGTTCTTTGCCTCACTCTCATCATCAAGCACAAATGCTGGTCCTTGAATATTTTGTACCCCTATTGCCCCAAGCGCTGAGAGTGCGTCTCCCGCCTTACCTGTGTCACGCACCTTTACTTCAACTGACTGGCTTACCTCATATCCAACAATCTTGTCTCCCGTATACGCCGGACAAATTTGTCCGTAGCAGGGTTGCTGGTATTCGTATTTTGGATATACGGCATAGTTTTGTGTTTCAAGATCTTTCTCTTCTACCCCAAGCCCCTTAAGTGCCTCAAGTGCTTTATTTATTTTCTCATTTGCTGCTGCTTGTGCTTCAGCAACGGTTGGTTTTGACTCAGTCACTGAAAAAGATATCTTTGCAACATCAGGAATAATTACCACCTTCCCCTCTCCTTCAACGGTAATTGAATTAGCGTAGGTGAGTCCATCTCGTCCAAAAACTTGGATTTGGTTAATTGAGAGCATCAAAAGAAATAGTCCAAGAAGAACAAGTACTCCAAGTACTACCTTTTTTAGTGTCCCGTTAAAAAATTCCTTAACTACAGTTGCGTTTTCCATATATACATCATTAGTAATAACGACGATAGTATAGCACACCAATCATTAAATATATGCTTCAAGTAGTATTTGAATCGCTTGTAAAAGGAATTTTCTTCCCTTTTCCATAAATGCTATCTTCTTTTCTAGAGACAGGGAGTGGTAGTTTTCTGTGTATAGACTTTTTAATTCATTTACCCGTCCTTCTAGCTGATTGAACACTTCTTGCGGGACAATTCCCTCTTTACTTCTATACTCTTCTGGTTTCCAACTCGCAAATAGAGCCATTTTCTCAAAGAGCGGAATGATTGAAGAAATGTTCCCTCCCGCAAGAATGTTGGTATCAAGAAAGGCTTTTTCCTCGGGTGACAATGTGCGCTCCCATTCGCGCCGCGCTTGGTGTGCTTTTTGAGGATTGTTTATTTCAGCATCAAAACCGTCACTAATAATGGGTAATAAAAGAAATGCAAAAAGAGTATTAATATCTTCTTTTATTATGTCTGGGATATTTGTGTTCTTTTGTATCTGTTCTTGTAATGAAATGATTTCTTGTTTATAGGGTGAGTGAGTGATAAAAATTTCTCGCCCGCCTACCATTCTTGTTTCTTGTATGCCAGATTCTTTTTCTTGTCTTGGAGCACCTTCTTTCATACGTTATTGCATAGTTTCAAGCATCTTAATCAGGGCGGAATGTTCAGGTAATTCCTCTTTCACGAGCGCTGGGTTCGTCCAATCAAGAACATCTCGTTCAAATATTTCAAAAAGCAAAACATCGTTTTCGCGAGGGAGGTAGAAGAGTGAGTGTAGTTGTCCCTCAAAACGCTCTACCACAACAACGAAAAAATCACGACCGCCTATGGTTTTCTTTTCAAATTGATCTATAGACTGCGCTGGCTCATCACTCGGTTGGAATCGTGTTTGTGCGACAATGGTTTCTTCGGCACTGTCAACAATATCAAGCGTACGAAGCATAATGGTATGCGGAACTCCGACGCTTTGGCTTTCTTTAACTAAAACACTGATGAGCCCTGCCCCTCTCTCAAGCGCCCTTTCATCAGCATAGTATCCTTCAGGAACTACAATAGTAATTCCTGCTTCTGGTATAAGGAGATTTGGGAGAGGACAAGGAGAAAATTCACAAGACGGCCCCGACCTCCCTACCGTTTGTCCATCGGGACATACTTTTGCATCCATAGTGCAAGCAACGGCGTGTTCTTCGCGTGGCATTTCAACAACGGCACGGTATGCAAAGGTACCAAAACCAAGAACTATAATGAATGCTATTCCGGCAAAGATTTCTTTCATTATTTCTTTAGAAGATCGCGAATTTCTTCAAGGAGACGAACTTCATCAGTTTTAATCACCTCTTCAGGAGCTTGTTCTGGAGCAGAATCTTTTTTCTTTTGAAGGTTAGCAATAACTTTTAGGACCATAAAGAGCACAAGTGCAATAATTGCAAAATCAATGAGCGATTGAACGAAAATACCATACTCAATAAGTACGGGTTCACCAACGCCTGTTTGAAGTGATACGGCAAGGTCTGAAAAATTTACTCCGCCAATCAAAAATCCAATCGGTGGCATGATGATATTATCTACCAGAGAAGAAACTATCTTCCCAAACGCGGTACCGATAATCACCGCAAACGCAAGATCAATCACGTTTCCGCGCATAGCGAACGCCTTAAAATCATCAAAAAATTTCTTCATATATTTTTTATTAATACCTGTACTATAGCACTTAAACAGAGCGTGCAATGCTCCGCATCCTGCTTCTTATTTTTTGGGCGACATGTGGGACTTGAACCCACGACCGCCTGGACCACAACCAGGAGCTCTACCAGCTGAGCTAATGCCGCCATGTATCAGTGCGTACTGATTGTTCTATATAAACATATTCTAAGAGTAATGTGAAATTCTGATGGTACTTCTATCCACTATAAAATATATATTACGTTTTAAAACTTTTGACTATAAGTTTTTAATATATTCTAAATAGTTTCTCGTAAATACTTCTGCTCTTACTCGGTTAGCTGCGTCCATAACGGTCATATTTTTTATACCGAAATCAAACTGGGTTAGTCCTTCATTCAACATGAGCGCGTCCGGTCGAACGCTACTTTTCTCCCATGCAGTAATCTGTTTAACGACGCTTGTCCAATCTCCCGGAAAATTACATCCATAACCATTGTTTACAGGGCATGTACCATCCATTCGCCACGCTTCAACATTAATCCAATAATCAGTATTTGTGTTATCGTGTGCTGATTTCAGTTTTTTAAACAAGTCTTCTAATTCTCTAATACGAATATTTCTTGATGCTTCGGTATAGAAATTATCTCCTATATTGTCAATTCTTCGATATCCTGAACCGATAGTATCTTGATACGCATAAATATCAACTTCTGAAAGATTTATTGCTTGTTCATATGATTGATTGTTATAACAGATTTTTGCATCAGCTGTAGGGGAAATCATGACTTTCTTTTGTGGAGTTATTTCTTTCAGGCTGTCTGCAATCGGAATGTATATATTATTCCCTATGTCAAGGCAATCAGTTTCGTGGGCAATATACCATCCATAAAATGCAGGGTATGAACCGTATTGTGCATATAGATCTTCTGCAACGGCGATAGATACATTATACGTCTGACTTATCCTATCATTAATCGTTTTTCCAGAGGTTTCTGGTATATGTAATGTTGAATTTGTTCTTATCTTTGCATCAATGTCTTCAAGAAGTGCAAGATCCCCTCCCCGAGAAAGACCTATAATTACTTTCATATTCTGCTTAGACGCTTCGTCTAATAAAACCGTAAAAAAATCTCCATCACTCACTAATTTACAAAAATGATTCTTATCTTTTGAATTAATGGTCTTACCGGTATTGTATGAATAGAAAGAAAAATCTTTTTGTGGGGTATACAAAAAGCAATCTAAATATTCTGCATATGCAACTACTATAGTATGTATCCCTTTTTGTTTATAAAATTGAACAACCTGACGCACGTCTGAAGTGGTGACTGCACCTGTTCGAGGCGTCACATTTTGATTTAAGTTATGGGGCTCTATCCATACTACTTCAAATGGCCCGTTATTTGCAGCTTCCTCTTCTTTTTCAGTTTTTGTAAGCGGTCTTGGTGCTACTCTCTGATTCTGTAATCCTCGCGTAGAAAGTGTGTTATGTACGACTGTTTCTGTAGATGTATTTTGCGTTATTTCATTTGAAACGGTAAAGATTACCTGTTCTGCAAGCGTGACAATTTGCTTTTCTAGATTCGGTGGCGGATTGGGTATGCTTTGAAAAGAAGCGAGTATGATAAGCACCGACTGCAGAAGAGCAAGCATAGAAAAAGTAGTCATGTTTACATACTAAACTAAAATATCTTGCAAGCCAATTATAAGCCGCTATATGATCTAATTATGGTGCAGTCTTTGTTTGTATAGTAAATACTCAAAAGAGAAGTCTCTATCTGTGCCTAGGAGAGGACCGTTTCGCATCTCTCTCACAATATTTTGTCGCCGTCGCTCCAAAATATCGCGAGCCGCCTCGTGCGACCACGCCTGCTGGCATGGTGCCCGCACTCGCTTTCGAGCCCTCCCTGAGGCAACAAAACACAATCGCCGCTTGCTTTTGCAAACGGCTCATTGTTTTGTAGTGCCCAGGAGAGGACTCGAACCTCCAAGCCTTGCGGCATATGCACCTCAAGCATACGCGTATACCAATTCCGCCACCTGGGCATATCCACGAATGGATTTTGCCACTATACGCAACTTATCAATTATTTTCAATGCTTAATTTATGCAGAAACCCTTTCTTCTTCTTTTTTATCTTCCGCAGGAGAGGTGGTTTCTTCAGTAACCACTTCTTCGTTTATTTCTTCTTTTACTTCTTCTAGAGGAGCAGACACGGCTTCTTCTTCTTTTACTTTGAAATCATCAGTTGAAATATTGGTCATTTTCATATTGCGAAGTTGACGGCGGACTTCGCGAGCAACCTTCTCACGAATAAAGTAGAGCTTGGCACGGCGAACTTTTGATCGTTTTGTTATTTCAATCTTATCTATTACTGGAGAATAAAGGGGAAATATCTTCTCAACACCAATCCCCGAAAGGGCTGCGCGAACGGTGAAGGTGGCACCTGGCTCATTTTTATGTTTTACCGCAAGTACAAGCCCTTCAAAAACCTGAATACGGGACTTTCCTTTTTCAATAATTTTTTGGTGTACGCGCACGGTATCCCCCGGACGAAGTCCAAGGCTTGTGCGCTCTTCTTTTTTAACTGGAGAAATTACTTTCTGCATAGCGCACACCTTATCACAAAGGTGTCTGAGAATCAATTCCGAAGCGCTTCATGGCTTCTTTAAACTCGTTTGGAAGGGGTGCGGTAAAAGACTGTCCACCAGGAAGCGAAAGACGATACGCGTGGAGCGCAAGACGGGAAAAACCAAGATTGCAAGGATGATTGGGGGCGTAAAGAGGGTCACATACAACCGGATGATGGATTGCTTTCAGGTGTACGCGAATTTGGTGGGTTCTTCCTGTTTTAGGAGAAACTCGTAAAAAACTATGCGTACCAATAGACGCTATAACTTCATACTCGGTAATTGCTTCACGAAGAGTCCCGCTTGCTTTTGGTTGCGCGGAACGAAGACGAAAATCTTTTCTAGATCTTCCGATGGAAAAATCAATAATTCCCTTTTGCTCTTTTGGTACTCCATAGCAAAAAGCGAGGTACTCTTTTTTTATAGTGCGTTCTTGAAATGCTTGTTTTAGGAGTGCGTGTGCTTCTTTAGTTTTAACGAGGATTAACACTCCTGACGTCTCTCGGTCCAAACGATGCACTACTCCTGAACGAAAAATAGTTTTTCCATTGTGAAGTGTTTGTGCCTCTCCCGCCTCTTTCGATTCTGGAAATGTGCGCAAAAACCAATCACATACGGTATCTTCTTCTTGTCGCCCATCGGTATGCACGAGTACACCCGAAAGCTTGTCTATTACGAGCAAATCATTATCTTCAAAAAGAATGTGTGGATTCATATAGACATTCTATCTCCCAAACCTTCTTTCTCTTTCGCTCGCGTCTGAGAGAGTTGATAAAAATTCTTCTTTTGTAAGCGCGGGCCAGAACGTTTCAATAAAAGCAAGTTCTGCGTACGCAGAGTGCCAGGTTAAAAAATTAGAAAGTCTTTTTTCTCCTCCTGTTCTGATAATCAGATCAGGGGCGGTCATGTCTCCACTCCAAAGCATGCTTTCAAAAACCTCTTTTGAAACTGGATGATTTGCTTTTTTCTCAAGAAGAGCATTGACGGCGAAGAGTATTTCATCTTGTCCACCGTACGAAAGCGCAATAGAAAGAGCGTGGTCTGCATGATGAGCGGTTTCCTCCTCAATATTTCTCACGCTTGTCTTTAAATCATCAGGCAAACGGTTTAAATCACCAATAAAACGAACTCGTACCTTATGTTCTTTTATTTTTTCTCTTCCCTCTTTATGTGAAAATGCTTCGCGCATAAGTGACACGAGGTCAGCAACTTCTTCTTCGGAGCGTTTCCAATTTTCTGAAGAAAATGCATATACGACTAATTGCTTGACGCCCGCGTCTTTTGCCCATGAAACCACTTCGTGCATCTTTTGAAGCCCTCTTCTATGTCCTTCTACCATTGAGAGCCCGTGCTCACGGGCATACCGACGATTGCCATCCATAATAATTCCAAGAGAACTAATCGAGGTGTTAGCGTTCTCCATATACAATTGAAAATGTGGTGAATGTTTGAGTTGCATCTTTATATACATGTTCAACTCGTTTCACTTTCGCAAGGAGGGGTCCTTTCTTTAATTTTTCTAAAAAGAGCGCGAGCTTTTCTTCGGTACCTTCCGCGATAACGCGCACTGAGCCATCTTTTAGGTTTTGAACCTCACCCACAAGTGACAACCCTTTTGCTTTTCTTTGCGCAAAATCACGAAACATAACCATCTGCACTCGCCCAAAAACATGTACCTCAAGCCGTGTATGTCCCATGATGTATTAAAATCTCAGTATACCCGAGCTTGGTTTATTTGAAAAAAGAAAAAAGTGATGTATTCTTATGTTCACCTGCGCGCTTAGCTCAGTTGGTAGAGCAACTCTTTTACACAGAGAAGGTCGGGGGTTCAAGTCCCTCAGCGCGCACCAGCAATAGATTTGTGCCCCGAACTCCCTTTGGATTTCGGCTCAATCTTTTCAGTTAGATAGACCTCTTGCTTGCCCACGCGATTGAGAATATCGCTCGGGAGCTTGAGCTTTATGTGTATACGGTGCGGTATTTGCTGGTTAGCTTTTGGACGACCAGCTACTTTATCGCTCGTTTTCAGAGGGCGTGTGTAAATGACAATCTCCTCAATAAGCTCGTGGAGAATGGTGTAGAGGGTATCGCGGTCAGCAAAGCCCTTTCCAAGCGCAGAGCGGTATTTATCTGAAAACAAATCGAGAGCTTTGATGTACCCCTTGGATACACTCTGCTGGGCAATCTGCATTTGCACTTCGTCGCGTTCTTTCTTGAAGCGCTCGTAGTCCTCGTCAGCTTTCTGTATTGCTTCTTGGAGTTGCGGCGTAGTGAGTGCACGAACTTCGTGCTGCTCCCTCAATCGTGCTTTTCTCGCGGGAACGGCAAGAATAAGGTCTAGCAAACGCTTGTCCTTGGTACGTAAATGCTCAAGCGTCTTGAGCCGTGATTGAAGCCTCTTTTGGTGCTCGAAAACTGCAACAGGGTTTGCGAGGAGGTCTCGGCTATATTCGACGATATAGTTTTCCAACTCCTCGGCTGGAAGCGGAAGTGCATTGCAAAGGGTCGTCGTCTTGCTTTTGTTTTTCCTACCGCACTTGTAGTAATGGGTACGCCCGCCCGACTTTTTCAAATCTTTTACCTCACCGTGCCAGCCAACCCGACCAGTCAATGCGTCGGCTTTCTCGTCATAGCAACAGTCGCACTTGAGCAATCCGCTCAAGAGGTAAATATGCCCGTCTTTTGCAGAGCGACGCTGGTGCTTGCTAGTAGCAAGTAAACGCTGGGCTTTTTCAAAGGTAAGCGGGTCAACCACGAGCGGCGCAGGAGTTTTTGAGAGCTTGCGTTCAGACTTTTCCGTTGGTTTCCCTTTCTGTGATTTGTTGCCGTAAATCCTGCCGATATAGATTTCGTCTCCAAGGATACGGCGCACTGTGCCCGCACCCCAAAAGAACAAGTCGTTTTTCTTGCGAATATCACCCTTGCGCTTTTTGTGGTGAATGGCTGACACCACAGGAGAATAGATTTTGTGCTCAAAAAGATAGCGAGCAATCGCGTCCACGCTCTCGCCCTCTTGAACGAACATACGAAATATCTCGCGTACAACATCAGCCTCCTCTTTTAGTTCCGCATAACGCTTGTCGTCGTCTTTCGTGTAGCCATACGGTGCAGCATTTCCCAGCACCTTACCTGCCTCAAAATACTCCCAGCGTCCGTCTTGGGTGCGCTTTAGTATGGTGTCGCGTTCAAGCTCCGCGATAACACCGACAATCCCGAGCATTGCTTTTCCAAACGGCGTTGAAGTATCAATACTCTCGTTCGCAGAAATAAACTCGACCTCATAATCCTCAAAAAACTCTATGACTTCAAGCAGGATTTTGAGCTGTCGCGCAAAGCGGTCAATCTTGTACACCGCAACCACATCGAACGGACGCTCACCCTCGGGCGACATCACCAAATCCTCTTTGAGCCTGCCGAACGCAGGGCGTTCGTCGAGCTTCACCGTACCGCTAATGCCGTCGTCAATGTAGATATGCTCTTTCCCAGCCAAAACAAAATCGTTTGGCTTTGAGGCTATCAATGCCGACAGCGCTTTTTCTTGCAGGTCTATGCCGTACTTTTCTGCCTGCTCCTCGGTAGATACTCGTATGTAGAGGGCGACCCTTTGTTTTGTTTTTGCCTTGGATTTTTCCATTCGCAGTAGATAGGCAATAGAGTATAGAACTCTATGTATCTAGTATCTGTAGTTTAGCAACTTTGAGATTTTTGTGCTTTATTTTCGGCTCAAAAAATGGCAAAATGCTCTTGTACAACTGAATAAAGCCGCCTAACCCCTAGTAGTGCAACTGCTAGGGTATGGCGCAAAAACCAAGGCAAGCAGAGACCTCCTCGTTAGGTCGCGCCTTGCCTTGGTCATAGGGGGAAACTCCTATGGGCGGTCGAAAGACTGCTGCGCTAGCGGGGAGGTTTCTGCTACCCGCTAGACAGATTACAAATCCAAGGCAAAAAAATGTTTCCATACAAAAAACTGGCAGTTATTGCCGTCGTAGTGCTTTTGGGCGTGCCGTCGGTCTCAATGGCAGGCTCATTTGTGGTATCGCTCGTGCAGGGCAAAACACCCGCAGAGGCGGTGCAAATCATTGCGGAGCAGATAGACCTGCTCACGGGTCGTGTCGCCTCGTTGGAGGACAAGCAGGCACAACTTGAGGCTGATGTATCGCAGAATAAAAGTGATACGGAACTTGAGATTGAGCGGCTCAAGCTGGAAAACGAAAATCTGAAACTCAAGGCGGACGAAGCACTTACAGGCACGGCAAAGACCCGTGCAAACGAAGCGCGAAGCAACCAATGCTCCGAACTCTCGGCACAGATACAAACCAAAGAGGACGCGGTGCGTGCACCGTTTGAGGCTCGTATAAAGCCCGTACAGGACGAGATGCGTGCACTTGCTGCAAAGCTCAAGGAACAGCAAAGTTCCACGGCAAGCAACGATAATGATGTTGAGGCATACCAAGCTCGTATCGAAGCGGCAAAGAAAACGAGAGAGCAAATAGACGCGAAGCGCGACGAGATTGACGCTATAAGCAAGGAAATGGAGCAAGCCCTTGATACGCTTCACGCGACGGCAGAGGTCAGGGCTTTGCAAACACAACTCGATAGTCTGCTTTGCGCGTAATCTTGTTTTATTGGTAGACTTATTGGGTAATAACTTTATGGAAATAGAAATCTTTGAGGAAGACGGCGACCATACCCTGTCGCTCGATAACGAGCACGCTGATTTCACGATTGATGTAGACCCAGCGTCAAAAACATACCATTCGCGTATGCGCCTCAAAGACGATGTTTATTACCGTACGCAACGGTACGAATACCGCATAACGACTGACCCTATCAAAGTCGAAACTCGCCTTGTCGAACGCAAGGACGAGCCACCCGAGCGATACTGTGTAAAGGACGGCGTGGTGTTGGAGTCAGATATTCTCGCTGAAAGGGGCGACCGTATGACGGGAATGACCCAAGAGTTTATTGACGACCTCAAGAAAGAGGTCGAGTGGCATACGGATTGGGTTGGCGACCCTGTTGCTATGTATATTCTCTCCCTCCACCCCGAACTCATTTCTGCCGACGATTTCCGACGCTACTTGCGCCAGTTGTCGGAAAAAATAAAGTCCTCGACACAGAAAATAGAGAAAGCACTTGAGAGCGACGAAACAGGTCTTGTCGTAACGGACGAATACGAAATGTCGGGACGCACAATCTGGTACCCGCTTGCAAAGCAGGAGAAAATGTCCGAGGAGGAGAGCAACAAAGCCATAGAGCACGCCGAAAAGGTAAAGAAGCGGTTGTTTGATAAAAACTCAAAAGAGTATGTCGGCATTTCGGAGGACGAGTTTAGGGGTGGTGCTCAAATACTCAAAACGGTTGATATATTTCTGAACAAGAAAGACGCACCCACAAAGAAAGAGACGCGAGCGAGCGTTTCCTTTGGCGCAAAGGCAGGAGCGTTTATCTTTCAATGGATTTGGCTGTTTTTCGTCGTATCCATAGGGCTGTGGCTACTTTCTCTCATAGTCTCTATCGTTCAATACAGCTTTGCCTTTGCGTTAATAATCTCTGGCGTATGGGCGTTCGTACTCGCAATCGTTAGAGGCTACAGATGAGCAAAGATATAAAGTCCCGCCTGCTTATAGGCAATAAGTATCTCGGGACGCTCCTGTATTTCAAGGACGCGCAGGGTCGCGGGTGCCTCAAGCTCTCGTTCAAGAATAAGATTGCCGATTTCAACAAAGGAACCGATGTACCGACTACTCTACCCGTGCCTGCGACCCTCACCGACCCCGTAAGCCTTGATATTTCCTATAAGTTCCAAGACAGCTTGCTCGAAGTAAAGAAAATCGTAAACGGTAAGACGGAGCGCGAGTTTTACAAGGTATCTCTGCCGATAGAAACTTGCCTTTTCCTCATTCGCATAAAGGATTGGCAGACGCTCGACGACGCACAGCCGTCCGTTAGTCCTCTCGTACTCACCCCACCAAAAGCAAGCGGGAGCGTAGCTATCGTTTTCTCTTTCTTGGGAGAGAATGGACAACCGATTGCGCCGAAAGAGTACAACTGCCTAATGGGAACGATAGACCTACCCGAAAGCCCGCTCAAGACTTTTTGCATTGGGATTGCCGACGACCCGACCCACGCCGACCCTAACGGCTTCCTGCTCCAAATACCTTTCCAAAAGACCCAATCTTGAAGCCGCCTTTGATAGAATAGGGGTATGGCGAGTGCGAAAAAGGACAACATACGCGCAAAGTCTGCCGTACAAAAAATGGTGGCAAATGGTGGCAAACGCCGCTCCTTGGCACAGGCTATGCGGGAGGCTGGATACTCCGAGAGCTATGCCCGTAATCCGCAAAAAATAAAAGGTACGAAAGCGTGGCAGGAATACCTTGAGGAGTACATACCTGATGAGGAGGTGGCTGTCGCGCACAAGGCACTCCTTGGCGCACAGCGCGTGAACCGTATGGAGTTTCCTGCGTCTATGACGGACGACGAGATAGCCGAAATCATTGCCTCAAGCGGGCGCACGGTGCTAGTGCTCAAGCGCGGTAAAACGAGCGTGAGTGTCGCTTTTGCGGAGCCTGACTTCACGACGCAAGTGCGTGCCATTGACCTCGCTTACAAAGTGAAAGGTCTGTATAAAACTAGCGAGGCAGACACTCCGCAGAGCGAGTACGCCCACCTCTCCGACGACCAACTGCACACCCTAATCGAGCAGTACAAGGGCTTTTTCAAGCACGCTAACCCGCTACCGTCTTTGTAAAGAGAAAATGCAGGAGTTTGTTGTTTTCCTGCTCCACCGAGGACATTTCAACCGCCACCTTACGCTTGGCGTTGTGCGTCGTGATTTCGAGTGGCGGGAGCTTGCTGGTGTAGTAGTGGGTTATGCCGCCCGTTTCCTCGCTCCCAAGCGTTATCTCTACGCCCTCGTCGCCAATGGCGCGGTCAAGGCTCCTAGCGGCTTCTATACCCCTGTCAGACCAAGTATTTCGCTTTGGTGTGGTATTTTTCATTTCCTTGCTCCAATCCTGCGGATTGCCTTGTCCATATTGTAGCAAAACAGGATAAGCGGGAACTCTTTTACATAGGGTGAGTTCGGGGTGTAAAATGATGGCTCACAAAATAAACGAGTGGGATGCAGAGCATTCCACGATTATTATTTTGTTGTGCGATATTGGACTTGAAGGCCGGAGCCGGTACACAAGACGAGCGAAGCGAGTGCTTGTCGGCGAGGCGGGGTCGCGGATACTTATGAGCGAAGCGAATTAGTAAAACGTGACCAAGTCCCTCAGCGCGCACAAAAGTAGAAACTTTCTTTTTTGGTTTTGGTTTTATAAAAAGGGAAACCCATTACCAGATAACCAGCATGTTCATGGAAACACGAGGAATAGGAACACTGAGAGAAAAACTTTTAGAAATTTTAGAAGAGGCTTTAGGAGCAGCAGTAGAAGCTATCTTAGAAGAGAGCGGTGGAAAAAAGATAACGCAATAAATAAAAAGTAAAAAACCGTGGGTAAACCCACGGTTTTTTACTTTTGGTGCCCCCGCCTGGAATCGAACCAAGAATAACGGCTTAGAAGTCCGCAGTTATATCCATTTAACTACAGGGGCAATACCTCTACCCTACCTATTTTATAGGCTGGGGTCAATAAAGCGGTGTTCAAATCTATACGCACGCTCTTCTTCCGCGCGTTTTTCAAAAATTAATCGTGACGTTTCTATGGGTTTACTATTAAAAGATTGTTTTATTTCTTTATGTTCAAAAGAAAGTACTTCACCACGGTACACCTCAAGAAATGACCATGCGTTGTAAAAAACACTCGCCATGAGCAGTATAAAAATAAACGAGAGCAGTACATACCAATCTCTGACTGGTCGTAATTCGGTTCCGTAAGAAAAAAAACGAGAAAGAAAAGCGAGAATGTTTTTCATTGAGTCTGTACTTGAGATACTTCTTTTAAAACTCGTAGTGAGAGGGTTGCGCTCCAGGTGGGAATCGAGGCGCCCCCCTCTTCTATTTCACGTGCGCGGGTTATGGTTGCTTCAGTAAGCATGAGCGCATACGGCATATGCTCTATAGTTCCCATAGTACGAATTATTGCATCATACGTACCTTCAGCCGTCATGTCTATTTTAATAAATGGATTTTGCACGTCTCCACCCTCAGAAACAGACACGATAGAGAGCTTCGTTTCTAGAGCACTGGCTTCATTCTGGATTCCTTCAAGAAATGAAACGAGGTTTTCTGTCTCAAGGAAATGTGCCGTAATTTTTCTTTCGTCTTCTTCTAGGTTTTTTAGCGCAGCCTGTGCGGCGCGTAAACGAAGAGCGGTTTCTGATTTTTGAGCAATTTCTTCTTTCAAGAGCATTACTTCTTTTGAGGTTTGCGCAACATACGAATACCACCACGCATACGCTCCTAAAGCAATTAGAAGAGCAACTAGGGAAATTACGAAATGGAGAAGTGTTTTCTTTTTCATGGGAATGATAGGGGTATGGTTCTTTTGCCAACAAATTCAATGGTAAAAGAGATGTTGTTTTCTTGAGCAAATGCATTTATGGGAAGATTTGTACGTATCACTCCCTCCACCTGCCGAAGAGCAGTATCGTATGTTCTTAAAGACAATCGCGTGCTTGCGGTACCCGAAATGAAAAGGCGGTAGATATCTGCTTCTGGTCCACGAGAAAATACAAACCCTGACAGGATAATGCCCTCGCGAGGTACCGCAAGCACGCGTCTAAGCTCATCAGAAAACGCCACCTCTTTTGCAATTTCCTCAATGCGTACAGAACGGACCTCAAGCCCATTCAGTCGCTCTTGTATCAGCATTTCTTCCGGAGTCATAGTTTGTGATATCACGGTCAACTGCTTACGAAGGGCTTGTTGTTCTTCTTTTAGAAAGACATATGAAGGGAAAAGGAGTGTTGCATGAACGAGGGTCACACACACAAGTCCAATACAAAAAAGCACGGAAAAACGCATCGCATATCCAAAGAAAAATTCTTGCGTTTCTTTTTTCTGAAGAAGGTTTATGAGTTTTATCTTTTTCATAGCGTATATTCGCGAAGAGCAAGACCAACCGCTGTTCCATATCCGAGCGATTCAAGATAGTCAATTGGCGGAAGCCAGTTTTGTTTTGATGCGAGGTTTGAGAAAACATCTCCTAAAATAACAGGAATTTTAAGCGAGGCTTCAAGATATTCAGAAAGACCTCGTACCGTAGAGTTTCCTCCGGTTAAAATGACTCGCTCAATTGCGGGAATGTGTTTCTCTTGCACCGCCCTACTCTGCCAATACAAAAAACGTTTTACAATTTCTTCTCGAATGGCTGAAACCGTCGAGAGCATCGCGTTTATATATTCTTCACTTTCCACCCCAGAGACAATTCCCCTTTCTGCTTTAATCTTCTTTGCCTCCTCTTCGGTGACGCCAAAGTATTTTTGAACTGCGAGCGTGAGCGCATGCCCTCCAATGTCAAGCGTGGTGACATACCGAGGAAGACGGTTGGTAACGACAAGAAGTTTCGTGGTGGTTTTACCGATATCAATAATGAGGACCGTTTCTTGTTCCGCAGGAGTAATAAGTGATCGGGGCAAAGAAAAAGTCTCGCTTTCAACCGCACGAACCGCAACACCACATTCTTTAAATATATGAGTGGTTTCTGTAATAACGTTTCTTGCATACCCTATTCCCACCACACGCATTCCTTCTGCCTCTTTTGAAAGGGGTGCAATGTCAAACACAACTTCAGTTGGAGGAAGTGGAACAAATGTGTCAATTCTGTTTTCAACGGAAAGACGCCATGAATCATACCCATCTCCCTCAGCAATAGTTTCAAACAAATATCCTCTCGATTCAGGAAGGGCAATGTTTGCAACCTCAAAATGATGCCTAGAAACGAGCGCGCGGAGTGCGCGAGTAACGGCATCTCTGTTTCGTATTTCTCCGCCAACAACCGTACCCGAATCAAATCGCTCTTCCCCAAAACGCGTAAGCTCAAGGCCAAGCATGCGCTCTTCAAGTAGAGCAATTTTAATCCCGCTCGTAGAAATATCTATACCCGCGGTAGGAAGAGAAAGGTAGGTGGGCGGAGCTGATTGAAGACGAATAAATCGCGAAAAGATACTTTCCATCTTTTATAGTATACCGCGCTCTTTTTTATTAGTGTGCCCCTGTACCATTTGGAACGCGAGTGTGAGGAATGAGAAACGCAAAATTTTCTCCTTCGCCGAGCGCAAAAAGCATGCCGTTTGATTCAAGTCCTTTGATGGTTCTTGGTTCAAGGTTTGTTACAAACGCAAGCTGTTTACCTATAAGCACATCCGGTGTTTCTACATACGCTCTGATACCTGAGACAATTTGTCGCGGACCGCTTTCCTCGCCAAAATCAACTACGAGACGAAGGAGCTTGTCAGTTTCAGGAACCGTTTCGGCTTCTAGTACGGTCCCAATTTGAATCTGTGCCTTTTTTAGTTCTTCAAGAGTGATCATGTGTTTGTTCAAGGTATCTAGTAAGAATAAGTGCTGCGGCGGAGGCGTCAACCTCGCGCACATTCCCCATGGAGCCGTCAGGATTCCGTCTTGCTTCCTGAGTTGAGAATATTTCGTTTTGAAAAAAAAGAGGAGTTTTGGTTCCTTCACTTATTTTTTCTGCAAAAGCGTGTGCCTCTTTCAGTATTGCGTTTTCTTCTCCTTTAAGTGTTTTTGATTCTCCAAGCACAAGCGCGTCAATGCGCTCTTTTTTCATAATATCAATGACGCGCTCGTGCGCTCGTGCATCATTGATGACAATACTATGGGGAAAACCCATTCGCCCGCCTTCCGTGTCGGCAACCGCAACCCCAATTTTTTTTGTTCCGTAATCAATCCCAAGATAGCGCATATGTGATATATTATAAGTATATGATGAATTACATGATGGGTCACGATTCTTTTGTGGGAAGTCCGTTTGGTTTTGGTGGTTTTGGTTTTGAAACTGAGATTGTATTATTGTTCATAGCTTGGGCGTTTGTTTTTGTGTGGGCGCTCTTTTGGAAAGGAGTGGCACTTTGGCACGCAGGAAGAAATGGTCAGTGGGGATGGTTTATCGCACTCCTTCTTATAAACACCGTTGGAGTACTTGAGATCGTGTATGCTTTCTTCTTTAGAAAAGATAGAGAAACTGCGCCCCTTCTCCCCTTTCTTGCGAAAGTAAGAGGTGGAAAAAAGAAAGGGCGAAAAGAAGTGATTGAAGAAAGTGCTGAATAGTTTGCCTTCTTTCAGTAAATAAGGTATTACTTTTCTATCCGGAGGAGTGGCAGAGTGGTCTATCGCACCTGTCTTGAAAACAGGAGTATCGCAAGGTACCGTGAGTTCGAATCTCACCTCCTCCGCAAAAATTATTGTAGACATGGTGCACGTATCGTAGGTTGCTATAATCAAAGAATGAAAAATTTTATTGAGCTGTTTGGGTGGTACGGAGCCTTCGCTCTTATTTTGGGATACGCGTTAGTGAGTTTTTCCGTATTGCAGTCTACAGACATTATGTACCAATTACTTAACGCAACGGGCGCGTTAGGAATTGTTGTTGTTTCTTTTTACAAACGAGCTTATCAACCTGGAATAGTGAATGTTATTTGGGCGACAATAGCTGTTGTGGCAATGCTAAACATTGTTCTTTAGACCTGGCATTAACATACTTACCTCCGATGAGGAGGTGGTATTATTTACGGTATGGATGACCAAATTGTTTTTGAATGGCACGGAGGGGCGCATCGTGTTGAAGAGAAAAATGCCGATTGGTATTGGGCGCTTGGCATTGTCTCAACTGCCGCCGTTATTGCTTCTGTTCTTTTTCAAAACTATTTACTCGCGCTCGTTATTGTGGCGGCAACTTTCGCACTTGTAATGCAGTCAGCAAAAAAACCCCAGATTCATCGTTTTCGCATCACCGAAAACGGTATTGGTATAGATGATATCTTTTTTCCTTTTGAAGACATCCTTTCTTTTTCGGTTATTGAATACCCGGCAACAAACGCACCTCCTGTACTTTCTTTCAAAACACGACGATTGCTTGCTCCTCATGTAATGATTCCTATTGTCGGGCATGACCCTGTTGAGATTTATGAATACTGCGAGAATTACCTTGAGCATCAAGATCATTCTCGATCGGTCACCGAAGCAATTTCCGCGTGGTTGCGCATTTAGGAAATAAAGGCTAGAGTCTTTTTTATTGCTCTCGTCGTTCAATGGATAGGACACAAGCTTGCGGAGCTTGTAATGTAGGTTCGATTCCTACCGAGAGCACAACTTCGGCAAATCTTGCTTACGAGAGCACGGGCTTGAGTGAAAAAAAGGGATATGCGATGCTCCGTAATTCTCCCGAAAATACAAAAAGACCGCGCTTCGCGCGGTCTTTTATTTTTATAAGGCATCTTAGTCTCTTTGTACTCTACCCTTAGCGTAAGTAACCATGTCTGGAAATATAACGGCGCCTGCTGAAAATCCAAAAGCCGTAAGCCACGCTGCACCACCTTGAGCAGTAGCAGGATCCCAATTACCTCCGCCGATAGTATTACCTAAATAAACACCTCCTACGGCAAGCCCTGCTTGTGCAGCTCTCGTTAAGAGCCCTGGCTTCTTTTCTCTAAAACCCATAAAATTATTAGAAATTATTTAAATGATTTTGCTAAACGAGATTTTTTTCGGGAAGCTGTATTTTTTTTAATTATACCTCTTTTTGCAGCTTTGTCAATAGCTTGGTACGCTTTAGCAAGCGCTTCAGGCGTTTTTACTTTTTGAACCTCTTTTACAGAAGAGATGAGTGTGCGTTTTCTTCGTACGTTAAACACGCGCTTCGTGAGAGATGCGCGGTGTGCTTTCTTTGCTGATTTGGTGATTGCCATAAGAGATACAATACGCTACCACGGACATTTTCGCAATCCCGTGCAGCTTCATAAGTGATACAATACGAAAATGATACGGCGCGTAAAAGGAGAGGTGCTTTCTCAAAGCATGCCGAGCATAGTGGTTGAAGTATTTGGGGTTGGGCTTGAGGTACTTGTGTGTGATGGCTCCCTTTACAAAGAAGGCGATGAGGTGGTTCTTTTTACGCACCTTGCGGTCAAGCAAGACGGGATGGATTTGTATGGATTTCCCTCCCCTCTTGATCTTTCTTTTTTTGAACGCCTGATTAGCGTATCGGGAATAGGTCCTAAAACTGCACTCTCAATTTTAAGGCGCGCCCCAAGAGAACATATTCAAAACGCAATCGCCGCGCGAGATATCGCATACCTGACTCGCGTTGTTGGTCTTTCAAAAAAATCAGCAGAGAAAATAAGTGTTGAGCTTTCTGATAAAATGGAAATGAAAGAGCATCAAGTAGGAGAAGATGGAGAAGTGTTAGACACTCTTATTGCTCTTGGATATACAGAACGAGAAGCAAGAAAAGCGCTTCTTGCAGTCCCTCATACCATTACCAATAAAGAAGAGCGTTTGCGGACAGCACTTAAACAATCATAAGTATGTACAGTGTAATTTCTTTTTTTATTGAAGCTTTAAAACGGGTTATTCCAAAAAAGCTTTTTAACTATGTACGGAAGCCCTACCATTTTTTGATTTCTTTTGTAATGGCACTCGTGTATGGATTTCCCGCACGCGAGATGGTTGTCATTGGGGTCACGGGTACCAAAGGAAAATCCTCCGTTTGCGACATGCTTTATGAAGTACTTGTACGAAACGGATACGAAGTTGCCCTTGCCTCAACCATTCGTTTTGCCATTAAAGAACATTCTCGTCCAAATCTTTTTAAGATGACCACTCCTGGTAGAGGGTATGTTCAAAAATTTATGCGCGAAGCGCGAAAAGCAGGATGCACCCATGTAGTACTTGAGGTGACTTCAGAGAGCACTAAAGATTTTAGGCACCTTTTTCTTTTCTTAAACGCGCTTATTTTTACCAATCTCTACCGAGAACATATTGAATCGCATGGCTCGTTTGAGAAATATGCGCTCGCAAAACAAAAAATTGGACACGAGTTGGCGCGTTCATTTAAACGCCCGCGTGCAATGATTTCAAATGCGGATAATGAGCACAGTGCCCCTTATCGTGCGCTTCCTGTTGAAAAACAGGTCTCTTTTTCTTATGAAGAAGCGAAGCATGTCTCGCTTTCTCTTAACCACGCGAGTTTCGTCTACGACGAAATCCCTGTTTCTCTTTCGCTTCCTGGAGCATTTAGCATCATGAACGCGCTTGCTGTTTTTAAAACCGCAGAATTTCTTGGGGTAGAAAAAGAAGGTATTGCAAAAGCACTTTCTTCTATTGAGAAGATAGCGGGGCGTACCGAACATATTGATGAAGGACAAGGGTTTACTGCGGTTGTTGACTACGCGCACACGCCCGACTCCCTTCAAGCAATCTATGACGCATATCCAGGAAGAAAGATCTGTGTACTTGGAAATACTGGTGGTGGGCGAGATACTTGGAAGCGTCCTGAAATGGGGAAAATTGCTGACCGAGAGTGCGCTGAGGTAATTCTCACCAATGAAGATCCGTATGATGAAGATCCGCAAGAAATTGTGAATCAAATGGCAAAAGGAATGGAGCGTGCTCCAAAAATAATAATGGACAGACGAGAAGCAATTAAAACAGCGCTTTCACTTGCAAAAGAAAACGACTCGGTACTTATTACAGGCAAAGGTACTGACCCCTACATCATGGAAGCAAACGGAAAAAAGACTCCATGGAGTGACGCTCAAGTTGTTCGAGAAGAATTGCGTGCGCTACTAGAAAATAAATAAGAAAAATGATAAGGTGTGTTCTACGCGCCTATAGCTCAGATGGTAGAGCAGCTCCCTTTTAAGGAGACGGTCCCAGGTTCGAGCCCTGGTAGGCGCACAGCGTATCATCTTAACCTTTGATACAGTGCATTAATCTTTATTTTTTCTTCCTCGGTGAGGTTTGTGTCTTTGTCTTTCACCACCTCTATTACTCGCTTTAATTCTGCTTGCGTGCCCAAAGGAATTTTTCTTTGCATAATTACGCGCCCAACATCTTCGCACAAATCTTGGAAAGGTTTTTGGAGTATCCCAAAGGGAAAGCTTCTTGTCCCCGTTTTTAAAATACAAAAACGAATAACAAACGAGGCAAACGGGTCTGGGTTACTAGGACCAGGACGCGCAAGCATGCCTTTACTAATAACAAACGCGGCGTCTCTGTGAATTAAGTCTCTCGCTAAAGTTCTGATTTGTTCCTGGTATCTTTCTTCGGTTGGCGTAGACTCAACAGCTTCTTCTTTCGCAATCATGCGCATAATTTCTAATTGACTCGCAGCTTCTTCTTCTGGATCTTCTGTATCTATGCTGGTATGCATTCCTTCTTGTGCTTTATTACGGGCATATTGTGCAATCATATCTGTTTTTATATTTTGGTTCTCAAGAGCAGTAACCAGTTTGTTTGCATAATGAGGATTAGAAAATATTCCTCTAAATAATTCTTTCTGTAGATTAGGATCACCCTGAGACAAAAGAAACGAATTCATGAGAATCATTTCCATGTTTATTCTTGGTTCTCCTTCTTTTTGTACTGGTGGTTTTTCACTCATGGTTTTATTAAACTAAGGGCAAACCGCTCGAGCGCAAGTGTGAGCGGTACATTATTCTGACGAGCGTCCTGCATAAGATTAATAAGAAGGCGTGAAAGTGCACGAGCCTCTTCTTGAGTCCACTCACGATGTTTCTTTTGAATCATGTCCCGCGCTTTCCAGTGAAGAAGTCCGTGTACACTTTCTGCTGGCTCGCCTGTCCGCTCTGCTTTTACTATTTCTTTCCAAAGAGTCTTTCCGTCGCGCGAAGAAAGCGCGTTCACTAGTGCAGTGTTAAATCCGCGCTCTTGTTTCTTGAGCGTATCAAACGCATAGATTTTTTCACTATGTGGTTCAACTTTTTTTATAAGCAGAGGAGGAGTGTTTGGCGCAAGGAGTACCACGAGGTTTTGGCTTTGAGAGAGGGCTGGGAGAAATGAAAGGGTTATGTCGCTTACCTCTTTTTGTGAGAAGGGGTCATCTAAAAGAACAAGTGTCTTTGAAAAAAAGAGTCCCTGTGCGCCAGACGCTTGAGATAGCGATTCGCTCGTAATCGAATCAGCGTCAAGGCGCATATAGGGAGCATCTTCGCGTTTTTTGCGTGCCGCAGCTATAAAAGCAAACGCTTTTTCTCTTACTTTTTTTGTATCATTTCCCGTAAAGAGATGAATCATAGAAGAAAGGGTGTCATTGCTCCCCAATTATCTCCTATTTTTGCTTCGACTAAAAGGGGTACGCGCGCTTCTTCTCCTTCTTTGAAAGGTTTCTCCATATGTTTTTTTATTTGAGGGAGAATTATTCCAACTTTTTCTTTTTTAATCTCATATACCAGTTCATCATGTACTTGAAGCAGGAGATGGGCGTTTTCTTCTTCTCTTTCTGATCTTAAAAACATATCCACTTGAACCATCGCGCGCTTGATGATGTCTGACTGAGTACCTTGGATAGGTGCGTTTATGGCCATTCTCTCTGCTTGCGCCCGTACATAGGGAAGCGGAGATTTTATGTCAGGAAACTGCCTTCTTCTTCCAAATGCCGTTTTGGTGTAGCCGTGTTTTCTTGCGTATCCCTTTGTTTCTTCAAGATACTCAACAAGACGCTTGAATGTATTAAAGTACCCCTCTAAAAACGCGTGTGCCTCAGGAAGTGTTGAACCAAGTTCTGTTTTTAATGCGTTGACTCCCATGCCGTAGAGAATGCCGAAGTTAATGATTTTTGCTCGCCTTCGCATTTCTTTATCAACCGCATTCGGAGGAACGGAAAATACTCTTGAGGCCACTTCAGTATGAACGTCTCTCCCCTCTCTAAAAATTTCACACAATGTTTCATCTTTTGAAAGTATCGCGGCAAGCCGAAGTTCAATTTGAGAATAATCAAGAGAGACGAGAGTGAATCCTTCACGTGCAATAAATGCGTTTCTAATCGCTCGGCCGCGCTCTGTGCGTATAGGAATGTTTTGGAGATTTGGATTTTGCGAAGACATTCGACCCGTCACCGTTCCGGTTTGAAGAAAATGCGCGTGAAGCCTATCTTCTTTATCAAGTTCACGGGGAATGGTGTCTATGTACGTTGAAAGAAGTTTTTGTATTTCTCGATACTCAAGCACAGAAGAAACAATGGGGTGGAGATCTTTTATTTTTTCAAGCTCAGATTCACGGGTTGAACGCTGCCCCCCTGCGGTTTTCTTTTGTCCTTTCACCAAAAGAGCAAGCTCGTCAAAAAGCACTTCACCCAACTGTTTTGGCGAGTTGATATTAAAGGGGTGCCCCGCAAGAGCGTGGATATTTTTTTCTTGCGTATCTAGTTCTTTTTGATACACCTCTTTTAACGTCTCAAGTGCTTTGATATCAATACGCACGCCACAGGTATGCATCTTCTCAAGAACTCTTATGAGTGGTTTTTCTATGTCTTCATAAAGACTGTTAAGGTCGGGTAAAAGCGCAAGCGATGCTGAAAGCATTTCTGCTGCCTCTTTCAGGGTGTTCTTTTTTGAAAACGCGAGAATGTCATCAAGAGTTGGGTTCGTGAAATCAGAAACGAGAAGCCAGAGCATTACCTGTGCTTCTTTGAAAAGCACAGGGTCAATTTCTTCAGTGGGCGAAGAAAGGTCAAACGAATTACTGTTTGACTCGTGCCAAAAGACCTCTTTCACACGGGGACGAAGTGAGCGAAAACCAAACTCATCAAAGAGCGTGAGTATCGCGGGAAGGCGTGCGCCATCTTGGTATGCAACATCAGGGAGGCGAAAAGAAATGGGTGCGTCCCGACGAATGGTTGCAAGCATTTTAGAAAAGAGGGCGTCTTCTTTGTGGTTTTTGAGTAGCTCTACCATGCGAGACTTGATTCCTTTCTCAACGAATGTTTGTTCGCTCTTGGCGAGCGTTTTATACATTTCTTCAACCGTACCAAAATGAATAATGAGCTCGGTTGCTGTTTTTTCTCCAACCCCTGGTACTCCTTTGATGTTGTCTGACGGGTCTCCGCGAAGTCCTTTGTAATCAGGAATGAGTTTCGGAGCGAATCCATAGCGCGTTTTTACCGCCTCCTCGTCATAGAGCGTTGTTTCATTAAGTCCCTTTTTTAGGGTATACACGCGTACCCGTTTTCCTTCTATGAGCTGGAGGGTGTCCATGTCACCTGAGGCGATAATCACCTCCAAATTTTTCTCGTCTTTAGTCATTTCAACGACCGTACCTATAATGTCGTCTGCTTCAAACCCTTCTCGTTCATATATGGGAATGGAAAATGCTTCAAACACCGCCCGTGATTTTTTTAGCTGTGCGATAAGCGCATCGTCTGTTTTTGTTCTTGTTCCTTTGTATCCTTCGTATGCTTCGTGTCGTATCGTTGGTTTTGGTAAATCATAACAAGCAACAAGGTAGTCGGGTGAAAGGTCGCTAATGATGCGAAGGAGCATGGAAGAAAGCCCGTAAAGCGCGCCGGTGGGCTCTCCTTTAGGTCCGGTGAAGTCAGGGAGTGCATGGTACGCGCGATGAATAATTGCATGCGCATCAAGAAGCACGAGTTTTTTATTTTGCTTCATAGGAAAGGGTGCGTGTGCCATCTTCTTTCACAAAAAAAGAAAGGGCGCGGTCAACAAAAGGAAGTGTTCCTTGTACGCGCTCAGGCCACTCAATAACGATAATGTTTTTAGGATTTTTTACATACTCCTCAAGAAGAAGGGTCTGTATTTCTTTTTCATCCTGCAATCGATATGCGTCACTATGAATAAGTGTTGTAAAGTGTTCGTTTTGAATACCGTACTCTTTTAATAAGACAAAGGTGGGGCTCGTTACCTCATCAGTTGCACCAAGCGCGCGCGCAAGCTCTTTCGTGAACGCGGTTTTCCCCGCACCCAGCTCTCCTGAAAGAGTGATGAGGGTTGCGCGGTCTCTACTAGGAATAAGGCGCGCAACGAACTCGCGCGCCTCGTCTTTGAGTGCCTCAAGAGAGGTGATATCTTTTTGCATGTATCCATTTTACCTCTTCCTCTTTAGCTTTGGTATACTTTCCGTATGACGGTTCATTTTGATACAAACGCCGAAGAAGAAAAAATACGGCAATTTAGAGAAAGAGAAGCAGAAGATTTGGCAGAAATACTTGCTCCAAAGTATGGTGTTGAGTATACGGATTTGACTCTTGTACCTGTTGATATGGAGGCGCTCGCGCTTATATCAAAACAACAGGCAGAAGAAGCGCGAATTATTGTGTTTGCTCGCGGGCGCGCACATGTTTCAATCGGCGCGGTGCGCCCATTAGATGAGAAGGTTCAAAACATCGTGCGTGCGTTTAAAGAAAAAAACATGGAGGTGAAGCTTTTTCTTATTTCAGAGAGAAGTTTTCATCATGCGTTCTCTCGGTACGCAGATATTGTTTCTTCCTCTGCTCAGGTGCGTGGAGAATTTGAGATACAACCCGGCAAAGACGAGGCATCTTCTCTCTTGAGAGTAAAAGAGGAACTTGACTCACTCATTTCAAAAAAAAGTGTTGCAACTACGGATATTATAGATGTCATTACAAGCGCCGCGCTTTCTTTATCTGCTTCTGATGTTCATATTGAACCAGAGGAGGAGGGCGTACGACTTCGCTTTCGTCTTGACGGGCTTTTGATTGATGTGTACTCATTCCCTTCTTCTTTATATCGCCCTCTCAATTCTCGAGTGAAGCTTCTTTCAGGAATGAAAATAAACATTACTGCCCGCGCGCAGGACGGGCGCTTCACGTTAAAAAAATCAGGTTCTGAAATTGAGGTGCGTAGTTCTGCTATTCCCGGAGCGTATGGAGAGTCTTTGGTGCTCCGTATCCTTGACCCTAAAGCAATTAAAAAAACCTATGGTGATCTTGGTATTGGTGAAAAACTTCTTACTCGTCTTGAAAAAGAGGTTCGACGAGCAAACGGCACACTTTTAGTGACAGGGCCCACAGGAAGCGGTAAGACAACAACGCTCTATACTTTTTTACAACACCTTCATACTCCTGAAACAAAGATTATTACCATTGAAGACCCGATTGAATACCATCTTCCAGGAATTGTGCAGACGCAAACAGACGGCAAGGAGTATACCTTTGCTTCTGGACTTCGTTCCGTACTCAGGCAAGATCCAGATATTATTTTAGTTGGAGAAATTCGTGATGAAGAGGTGGCACAAACCGCCATACAAGCCGCACTCACCGGGCATTTTGTATTTTCAACCCTTCACACAAACACCGCCGCGGGAGCATTTCCACGCTTAGTTGATCTCGGGGTTGATCCAAAGTTATTTGCTTCAGCAATTACCGTCTCTATGGCGCAACGCTTGGTGCGCACGCTTAATCAAAAAACAAAACGCGCTCGACAAACCACGCAAGAAGAGAAAGAAATGATGATGCGAATACTTGAAACACTCACTGATACATCCCTCATGCCAACATCTTTTGATACGGTATACGAAGCAACTCCGGGAGAGCACGGCGAAACAGGTTACAAAGGCAGAGAGGGTTTGTATGAGGCAATTTTTATGGATGAAGAGCTTGGTCAATTTTTGCGAGATAATCCAAGCGAAGGAGAAATAGCAAAGAGCGTATTACGACAGGGGTACCCCACCATTGCACAAGACGGTATTTTGAAAGTGCTTGCAGGAAAAACCACCCTTGAGGAAGTTTCCCGTGTGGTGAATATATAAAAGAAAAATCCCGCACACTGCCCTCCAGACAGAACTAATCGCCTGAGGATATCCCCAGCCCACTTGCAAATGCAAGGAACCAGAAAGTCCTTGGGGAGAAGCCCTAAGCCGTCAAGCCGTGCCCAGAGGAAAGTACGCAGGATTTAAAGAGAACAGATCACCCGCAACAGAATATTCTCTTCTCGGGTAAACAAAAACGAGCTCCTGCTCGTTAAAAAGTATGATACCATACCTAGAGAATATGTCAAGTGATATCCACACAGAACACCACGGGGTTCCTGCCCTTGATGCCACCCTTCGTCCTTCAGTTTGGGACGAGTATGTGGGTCAAAAACACGTTAAAGCGAATGTACAAATTATTTTAGAGGCAGCAAAAAAGCGAGAGGATATGCCGGAGCACATTCTTTTTCATGGTCCTCCTGGAGTTGGAAAGACAACGCTCGCCCACTTGGTTTCAAAGACGCTTGGTGTTCCTTTAAAAACAACTTCTGGTGTTGCGATTGAAAGAGCAGCTGATTTAGCGGCAATTTTAACAAACCTTGAACCAAACACGGTTCTTTTTATTGACGAGATACACCGTTTGCCAAGCAAGGTTGAGGAACTTTTATACCCCGCGCTTGAGTCCGGAACGCTTGATCTCATTTTAGGGAAAGGTCCTTCCGCAAGAACCGTTGAGCTTCCCCTTCCCCGCTTCACTCTCGTTGCCGCAACAACGCGCGTTGCGCACATTTCAGACCCACTTCGTTCGCGTTTTGGGGGCGGGGTGTACCAGCTTGATTTTTATAGTGATGAAGACTTAAAAAATATCATTGCTCGCTCCGCGCGCTTGCTTTCTCTTTCGGTTCCTTCTGAGGTCGTTGAACAAATTGCGCTAAGGAGTCGCGCAACGCCCCGTGTTGCAAACGCCCTCTTAAAACGAGTTCGAGATTTCGCAGAAGTGAATGATGTGCCCCTCACCAGAGAAGTGTGTGACGAGGCCTGCCAATTATTTGGGATTGACTCTCTTGGGCTTCAAAAAGATGACATTCGCTATCTCACCGCACTCAGGGACACTTTCAAAGGGGGTCCTGCGGGGCTTCGCGCGCTTGCAGCTGCTTTAAGTGAAGACGCTGATACTCTTGAAAATGTTTATGAGCCTTATCTTCTGAGGCTTGGTTTTATTGAACGATCTCCAAGAGGGCGCATACTAACCGCAAAAGGTTCGCGGTATCTTGATTAGATAATTTACAAACTGAGTATGGCAGGACACAGTAAATGGGCACAGATAAAAAGACAAAAGGCGGTTACGGATGCTGCAAAAAGTAGAGTTTTTTCTCGTTTTGCAAAAGAAATAGCGATGGAGTCGAAAAAGGCACAGGGAAACGTTTCTGCTCCTGGGCTCGCATCGGTCATTACTCGTGCAAAAGAAGCAAACATGCCAAAAGAAAACATTGAACGCGCGGTTGCCAAAGGAATTTCAAAAGACGGTGGAGAGCTAGACCGGGCAGTCTATGAGTGTTTTGTATATGGAGGGGTGGCGCTCATCATAAGCGCGGTAACTGATAGTAAAAACAGAACAACGCAAGAGTTAAAACATCTTCTTTCAAAAAATGGTATTGAGCTTTCCGTGCCTGGAAGCGCTTCATGGGCATTCACAAAACACGCAGACGGGTCATTTACCGCACATGAGCCATTGGTTGATCTTTCTCAGGATGACGAAGAGAAAATACAAACACTACTCTCACTTCTGGACGAGTATCCTGATACCCAAGAATTATTTACAAACGCGCGTGGGTATGAGCGCACGGGCGCTGATGAATACGCATGAAAGTTCTAGCAATTGATCCTGGTTTTGACCGTATGGGGGTCGCGATACTTGAGGGAAGCGCACATGAACAAAAACTACTTTTCAGTGATTGTATTACCCCAAAGAAAGGCGCGCCTTC
>JACCDX010186189.1_pt1 | contig 64524 bp, 55 predicted proteins | sample 7449681 | NCBI WGS metagenome assembly JACCDX01 (sample SAMN15323450, study PRJNA562643) | freshwater metagenome | isolation source: river surface water | place: USA:Blue River Watershed | collected 2017-08-18
ATGACGATTGGGTCGTTGGCTCAGGCTCAGGCTCTACCTCGGCTTGAGGTGCGGGCGCCGGGGCAGCGGCAGCGGGCACAGCCTCGGCGGGAGGCGTCGTGGCCGCCGAGGCTGCGGCTGGCTCGGGTGCGGCGACAGGAGCCGCAGGTGTCTGAGCCTCGGGCTCGACAGGCTCTGACGCCGGGGGTGCGGAGGGCGTGGATGGGGTGTTCGGGGCTACTGCGGCTGGTGCGGCTGGTGCGGCTGGTGCAACTGGTACAGCTGGTACAGCTGGTGCAACTGGTGAAACTGGTGCAACCGGTACAGCTGGTGCAACTGGAGTGGCCGCAGTGGGGGCCGGCGCTGCGGGTTCAACCGGGCGCACCGCTTCGGGCGGAACGCTCGTGGCGTCCTCCGGCAAATCGGGGACATGCAGGCGCGGGATGGCTTCGGGCTTGTCCAGCGCAAACGACGCCCCCGCCCCTTTGGGGTCGGTGGTCTTCCCTTCTCCGGGGGATTTTGGTGTGGGCGTCACTTCAGACATGATGTACTACTTCTCCCAATCCTCTTCGTCAGAGCTGTGCTTTGAGCGATTTGACGCTGCGCAGCCATCCCCGAGCCAGCAGGGGGTGGGTTTGCATGCCTGCCTCGGCCTTCGCTTTGTCGGACCAAGGGCCTGCGATCAACACAAAATAGCGTTTGCCACTGTCCTTCTTGCGGAGTCGCAAGACGCGCGCCTTTTGTAGCACCGGATCGGTGCGCTGAAAAGCCACGATTTCATCGAGGCTGTCAAAGGCGGCGAGTTGAACCACGAATCCTTCGGCCGGCAACTGCTCTATCCAAGTTTCGTCTGTAAGCCGATCTTCTTTAGCGCGTTCCTGCGCCGGGGGCGGGCTGGGTGGCGGGGGGGTCTCACGCGCGTCGCGGCTGGAGACCACCACAGGGGGCGGTGAAGCGGGCGGTGCGAGAGGGACTTGGGCCACAGCCGGCGTCGCGGCTGAGGCTGTCTCACCCGCAGGCGCAGACAGGGCCGCAGGGGCGGACGCCACGGTGGCGGGGTCCGCCGCCGCGTCAGAAGCTTGGGCCACGGGCTCGGCGGCTTCGCTCGCGGCCTGCGAGGCTGCAGGCGCGATGGGATCAACCGCCGTGGCGGCCGCCGGAGTGCCACGCAAGAGGTACTTGCGGAAGGCCTCGAATTCCTCTTCCAGGGTGTCGGCATAGAGCGTCGCCAGAAAGGCGACGCTCAAAATGAACACACCGGCGAAGAGCCATCCCCATGGGAATGGCTTCTTAGGGGGAAGATGGAGGGTGGTGGAGGCCGGGGGCGCAAGCGGCGTCTCGGTGGACGTCATCACCGGCTCCACGCGGGAGTCGGTGTCGCTAGGCGTGTTCGCGGCCGCCGTGGCCTCTGCGCCAGCCTCCGGAATTCGCCAGCTGGGCTTGACCGCTTGGAGCAAGGCGGCGGGGTCAGCGGGCTCGGCTTCGGGTTCGGGTTCAGCCACCCAATCTTCGAGGGGTCGCTTGGGCTCGCCCGCCACAGTCTCCACTTCCCACTGCAAGAGGGTGCGGCCAAACGCATCCAACTTATCCCGATTGCTCCCCATGCTGTTGATGAGCAGGATGACGCAAATATTGCCTGCGGGGAAACCATTGACCAGGCGCGCCAGCAGTTGGAGCTCAAAATCCTGCATGAGGATCGAGTCGCGAAAGATCATGTAGCGGCGCGGGACGTGTTTGCGGTCTTTTTCAAGCGCTTGGTCGATCGTCAGCTGTGAGAGGATGTCGTTGAACTTTTGCACCAACTTCTCGGAGTTGGTGGAAAAACAGAATTCAACTTGGTCCTGACCCATGTCGCGCAAGCGTTGGTCAATCAGGCTGGCGTAGTAATCCAAAACCAGGTCATGCTCGCTCAAAACTGCCAAGTTCGTGCCGTCTTCGACCAAGGCTTTGAGAATGATCTCAAAGCGCAGTCGATCGCCGGGCGTCTGGTAGATGTCGGTCATGCGGGTTACCTTTGGCTCATTCTGTCAGGCGTGCGCCGTTGGCATCAAACTTCATTTCGTCAGGCACGGTGGGGTCCGGTTTCAACACCTCTTGGCCACGGCCATAAGACTGGTTCAAGCTAAACACATAGGCGATCACCTGGGCCACCGCGTGGTAGAGCGCCTCCGGGATGGGGTGGTCTAGCTTGGTGGTGAAGTATAAGGCTCGGGCGAGCATCGGGGCCTCAAATAAGTAGACGCCGTGGGTCTTGGCTTCCTCTCGAATGCGCATGGCCATCATGTCCTCACCCTTGGCGACCAACAGGGGGGCGCCATCGCCGGTGGGGTCGTAGGAGAGTGCCACCGAAAAGTGGGTTGGGTTGGTGATGACCACATCGGCGTCTTTGACCTTGGCCATCATCTTGTTGTTGAGGATTTCACGCTGACGGCGCCGAATCTGGCCTTTGACCTCCGGGTTACCTTCGGCGTTTTTCATCTCATCCTTGACCTCTTGTTTGGTCATTTTGAGCTTCTTGTGGACTTGATAGTGCTGAAGCGGCACATCGAACAAGGCCACGATGATCAACCCCAAGCTCAACCAAAAACAGGCCTCGACGATGATGGTTCCCGCATGTGCCACGGCCGTTGAAAGGTCCATTTGCGACAAATTGGTGAGCTCCTCCAGATGGTTCATGGTCGAAATCACCAAGATGGCACCCACCAGGATGAATTTGACGAGCGCCTTGCCCAAGTTGATGAGGGCATCCATGCCGAACATGCGCTTGAGGCCCGCCATCGGATCGAGCTTGCTGAATTTAGGTAAGGCGAGCTTTGGTTCGAATAGCAAACCACCGGAGAGAACCGTCGAGATGGCCGCGATGATCATGAGTAAAGCCATCAACGGCAACGCCAGAATTAATCCGTCCAGGATGGATTGGGCAAAGATGGCGGGTAGCAGCTCCGGTCTGTCGTAAATTTTGCGGTCGAATTGGAGCTGGCTGCGAAAGAGGGTTTCCACTCGATTGAAGAAGAACTGCCCTCCGAGCCAGAAAAACAACGTGGCAACCACCATCATGATGGCTGGCGCGAGCTCCTGGGAGCGGGGAATCTGCCCCTCCTCGCGCGCCTTATTGAGACGTTGCGAGGTCGGTTCTTCGGTGCGGTCTTCGGAATCTGACACGTCAGCCTCCGATCAATTTTTGCAAGACCATGAAGGATTGCGTCCAAACCCATTGGATGCGCGCCACATCGTTGCCCATGGAAATCATCAACACCAGAAAGCCGCCCAGAATCAGGGCCGGAAAACCCAAGGTGAAAATGTTCAAGGTGGGGGCGGCTCGGGAGACGAAGCCAAGTCCAATGTTGATGAACAAGAGAATCATGATCACCGGCAAACCGATCAGCAATCCCCCCAAAAACATCATTGCGCTCCAATTAAGGATGGCGCCGAGCATGTCTTGCGAGAAAAATGGTTTGCCAATGGGGAGGAGTCGGAATGATTCCAGCAAAAGTCCAAACACGATCAAGTGTCCGCCCAGACCCAGAAAAACGAGTATTCCGAGGAGGTTGATGAACTGCGAGATCACCGGAACACTGCCCATATTGGGATCGATCATGTTGGCCATGGACAAGCCCATGGAGTTGGAGATGTTTTGTCCCGCCAGCACCAACGCGGCAGAGGCGACTTGAAACACCAAGCCCATGGAAAAACCAATCAGGATTTGGCGCGCGATTTCCTGCAGGCCATCCCCCGTGACAGGGTCGATGCGCGGAAAGGGCATTTGCAAAGTCACAAAAAGCGCCAGGGCAAACGACAAACTGATGCGGATGCGCAAATTAACGGCGCGGATCGAAAACATCGAGGTAAAGGCCAAAAAGGCCGAGATGCGAAGCATCGGCCAAATGACCATGGTGAACCGGTCAACGATGTCGATCAGCGAGAGGTTCATGGGTTAGACAAACAAACTCGGAATTCGCGTGAAAATCGATCGCGTGTAATCGACCATCGTATTGATCATCCACCCCCCTGAGATCGCCATGACCAAGCCGATGGCCATGAGTTTGGGGATAAAGCTCAAGGTCTGTTCGTTGATCGAGGTTGCCGCTTGGAAAACCCCGACCACCACACCGATCACCAGACCGGTGACCAACAGGGGCGCTGAGATCAACATCGTCATCCATAAAGCCTGGCGTGCCAGATCGACCACCATTGATGCATCCATTTTTTTCCCCTAGAAAACAAAACTATTGGACAGTGAGGCCATGAGCAAGGTCCAGCCATCAATCAACACAAAGAGCATGAGTTTGATGGGCATGGAGATGATCATGGGCGAGAGCATCATCATGCCCATGGACATGAGAACGCTAGAGACAATGAGATCAATCACCACAAAGGGGATATAGATCAGAAAACCAATCGTGAAAGCGGACTTGATTTCACTGGTGATGAAGGCCGGAATCAGGGTGGTCAATGGCACCTGCGTCGCATCACGCAACTCTTGCCGGTTGGCGATTTGCATGAACATCGCGATGTCATCTTCACGCGTTTGTTTGGTCATGAATTCACGGATAGGGGCTTCGGCCTTGATCAGGGCCGCATCAAAATCCATGCGTCCGTTCATGTACGGGCCCACGGCATCGCGGTAAATGGTTTCAAAAACCGGCGACATGATGAAAAACGTGAGGAACAGGGCGAGTCCCACCAGCACGGTGTTGGGCGGGGTTTGTTGCGTGCCGAGCGCTTGCCGCAACAAGGAGAGAACGATGATGATCCGCACAAAAGACGTCATCATCAGCAGCAATGACGGCAAGAGCGTGAGTACCGTCATCAGACCCAGCAACTGCAAGGTCATGCTGTACTGCTGGCCATTCTTGCCGCCGGTCACGTTGACCAGGGGTATGCCCTGGGCTTGTGCCATGCCTGGCATGAAGACCAAAGAAAATAAGAGTAAGGCCAGAACGATATAGAGCGCCCGGCGGATCAGGATCCAATTAACCCGCATGGTGTTCCCCTGCTGACCACGCATGCAGGGTTTTCACCTCTGCCGGGGACACGGACGCTAGCACCATTTGGTTGTCGATTTTGAGCAAAACCATTTTGTGCTTGAGGCTCAGTGGCATGGCCTCCACAATTTGAATGCGGCGGTTGCCAGTCTCCACCCCCAGCAAACTCCGGTTGCGTCGCACCCACCACAAAGCGCCCGCCAGCAAAATCAGCACTGAAAAAGTGCTGGCGATAAACTGGCCCCAATCAAAGCTTTGCATGCGATCACCCCAATGACGATTTTTCGACACTGCGTGCCGATTCCAGTAGGTCTATGCAATGCCCATGCCAGTCCAGTGGACCCAGGCGCTATAGTTGAGCCACGATAGGAAGTCTGGAATGGGGTTTTGGCGCGATTGGATCCATGCTGGCGGCACAGGGGGCCTGAATTGGCATTTGCACGCACGGGCTCACCGTCAGCAGTGGCAGCCGACTTGCGATCTCATTGAGAACTTTTTATTGAAATCGAGTCCCCCCAATCCGCACCTGGTGTTGATTGGGGCGAGCGCGGGTTGGATGCTGCCGAGTCGCTGGCTGTGCCAATTCCAGCGCATTGACAGCTATGACATTGACCCCTTGGCGAGCTGGCTTTTTGCCAGAAGGCACGGCGCTCAGCTACGCCAAGCTGGTGTGCAGCTGCGCGCACATCGGCGGGATGCGCTGGCCTTGCTGCCCGAGATCCTGCGCGAGCACCAGGATGCTTGCCTCTGGTTTGACAATTTGCTGGGGCAACAACGCTATCGAATTCGTGACGAGCTGGAAACGGAGCGCCAGCTCAATGCGCTCAAGATCCAGTTGGCGGGGCGAACTTGGGGCAGCATCCATGATGTTTTTTCAGGTCCGGGCACCCTCACCCTGCCGACCCCACAAACGCTCGCGCAAGCCAAAGGCCGGGCGCAGGAGTTTGGGGACGTGCGCATGCAAGCCCTCTTGCAGCAGTTGAGTGCGAGCGGAACTTGGTTTGATCATGGGACCCGAGGGGTTTTTCCGGGCACCACCCCAGTGGAGATGGTGTCCTGGCCATTTCGGCCGGGTTACTGGCACTGGCTGCAAATGGGGTGGTGCTCCGCCTAGCGCTAAGCACGCCTCATGCGCAGCTGATGGCCCTGGATACCGGCCGCATCCATTTCTTTTTGGGATTTTTTTTGCAGGTACTGGGCCACGCGAGCTCGATCCTGTTCCTCGAGTGTTTCCATCTGCAAGAGTTTGTGCTCAGCGGCCTGAAGGTTTTTTTGGAGTAACGCCATCTGGCGCTCTGCGGCCTGGACGTCTAATTGCACCCGATCCACCAGCGCCTGAATTTGTTGCATGAAACCACGGTAATTGCGCGTTCGATCAATGGTGAGGGCAGATCGTTCTTCGATCAAACATCTTTGTTGGTATTCTTGCAAGAGCGCGAGGTAGCGAGAATGGTTGGCTTTGAGTTTTTGGAGATGCTCGCGCATCTTGATGACATCGGCGCGCGCCTTGTCGACGGCTTCTTTGGATTTTTTGACCAATACCGGCCAAGCAGCTCGGGGCTTCATGGTTGAATGATGTGTCGAAGCTGTTGGCGCGTCATTTCATAGTTTTGGGGTGAGTGCATTTCTTGACGCAAAAATTGCCCCATCGCCTCGCGCAACCGAATGGCTTCATCGAGCTCCGGATTGGAGCCTGCCTCGTAGGCGCCCACCTGAATCAAGTCTGCGTTTTGCTCATACAAGGACCAGAGCCGGCGGAATTTGTTCGCGCTGCGCAAGTCTTCCGTGCTCAAGAGGTTCTGCATCACACGCGAAATAGACCCACTGAGGTCGATCGCCGGGTAGTGCGCCTGATCCGCCAAACGTCGCGAGAGCATGACCTGACCGTCTAGCGATGCGCGCGAAATATCCACGATGGGGTCGTTTCCATCATCGCCTTCTGCCAAAACGGTGTAGATCGCGGTGATGGATCCATGGCCGTTTCGACCGACCCCGCCACGTTCGATCAGATTGGGCAGCAACGCAAACACAGAGGGCGGATAGCCTTTGGCAGTCGGAGGCTCACCAATGGCCAGGCCGATCTCGCGTTGCGCATGCGCCACCCGGGTGAGACTGTCGCAGAGCATCAAGACGTTTTTACCTTGATCCCGGAAGTATTCCGCCACCACATGGGTCATGTGGGTTGCTTTGAGTCGCAGAACTGGGGAAACATTGGCCGGAGCCGCGATCACCACCGATTTGGCCAAGCCTTCCTCACCAAGGGATTCATGAATGAAGGCCTGAACTTCGCGTCCTCGCTCGCCGATGAGTCCGATCACCACCACATCGGCTTGCGTGAATCGGGTGAGCATGCCCAGCAGCACGCTTTTGCCAACGCCCGAGCCGGCCACCAAACCAATGCGCTGCCCCTGGCCGATGGTCAGCACCCCGTTGATGGCCTTGACCCCCACATCCAAAATTTGGTGAATGGGCCCACGTTCCATGGGGTTCAAGGGCCGACCCAGCAATGGCAATTGATCTGGCAAATGGGGTTGCGGTCTGCCATCGAGGGCTTGCCCACGACCATCGATGACCCGTCCGAGCAGATCGGGGCCAAGTTTCACCATGGCCGAGTGCGAAATGACCCGAACCGTATCACCAGGCCCCACGCCCACGGGATCGGCCAAGGGCATGAGGTAGAGCGTTTTATCTTGGAAACCCACGACCTCGGCTTCGACCCGATGGCCATGCTGACCGATCACTTCACAGCTCGATCCGATGGGGGCCATGATCCCGCGGGTCTCGAGTGTCAAGCCCACGAGTCGAACCAAAGTCCCGCTCTTTTGCGGATCTGGAACCCTCAGGCCGGATATCTCGCGGTCTACCTCTTGGCCAAAGTCAAACATGCTTATTTCTCAACCTTGATCATGCCCCTCACCACGGCAGCGACTCGGCTGTGGTCCGCTTGGACCACCATGCGAACCACGCCGACTTTGTCTTCGTAGCTGTTGGCGTTGTTGAGCAACTCCGGCGGGATGACCGGTTTCTTGGCTTTCTGTTCTTTCTTCATGCGCTCCTTGATATCCGCCAAGGATTCGCCTTCACGGATTTCAATCTCTCCTTCGCCAAGCGCTTCCTCTGGTTCTGCGCTGGCCTCGCCCTCGGGAGCTTCGCCTGCAGGAGCTTGATCGGCGACCGATGCTTCAGAGGGCGCGGCGGTGGCCTCCTCTGCGGCTGGGGCGTCGGACGTCACATCAGTTGGCACCTCTGGCGCCACCTCGGCCTCACTTGTCGTGACGCTTTCTTCCGCAGCGGCTTCGGGCGTCTGCGGCTCTGGCGGCGCTTCGGACGGCGCAGGCGGCTTGAGCATTTGCGCGATCACGTCCTCTTCGTCGTCCACTGGCGGCAGCGCAGGCGCAGGAAGCTGGGGCTTGGGCGGGAGCTCCAACAGCAATTTCTGGTAGCGAATTTCGGCAGCACGCTCCGCAGCAAATTCCTGTGCATGGGCCATGAGATGCTGATTGACCGCCTCGATCGCCATTTTCTGCACATCTTTCTCATCCACGTGGTCGTGGACGATGCTCAGCAAAAGCGGCCGAATGACTGTCAAGACAATCAGAACAAAAATGGCACCCAGCAAAATGGTATTGAGTACGTCAGGGATGAACATCGGGGGTCTCCGAATCGTTCGATGAGTTCAAAACAATGGAATGACTCTGCCAAGCCTGCGGCTGACTGAGGACGGACCGAGCGACGGCTTGGAGCCGCTGCTCAATGAAATCATCAATGATGGCGTCGTTGGCGTAGACGCGAACGCTACCGGGCTTGAGGTCCTCAACTGCATTGAGGCGCATGCCTTGAAGGGCGCTCGGCACCGCCGCCTCAAGCCGAGTTTTGTCTGCTGGGTTGAGGTCAACCACCACCATGCCTTTCGCCGGCAAATCCAGGGTTTCGAGACAGCGCTCCACCAAAGTTGCATAAAGGTAAGCGTTGGACTCGATTTCAGTGAGTGCAATGCGCTCGGCCAAACTCAGCGCGAGCCGCTTGAGGGGCTCGTAGAGGCTTTGGGGTTGCTCTAGGATGGCCTTGATGGCCTGTGCGGCTTGCTCAAATAACTCTCGCTGATCGGCCACTTCCTGCACGATACCCGCCCTGCCTTTGGCCAGATCTTCCAAATCTGAGGCCATCTCCTCCCGCCGCTGCGCCATCTCCTGTCGCTCTTGGGCGAGGGCAAGCATTGCGGCCGCCGCCTCCTCGGTCTGTCGCTGTAAGGCCTGCTCACGGTTCTCGAGTTCGACCTTTGCTTGTTCCAACGCAGATAACTGCTGCTCGAGGGTATGCTGGAGTTGCGCCATGCGCGCTTGTTCTTCTTGGAGTCGGGTCTCCTGTGCGTGTTGGGCTTGCGCGAAAGCCTGGCGCTGGCGATCCAACTCCGCCTGTTCATGCAACAAGGCTGCGCGTTGTGCGGCCAACGCCTCTTGCGCCTTGCGCTCGCCCTCGGTCTCGCCGTGATGGCGCGCGACATTGACCACTCGCTGCATGGCCTCAATGTCCACTGCGGGGTTCTCCAAGGCCTGCATATCGGCCTGGTCCAAGGCGAGCAAGTCGTTGGAAGCATCCGGCTCCTGTGTTGAGCTGTCTTGCGAAAACTCAGGAGCAGAAATCAGGTTTTCTGAGGGTTCGTCATGATCCGGATGGAGGTTCGGCGCGGGTTCCTCCGCGTCATTTCTGGCGCTCAGATCATCCTCCATCCATTCGAATGGCTCTTCATCCACTTGGATGGTTTCCCACTCAAACACATCGCTCACGAAGCCAGGACGACGCAGCAGGGGGTCGACCAAAAAAGGTTGTACGACCGGCGCCGGCTTGACTTTGATGCCTTTGGGTGCGGGTTGCGCTTGCATTTGGGCTTGCTGCGCACGTTCGGCCGCCTCGAACGCGGCCAGAGCCCTGGCCGCTTGGGGCGACAGGGGTCCTTTGAGGGTTTTGAACGACACGGGCGCGAAGTTTTGGGGATCGCGCGTTTCCCCTGCCTCGGCAAAGCCTCGTCCCCCCTGGCGGAGCAAGGCTTGTTCGTAGGCGAACTCGGCCGCTTGGCGCTGGTGGATGATCGCCTGCTGCTGCCAGGGCTTGGCACCCCTGCGCGGAACCAGTCGTTCAGACAAAGTCGGCTCCTCCCAAGATCAGCTCGCCGGAATCGGATAGCTTGCGTGCAATCCGCATGATCTTCTTCTGGGCCTCTTCCACATCGACCATGCGTTGCGGGCCCTTGGCTTCCATATCGTCTTTGAACATGCCACGGGCACGCTCGGACATGTTATCGAAGAAGCGATCTTGTACCCCCGCGCTGGCACCTTTGAGGGCCAGCATGAGCATATCGGGCTCGACGTTGCGCATGAGCACCTGGATACCCTTGTTGTTGACCGTCACCAAGTTCTCAAAGGTGAACATGTTGTCCTGAATTTTGAGCATCAATTCAGGGTCGAGCTCATTGAGACCATTCATGATGCTGGCTTCCAGCTCAGTCTTGGTGTTGTTCATGATGAGCGCCGCCGCCTTGATGCCCCCGAAACTGGAGGACTGTGCAGAAGCCGCCTTGGAGAACTGCTGCTTCATGATGGACTCCAACTCCACCATCGCGGAGGGCTGGACGGTGTCCAAGCTGGCAATGCGCTGAACCACTTCAGGCCGAACGTCTGGAGGCATGAAGGACAAAACGTCCGCGGCCACTTGGCTCTCGAGCAGGGACAGAATAATGGCGATCACCTGCGGGTGCTCGCCGCGAATCATGTCGGAAATGCCACGGGCGTCCATCCAGGTGAGGATTTCTAAGCCTTTGGTGCCTTGGCCGGGCATGATGCGGTTGAGCACTGAGGCCGCCTTGTCGTCGCCCAAGGCGCGTCGCATGACCTTTTCGACATAGTCGGTATTTCCCATGCTCAAGGCATTTTGTTTTTTCAGCCCTTCCACAAATTCGTCGAGCACCACATTCACGGCCTCTTGAGAGAAGTTGGCCACCTGGACCATCGCCGCGCCGAGCGCTTGAACTTCCTTGGGGCTCAGGAATTTGATAATTTCGGCGGCGAGCTCCTCGCCGAGCAAGAGCATCAAGACTGCGGCACGCTGCGTGGAAGTGATGCTGGCGAGTTCAGCCCTCAAGGCCTCTGTGATGACGATGCCGCCTGCGGATTCTTCTGCCATGGTGGATACCTCTTAATCCTTTTATATTTAAGCCGGGGGATCGATGAGTCCTTTGAGCACACCCGCGACACGCGTGGAGTCCTCTGAAACGATCATCCGGATTAACGCCACTTTATCGTCATATGAGTTGGCTGTGTTGAGCAAATCGGCCGGGATGGTTTGCTTCTTCGGCTTCATGCTGGCCATGCGGGCCTTGACCTGTTCGAGGGTCTCGCCCTCCTCCATCTCAATGTCCTCACCCGCGGCTTCTGCCATGCGTTGGGCTTCGGCCTCTTGACGGGCGCGCTCAGCGGCGGCCTCCGCCTCAATGCGGGCACGCTCCTCGGCTTCGCGAAGGGCAATTTGGGCCGCTTCAATCTCGGCGCGCAGACGAGCCTCTTCCGTGTTGCGACGCTCAGCCTCCTCCGCGGCAAGACGGCGGGCCATTTCGGCCGCCAAAGCCTCGGCTTCGGCCTTGGCATCGGCGGCGCTGCGCGCTTGGGAGGCCAGGCGTGCGGCTTGCTGTGCGGCCAAGACGGCCTCGGTGGAGATGCGTCCAACCTCGGCTTCGTGGGCATTGCGAGCGGTCTTGACAGCCAACTGCGCTGCAGCCGATTCGGCGGTCGCCACTTCCAGGGCCATTTTGGCTTCCAGGCTGGCGGCCTCTGCTGCCGCTGCCGCGATGGCTGCCGGATCCAGAGGGGGGCGCAGCATGCGCTTGATCATTGGGCGAATGACACCCATGAAGATGATGAGGAAAATGGTGGCGACGACGCCTGCGTTGACCATGGTTTGGTACTGCTCGTCCATATACCAAGGCACGGCATTGGGATCGATTTGGGGTTCAAATTTGGTGGCCACAACGGTCACCACGTCACCACGCTGCTCATTAAATCCGACCGCACCGCGCACCAATTGGTTGAGGCGCTCAATTTCTTCGGCGGTATAGGGGATGGAGGTCGCTGGAGCGGCTCCATCGGCAGGCTTCTCCACCTTCATGCCTGCGGGGATGGGGCGCTCATTGAGCAACACGCCCACGCCAATGCGGGTGATCACCCCCATCGCATTTTTGGTGTGACGCACCGAGCGGTCGAGTTCATAGTTCTTGGTGCTGCGAGCCGTGACCTGCACGCCCTTTTCGCTCACCCCTTTGAGGGGGTCGGCGTTGGTTTGGGTGGTCGCCTGGGGGTTATTGGGCTCGGGTGGGGTGTTCGAGAGCGAGCCCGGGATACCCACGGCATCGCGGAAAGTGTTGCGATCTTCCACGAACAATTCAGAACGGGTTTTGGGGCCTTTGTCTTGCGAGTCAAAGTCTTCCACCGTGACTTCGGTTTGGGTGAAGTCCAGCGTCATGCTGACCTGCGCCGTCACGTTTGACTCTCCCACGATGGGGGCGAGCAACTGAATGAGGCGCTGGCGATAGAGGTCTTCCATCTGCTGCTTCTGCGTCAGTTGCTGGGCGGTCAGGCCCAAGGGCTGCTCGTTGAGCATCTCGTTCATCAAGCTGCCGTAGTTGTCCACCACCGAGACGTTCTCGGGTGCCAAATAGGGCACGCTGGATGAAACCAGTTGGATGATGGCCTGCACATTGGCCGCAGAAATGGTGCGCCCCGGCTGACGGGTAATGATGACCGAAGCCTTGGTGGGCACGCGGTCACGCACGAAGACACTTTGCTTGGGCGCGGCCAGGTGTACGCGCGCGCTCTTGATGCCACCGATTTGCGAAATCGTGCGGGCCAACTCCTGCTCCATGGCGTTGTTGTAGCGCACTTGCTCCATGAACTGACTCGTGGTCATGGCGGGCATGTCTTTGAGGTTGTCCATGCCCGAGGGTTCGGAGCGCGGCAGCCCTTTGGAGGCGAGCAAAATGCGCGCCTCTTGGAATTTCGCCGTGGGGACCGAAATCTGGCCCGAGTTTTGATCGACTTCCGGCTTGAAATCGGCGGCTTTCAAGGCTTCCATGGCGACTTGTTTGTCCGCATCATTGAGCATGAGGGTCAGCGGGCGATAGGGCGTGGGCTTTAGCGATGTGAAGAACACCGCCACCGACACGAGCAGCATGAAAATCACGAAGAAGGGCAGCACTTTGCGCACGCTGGGCTGCCGGAGCATGTCGGCGATCATTTCGCCCGGGCCTGTGCCCGCCAGCCATTGCGGCATGCTGGGCTTAAAGGCCACAGTTTTCGTTGCCCCGGGGTTGACGGCTGTCGACGGCGCAGCGTCTTGGGTGGTTGCCGGGACGCCGGGCGCGTTCAAGTTGAGTGTTTCGGTTGCCATGTTGTTCTTTCAATTACACCGGCATGTTCATGATTTCTTCATAGGCCTTCATGACCTTGTTGCGCACCTGCAAGGTGGCCTCAAATGCCAAGGATGACTTTTGCATGGCCAAGACCACATCGGTCATGGGCACATCCTCGCCACGGTCATAAGCTTCTTGCAAGGCCGCCGAACGCCGCTGGGCATCGTTTACGTTGTCAATGGCGTTTTGAACGGCATTGAAAAAATTCGGCTGACCCAGCTTGTCCACCCGCGCGGCGTCCGGCGTGGCTGACGTCGAGGTAGGGTTGATTTGCTGCGGGGTATGGGTTTGGCCAACGACACCTTGCGATTGGGCCTGATAAGCCCGAATCGTCTCCAGCATGTTTTGAATGCTCGATTGGGAGATGCGATCAATCATGCGGCGGCTCCTTCATTCAGTCCGCGCTGGCGAAACTGGGCCAGCTTGTAGCGTAAAGTGCGGGGGCTAATGCCCAGCTTGGCCGCCGCCGCGTTTCGGCTCTCGGTACTGTTGATGGCCGCCAAGATGGCCTGAATTTCACTGTTCATGACCGCTTGCGCCAAATTGGGCTCTGTCGGCTTGACCGAAATCATCTGGCGACTCGGGTGTGAATCGGGCTGCGAGAGGTTGGGGGCCTCGTGTTGGGCTGCCTGAACTTGCGACATCAATGCCTCTGGGCTGGCCTGATCCATTCCCCGATTCGGTAATCGCGCCAGCAATTCCGCGGTTTTGGAGGTCATGGACTCGAGTGCGATATCGATGCTGGCCGGAAGTGCTGCGCCTTGGTCAACGCTGGCTTCATCAAACATCAGATGCGCGGGTGCGATGGTGCGATTCCCACTGAGAACGACTGCGCGTTGCACCACATTCTCGAGCTCGCGCACGTTGCCCGGCCATGAGTACTTCAGCAGGAGTTGCTGGGCCTCTGGCGTGACGTCATAAGGCACTCCGCCCTTGACATGACGGCTGAGTAATTGATGCACCAAGGGCAAGATATCGCCCGGACGCTCTCGCAAGGGTTGAATGCGCAAGCGGAAGGTGCTGATACGGAAATACAAGTCCTCGCGGAACTCACGGTTTTCAATGGCGAGCTTCAAATCTTTGTTGGTCGCGGCGATCACGCGCACATCCACATCGATCAGGGCTTCCCCCCCCAGGCGGTTGAGCTTCTTTTCTTGCAGAACCCGCAGGAGTTTGGCTTGGAGTTGGATGGGCATTTCACCAATTTCATCCAGGAAGATGGTGCCGCCGTTGGCTTGCTCAAACAAGCCTTTGTGCTCTTTGAGGGCGCCTGTGAACGCCCCTTTTTCGTGGCCAAACAGCATGTCCTCAATGAGGTGTTCGGGTAAGGCCGCGCAATTGAGTGCGACAAAAGGCCCGCGGGCACGCGGCGATGATTCATGGAGCACACGCGCCAGAACTTCTTTGCCCGCCCCGGTGGGACCGACCAATAGTGCAGTGACTTCGGTTTGTGCCACACGCTGAGCCAAGGCGAGTAAATGCTGGCTGACCGGATCCACAAACACATAGCGTTGGGGCTCCACCTCTGCCACAGCAAGTTTGGCCACCGCTTCACGCCAGCACTCTTGCGACCACTCATCCGTCGGGAGGACATCAATCGCGCCCAAACGCATGGCTTCAACGGCCACGGTCATGCGTCGACGGTCCACGCGACACAATATGGGGACCGAGAACCCCAACTGTGCGATCAATGTTTGAACCTCTGCCAGTAATTCGGAGTTGTCGCCCAAGCGAATCACCAGCAAATGGGCTTTGCGCAGCGCCAGCGCCAATTCACCCAGCGTGGAGACGCTTTGCAGACCAATTCCTGCGGCTTTGATTTGCTCGCAAGCAGAGGGGTCAATGGGGCTAAAGGGATCTAGCCACACTGCATGGATGAGTTTTTCATTGGAAGCATTCACGGTAACAGCCTCGTCAATACGGTGAGACTGTTAAGCAAGCGCCATGCCAACCAATAAAGAATTCTAAGTTATTACATTTATGCCGAATTTCAGCCGCGGTCGGACGGATTGTTGACGTACCGACGTGGATTCGACAGCTCCACCCGCTTTGGGATCAGCGGCCGGCTCCGAGGATTTTCCCCGCGCTTTGGGCACAAAAGCCCCACACGGGCGACCATCCGCGCGGATGACCTCGATGGAAGGTATCCAGCGGGATTCAAAACCCATGAAATCACACGCGTACGGGCGATTCGGATTCCAGGTGATCCGTAAGTAGCGACAGTCCCAACAATTGGGGCCGTGGGTGTGATCCATTAGCCACCCAGAAGCTTGAGCACCGACTGCTGGCTCGTGTTGGCTTGGGCCAGCACGGCTGTCGCCGCCTGCTGCATGATTTGGGTTTTGGCCAAGTCGGTCGAGGCTTTTGCGTAATCTGCATCCTCGATTTGACTGCGCGAAGCGGACATGTTCATCGACACGTTCGAGAGGTTGTTGATCACGTGCTCAAGACGGTTCATGACCGCACCCATGGTCGCACGGGTTGCGTTGACCTTGTCCATGGCGACGTCGAGCAGGTTCAAGACTCGGGTTGCGCCTTCTCGCGTGTTGATGCGCACCCGACGGCTTTCTTCTGCCAAATCGACATCACCCGTGATGCCACCGGTAATCGAACCATTCTTGCCAAAGTCAGCCAAATCAATGGTGATGAATTGGCTTGCGCCGGAACCCACCTGGAAGGCCATCCGACCGACTCGGGGAGGCGCCATGTCTTCGCTCGCCCGACCGCCAAAGCTGCCTTCGTTGAAACCCAACGCAGAGAAGTTGCTCAGCGGGCCAAACCCGTCAGAGCCGCTGCGGATACGGATGGGCTCACCCGTGATGTTCATCATGTTCGGCGGGAGTCCGTCAGGGCCGGGCAGCGGCGGCAAATTGGGCGCCGCTGCGGTCAGCTTGACCGTGCCATAAAGCGTTTTGATGTTCAAGGCACTGACCGGAACAGAGGCGCTACCCAGGACATTCGCTTTATACGCGTCGCTCATATCGACCGCAGTGACGTCGTTGTTGCCTTGACTGTTCGACTGGACGGTGCTGATCTTCATGCTGGCCGCGTCCTTGACGGCACCCGTCGAGTCAACGGCTTTAGGCGCACGGATGTCAAACGGCGAGCCCGCCACGTCGGACGTGATGAGAACGGAAGTTGAATCGTTAGGGTCCACCTCTGCGGTGACATTTTTCAGCGAGGTGGACGCGTTGATTGCCGCCACCAAAGCACTGGCAATGGCCGCCTCGTCGCTCCCCGCGGTGAGCGCGCTGGTCGAGACGGTCACGCCATTGATCATGACGGAGACTTTGTCATTTGCCGCGACGTTCGCACTGGATACCGAGACCTTCGAGATTTGGGCGCGCTCCCCGCCTTTACTCAGGCCGAAGTCACTCGCACTCAAATCTTCCTTGCTGGAATCAAACCACACCGATAAGTTGCGGCCATCCTTGGTCTGTAGAGTCACGCCGTTGCCGTTATCGGATGCAATCACGCCGTGTTGACCCGTACGCTCGTTGATGGCGTCGACCACTTTGGTTCGGCGACTGGTCTGGGTTTCGTTTTGGACGAAGTTGACTTCAATCTCGATGCCATTGACCCACAGGGATTGCATGCCGCCGACCGGCGTATCCGTGGTGGTTTTACTGCCAATGGACACCACCGGGTTGGGCTCCGCACGAACACCCGTTTGGCTGGTACTCGCGTTGATGGCTGCCGCAAGCGCAATGGCGCTGGCCGAAGGATCACTGCTGGAGACGATGGTGTTGGAAAACTTGTCGTCAGCGACTTGGGTCGGACGAATGCGCACGCCGTTGATCTCCAGATCATCCGCGCCCAACGACTTGTATTTCGCGGGTTGATTAGCCGTGATATCCGTCACAGAGGATGAAACCGAAGCGCCCGAACTGGTGGTTGAGGTGAGTGTGAAAGACACACCCGGGGTACGGGCCGTCAACAGAATTTCGCCTGTCTGACGACCCTTGGTTGCAAAAACACCCAGTGTCGAGTTCGAGTTGATCTGTGTGATCAGGTTTTCCGTCAGGTATTGGGGGGTGAGCGCGGCCCCAGTTGCACCGGCGGGGACCTTGTACGGGAAGGTGGTTCCATTGATGACCACGTTCACGGAATCGCCCACTGTCGCGTCACCCGTCAAGGTCACGCTACTGACCTGCGCCACGGAAGCCATGACGGGTTCGCGATCTTTGGTCTTCACCACCGCTTCATTTTTGGAGTAATTACCGATCGTGAGTCCAGCGCGGGTGATATCCCCAGTGGAAGCTGAGGACAACACGACAGGGGTGTCAATTTTCGATTCAAGTGAAATCGTGGCACTTTGCACGCCTTCGCGCATACCGATGCGCTGACCAAATGTCAGCGAATTGGTAGCGCTATCAGGTTCAAAGCGAACCTCAATGTTGCGTCCATCGGCGGCGATCAGGCTAATGCCTTTCTCGTCGGTTCCGTTGTCAACGGCCTTCACCCCGGTTTTATCGCTGATGAGGTTAATGGCGCGCACCACGTTTGCACGGGTCGCTTGCGAGTTGTTATAGACCGTCTGGATATCAGCTGACGCATAGCCGTTGATGAACACCACACCCGAGACCACGGGCCCACCGACCATGGCTTGACCGGTGAGGATGTTTTCATTGACCTTGGCAAACACGCCGGTTCCCGGCTTTTTCGTGGCGTATTCCTGGGTGGTCGTGACAATGCTGCCGAGTCCCGTGGTGCCGGATTCGACGACCATCTTGGCAACGTTTCCGTCTTTTTCGGGATAGCCCACCGTGATCACGGCCGAACCTTGGGCATACGTCACATAACGGCCGGTGCTCGGGCTATAGAGGGGGCTCGATTGCATGGCCGCGGCGATTTTGGCCGCCGCGAGCGCGGGAGTGTTGTCATCCACTGTGAGCACAACGCTGACACCGCCGACCGTGATGGTCCCGGGCATGACGGTGCCACTGAAAGTGACCGCTTGGATTTCGCCCTGAGAAATGCCTTGGTCCACGGCCACTCGGTTAATGGCGGCGGCTTTGGCAATGGCGCTGCCTGACGCGTTGTTACGGGGTGACATTTTGTCGTCAGCAGCTGAGGAGGGGCCGACATTGATGCCATTGATGATGAGATCGCCATCGCGCAGGGGCGGCATACTGCCTTCCACCCCAACCGAAACGCTCAGCGAGCGCGGTTCTGTGGCCAAGTTGAGATCGCCCCCATCCGCATCTTGGAGGGTATAGGACAGGTCTGCGGAGAGAACCGCACTGTTGAGGCCATCATCCACCCCGAAGGTCACGACCGCGGGATTGGTTGTCGACAGGGAACCTGTCATGGTGATGCGTTCGTTATCCGCATTGATGAAAGTCGCGGTCACGGGATCGCCGGCCGCCGCGCCTGCAGCGATCGAGAACTCGAGGCTCCCGCTTTGCAGGAATTTGCCATTCTCGCCAAACACTTCCACCGAGTTCACTGCGGCCTTGCGCGAAGTGGCTATCGGGGTGGCGATCGACAGCGACGTTGACCCGACTTCAATGCTTGCCAGTTCAACGTCACCTTCGGTTCCGCTGTACTGGATGGCGAAGTCGCCCGATGTCGAGATGTCCGCCACATTGGCGTTTGGGGTGGTCGAGGTAAAGACAACCGCCGCTCCGGTTGCAGAAGCCCCGGAATCAAAAGCTGCCAAAGCGCCTGTAAAACTGCCCAGATCAGTGGCGCTGGGAGCGACACCTGCCGTCAAACCTGCAAATAATTCAGCTACTTTCGCACCTGTGAGGTTTTGATTCGCCTGGAATTTCAAACCACTGACTGTGACGGATTGCCCCGCGAACATATCACGGAAGGTAACCGTGGCTGTTTCCGTGATCGAATTCGTGTTGTCGCCGTTTGTCACGACCACCGCTGGAATGCTGTGCTGCAGGCTCATCCCACGCGATGTGAAGGTGGCCGAATTGTTGAGCGTGGTTTGGATTTTGTTGGCGGCCTTGAGCAAACTGTTTTCAGTGGCTGTCATGAGCACATCCACCCCGGCAATACTGATGGTGCCATCAGTCGGTGTGCCACTCAGCGCGAACTTTTGCACCTCACCAGAACCCGAACCGACCACGCTTCGCATGGTGGTCGGCTGAATGAAGACGCCGCCGAATTGATTTTCAGAAGTGACCTTGTAGACCGGCATTTCACCCACACGCTCGCCGGCGGTTCCGTTGAGGACGGCAAAACCGTTCCACTCCGTGTTGTCGGCAATCTGGACGATTTGCTGCTTGAGTTGCTGGAACTCCAAATCCAGGTAACTGCGGTCAGCGTTGGTGTTGGTATCGTTTACCGCTTGGATGGCCAATTCCCGCATGCGTTGCATCATGTCGGTAATTTCGTTGGTCGCCCCTTCCGCGGTTTGGATCAGGTTGATGGCATCGCCAGCGTTGCGCACCGCCTGATTCAGACTGCGAATCTGGTGCGTCATGCGCGTGGCGATCGACAGCCCTGCGGCATCATCTCTGGCTGAATTAATCCGCTTGCCCGTAGACAGCTGCTGCATGGCCTCGGTCATACTCCGATCGGTCCGATGCAGTGCGGCTTGTGTAAACAAGGCTTTTGCGTTGGTATTGATTACTGCCATTTTTTTCTCCTGACCATCTCCGGTCAATCAATGCTGCTTCAACTCAAGCATGAAGCATGCCAATTTTTTTATCGTCTCTTTGTATTATTTGGGAATCGTTTGCTAGCTATTTTGTAGAATTTGTCAGTCAAGCGGCAATACACTGTCAATCGCTTGGCAATTCATTGCCGCTTGACCATCTTTTGCCGCTCAGTGGGCCAAGCCCTTATGGTCTGGCTGAAGGGCTCCACAGTAGTCATCCAGGGCCAACTTCTCGGCCACCAACTCCAGCTGCCCAGGATAGGCCTTCAAACCGCGATGCACCATGTGGACTGCCGCCTCTGGGTCGAGGTTGCAGCGCAGCGCACGGACCATCATCACGTAGGTAAAGGGGGTCACATGCTCGCCCTGCACTTCCATCAGGTCTTGCATGAGTTCAACCGCTAAGGGCCAGTCCTCATTGGTCATGGCCAATAAGGATGTAATGGCCAGAATGTCTTCGCTATGGGGGTAGAGGCTCAAGCCAGCGTCGCCAAGCGCATTGGCGAGAGCAATTTGTTCGTTGGCGACCAAGGCCTGAATGGTTTCGCGAATTTCAGCCGGGCTGAAACGCTTCATTTCCTGACTGGATAAGAAACGACCGACGGCTTCTTGGTTCAACAATTCTTGAATTAGTGACATGAATTCGCTCCTGCTTGATAAGTTCAGTGGCATGCCCAAGATTCAGACATGACTGCGATAGATCAAGCAAGGTTGATGCCACCTCTGGAAAAACTCGCCCGGGGTTGCTTAGCGTTTCCGCAGCAAGAACCAACTCACATCGTCTTGCGGGAAACTGGGGTCCTTACGATAAACAAAGCCGTAGTCGACCAGGCTGAACTCTGGGTGGCGCTCGAGCATCTCACCGGCGAAATCACGCTTGAAGAGCCGATCCGTATGCCCGCGATAGGGAATGGCAACGGGCTGCGGGCTGTAGTATTCGGCCACCAACAGGTAAGCCCCTGTCGCCTGCGCCAACTTGTCGTACACCTGATTCAAGGCATCAGGGTTGATGTGGATGAGAACGCCTTTGATGAGCACCAAATCCCAGGTACGTTTGGGCGTGAATTCGAGGATCGATTCATGGTGAATTCGCTCAGGGGGCACGACTGCACGGAGTTGTTCAGCGGCCTGCTGATTGATCTCAATCGCGCTCATCTCCAAGTCTGGGTAAAGCAGCCCTAAGGCCTTCAAATTCATGCCAATGTTGGCGCCAAACTCTATACAGCTGCGGATCCCGCGAGCTTGGTTCAATGCTTTGACAAAGAAATTTAAATTCGAGGCTAATAATGCCGCACCCTGATTGCGATTAATGTAGGCATTGCCGAATTCTCCTGCCCAGAATTGCTCTTGATCGGTGCGGTAGTTTTTATTCGCTTCCATTTTGATTCCTTTGCATTGCGTTGAATAACCACTCGGCCCTCAACCAGTCTTCTTCCGTATCGATGTCTTGAACCTGATGACGCGGCAACAACCAAGGCTTTGCCACGCCCGCCAAAACAGGGGTCATGCGCCGCCAGGCGGATTCACGCCCCCAATAAAACTGTCCTGCGTCGTGAAAAGCCGGGGCAAGATCCTGTGATCGTGCGAGCAAATGCGCTTGCTGAAGAATGGCAATCGTTCCATCCGCACGCATCCCAAGGGCTCGTTGGATAGGGTAAGCAAAACTCGTGACGGTGTAGACAAAATCCACCTCTGGAGAATGACGCAGCAATTCCCCCGCAGATTGAAGATCCTGCGGCTTGACAAAGGGGGCGGTCGCATAGAGGCAGCAGGCCAATTCGACCCTCTGCCCCATCGCAATCAAACGATTGACCGCATGGGCCATGACCTGTCCGGTGGTACTGTAGTCATCGGCCAATTCAGAGGGGCGCCAAAACGGGACTTGGGCACCATGGGCGCGAGCCACATCGGCGATGGCCTCGCTGTCGGTCGAGACCAGCACTTGATCAAAGATGGCACTTTTCTGCGCGGCTTCAATGCTCCACACAATCATGGGCTTGCCCGCAAACACCCGAATGTTTTTGTTCGGGATTCGCTTACTCCCCCCGCGAGCAGGAATGATGGCCACCTTCATCACGCAAGTCCCTCTTGCAAGGCCAAAACGACTGCATCTTGTTGCTCTTGGGTTAAATCCGGATAAAGCGGCAGGCTCAAAGCCCGTTGGTAGTAGTTTTCTGCATGCGGGAAGTTTTCCGCCAGGATGCCAAATGCTCGATAGTCCGGCTGGCGATAGACGGGCATGTAGTGCACGTTGACACCGATCCCCTGCTGACGCATGTGTGAAAACAATTGGGCGCGTGAGCAAGAAGTCATTTGGGGATTGAGGCGCACCACGTAGAGGTGCCAGGAAGATTCACAACCGGGCGATTCGGTGGGCAGCTCCAAGGGCAGATCCGCCAATTCCACTTGATAGCGGCGGACCCATTCGCGCCGTCGCGCCAGAAAGGACTCCAAGCGACGCAGCTGACTGAGGCCCAAGGCCGCATGCACATCGGTCATGCGGTAATTGAACCCCAACATGATTTGTTGATACTCCCAATCGCCCTCGGGAGGGGTCGCCATCCGCTGGGGATCACGGGTGATGCCGTGGCTGCGCAAGAGCGTCATGGTATGCGCCAGCTCGGGATCTTGGGTCAGCGCGGCCCCCCCTTCAGCGCTTGTCGCGATTTTGACGGGGTGGAAACTCAATACGGTGATGTCACTGTACTTTCCATTGCCCACGGGCTCGCCTTGGTAGCGCGCCCCCAACGCATGGGAGGCGTCTTCAATGACGCGAAACCCATACTGCTGCGAGAGTTGGTGGATTGGCGCCATGTCACAGGGTTGGCCACACATGTGGACCACGACCACGACCTTGGGCAAGGTCCCCTTTTGGGCCGCCGTGACCAATTTTTGCGCCAACGCCTTGGGGTCGAGGTTAAAGCTCTGAGGGTCGATGTCCACAAAATCAACCTTCGCCCCACAGTAACGTGCGCAATTCGCGGAGGCGACAAAGGTGATCGGACTCGTCCAAAGCCAATCGCCAGGGCCTAAACCCAGCGCCAAGCAGGCAACATGCAAAGCCGATGTGGCACTGTTCATCGCCACTGCATGCTGGCTTTGGCAAAGCTCAGCCAGTCGAGCCTCAAAGTTTGGCACCACGGGCCCTTGGGTGAGGAAGTCCGAACGCAAAACGGCCTCCACGGCCGCAATGTCCGTTTCATCAATGGATTGTCTACCGTAGGGAATCATGGCTCGTCGAATAGTTGACAGCCCAAAATCAAGCAATATCTATGCCCTATCGTGGCATACGAATTGCTTGGTGATCGCCATCTGAGTTCTTGACGATTTATGGACACACTATGAGTCAATTGGTAAACATTTGCGATCAATCCATATTGATCACCGGCGGAACCGGGTCTTTTGGCAAGGCGTTTGTGCGCGCCGCGCTGGAACATTGTCCGAAAATTAAACGATTAGTCGTCTTTAGTCGCGACGAACTCAAACAATTTGAGATGGCCCAAGAATTCCCGGCAGCCCAATATCCGGCCTTGCGCTTTTTCTTGGGCGATGTGCGTGACAAGGAACGCCTGTCGCGTGCTATGGAGGGAATTGACACCGTGGTTCATGCCGCCGCGCTCAAACAAGTCCCCGCCGCCGAATACAACCCATTTGAGTTCATCAAAACCAATATCTTGGGGGCTCAAAATGTCATCGATGCCTGTCTAGACAGTGGCGTCAAGCGCGTGGTGGCGCTTTCCACGGACAAGGCGGCCGCCCCGATTAACCTCTATGGCGCGACCAAACTCTGTAGCGATAAGCTGTTTATTGCCGCCAACAATTTCAAAGGCGCACGCGATCTGCGCTTCTCCGTCGTGCGCTACGGCAATGTGATGGGCTCGCGCGGCTCCGTTTTTCCCTTCTTTCAAGAACAGGCGAAAAAAGGCATCCTCCCCATTACCCATCCCAACATGACTCGCTTCAATATTTCCTTGGCCGAGGGAGTCGAGATGGTTTTTTGGGCGTTGGAAAATGCGTTTGGCGGAGAAATATTGGTTCCCAAAATCCCGTCATATCGCATCACCGATGTGGCCCAGGCCATCGCCCCCGATTGCGAAATCAAGGTCATTGGCATACGCCCAGGTGAAAAAATCCATGAAGAGATGATCACGGCCAGCGATAGTCCCAATACCGTCGACATTGGACCGTATTACGCCATTCTGTCGGGCGTTGACGCCAGCCTGCGCCAAAAATACATTGACCACATGAAGGCCTCCGCGGTCGAGGAAGGCTTCACCTACAACTCGGGGGACAACCCGGATTTTCTGGCTGTAGAGCAGATCAAGAAGCTCATGGCGGTTCACTTGCCATAAAAAAAGCCGGGCTTTCGCCCGGCTTAAACTGCCAATATGATTCGCTGCGTTTATTTGAGCAGCGAGAGAACCATCTGAGACGACTGGTTGGCCTGAGCCAACATTGCCGTTGCAGCCTGCTGAATGATCTGGGTTTTGGCCAACTGCGTGGTTTCCTTCGAGTAGTCCGTATCCATGATGCGGCTCTTGGATTCCTGGGTGTTGGTCACCACATTGCTCAGGTTATTCACCGTTGCGATCAATCGGTTCTGATAAGCACCCAACTGGGCACGGGACTGGCTCACTTGCTCAAGTGCGTTGTCGATCGAACTGAGAGCTGCCGTTGCCGAACTCGCTGAAAGCACATTGAGACCGGTGATGGAACTACCGGATCCTCCACCCGCTGATGGCTTGGTGGTATCGTAGTTCGCATCGCCAACGTTCACCTCACGTAAACCGTGCGAAGAATAGCCACCATAAGCGGCTGTGATCGTCTCATTGCCCAAGTCAATACTGATGGGTCGGTTGTTTACCGAGTTCAGTTGAATCACCACCGAACCTTTGCTATTGGACCTTGCCGACGCGAACACACCCGTCTGGTCGGCAAAGCTGTTGATCAACTGCACCTTCTTCATGGTGGTGTTGGTCTGTTGACCGGAGCGATAAATATCGACCCCGTTGATCTTGATCTCGCCAGCAATCCACTCTGTGGTCGAGCTCGTTATCTTCGCACCCTCATAGGTGTAAGCGTCGACAAATTGCTCGGTTGAGCCGCCGGCCATGGTGGAGCGCGAATCCCCGCTTCGCTGGCCATAGATTTGCACCAAACCTAAAGTCGCGAGGGCGTCATTCACTGTCGAGTCGTCGGGTAAGCCGGATTTTGCCGGGTTGGAAACAGCACCAATCGTGATCGGCGTGTCATTCTTCGACTCCAGGCGAAGCATTCCGAGGAATGTCTCGGTTCCGGTTTTGAAGCCGATTGCAGCGGGCGCCCCAATGGCACTGTTATTGATGTCATCGGCGACTTCAATCTTGGCACCTGAATTGTTGAAGAGAACCAGCTTGCCCTCGTCGTTGATACGGGCCTGGACGGTAGCGGCACCACCCTGCGCATTGATCTTGTCGACCACCTCTTGCATGTTGTTGGTGTTTGACACCTTGATGATCATGGAGGCTGCATCATCGAGGGTGGTCACGGTAATGGTCAAGGCCGAAGTCGACCCAATCACACCTGTACCCGCCACAGCGGCGGTGGCTTCGTTGAAGGCGCTCGCAGTTGCGTTGGCGTTCGAATTGTTGATGGCGGTCACGACATCGTTGATGTCCAGAACCGTGTTGTTGGCGCCACTGGTGTTGGACTTGATGGCCGAGACCACGGTTCCGTTGATCACCAAACGCAAACTGCCGCCGCTAAGGAACTTGCTCGAAATCGTGGAGGCCGTGTTGGTGAAGCCCAAGCGGCCCCCAATGAAGACGTTTCCGCCACCGGCATTGATGCCAAGGCCAAGGTCGGAGACCTTCGCGCTTGAAATACCCACTTTCATGGTTTCGTTGGCATCATCGCCAATCTGGAGAACCTTGTTCTTGAACGAACCATCCAAGAGGTTGATGCTGTTGAACTGGGTGGTTTTGGCCGTGCGGTCAATTTCCGCCTTGAGCTGCTGAACCTCGGCATCGAGGGCGGCTCGATCGAGTGCGCTGTTTGTTCCGTTTGCGGCCTGCACGGCGAGTTCACGCATACGCTGCAGGGAAGCGGTGACCTCGTCGAGCGCGCCTTCTGCCGTCTGCATGAGCGAGATGCCGTCGTTGGCATTTTTGATGGCCATGCTCAGACCCCGGATCTGAGACTCCATGCGGTTACTGATAGACAAGCCGGCCGCATCGTCCTTGGCGGAGTTGATGCGTTTACCTGTCGAGAGGCGTTCCATCGCAGTCGACAAGTCGCGGCCCACTTTCATGAGCGAATCCTGGGCGACCAACGATTTCACATTGGTGTTTACAACGGTCATTTCATTTCCCCTTCATTAGGTTAAGAAGCAGGTGTTGCTCGCCCGCTCTCCAAAGAAATCGACCGCTGTTGCCGCCACTTTAGGGCTAAACGGCAATTTTTTGCCGTTTTTTTATGCCTCAGGTCGTGGGTGTGAGGCCGTATGGGCAATCCATTGCCGCCGTGAACACTGGCTTACTGGCTATCGTCAAACAAAACGCCCTTGAGTTGATCGATCGAGTGCGCCACTCGAACAACGACTTCTTGGGGAATTTGTCGAATCACCTCGCCAGTTTTGGAATTGCTCACCGTGATGACGGGGCCATCAATGGCTTGTACGAATTGGAAGCCTAAACTTCTGCCAGAGCCTTCCGCCATGCGCTGAAGTTCGGCAGCCACAGACTCCATTTGGACTCGGCTTTTCTCCAAGGATTCCGACGTTTTCTGGGCCACTTTTCGCAAGGATTCAAATTGCGCATTCGCACTGACCACTTCAGATGGTTGCTTTGTATGCGCGCCCATACCGCTCGATGGGGGCTCAAGCAAAACTTGACCAGCCCCTCCTTTTGAATACTTTTGAATTGAATTCATGGCAAATCCCTTGGATACCAATAGATGCTGTGAATTCGGTTCGGCACCTCGCGAGGAAACTTTAACGAGGTTTTAAAAAAAAACTACGAGCCCGTTGCCCTCAGGATCGCATCGTTGACGGCCAATCGAATGTCTTCTTTATCTTTACTGATCATCAATTCAATGCTGGGATGAAAGGGGTAGCGAGTCGTCCCAAAGGAAGTCCAATTACAGGATGTGGCGACCAAATACGTTTGCGCCCCCATCGCTCCAGCCACCTGCGCAACGGTGGTGCCCACAGAACAAACGCTGTGCAAATTGGCAATGATGGCCGAGAGGGCCGAAAAGTCGTCCTGCAAGTTGGTGTCAGACCAGCGATGAATTCGAATACCCCATTCGGACTCCATGGCGGATAGCTCATCCTCACATTGACCATATTGCAAATTGACGACCGCGACATCGGGATGCCGCAGGAGCTCGAGCCAGTCGCCCAGCAAGGTATAAGAAGTACTGCGTGTAGGCGAAACAATCGCGCTTCTCCAGCACAATCCCACCCACCGTTTGCCCGGGGCCTCCGCCATCAGACGCTTGGCGTACTTTTCCTTCAACTCGGGATCCACAACCCAGTATGGCTTGGAGCGATCGAAATCCGCAATGTCATTTCGAAAAATACCTGCAAGGCTACCAATGGGTATTTGAAGATCGAAGTCTTTGTATGCACTGTCAAATGGATAAACACCTCGATAGAGCTCAGAGCGGACTTCAAATTTGGGGAAACACCGCTTGAAGACTTCGACCAGACGTGGCTCACACTCCAAGATCACTTGTCCATCGAGATTTTCAAGCTCATGCAGCATGGTGGCGAACATGATTTCATCGCCAATACCCTGCTCTCGCCAGACCAATAATCGCCGTCCAGCCAATGCCTCTCCCTTCCAACGCGGCTGATCAAAATTGCGACGGGGTTTGCGTCCACGATTGGACTCAATCAGTGGACTGAATCCATACTCCAGTCGCTCCCAACCGGTACGCAAGATCCCCAATCGGAGATAGGCAAAAGCGGAGTTGTGCAGCCCACCCACTCGAGCCCGTTCAGTGAGGGAGTCGCCCCCCTCTTTGAGAACGTACTCAATTTCTTGAATCACACGCTCATCATCATCTGAAAGAGAATTGGCCAAATTCAATCGTGCCGTGAATTGACGCGGATTCAAATCGACGGCAGTTTGAAATGCGATCACTGCATCTTTGTTCCGCGCACAAGCATGGAGGCTCGCGCCGAGATTGTTGTAGGCGTCGGCATTGGTCGGCGCGAGGGTGACGGCCTTGAGCGCAATCTCGAGAGATTTTTGGGTATCCCCGATCGCGGAGTAAGCGGAATGCAGGTTAAACCACAACCCCAGCACCTCTGGCGATTTTTCAAGTTGGTGCTCCAGAACTTGAATCGCCACCTCATCCTGTCCCGTATTCATGAGGGCAACCGAAGCAATCATGGCGCCATTGGGATTCTTCGGCTCGTGATCCATCAACAACTGAGCAGGTTCGATGGCCTCAAAAAATTGCCCCACCTCCAAAGCGCAAAGCCCCCAGATTTCAGCAGCGGCCATTTCGCTGGGGACTTGTCTGAGTACCGATTGACAAAGCCGTTTGCACTCAGGGAAATCTTTTTTCCCGCGTGCCTTTTCAGCCTTAAGTAAGAGATGGTGGATTTTTTGTTTGGACATCGCAGCAAAAAAGGCCGTGCGAAGCTGCACGGCCTTATTCTAAGGTCAATCGCTCAAATTACTTCAGCAAGGACATGACCAACTGAGCGGACTGGTTGGCCTGGGCCAGCATGGCCGTTGCCGCCTGCTGGATGATCTGCGTCTTGGCCAACTGAGTCGTTTCTTTGGAGTAATCCGTGTCTTTGATTCGGCTGCGCGACTCTTGCGTATTTGTCACCACATTGGTGAGGTTATTCACTGTGGCGATCAATCGGTTCTGATACGCACCGAGTTGTGCTCGCGATTGACTCACTTGCTCGATCGCATTGTCAATAGACTCCAAGGCGGCACTCGCGGAGCTGGCCGACAGGATGTTGAGCCCAACCATGGAGGTTCCTGGGCTCACGCCCGTGGAGGGTGTGGTGGTGTCGTAGTGCGCATCGCCGACATTCAACTCACGCAATCCGTGAGAAGAGTAGCCACCGTATGCAGCTGTGATGGACTCATTGCCCAAATCAATGCTGATGGGTCGGTTATTCACCGAGTTCAGTTGAATCACCACCGAACCTTTGCTGTTTGATCGAGCTGACGCGAACACCCCTGTCTGGTCGGCAAAGCTATTGATCAACTGCACCTTCTTCATGGTGGTATTGGTCTGTTGACCTGATCGGTAAATGTCGATTCCGTTGATCTTGATTTCACCGGCAATCCACTCTGTGGTCGAACTCGTGATCTTCGCACCCTCATAGGTGTAAGCGTCCACAAATTGCTCGGTCGAGCCACCCGGCTGGGTTGATCTCGAATCCCCGCTTCGCTGACCATAAATTTGCACCAAACCCAAGGTCGCAAGGGCATCATTCACTGTGGAGTCGTCGGGTAAGCCTGCCTTGGATGGGTTGGCTACCGCGCCAATCGTGATCGGGGTGTCATTCTTCGACTCTAGGCGGAGCATACCCATGAAGGATTCACCACCCGATTTGAAGCCCACAGCTGCGGGGGCACCAATCGCACTGTTGTTGATGTCGTCTGTGACTTCAATCTTGGCGCCTGAGTTGTTGAAGAGAACCAGCTTGCCCTCATCGTTGATTCGAGCCTGAACGGTGGAGGCGCCACCTTGTGCGTTGATCTTATCAACCACCTCTTGCATGTTATTGGTGTTGGACACCTTGATGATCATGGAGGATGCATCGTCAAGGGTGGTCACGGTAATGGTCAAGGCCGACGTCGAGCCAATGATACCGTTGCCGGCCACTGCTGCAGTCGCTTCGTTGAAGGCGCTTGCGGTTGCGTTGGCATTCGAATTGTTGATCGCGGTCACGACATCGTTGATGTCCAGAACGGTGTTGTTGGCGCCACTGGTGTTGGACTTGATGGCCGAGATCACGGTTCCGTTGATCACCAAGCGCAAACTGCCGCCGCTGAGGAACTTGCTTGAAATCGTTGAGGCCGAGTTGGTAAAGCCCAAGCGCCCGCCAACGAAGACATTGCCCCCGTTCGCACTGATGCCAAGTCCGAGATCCGAAATTTTGGCGCTCGAGATGCCAATTTTCATGGTTTCGTTGGCGTCATCACCAATTTGCAAAATCTTGTTCTTGAAGGATCCGTCCAAGAGGTTGATGCTGTTGAACTGGGTGGTTTTCGCGGTCCGGTCGATTTCGGCCTTGAGCTGTTGCACCTCCGCGTCGAGGGCCGCACGGTCCAATGCATTGTTGGTTCCGTTGACCGCTTGCACGGCGAGTTCACGCATACGCTGCAGGGATGCGGTGACTTCATCGAGTGCACCTTCAGCGGTCTGCATGAGCGAAATGCCATCGTTGGCATTTTTGATGGCCATGCTCAGGCCACGGATTTGGGATTCCATCCGGTTGCTGATTGCCAAGCCGGCGGCATCATCCTTGGCAGAGTTGATGCGGTTACCGGTCGAGAGTCGTTCCATGGCCGTGGCGACATTGCGCCCCACTTTCATGAGCGAATCTTGAGCGATCGATGATTTCACATTGGTGTTGACGACAAGTGACATGGCAGTTCCTCTTTCAGAGTTAAAAATGGTGAAGTCTCTGACTCCATGGCCGGTGTTTCGTCGCGAACGGGTATTTGCTTTAGGGGCTGACTAAAAATAAAAAAAGCGGCAAAGGATTGCCGCTCATGTTGAAGAGGATTTAACCTCTTCAGTTATTCTTCGGATTCATGTTCTCAAAAGTGGACTTGAGCGAACTCTTCAAGCTATTGGCCTGGCCCACAAAGGCATCCATGGCGGCAAACTGCTTGGTATAGCGCGTCAGTAGCAGATCCATGCGCGATTGCAACTTGGTGAGCTGCTCTTGGTACTGAGAGATTTTTCGCTCGTCGTTCTGACTCCCTTGCAGGAGGGGGCCACTGGCACCAATTTGTGTCGACGCCCACTTGGAGAAGGCAGCAGCCACGCCATCCACGGTGCCGCCACGTTCGTTGACCAGATTTCTTCCCGAAAACATGGTGACGACCTGATCGTAATAATTGGTGCTGGTTTTACTGTATGTGGACTCGTCAATCGTGAGCGTGCCATCGTCCTGCAACTTGACGCCAAGATCCCTTAGCCCGCGCACATTGGCGTTCGCGCTACTAGAGGCGGTGGCGAAGACCATCTGCTTGAGTTTGGCAAACGTCGCTTTTGCCACGGAGTTTTGCGCCAAAACACCGCCGAAATCAGGATCGGTCGACTTCGGGTCGGTGGCCACCTTGATAAAGTTTTGGAAATCGTTGTAGGTGCTGACCACGCGATCGAGCTTGGTTTTCAATGCGGTCGTGTCTCGGCTCAATTGCACGGAGGCGGTACCGGTCGTCTCGGTCAGCAAATCCAGGGTCACACCGGGTATGACATCGATGACACTGTTGGAGGAGCGAACATAATTGATCCCATTGACCGTCAGCTGGGCGTTTGAGGCCTGTTGGATCGTATTCACCGGCAGATTGGTCACGCCATCGGTCGCGTAATTCAATGTGCCGGGTTGTGACGACACGAGGGTGAACGCATTCGATGCGCCCACCGAGCCAGTGATCATGATCTTGTATCGATCCGCAGCCCCTTCCACGCCAGAATCGACCACTTGTGCCGTCACCCCTACTTTGGCGGTGTTGATGGCATCTTTGATGCCGTCGAGCGTCGCGTTGGCTGGAATGGCGATGGGTTTGTCATCTGCGCCTGCGACCTTGAGGGTCAAGGTAAACCCACCGCCAGAAAGCGCCGTCACATTGCGGTCGGCATAACCGCTGTCCGACAAAGAGCGCTGGGGCTTGGCGACCTTGGTGATCTTGATGTCGTGCAGCCCCGGATCGGCAGATGCGTTGGTCGTGAGCTCGAAGGCATTCGACTGCGAATTCTTGACATTCAAGCCAGCAAAATCGGTGGAATCATTCAGGTCATCAAAGGCTTTTTTGGCTTCGGACAACACAAACATGAGGCCGCCGTAGCCCGTAATTTGCTTTTTGGCCGCGTCAATCTTGTCATTGATCAACTTTTCCTTGGGGGCTTTTTCGGCATCCACCAGGCTCTGGGCTAACTGCTGAATATTCGTCCCAGATCCCGCCCCCAATGCACTGATCAAGCTTGCGGCAGCTTGTCGATTGGTGGTTGATGTCGCGGCAGGGGTGGTCGCCATAGGATTTCCAGTTCTCTACTCTTGATCGAACTTCAGGGCCGTTTCTTGAGTCCGCATCAATTGATGTAGTTGAATAGACTTAATTTCGAGATTTTCGCAAAACTGCTTTGCGCCGCCTCTAAGGAGAGCTGATCTTTGTTCATTCGGGTGATCGCCTCCGTGTAATCGAGATCTTCGACGTCTGAGCGCGTGGTTTTAAATTGCAGCAACATCTGGTCAAGCACATTGGTTTGCATATCCACAACGGTCAAGTCGGCCCCCACTTGACCCAAAGCTTCACTCACGCCGTTTTGGAGCGTGTCAATTTCACCAATGCCGCGTTGGATGGCTTTGCTGTCTCCAGCCTGTAACGCACGACCTAAATCTGCAATCGACTGGAAAAAATCAACGCCGATGCGCTGTCCTTTATCGTCTTCGCGAACCACCCTGACAAAGGCATCGGAGCCCGGCAAATTCAGGTTGATCCGACGGTTATCGCCGACATCCACCTTCATGCGCGCGTGATCCCCTTGGTAGTTGATGAAGCCGTTTGCGTCTTTGCCAAATGCAGGCTGATTGGCTCGGCTGCCAGAAAAAAGGTAGTTGCCGTTGGCGTCTTGCGAGTTGGCCAAACTGAGTAACTGTTCGCGCAAGGTATTGATTTCCAGGGCAACGGCCTGGCGATCCTGTGCGCTTAAGGTGCCATTGGCGCCCTGCATCCCCAGTTCCTTGATTCGAAAAAGAACTTCACTGGTGTTTGTGAGCGCCGTTTCTTCGGCCGTCAAGCGGATATTGACCGCCTTTAAGGTCTCCAAGTAACCCTCCTGGCGTGCAATTTGACTCTCCAAACGGGTGACAACGGCGGCCTTGTCCGGTGCGTCACTGGGTTTGACGATCTCCTTGCCGGTGGAGAGCTGCTCCTGGGTCTTCGCCAGTTTTCCTTGCACGTCCGTCAACATCGTGGTGGAACGGTTAAAGTAGAGTGGAGTGGAAATTTTCATAACGACTCAAGCCTCATCGAATTTGGACGATCGAATCAAACAACTCACCCGATACTTGCAGGGCTTTGGCTGCCGCTTGATAGGCTTGTTGGTAGCGAACCAAGGCTGCGGCCTCTTCATCCATGTTCACGCCGGACACCTTATCGCGTGACTGCACAGCTTGCTCATTCACCACTTTGAGCGCATCCTGCGTGATCTTGGCTTGCTGGGCCAAATTACCCACATTGTTCACCTGATCAATGTAGGTGTCATGGAGTGTTTTACCGCCTTCCAGGGGTTTCTTCGCAAGCGCCACCATGTCCAGCATGTTGACGTTGTTGCCAAGACCATCAAAGTTGCCATCGATTTTGAAGCTGTCACCAGGGTTCGGGGTCGTGCTGAGGGTGAGCGTCAAGCCTTGATACTCGATGGTGGGCTCGATCGACAGCGGATCAAAATGACGATCCGCCAGTTCAGTGCCCGTCTTCGAATCGATGATGCTGTAACGATCTTTTGCGGTGAATTTCACCAACAGTGACTGGCTGCGCAACAAATCCCGGTTGTTGGCTGGTTTACCTTCGAAACCCACCGACACGTTGGCTTGGCCTTTGCCCGTGACAAAGACCAACAAATCATCAGGCGATTGGCTTTCAAGATAGACCGCGGTCCGTAATCCGACCTTGGAGAGTTGAGCGGGATCGCCAAACGTCGGCATGGGCGGGTTGCCCTCTAAATAGGTGCCAAACGACAAACGAATGTCCGTCTGATAGGGGTCGACATTGAAATTTTCGTCGGCCAATTTGGCTTTAAGGCGCTGAGTGACATCGTAATCCAGCGGTTCGACCCCCAGCATATTGGCAATGTACTGACCCTTGCTGTTTTTGCCAGGCCCCACAGAAATGGCGGTTGTCCCGCGCAAATCAGTGGTGCTCAAGATCACATCGCCATTGAGATCGCGCTTGGCGACAACGCCAGTCACCGCCTGACGTCGGTTGATTCGTTCAACCACATCATCCACGCCAGAAAGGCCGGTTTGGGGATTTAATTTCGTTGCACCGACGGTGACGTTGAAGCGTTTTTCAAGATCTTCATCCGTCAGTCCAGGAGCCAAGGGCCGAACGACCAGACGCCCAGACTCCACCTCGGCCTTGAAGGACTCGGCAAACCCCGAATCGGCATTGAGCGCAACGGCTAAAGATTGCGCATCTGCACCCGATACCGATAATGCAGGGACTGTGGCCGTGAAAGAATATTGTGAAGCAGGTACGGTCTCTGGCGCATCGTAAGCTACCTCATTGATGACCTGCCCATTGATCGCCAAGGGCTTGTTCAAGTCAATCGTGGCGGCCGACACTCGGAAATCCCGAAAGACCTGGGTCAAATTGACCTGCCCGCCATAGCGGCCGGCATTGATGTTGAGGGCATTCCCCTGTTCGGTAATGCCCACGTTGATCGGGCTTCCTTGGTTATTCTCAATCAACAATTCACCGCTCGACGCCAGGCTTGCCGTCAAACCCACGCCGCTGGCGTTGATGGCATCGATGAGGGTGCTGACAGAGTTAAAGCCCGCAATAGCCGTTCCATTGAGCGTGAGGGGTTTGGTGAAGTTCAGGGTACTGGTTTGCACACGAATGGCTGACGTCACCTCGGCCCTGACCCGACTCTGCGAGACGGTACTTTGCGTGAGCTTGCTCACACCCGGATTCGCGCCGGCGGTTGCGGGCATGAATTTCAAATCGTTGAGCGCACGTCCCTGTTCATCGATCAAGACAATCTTGTTGCCCTCTAGATTCACGGCGATGTCACTGCTACCGAAAAACGCACGCATATCGGCCTGCAAACTCGCCACCAGAGCGGCGGGTTGGGTTGGATCCAACCCATCTTTCTTATAACGAACCCCACCCAAGCTAAATTCGACGGCATTGAAGTTGGCCGCATCAATCTCCAGCGTGGTGACACCGTTGATCCAGCGCGCGATTTGGGAGGCTGCCGACGTTACCGTCGCCTGCCCGGCCTTGGCGCCGCTGGTGCTGGCGTTGCTTGCAATCGTCATGGCGAGACCGGAAATGTCACGCCCCTGGTTATCGCCAATGGCGATATCTTGGCCTTGATTGATCAGCGCAGCACTCAACCCATAGGCTTGAAGTTCGGTATTGAGGTAGGACGTGAAGTCTTCCAGCGTGAGGGTAACGGGTCCACTCGGGATGTCGATACTGATTTTGGTATTGCCAACCACTGCGGAAAAAGCAAAGTCTGAGCTTCCGTCTCCAAGGTCTAAGTTCGTGATTTTGGCTTCCGTTCCCTGCAGCGGCACCAGTGCCTGCATCGGAATATTGTTCAATGTCAACGCACCAGCGGCGATTTGGGTCGTCAGTGAGTCGATTCGGGCGGTTTCCATCTGCGCGGGCAAAGGAATTTTCGGGCCTTCCGCACCGCTCAAGTCGTAGTTCGGCTTGAACAAAATTTCGGCTTTCGCCCCATAGAAGTAATCCAACCCCCGATAAGCCTTGGGATCAATTTGATTGAGATAACTGTCGTTATAGGTCGCCTTGTTTTCGAAGCCGCTCGCGGCGGTCAACATTTGGTATTTTTCGGTCTCACTCAGTGGCTGACCCAGCAAATGGCGGCCGTCGCGCGTGAGCACTTGTAAGTTTTGGCCAGACTCCATTTGATCCATGTAGACCGTGGCGGTGACCCCGGCGGCCACGGAGGTCACGGAGGTGAACTCCTGGTTTCCTTCCACCTTGAAGGAAACCCCGGCAGAGGGGTGGGGGTTGTTCACCAGCTTGCTGTTTCCCAGCGGCGTGAGTGTCTGTCGACCATCGAATTTGACGCTGGCCCGAGTCGTGGTGATATTGGTATTGCCCTCGCTCACGCGAAATTGCGCGGCGGTTGCCACGCGAAGCGAGTCGCTGATGGCCAAGCCAATGCCAGCCGCCGGATTCTTGGCGGGGTCAATTTTGAACAGATCTTGGCCCATTTGACCGTAGCCATCGATGCCTTCCCGCTGGATCAGGTTGGTTTCAGCCACAAAGGTCTTGGCCAATGCATCCAGGTTCTTTTGAGCGGGCTCCAGAACGGTGCTGATGAAGGATTGATACCCCCCCATCATCCCGCCACTGATGGCGGGCAAGGCCTCCGTCTGGCCATAGGGATCAATGACGAATTCAGTTTTGTCCTTGACTTTGGAGTCGACACCAATCGGTCTGGCTTTTTGACCGGAAACCACCAAGCCCTCTTTCATGGTGGTTCCCAAGCTGACATTGACGGTACCGTTTTTCTCAAAACTCAGCTTCACACGAACCAGTTCGGAGAGTTGGCGCAAGGTAAGGTCTCGGCGATCCAGCACTTCTGCGGGTTGGCCATCGAGGTCAGGGCTGCGCGCCATTTGCTGGTTGATGAGCGCCAATTGGGCGGTCAAGGTGTTGACTTGGGCGGCAACACTTTCAAGCCCTTGGCGTGTTTCCGTCGCAATCAGCCCTAATTGGCTTGAGAGCTCCGCAAATCGTGAACCCACACCTTCTGAGCTGCGCAGAAAACTGGTTCGCAGCACCGTCGATGCGGGGTCTGCAGACAATGAATTCGCCGAGTTAAAGAAATCGTCCAGCGCAGAGCTCAAGCCAATGCTTTTATCGCCCATGATGTCCATCACACGCTTGGTGTAGTCCACCATGGGCGTTTGTGACTGCAAGTCACTGTTGCTGTTGCGAAGATTGGATTCTGCAAATTCATTGTATTGGCGACGAATGTTTTGCAACAAAACACCCGTACCCACGTACATGCTGGCGAGCTTTTTCGGCGCGGAGTCCTTGAGCACCACGTCCTGGCGCGAATAGCCCTCGGTATTGACGTTGGCAATGTTGTTGCTGACCGTGGTGAGCGCGCGTTGATAGGCGCTGATGGCATTGCTGCTAATGCCCAACATGTCACTCATGATGAGCTCCTCAGGGGCATCAGACCTTTATCTTGTAAAGGACGAATTTTGGGCCGCTCGATCGGCAGCGGCATTTGGGGTGGCGCTTGCAGCGGCATGGACTTGTCTGGGGTACGCAAGGGAATCCCCGAGCCCGACTGCCGCAGCCGTTGATCCAGGATTTGTTGCGTTGACATGGGCTGCTGTTGTTTGACCGCACGTTCGATAAAGTCAGCGACCCCGAGCGCACTGCGCTTGGACATTTGGACCGACACTTCCTTATCAAACAAGCCCTCAAAGGTCTCCCGCGCGCTGTCTTCGTGCTCTTCATCCTTCATCGAGGCTTCGCGCATGGCCTTCATCATCATCTGGATGAAAAGTGCCTCAAATTGCTGCGACGTCTCTTTGAGCGCTTTGTCTTGGTCTTGAACGGCTTTCGCGCGCAACTCCCCCAACCCAGAGAAGTCCAGGTAGGTTTTGGCGGTGGAGGAGTCGATGCCGCTCATGATGCACGGTTAAATAATGACCAACTCAGCGCGCAAACTGCCCGAGCTTTTGAGCGCTTCCAGAATGGCGATCAACGCGGAAGGCGTGGCCCCCACTTGGTTGACCGCGTCCACAATCTGGCGCAGCTCAACGCCAGGTTGGAACAAGAACATGGGTTTGTTGGGCTCTGCCACCTGAATATCTGCGTTTTGCACCGCCTGCGTCTGTCCCCCCGCCAATGCGTTTGGCTGCGAGACCTCGTTGGTGGCGGAGATGGCGACTGAAATCGTTCCATGCGAGACCGCTGCGGCCGTCACGCGGACCGCACGGTTGATCACCACCGTTCCTGTGCGTGAGTTGATCACCACGCGGGCAGGCGGCTCTGCGGGCTCGACCTCTAAGTTCTCGATCATGCCCATAAAGGCCACCCGCTGATTTAAGTTTTGGGGTGCTCGAACCGATACCGAGACACCATCGATGGCCTCTGCAACACCGTCGCCAAATTTTTTATTGATGGCCGCAACAATGGCCGAAGTGGTGGAAAAGTCGTTTTCACGAACGTTCAACACCACTTTTTCCGCGGTTTCAAACGGGTTTTGAACCATGCGCTCCACAATACCGCCGGAAGGAATCCGGGCCGAGGTCGGCACACCGATAGCCACCTTGGAGCCAGCCGCATTGGCATCAATTCCAGTGGCAGTCAGCGCTCCTTGGGCAATCGCATAGATTTCGCCATCGACACCGCGCAGCGCAGTCATCACAAGACTTCCCCCGCGCAGGTTGGTTGCTTTGCCGATCGATGAGACGTTGACATCAATGCGTTGGCCTGGCTTGGCAAATCCAGGAAGCTCAGCGGTGACCAACACCGCCGCCGTGTTTTTGATGTCAACACGCGCAGCGGATGCCAGTTGTTCAAAGTCGGTGAGGGGGCCATCAATTCGTACACCCAATTGCGCCAACATGGCCTTCATGCTTTGGGTCGTGAAGGGGACAGAGGCATCGTCGCCCGTCCCTTGCAAACCCACCACCAAGCCATAACCAATCAACTGGTTGGAGCGTTGCGCGGCGACATTGGTCAGATCTTTGACACGGTCAGCATGGGCCAGGGGGGCTGCCAACAAAAGCAGCGCCATGAACAGCGCGATCCATGGGGAAACGGGGCGATGCATGTCACACTCCTTAGAACGGCCAGAAGCGATGCATCAGGCTGGTTCCCCAGCCCACTCGCGCGGCGTTGGCCAGATCGCCAGCGCCACGATAGGCGATTTGGGCATTGGCCAAACGACGGGATTGCACCGTGCTATTGGGGCCAACATCTTCCGGACGAATAATCCCGGTGACTTGAATCACCTCTGTACCTTCGGATAAGCCGAGCTTTTTCTCGCCCTTGACAACCAAGTTTCCGTTGGCAAGCACATCCACGACGGTGACCGCAATAGAGCCCACCAATGAGGCCGTTTGGTCCGCTTTGCCAGTGCCCTTGCTTGCATTGGTGTTTTGATTCAAATTGATGCCATCGAGCTGGGGAATGATGTTGCCCGCCCAAGTGTTCATGCCAGAGGGCAGAGAGCTTCTGGACTCACGGCTGATGTCGCTGTTTTGCGTGCGGGCCGATTGCGTCTGTTCGTTCAAGATGACGGTAATGATGTCACCCACCCGGTAATTACGGCTACGCCCGAAAAATGCATCGCTTTGACGCGACGCATAAATGCCCCCGGTCGCGGGCATATTGGGATCGTTGGACTGTGGATAAACCGGCGCGAACTCCGGCGAGGGACGCAAAACCGTGTTGCCAGGCTCGGGTGAGGAGGAGGCACAACCTTGTAAAAGTGCCGCGCAGGCGATCAGTGCAATGGTGAATTTGGACATATTCACCCCTTAGACGTTCTGGTTCAAGAACTTCAGCATGCCGTCCACGGACGAGATGGCCTTCGAATTGATCTCGTAGGCGCGCTGGGTCTCGATCATGTTGACCATTTCCTCGACCACGTTCACGTTTGAGGCTTCAAGAGAGCCTTGCTTGAGATCGCCCGCGCCGTTCACCCCGGGCTGCAGAACCTGAGGCTGGCCACTGGCTTGTGAGACCTGATACAGGTTTTGTCCGATCGGCTTGAGGCCGCTTGGATTGATGAAGCGCGCAATCTGAACCTGTCCGATGTTTTGCGAACCACCGCCGGCCACCAACTCCACGGAGACCGTGCCATCTTGGCCGAAGGTAATGCTGGAGGCGTTGCCGGGTACGGTGATGTTGGGCAGCAATGGGAAGCCCGAGGCGGTCACCACCTGGCCGGTGTTATTGATCTTGAAGTTGCCGTCACGGGTGTAGGACGTGGTCCCGTCAGGCATCTGAATTTGGAAAAAACCCGCCCCCATGATGGCGACATCCAGGGGAGACTGCGTGTTCATGAGGTTACCCTGCAAGTGCAGCTTCTCGGTGGCGTTGATCTTCACACCGGTGCCAAGCATCAGGCCCGTCGGGGTGAGGGTGTTTTGCGTGGTCTGGCCGCCCGGCTGCTTCACGTTTTGGTAGAGCAAATCCTCAAAGACCGCGCGGTCACGTTTGAAACCCGTCGTGGAGACGTTGGCCAAGTTGTTGGAGATGACATTCATGCGCGTTTGCTGCGCGTCAAGTCCTGTTTTGGCTACCCATAAAGATGCGTCCATGACGGTTGCTCCGTTTGTTCAATTCATCAGCTAGCCCGCATCATGGAAGCGCCAGATTCATCGTTGGATTTGCTTTCCTTGATGATGCGAATCTGGTGCTCAAATGAGCGGCTCTGTTCAATCAGTTTCACCATGGAGGTCATGGGATTGACACTGCTGCCCTCTAAGGCTTGGGGTGTCAAAGAAACCTCCTCTGGACCTGATGCAAAGTCTGTGCCAGGTCCTTGCCCTTCCACCCTGAACAAACCGTCTTCACGTTTGAATAACGGGGTGTTGCTGGCATCGCGCAGGAGAATTTGTCCAATCAGCTGCTCCTGCGGCAAACCGGGCTGGGTCGGATCGGAGGCGTAAATGTTGCCTTCTTTAGTAATATTGAAGCGGAATCCCGGCGGAACGGTAATCGGCCCGCCCTCCTGACTCATCACCAAATGGCCCGAGCCGGTCTCCAGGGCTCCCTGCGCGTTGACCTTGAGGTCACCGCGGCGGGTGAAAGCCAATTGGCCGTCTTTGGCCATGACGCCCATGACGGTTTTGTGGTTCAGGGCAATATCGAGATCACGGCCCGTGACGATCAGGGGACCCGGGGTCAAATTGACTTGGTCCGTGGTGTAGAGACGGGGCTGCAAGCGAGAATCAAAGCCCAAACCCACCGCCTTTTGGGGCTGCAGGGTCGCTTCGAAGGTGCGCTTGAAGCCGGTCGTGGTGACGTTGGCGATGTCGTTGGAGAGCTGATGGCGGATGAGGCGATCCTCATTAATGGCCGCCATGGCATTGAAAGACAAACGATCCATCGCTCGCTCCTCAGTTTATGTTCGGATTAGTTTCGAATCTGGATGATGGTCTGTGTCATCGAGGTACTGGTTTCCATGGCCTTGGCGTTGGCTTGGAAGTTCCGTTGCTCGGTGATGAGGTCCACCAATTCCTGGGTCAAGTCCACGTTGGCGCGTTCGGTGGCACCCGAGCGCAACGTTCCATAGCCCGCAGAACCCGCTTCACCATATTTCGGGGTACCAGACTCCGAGGTCTTGTAGTAGTTGGTGTCACCAATCTGGCGCAGTCCAGATGGGTTCGAGAAGTTCACCAGCACGACTTTGGCCAGAGATTTTTGCGCACCGTTGGAATAGCTTGCCTGAACCAAACCGTCGTCTTTGATGGCCAAGCCGACCAAATCACCTTCAGGGGCACCATCTTGTGACTGTGAAAGTACCGCAAAGGGTGAGGCAAACTGGGTTGACTTTGAATAGTCAATGTTGATGGTCAATGCGCCCTTACCGTTGGGGAGGTAAACGGTATCGAGCTGCGCACCTTGTTTGGGAGAAACCAAGTTACCGGCCGTGTCAAAGGTCAACTCGCCCTTGTCAAAGTAAATGGGAGACCAAGACGGCAGCGTTTCGAAATCAGCCGCGGAAGAAGTCTCGCTACCAAAGCCATCAATGTAGACCGTCGCACCTTTTTCATCGGTGAATGGCTTGGGCTTGATCCAAGTGGTGGTTTTACCGAACTTGGCGTCGAGTCCGTCAAGACCCCAACGTGCATCGCCCGTGACCTTGATATAGGAGTCGGTTGATGCGGTTCCAGTGGTGAAGACCAACGCGTTGGCTTTGCCGTCATAAGAAACCTTCACCCCGTTCACAGACTGTGGTGTCATGCCGCTCTTGAGCGGACCTTGCAGGCTATTGATGCCGTGCTGGAGTGCTTCCATGAAGGTCCCCAGGGTATAGGTGTCCTTAGGGGGAACCGTCACCGTCCCAGTGATGCCGTTGACCGAGACCACAAATTGGTTATTGGTGCTGTCCACGGAGAAGTTGTTGTCCACGTTCACCGCCATTGCGTTACCCGTGAGCACGGCCGGTTGTGAGCCGACGCCACGCAAGGCATCGACTGTGGATGGGACCACACTGTAAGTGGCGGGATCGCCGGTGAGGCCCAAGCCCTTGGATGTTTGGGTGGCCAAGCTGCCAGGACGAATGTCGGTGATGGCAATACTCGATCCATCACCGGTGGCGCCAGACTTGAACACAAAGGTTTGGCGAACGCCGTCGTATTCCACCTTCATGCCAAAGCGCTGATCGTTGTTCGGACGGAAGGCGCCGGTCGATACCGTCGGTGACATCGAGAGTCCGACGGACTGATCGTTAACCCCTTGAACCAAAGGATCTGAAAGACCAATGGCGGACTGGGAGCTGGTGATCGTGAGCTTGGCGTTGTCTTTGGGTGAAAACACCAGCTTTTGCGTTTGAGGATCATAGGAGACCGTGACCAAACCACTGTACTGGCCGCTGTCGTCAATCTGATGTTGGACCGTGCGCACCAAATCTTCTTGGCGCATATTGCCAGCCGAAGAGAGATCGATGGGCAATTCGGACAAAGTCGTGCCATTGGACTTGGTCAGGGAGAGCTTAAATGTCGGCGTGCCGACCGTTGAAAAGTTGAAGGGTTTTTCATCGCCATATGCACGCTGAATCACGTTGGTCAATTCAGCCGCCAATTGCGCACCTGAGAGTTTTTTGCTGGCTGTGGCCGGCAATTTGGCCATGCTCTCGAGCAAGTGATCGAGCCCCACCGTCACGCCTTCAATGGAGTTGTCCACATTGATGGAGAACAGGCTCTTGAGTTCGTCAATGCTTCGCAGGGCACTGGACTTCAAGGCGGCGACACCCTCAGTCGCGGTTTCACCAATGGCCGTAAAAGTGTCTGCAGCACCTGCAGAATTTTGAAACAGGGAGAAGTTGTCGGTGATGTTGCTCGAGTTGGCCTTTTGCGGGTCGCGCGCCTTCACCGTGATGGCCGCTCCGTCCACGGAGGCGATGTAGTCAGCAGAAAAAGTGGCATTCTTATTGAGCAGCTCCACCAAACCGGCCCCTGAATTGGCCTCGACGGTGATGGGGGCCGTGCTGGGGCCAAATGTGGCTTTAACGGTCGGCCCGGTGATATCGTCATATACAACAGCAGCACGGATGTAAGGCGTTGTCTGCTCAGCCGCCGTCGAATTGGCCGTGGTCAGCTCCACGCCGTTTTGCTTCACGACCAAGCCGGTTGTTTCATTCGTCATCTCATCGATGGTCTGGTTGAAATCCAGCGCCGTGATTTTCAACACCGTGTTGTCGTAAACCGGTGTTAACCCGGTCGAAACCGTGTTGGAGGCATTTCCGAGCTTGACCAGCTCCATGCCTTTGATATTTCGCTGGGCCGCATCCGTGATGGTCAGAACCCCCGTGTCGCCCGTGACCACGATATTGCTGCTGCCCGGACCGTCGACTGCAGATCGCAATTTGGTTTGAATATCATCGGCCAGCGTGGCAATGTCCACGTTGGTGGAATCCAGGCTAATGGCATAGTCGATGCCACCCAGATTCAAATTCAAAGTGGAGAAGGGATTCGTGGCAGGATTGGTTCCAAAGTTGATGCTGCTGATCTTGCCGCGCGTATTGGTCGCTTGGGCCACATAGTAAGAGGCAAAACTGGAATTGTTATTGAGTTCATCGACCACTTGTTCGATGGTGGGAGGCGTGGAGCCCACAGGATCGACCTTCACGGTGACGCGAGCCCCATCTGGTCCAAAGGTGATTTCTCGGCTGCCGCCTGTGGTGGAATCGATCGCATAAGTCATGGCGCTGCTACCCTGTTGGCGCAGTAAATCCGACTTGCTCACGTTTTGGTAGTTGGCGAAATCAATTCCGTCATTCGAACCCGTGCCTAAGTCGGTGGCCAAACCGGCAACCACGGTGGCCGGCTCGGAGGTTCTGATGTCGGTCAAATCGTCGAGTGAGAATTTGATTGTTTTCTTCGAGAACGAGCTGTTGAGCTCGGCGATTTCCTCAGGCGTCTTGAAGTCACTCTTGGCTTTGAGCTCACCATATTTATTGACATACATGAGTTCGCCCACACTGTTCGTCGCCTGTTGCAGCGAGGCATTGACCAATTTGTCGCCCACATAGACGTAGGTTTGCCACTTGTTGTAAGGTGACTGCTGGCTCGCGTTTTGGGTTTTCACGTAGTAAACCGAGGCCAGATAAGAGTTACCACCGGCGTCATAAACGGTCAGCGCAGTGCTTTTATTGTAGGACTCGGGATCGTTCCGATTGAATTCTTTGGTGATCACCTCAGCGTCTGCGGGAAAGTTCAAGCCCAACTGAACCTTGGAGGTTTGTTTGGCCATATTGGTGGTCTTTTGCGGAATGGTCAGCACGTTCATGTCGTCGAGGTTCGCTTTTCCAGACGAGTCGACTGACGCCGCCATCAGTTTTTGACCGGCCGAATTGACCACGTTGTACTGATCGTTCATCATGAACACGCCGTTTCGCGTGAAGATGTCCTGGAATCCGTCCTGTGATTTCAAGGGGAAAAAGCCATCGCCGCTAATGGCCAAATCCAGGGTGTTCGATGAGAAGATCATGTTGCCCTGACCGAACTCCTGCACCACGCGTTTGAGCGAGACCCCCTGACCGATGGTGGCGGAGGCCTTTTGCAGCGGTGATGTCGCGAAAATATCGCCGAAATCGGTACGGCTTCGTTTGAAGCCCGTTGTACTCACGTTGGCAATGTTGTTACTGGTGACGCCCAACTGCGCGGTCGCTGCATTCAAGCCGGTGAGAGAGGTATAAAAAGACATGGTTTACTGCTCCGTGGAATGTCTTCGTCGATGAATCAATAGCTCACGCGCTTGACGTCAGCCAGGTTGATGGTTTTGTTGCCTGCAACTTCGAGCAGCATGGCGCCATCTGCGGTGCCTGCGCTGGTGACTCCCGTGACTTGGGCGTAGGTACTCACGGTGGGCGTGCTTTGGCTTCCATTACGGTTAACGGTCGCCACATAGCGGTAATTTCCGTTGGGCACCATATTCCCGACGCGATCTTTTCCGTCCCACTCGATGGTGTAATCCCCCACAGGTTGGGCGCCAATCACCATATTTCGTACCAAGACACCTTTGTCGTTGTAGACGTTGACGGAAATGCCATCTGCACCGGTGGGCAAGTTAATCACGCCTTGCGAGACGGTTGTATCCGTGACCGCGACCGGACCATCTGGCACTGCAACCGTTTTTCCGATGAGATTTGTCGCACTCAGGAGTCGGTCATTGCCCAAGGCTGAGACCAGGCTGTTCATGCTTTGCTTCATGGCGGTGGTGGCCTCGAGCTGTGAAAACTGCGCCAGCTGCGCCACAAAGGCTTCGTTTTTGACGGGATCGAGTGGGTTCTGGTTTTTGAGCTGAGTGGTAAAGAGCGTCAGAAACTCTGTTTGCCCCATCTCCGTCTTCGTCGGTTTGACTTTTTGTTGTTGTACGTAATCTTCATAACGCACGATGCCACTGGGTAGCGCAGCTTTGGGAGAGGTTGAGGTTGTGGTCATGAATGACTCCAGCCATTAGGCTTTGGTGATTTCGAGGGTTCGCATCATGAGTTGTCGAGCGGTGTTGACCACTTCCACGTTGTTCTGATAGGAACGTGAAGCGGCCATCATGTCCACCATCTCCGACATTTCATTCACATTGGAGTGGTACACATAACCCTCCTTGTCTGCGAGGGGGTTGCCTGGCTCCCAGGTTTTTCGCACGGGTGCCGGATCCTGCACAATTCGATCGACTTTGACGCCGCCCATGAACTGTGCGCCGCCATGGGTCATTTCTTCTTTGAGCAAGGCCTTGAATAGGGGGCGTTTGCCGCGATAGGCTTCTTGCTCGCTTCCGGCAACCGAATTGGCGTTGGCCAAGTTCGAAGCCGTGGCATTCATGCGCACGGCCTGCGCGTTGAGGGCCGTTCCGGCGATGCCAAAGACGTTATCGAGTTGCATCTTTCATCACTCCCCGCGCAAGGCTTTGCGCATTCCACTGATCTTGTTTTCCAGGAACTGCAGTGTGGTTTGGTATTCCACGGCGGCTTTACCGTATTGCGCCTGCTCAACGTTCATCTCCACGGTATTGCCATCAAATGAACTGTTGAAGGGTGTTCTAAAGCGCATCCCGTTATCCGGCGCGTCGGTTAATCCGGCGTAATGCTTTTCGTGCGTCGCTTGCAAGTACTCTGTTTTGGCTTCCTTGAGCATGGCCTTGAAGTCGACGTCTTGGGCCTTGAAGTTTGGTGTGTCCGCATTCGCAATGTTGCGCGCAATGACTTCCATGCGCTGGCTTCTGACGCTAAGCGCTTTCTCGTGTATGCCAAAGGCTTGTGAAAATGCGGGCATGGATTCACTCCTGTTCGATCTCTTCACCCCTCAAGTGGGATGAACTCGGGTCGATAGTTGCAAGAGTTATGCCAAGATCTTTTGACGGCTGGAGCGGCAATCGTTTGCCACCCACTCCCCATTTATTGCCGCTTTTTGCCGCTTTGCCGCTTTTTGCCGCATCGGCATTTTTTGTCGCGCAATGGACGTGGTCTCCTGGGTCAGGGGAGGAGGTTCGGGGTGTCTGCTCGCTCTGCCAATTGCACGGTGGGTTCCGACACCGTCTGCGGGGTTGACGCCACGGGTGCTTGCGTCGCGCCGAGCTCAAGGCTGGCCAGATTCGTGGCTGGCAATCCTGGCTGCGCCGCCATGGCTTGTGCTTGCACATAGGCATTGGCACGGGGGTTGGGGTTGGCTCGGCTCTGCGCCAGGGTCTCTCCACCCCGCAGACGCTCATTGGCGTTGTAATGCAAGCCAGCCAATATGGAATTGCGAGTGATCGGCGCACGGGTATCGCGATTCACATGCAAGTAAGAGGCTTGGGGACCTGGAATGTTCAAGGCAACATTGGGTCGCGTTTCATTGCGAGCCGCCGGTGTGAGAACGGTGAGGTAGAGGTCGTCAAGGCTGACCGGACCAAAATTCTTCAAGCCGGTTTCCTCAAAGTACTTATCGACCATGTCCAACTGCCGCAGCACACCATGGTTCATGATGGCGCGGGGGTTGTTGGCAAATCCTACCGTGGCCGCACCCCGATCAGGGCCGTCGCAGAATTGAATGATGCCGTGGCATCGCGCATTGGTCGCTTTGGGATTCATCCCATCGCTTTCCATCAATGTCAGACGGGCAAAATCGTCTGGAGCAAAGCGGTGCTGAACCGACATCTGCAGAATTTTTTGATAAACCGCCTGTCGCTCTTGTGCGGGTATGAATCCTTTTTCAACCGCGCGATCCAGTGTTTTATCCAAAACGGGATAGGTGCCCGGTGTGCCCCGCAATTGCAGCTGAGTTTGTGTCAGCCCAGCGCTGGCCATTCGAGGGGCTTCGCTCGGGGGACGCGGGCGTTGTACCCACTGCGCGGCGGCTTGCGTGGCTTGACGACTGGCTGCGCTTTGATTGAGGGCGAAATTCAGGCTATCGAGCTCCAGCTTTTGTCCGGGATGGATGAGATCCGGATTGGCCAGTTGGTTCGCCTTGGCCACGGTTTGGGCCAATCGCACGGCCTCCGTGGTGCTCAATTGAACCCCGCGTTGTGCCATTTGATCTTTGACGATTCCGCTCAAGGTTTGACCGCTTTTCACCGTCACTTGCCATGCCGTGACCGAAGACTCCGGTGCCAAGCCTGCGCTTGCCCCCCCCAGGGCGGCGTTGACAGAACCTGCGGCGGTGTCCTTGGCGGCCGACACCCAAACGCCGCCCGGTTGAATGTTCTGGGCCAATTGCATGGCCCGCAGAAATGTGGGCGCAGGCCGCGCATACGCCAAGGGGGCCCGCGATATTTGCGGCAAACCTCGGCTGTCCGTTTGGGGGACAGGATTGGGTTGGCTGGGGTCAATTCGCATAGGGCTGTGTTTTCAAATTGGCTTGCTTTTTGCCTCATCAAGATCAATCGAACCGAATTGTTCAAAGATCTGACACCCCAAAGGTTTGCAAATGTTGTGCCTGAAATTTTTCGTCACCCAAGCCAATCGACTCTGCCGCGTGGGCGTGCTCGTGCTGACGGGCTGGGTTTTCGGCGTGACAGCCCAGCCGTCAACCCATGTGAGTGCAAACTTACACAATAGCGCTGCCCTGCACTCATTGGATGCGCAAGTCAGGCTCTGGGCGCGACAGCAGCCCAGTCTTCGTCAGCGCGACATCCAAATGCAAGCACTCGACCCCCGGGTGACGGTACAGGCTTGTGCAACAAGCCTTCAGTTCGAGGCCCCTTTTGCCAATCCCATGCATGTCCGCGTGCGATGCCCTCAACCGCAATGGCAATTGTTTGTCTATTTACAAGACACCGCATTGCTCCCCCCCACAGCGTCAACTTCTCGGACAACGCCTCAAGCCCCTACGGTCAACGCCTTGGTGGCCAAGGAGGTGCTCAAGCGAGGCACCCTCCTCTCTGCCAACTTGTTTGAAGTCCGCGCCGTGCCGGCAGCGGGCATGGAGCAGCAATTGGTCACCGACTTGAAATGGGTTCAAAACATGGAGCTGGTACGAGATTTGCTTCCAGGTGTACCGTTACGAACCTATGATGTCAAAAATGCCTTCATGGTGAAACGGGGACAGGAAGTCCTCGTCAGCGCAGGGAGTGCGGTAGGATTTGTGGTCACCGCGAAGGCCGAGGCCTTGCAAGATGGCATTCTGGGGGAAGTGATTCGCTTGAAAAACCAAGAGTCTGGTCGATCTCTCTCTGCAGAGGTCACGGGGCCTGGATCGGCGAAGATTCGGTAAGTCCTGGGATGCTCGAAGATTTTTTCTCAAGTTCTCTGGGCTCATGCCGATTGGGACTTTGAGAAAGAGTTTTGGGGCAACCCATCTACACAGAAAGTAGCATTATGAGTGACGCCATTTCAAACTTTGGACGGATGTCTCAAACCAATCCTTCCTTGCGCAATGCGCTGGAGAAAGCCGACAAAAAAGGAGGCGCCAAGTCTCCGGCCGGCCCCGAGGCACCCCCTGCGGCGAAAACCGCCTCATCGGACGTGCGCCTGAGCAACGTGGCCAGCAAAGCCATGGCCGAGCCTGGGTTTGACCGCGCAAAGGTGGAATCCATCAAGCAAGCCTTGCAGGATGGCCAATACGCGATCAATCCACGACGCATTGCCGAGAGCTTTGTCGCGCTTGAGCGCATGATCGACCGCTGAGTCATTGACCCATGACGCTGGCACGCACGGACGAACTCACGGCGCCTCATCAGAAGGCCTTGGCCTTGGCTGAGGTTTTGGAGTCTTTGCTGGAGCGTGAGTTTGATCTTCTGCGACGTCAGGACCTGGATGCCTTTGACGTCACGCAAACCGAAAAGAACGACCTGCTCGCGGAACTCTCCGCACTCTCGGGAATCGAGCCTGGCCAGCCCCATGCGGCTGACGCGCTTGGGGCGGAATGGGATGCATTCAAAGACCGAATGCGGCATTGTCGACATCTGCATCGTCGTAACGAAGTGCTGATCCTGCGCAAAATGGACGCCATCCGCGGTGCTCTACAGAGCTTACGCATACAAGACCCCTCCAGCTCCGTCGAGGTCTATGACCGCTTGGGCCGAGTCTCGCGCTTTAAACAAAACCGCGGCTACAGCCCCGCCTGATTTGCGTTGGCGCTTTTGCGCTCATCGCCTGGTTGCATCCCTTTGAGCCAATAAACCCAGGCCAAGATGACGGCCACTGCACTATAGAGATCTTCGGGAATCTCCGCACCGATATCGAGACGGCTGAGCATGGCCAAGAGTTGTGGATCCTGGCTCACATAAACCCCCTGTCGCTTTGCCTCTTCAACGATGCGCTGCGCCAATTCGTCTTCGCCTTTGGCCACCACCACCGGTGAGCGGTTGCGTCCATACTCCAGTGCGACAGCTTCTTTCTTGCGATACATCGGATGGACTCGACTCAGGCTTGGGTGTCCACAACCAGGCCATGTTCGGGCGGTTGTTGACGCTCTGGATCTGGGCGACGGCTATTGAAGACTTCGAAACGCCCCATTTGCATGCCCATCGCCTCAATTTCATCCGTCAAGCCATCGGCATTGAAGCGGGCCAATGCCGCGACATCCGATCGAATGGCCCACATGGTGAGGTCAACGCGCCGGCGGACTTGCTCAGGACCGATGGTGGTTTTGAGCCAGATTTCGCCTAAATCACGGCTCTCGGTGTGCATGTTGACGACAAAGGGGTTGCGCGGTTGCCCGGGTCGATCCGCCTCATGCTCGAACTGGATGTACACCGGCTCCGCGTCCGCAAACGGCAAAACCCAAGCCAGATGCAGATCGCCTTGGAGGTGCGCTTGAATCGCCTTGACTTGGCTGGACTCCAACTCGTCTGCGGCCTCATGGAGCAAGATTTGGGACGCATCATCTCCCAACGCTACGCGTTGGCGCTCTTGGATGAGGGCCCGCAGCATTTGTCGGGGATCATTGGCCGCCACCGCCTCACCTCCCGCCAAACGCGACTCGAGCGCCCGCAGGCCCGATTCCAAGCCTCTTTTGACATCCTTGGGTTGGATGCTGCTCATGTAGGGACGGCTTTTGAGGAAATGCCGAACCAGATCCGAACCCACCGTGGCCATCTGATCGAGACGACCGGGTGTCAGCATTTCCAACCATTTACCCAAACCCTCCGGTTGAAACAGCAAGGCCCGCAGGCGAGAGGGGGGGACGTTGGGAGCCACAGGCAATTCGCTGCCCGCAAAGGCGCCGGTATGGAGCAACTGCAGTATCCATTGCCCGTTGGGCAGCATTTGCGCGCGCAGCTGCGCCAAATCGCCGTTTTTGATGTACGGCTGCAGCGGGAATTGAAAATATTGGCCGTTGAGTTTGAAGGCCAAACCGTCAGGTTTGACTTCCGCAAGCGCTTGAACCACCTGGCCATCGGACAAGCCCAATTGCTTGGCCACGGGCGCGTCCACATAGGCCTGACGCAGGGTCAGGTGAACGGGTAATGGCGCTTGGACTTGGTGAACGCCCTCTGGCCCAGTGATCGTCATGTGTCAAGGGTAACGGATCCAGTTCTTTCTGTCGTTGGGATCGTACCCAGGGGCGGGTCCATTGGCACCCGGGGTTGGCAAGTTCATGCGCAGGACTTCATCCACATTGGGCAAGGTCAGCACGCTTCCAGGGACCAAAACGCGAGGGGAAGATTTGGAAAAGGCTTGTGGGTTTTGTTGAATCAGCGCTTGGCGCAGCAACTCGGGCTTCAACGGACTGTTTCCCATGGTCTGTCGAATGACTTTGTCGACCGTGTCACCACTTTTGACCACATAAGTTTGCGCGGACTGGGCCCCAGCCGGCGACGAAAAAAACCACAACGCCGCGAGGATCAACGCGTACGGGCGGAGGAAAAAAAAGCCATTCATCTTGATTCCTCTCGACTTTTAAAAGGTATAGGGCCATGCCACCCAGCCCACATTGGGCATTTTCTTCTTCGAGGGCAATGGCTTGATTTCGGACTGATAAGCCGAAACGGACTTGACCTCGGCCAGCACGAGTTGGTCCAAAGCCGCCGGCTCCAGCACATGCGCGGGAATGACTCGGTCATCGGCCAGCACCAAGCGATCGCCCACACGCAAACCGGCCAGGTGCCCTGCAGGAACGACCCAACTGCCATCGGGCCCCTTGGCCACGCTCAGACCCTGGGTTTCACAGGACAACTTGTTCTCTAACTGCTGCCCCATGAACGAGAGCCCTTGATCCAGCATGGCCAACATGCGCCCGTCGACCATCGGTGCATCCCCGTAGAGGTTTTCAATGGGCGCTGCAACCGGAACTGCGCCTTGGCTGAGCACTTGCTGTCGGGCAGGGTGAACCACACGCCAAAGCACGTTGAGCCCTTCACCGCCGTCCAGGTCGCCTGGGGCCACGAGGATCTGGAGCTGCCATGGCACCCGATGCTGACCGCGTCCAGCCAGCTCGCGCAGGTAAGTGTTGTCAATTTGTGGCTCGCGCACCACCCCCAGGTGCCGCCACTCGGTCGCGAGGGTATTCAAGCGTGCTTGTATGGCCCGCTGGAGTTGTCGTGCCATGGGGCGTTGACTCATGGGCAATTCTGGCGCGAGACTGACTTGCAGGCCCATCATTTGCCGCAAGCTGGACTTGGCAGACGGCACGCGGCAGCTCGGTGAGGCGCTTGGCGTGCTTTGCACACCCAGAACCTCGACTTGCGGGGCATTCGCGCCCCCTTGTACGCGCAGGCCTTGGAGCTGAATGTCAGAGGTGAAACGATTGACTTCCCGCAAAGCGCCCTGGGTGTCCATCCAGCTGTGCGCACTCACGCGGGTGTTGGCGTTCATGGCCGCATCCACCAATGCTTGACGAACGGCTTGCAGTGTTTTCTCATCCGTTTTATCCGCAGCCTGTGCCGGAGCCCACAGACTCAGGCATATGGCCATAGCGATTCCCCACTCACGCTTGGACATGATGCACTCCTTAGCGGCGGCGGTTGTTGAGATGGGCAATGTAGAGCTGGCGCAATTCATTGACGATCCCTTTGTCCAGAGAAAGCGTGGTTTCGTAGGTGTCATTGCCAACCGGGGTGATGCTCACCAAGACAGCGCCATAAACCACGCCCTCCACTCGGGCGCGGAAGGTGTCGCTCATCACGGTCATATCCGCAATGGTGGTGTTGGCATCGAGTTGCTGACCATAGACTTGCTCGGTCAGCGCGCGGTAGGCGTCCAGTTTGGAGGCCCGAATGGCCAACAAGCGCTGTTGGGCGGGTAAACGGGCGTTTTGCACGCTGATCACGGCGTATCCGGTGGCCACCAATGTCTCACGCTTGTCGACCATTGGGGAAACCATCGCCTGCGAGGACAGGGCATCTTCTACGGGCGCAGGACGCGCCTTGGTCGAAGGCGGGGTTTGGCAGGCGACAAGGCCCAGGCAGAGCAGGAGGGTTGGCAGAAATTTATTTATTGTCATGGCACGCTTCCTTGTTGAGGACTCCCCAAGATTTCGACACCAGCGGTTCCAGCTTTAACGGCGAATGATTGCCACGAATACTTTTGTTGGCTTGTGGAATTTGCATATCCCATCAAAATGATGTGTAGATATTTTTGACATGACACCAACGACTGAATTCATCGGTAGCGCAGCGACAACTTTGGCATTGCGTGCCATGGTTTCGAGTATGGCCAATTCCACGGCAACCGTCATGATTACGGGCGAAAGTGGGACTGGAAAAGAGCTTTTGGCACGACTGCTTCACGAGCAATCGGAACGGCAAGGTTCAAACTTTGTGCCCATTAATTGCGCCGCCATTCCCAAAGATTTACTCGAAAGTGAACTCTTTGGTCACCGCAAAGGCGCCTTCACGGGGGCTGTGGCGGATCGGGTGGGACGCTTCGAGTTGGCGCACGGCGGCACGATCTTCCTCGATGAAATTGGCGACATGTCACTGGACATGCAAGTCAAGTTGCTGCGCGTTTTACAAGAGCGAACCATTGACCCCATCGGGGGAACCAAGCAGGTCAATGTCGATGTTCGTGTTGTTGCCGCAACACATCGGGACTTGGAAAGCGAAATTGCTGCGGGTCGCTTTCGCGAGGATTTGTACTATCGTTTGAATGTTCTTCCGATTGTCACGCCGGCATTGCGCGAGCGCGCTGAAGACGTTCCTGAACTTCTGGCTTTTTTTGCGCACAAGCATGCCCCTTACGGCAAGCCCCCGATCACGTTTGAAGCTGATTTTCTAGAGGCCCTGGTGCAATACGCCTGGCCGGGCAATGTGCGTGAGCTCTCCAATTTGGTGGCGCGTTTCAGCACACTGTATGCGGGTCAGCGCCTTGATTTGCGTGCCATCCCCCCGACATTGCTCCCCAAGGGCTTGGTATCGGCCCAAGCCGACTTACAAGCGCGCGCCCCGCTCCTGGCCACACTCGAAATCACCCCTCCGCCCGAAGTTGCCGCAGAGCTGGCCAATGAGCCTCCGGATGAAGAGGAAAACGACGTGGAGAGCATCATCATGCTCGCGCAGGGGATGCCTGCCTTGCCACCCGAGGGGCTGTCACTCAAGGAGCGCATGGCACAAATCGAGCGCAGCATCATTGAGCAGGCCCTGCAACGCAATTCGGGCAATGTGTCGCGAACGGCCAAGCTGCTCAACCTGCAGCGAACCACCTTGATCGAGAAGATCAACAAGTACGCCTTGCGTGGCGTGGCTTAGTCCTGATCCTGGTAGAGCACCGTGATGCTCATGCGACGGTTGCGAGGATCACGAGGGTTTTTGGGATTCCAAGGATCGGTGTCTGCCACCCCCTCGATTCGCGCGAAGCGACTTTCCTTGACACCGCCTTTTTCCAACAACTGACGCGTAGCCTCGGCTCGTTCGGCCGAGAGAGACCAGTTGTTGCGGCCTTCCTTGTTTTGGAAGGGAATGCTGTCGGTGTGCCCGCGAATGGCCACCTTATTGGGCATCATGGCGAGGGTTTGGGCGATCTCATTGATCAGCGTGGCGGCCTTACCCTGCATATCGGTTCCACCGCTGGGGAACATGGCGAAGTCGGCCTTGTCGATGATCTCAATACGCAAGCCCTGCTTGTCGCGGGTGACCGACACTTGGTCTTTTAAGTCGCTGAGTTTTTTGTTCTCGCCAATCTTTTGCTCGAGCTCTTTTTCCAGCTTGTCAAAATTGGCTTGCTCTTGCTGCGCCGCGACTTGTTTACGCTGCTCTTCCGACAATTTGTCGGGGTCAGAATAGGGGTTGTTGTTTTCCTCACCAGGCTGGGTATCGGGGTTGGGCCCCCCCTCTGATCGGGGCGTCAAACGCTCCAGCAAGGCGGTTTGTTTAGCGGCAAACGGAAAGCCATCGGGATCGATGATCGAGCGTCCTCCCAAAATGCCGTTGGAGCCCGCCAATTGGCCAATGGCGACCAGACTTTGGGAGGTGGGCTTGAAGTAGTCAGCAATGCTCTTGCGCTGGTCCTCGTTGGAAGCCCCGAGCAACCACATCAACAAGAAGAACGCCATCATGGCGGTCATCATGTCGGCCAAGGCGATTTTCCAGGCGCCGCCGTGCGCGCCGCCGTGGCCATCGTCCATCACCTTCTTGATGACGATGACCGGGGCGGGAGCACCGCCTTCTTTGGCTTCCTCGCCTTCGGCTGGCGCGTCAGGCGCTTTGTCGTCCGCCATTACTTGCCTCGCATGCCGTCAAAGACTTCGGCGAAGGTGGGCTGGCAGTGGTGGTTGATGCACACACGGGCCGCTTCAATGATGAGGGCCGGGGGATGGCCGTGCATGTTGCCAATGATGATTTGCTTGGCGGCTTTGAGGATCTCGCCGTCCTGATCGACGATTTGCTTCAATCGATTGGCGAAGGGTTCAAAAATACCGTAGGCCATGAACACGCCCAAGAAGGTTCCCACCAGAGCAGAACCCACCATGCCACCCAAGACGGGGGGCGGTTGGTCAATAGCCGCCATGGTTTTCACCACGCCCAACACGCAAGCCACAATGCCCAAGGCAGGCAAGGCGCCGGCCAGAACGCCAAGCGCCTCAGCAGGCGCCATGTCTTCGTGGTGGTGATGCTTGATGGCTGCGTCCATCACGTCTTCCACCGCATAGGGGCTCAAGGTACCCGACGACACCACCATCAATCGAATGGTGTTACAGACCAAATCCACCAAACCATGGTCTGTCAGCATCTTGGGACACTCCCCAAAAATGGGCGAACTCTCGGGCGCTTCCACATGGGATTCCATGGCCACCGCCCCTTCCGCTTTCAAGGTCTTCATCAGTTTGAAGACCACGAGCATCACCCCAAGAACATCATCCTTGTTGAAGCGAGGCCCTTTGATCACTCGTCCAAAGCCGCCAAAAGCGCCTTTGAAAATCTCCATGCTGTTCCCGGTGAGCATGCCAGCGACACCTGCGCCACCGATGATGAAAGTTTCACCCGGCGCCGCGTGCAGAATGGGAGCCATGTCTCCACCGTGGGAGATGTAACCACCAAACACAATCGCGAACAATAAAACAACGCCGATGATTGAAAACATTCTTTACTCCTCAAGCGGGCACACCAAATTGTGCAACCCATCGCTGATGATTCAAACCCGCTTGCGACCTCAACTGTAAATCAGTTCAATGCGCTTGCGGGCTTTGCGGTGGCCGGGATCAAGGCCGGAACGCCTTGCCAAGCATCGCGAATTTCACGCATCAGGCCATAAATTTCATCCAATGCCTCAAGGTCATTGTGGGCATTCACGTGAAATAAACGACGCGTCACATAGCTATACAAATCATTCAAATTGTTAGCCAAATCTCCGCCTTTTTCGAAGTCGAGGGCGCCTTGAAGTCCCAGCACAATGCGACTGGCGCGGGCAATTGATTTGGCTTTCTCGTTCTGATTGCCATGCTGGATGTGACCGCGTGTCGTCGACAAACTCTCAAGCAGGCCGTCATAGAGCATCTGAATCAGCTGGACGTTACTGGCCGAAGCCACGCCGGTGGTGGTTTTGACATCTCCGTAACTCTGAATGGCGCGTTGGGCTCGCATGAAAAACTCCTGAATACCTAATTGCGGACTGAAGCAGTATCGGGTTCATGGGTCCGAACTTGAGTTCTGCCGCTGATCTCGGTCACCCTGATCGCTAGGCCGGGGCGTTTGCCCGCTCGGCGCTGGCTAGGCTTGTCGGGGCGGGTTCGAGGACCTCCAGGGGCTGTTGAACATCATCACCCGCCTGAGGCGACTCCGAGTGCTGTTGGGCAACGGGGCCGGGCTCGCCAGCTTCGACGATCATCCCTTCGGCGGGTGTTTGAATGGGGTCGAGAACCTCGACGGCCTGCTCCGCCACGTGGTCGGCTTGCTGTTGCGCCTCGTATTCTTTCACTTGGGCCAGGCCTTGGGCGAGCTCGGCTGCGGACGGCGGTTCTGAGGGGGCAGCCAGCAGTCCAGGAATGGGCTCAGGCTCGGGCTCAGGGGGGGGTGGCGGAAATTTGGAGAGATCCATCAACAACGCGGAGTAAGGGATCTCCATCTTGAGTCCCGCACGCTGGTAGAGCAGTTCTGTCACGCTGTCCAAGGTCTCGCGCAAACGAATCAAAGTATCCGGTTCGCGGGTTTTGAGGTATTCCCCGCCGAATTCCATGGCCGTACGGTAAATACTGCCAAGGTATTGCGGGGGAAGCCAGGAATCCACCTCCCCTCGGGAGGTGGGGATGACCCGCAAAGATTCCGGATTTGTGCCAGCCGATCCAGACTCGGCATCTTCCAAGCCATCTTGAAATGTCGTCTGGATATGCTCGCGCAAGATCGGTTCGTAATGGGGCCGCAGTGCGTCAATCCGGGAGGGTTCGAAGCCATCCACATGTTTTCCGCTCATGGCATCCCAAAGCGGCTTGCCCTCTAGCCCCGCGAACAGAATATCGCCGGGCGGGGCCTCGTACTGCAACTCGGCCACATTTTTTTCCACGTCTTCCTCGGCCTGCTCTTGCAGACGGGCGAGTTGATTGACCTTATCAATCAAGTACAGGGTTAGGATGACCAAGAGGAGCAATATCCAAGAGATCAGATTCATCATGAAGTTGCTCATGCGGATCTCCTCGCGGCTACGCCCTCATGACCATTGACTTCAACCTTCAGGGTGGTGCGAAGTTTTTTTACCACTGCGGACAAAATCTGACTGATTCGGGACTCGCTGACCCCCAGAACTTCACCGATTTCCTTCAGATTGAGCTCTTCGACATAGTAGAGCTGCATGACCAATTGCTCTCGCTCGGGCAAATCGGCGATCGCATCGGTGACCGCATCCATGAATTCGTTTTCTTCAACGATGACATCGGGCTGTTGCGAACAGTCATCGGCAATGCTCATGACCTCCTCGGTCACCACTTCCATGGAGTAGGTCTCAAAGCGCTTGGCTTTGCCGCGCTCCTTGTGAAAGTCCTCCAAATCCTTGCCCATGAAATCGGCGATTTCGGCTTGCGTTGGGGTGCGTCCCAGCTCTGCTGCCAAGACGTGAACCGACTCGTTGTGTGATTTGTTGAAGGCTACCGCCGAACGGGGCAAGAAAGAGAGTCGTCTCACCTCATCGAGCATGGCGCCGCGAACGCGGCTGTGGGCAAAGTTTTCAAACTCAACGCCTTTGCTTGGGTCATAGGCGCGCGAAGCCTCGAGCAGGCCAATCATGCCCACTTGAATGAGTTCGTCGAGTTCCATGAAGGCCGGGATTCGTGCCTTGAGGTGTAGCGCGACGCGCTTGACCAGACCTAAGTGCGCGAGCACCAGTTCCTCGCCCTTTGGCTTGCAGGCGCCGTAGAGATGCAGGGGTGACATGGGTTTCATGGTTGCTCCGGGCTGGTTTGCATGAGCCGCTCCATGAAAAACTGCAATCCCCCCGAGGGGTGATCGATCGGTCGCAATTTTTCGCAGCACTCGGCCAAACGTCGGTAATCACGGGTTGCGCCCGTGCCGGGCGCGAGCTCCAGCACGGATTGGTATTTCTTGAGCGCACGCAGGACCATTTCATCCTCTTCAATGGAGGTCAGGTAATGGATCGTTTCACCCAGGAAGCGGACGCAGACATCGTTTAATTTTTTGTAAAGCTTCCAACCCTCGGCTTGGCTGTGCACCATGTTCGGAATCAGGTAGATTTCGTCCAAAGCCATTTCCTTGGTCAAGATCTTGATCGTTCCATAGGCATCCGCGATGGAGGAAGGATCGTCTTTGACGACGATGAAGCGTCGCTGACATGCCGCCATGAAAGACAACACCGAGGGTGAGATTCCCGCTGCCACGTCAACGACGAGGTAGTCGACTTCATCTGTCAATGCGCCAAAGGCCTGCACGATGCTGGCGGCCTCAATCTGATTGAGTCCCGCAAGCTCTTGCATGCCGGAGGCGCCCGGAATGAGCTTCACCCCTTGGCGTGTGTTGACCATGATTTCCGAGAGGGTTTTTTGGCCCGACAGAAAGTGGCCCAAGTTGTACTCGGCCCTGGCGCCCAGGACGATTTGGGCGTTGGCCAGCCCCAAATCCGCATCGAAAAGCATGACCTTTTTACCCGCCATGCTCAAGGCGACGGCCAAATTCACGGCCGTGGTGGTTTTACCCACGCCGCCTTTGCCGCTGGCAATCCCAATGACTTCGGTTTTATGCATGCTGTTGTTCCTGTTCATGGACCTGTTGCAATGAAGTCACGCGATGGACGCCCATCAGTCCACTTTGCGGCTGTAACCATTCCATGGCCCGGTCTTGGCTGGTGATGGCCAAGTTATCCAGGGCTCGCTGAACCAATTCGTCCAAATGAAAATCCTGCACCAAATCCGCATGGCCATCGCCACGGCTTGCCACGGACACGGGCACCGCGCGATCACTCAAAAACTGCAGCATCGCCCAGGGTTGGGATGATTCGTCCAATTTGCTGAGCATCAAGCTCGCCCAGCTCATCTCTGGCGCCTCAAAGACACGACGCAAAGACGCCGCCGAGGCATCGGCCGGAACCACGGCATGGCAGTGGATGGCGCGTTGCAAACTGCGGATTTCCGTCAAACACTCCTGCATTTGCACGCCAGGGGTGTCGATCAGAATGAGTTTGCGGCCCTCGTGCTCCTCCAGAAGCAATTGCAAGGTGGAGACATTGGTGGCGCGGTAACAATCGACGCCGGCTTGGGCATGGAGCAATTGAATTTGATTCCAGGCTCCGGCGCGTTGATCGCGGAAACTAATGACCATGACCTTTTCGCAGCCATGCTGAAGTGCTGCCGCCTGCGCCAGCCGCGCAACCATCATGGTTTTGCCCGCACCGGAGGGGCCAGCAATGGCATGCACGCCAGACAGCGGCGCCGCAATGGGCGTTTGGTCGATGGTGTGCGCCAGTTGTCGGTGCAATGCGCCCATGGCTTCGGGAAGGCTCGGGTAATCTTTGATGCTGTCGATCAACAAGGCCCGCAAGGCCACAGGAATGGGGGCTTCGTTGAGGGCATCGCGCAACGGTGTGAGCATGGGGGGCAAAGGCATATTGCCTTGCCAAGCCGCCATTTGCTGGCTGAGCTTGAATTCCTTGCGCAAGGAGGCCAACTCCTCACGCACCAGGGCGACAATCTCCTGGCCGCGCAACATGTCATGCGCTTGGGCTTCGCGTGCCGAGTCTTTTGCGGCGGGCACACTCATTTTGGCGGATGCGGCCATGGCGTGTGCGCGTTCGGCTTTGTCCGTTCGTGTCGCTGGTGCAATCCGCTCGGCTTTGGCCGTGACTTCAATGAGGGGTTTGGTTTCCTTCGTCGCTTGGCGTTGCAAGGCCGCTTTTTTGTTGTTGTCGATGGCTTGACTCAACAGCGCATCGAATTTGCCATTTTTAGACGACTGAGGGGCCGCTTGAAGCTGGGGTTCTACCTCGTCAGGTGTGAGATCTGGGATATCGGTAGCCACAATGAGCTCCGTCAAACCATTGACTTGATTGCTGGAGATGATCAGCACATCGGGCCCATACTGGGCAACCGCCTTTTCGTTGGCTGTGCGGGCATCGCGAGCGAGGATTCGTTTGAGTTCCATGATTGCTTACTCAGTCTTTGGTTTGAATTCAATAGCTCTTGGCATCCACGGTATGGATGACTTTGACCGGTTGGTCGTCGGGAATTTCGCTGTAGGACAAAACGGTCAAGTCGTTCACGCGAAAGCGAGCGGCCTTGGAGAGCCACCCACGCAAGACCGGCGATACCACCAAGACCGCGGGGTGGCCCATTTCTTCGACCAGCCTCGCGCCTTCACGCAAGGCGTTAAAGAGGTTGTCGGATAAATTGGGTTCCATCACCACCGGCTGCCCGGGTTGGCTTTGTTGCAACACGTTGTGGAGCAATTGCTCCAAGTTAGGCTCGAGGGTCATGACCTGCAAGCCCCCATCGCCGTCGGTCAAGGCCTGCATGATCATGCGCCCGAGCTTGGGGCGGATGAGCCCGGTGAGTTGCTCCGGGTCTTGCGTCTTGGTGCTGGCATCTGTCAGCGCTTCTGCGATCGAACGCATATCCCGAATGGAAACGGATTCGCTGAGCAGGTTTTGCAAAATTCGCGTCAGCAAGCCCAGCGAGAGCTTGGCGGGCACCAAATCCTCGACCAATTTGGGAGACTTCGCCGCCAGTTTGTCGAGCAATTGCTGGGTTTCATCGTGGCTGAGCAAGTCGGCTGCGTTCTCGCGCAAAACCTTGTTGAGGTGCGTCGAAATGGCTGTTGCCGCGTCAACCACGGTATAGCCCAGGGTGCGGGCCATGTCGCGTTGTGCAGGTTCGATCCACACAGCCTCCAAGCCAAATGCCGGCTCACGCGTTGGGATGCCCTCGATTTGCCCATAAACCTGGCCTGGGTTGATGGCCAGTTCACGCCCGACCTTGACCTCGCCCTTACCCCGAACCACGCCTTTGAGCACGATATGGTAGGCGTCGGGGTCGATGTTCAGATCATCGCGAATTCGTACCGGCTGAACCAGAAAGCCCAACTCGGCGGATAGCTTTTTGCGCACACCCTTGACGCGTGCCATCAACTCCCCCCCCGTCTCTGTATTGACGAGCGGTATCAGTCCATAGCCAATCTCCAAGCCAATCAGGTCCACTTGGTCAACGTCATCCCAATCGAGTTCTTTGGGTGGCTCGGTCGCTGCAGCGGCTTCCGCGGCTTGCTCTTCTTGCCGTTCATGCTGCACTTCTCTGGTGATGACCATCAGTCCAAGACCGGCCGTGGCCAATGCCAAGGTGATGAACATGAGGTGTGGCATGCCCGGGACCATGCCCAGGATGATCAAAATGCAAGCCGAAATGAACAACGCCGTGGGATTGGCGAGTTGGCGTGTGGCCTGCTCGGTGATGGACTCCGAGGTGGTCACTCGCGTCACGATGATCGCGGTTGCAAGCGACAGCAGCAAGGAAGGAATTTGCGCCACCAAGCCGTCACCGATGGTCAGCAACACATAAAGTTTGCCGGCCTCCGTGAACGAGAGGTTGTGCTGCATGATGCCAATCGCCAAACCGCCAACAATGTTGATGATCAGGATGAGCAAGCCCGCGATGGCGTCACCGCTGACGAATTTGGAAGCACCGTCCATGGAACCAAAGAAATCGGATTCTTGTGAGAGTTCCGCGCGACGCTTTTTGGCTGTTTCTTGATCGATCAAGCCCGCATTCAGGTCCGCATCGATCGACATTTGCTTACCCGGCATCGCATCCAAGGTGAAGCGAGCGTTAACTTCGGAGACGCGGCCTGCGCCTTTGGTCACCACGATGAAGTTGATGATCATCAGGATCACGAAGATGATTAAGCCCACCACATAGTTACCCGCAATGACGAACTCGCCAAAAGCGGCCACCACCTTGCCCGCGGCGTGGGTGCCCTCATGACCATTGACCAAGATCACGCGAGTCGACGCCACGTTCAGCGCCAAGCGCAACATGGTGGCAAATAACAAGACGGTCGGGAACGAGGAAAACTCGAGCGGCTTTTTCGTGCCAATGGCGATCATGATGACCACCAAGGCGCAAACAATGTTGAAAGTGAAGAAAAAGTCGAGGAAAACCGGCGGCAGTGGGAGAACCAACATCGCCATGATGAGCAACACCACCGCCGGCATGGTCAGGCCGGCGGTTTCAAACTTTGACAAGTTCTGTCGAATCGTTGACAGAGACAGGGTGCTCATGGGATCAATCCAGTTTTTTTCAATGCTTTTGGTTTCTTTTTCGGTCGAATCGAGTCGTCCGCGGAATATTCAAAGCAACCCTTGTGCCAGTTGTTGACCTCCCGGGTCAGCGGCAAACCATCTCCTGTCACGGTTTTTGCTTGATGAGGGAAGAAATGTTCTAGTTGCCACTGCCATGAATCTGTCACGCTCCACACCCCTACCGTCTGTTGCCCATACGCCAGCGAACCCACAAGCCGCGCCAGGCTTGGGTTCCAAGGGTTCGCCTGGTGGTTCGGGCACGGAATCTGGACTGGATTTCGCGGGCTTGATGGCGGCACAGCTGCGCCATCTCAGCCATGTGGAGCGGCAAGAATTTGCCGCTCCTGCGGCATCGACGCCGCAAGCGGATCCTGGGCGTGAGCGACGCTCGAGCAATGACTCGGATCGCCTCGCCAAAACAGCGTCTGCGCGAGAAGACGCCGAAGTGGCACAGGATGATGACTCGGGCCCCAATCGATCCGGCCATGGACGAACGACCCGCAAAAATGGGGTTCAACGCACCCCGCAACGGCCAGAGGATGCGATTTTGAGCGGGGCGACGGAATGGATCACACAGACCCCCGCGAACGGCTTGACCCCACAGAACCTGACCACGGGCGCGATGTCGGCCTTGCAGGAGCAACCGTTGAGTGCCCGCATCACCCTGATCACCGACCCCAGACAAACGCCCAATACGGAGAGCCTGGCTTCTTTTGCGCAATCCATGGGCATGGACACCGAGGCCATTCGGACCTTGCTGAGTCGCGGACAAGGTTCAGCATCGAACGCCAATGGCCTGCCAACGATGGCCGGCGGCCCCACCGCCCTGACCTCGGTGGCGATCGAAACAGCGGGCCCCTCCTCCGGGGCGGGAGCCCCCACGGGTCCGAACCTCCCAGGGAACGGTTTGCCCGCCGCCAACCTTCTTGCCGCTGCATCACTGGCCAACGCCACCGAGAGCTTGGCGCGCGGACAGACGATGATGGGGGCGATGGCCGCGTCTTCCGACGGCGCCGCAACGCTCCAAGCCTCCGCGGGTTCGGGCACATCTCACTTGCCGCTCACCGGGCTCTCGGTGAGCACCACACCCGCAAGCGATTCTGCGGGCGCAAGCCTTTTGGGCGCGACCGCATCGCCGTCAACCTTCCAAGCGCTGCAGCAGGGCGTGCTACCGGCTTCGGTGTCGGGCCCCCTCCAGAACGCGGATCAGCCCGGCGATCCATTGGAGGGTTTTGATCCGTTTGTTTTCCGAGCCAGCTCAAACTTGTCGATGGGTGATCTTTTGTCGGGCGGCCCCTCCACGGGGGGTGAGCCCTCCGCGGGGCATGACAGTGGCGGCTCTTCGAGCTCACAAGGCCAATCCTCAGGCATGCCGATGTACCGTGACACGGCAAGCGTTGCGCAAAACAACGCCAAATTCGCCGCTGCCGCACAGGCAACGGCGCCGGAACCTCAGAACACCTTTGAAGCGCTGAGTGAAAAACTCTCCACCGAAATGGCCGCGCGCATGCACGAGCAGCTCCAACGCGGTGAATGGAAGATGAAGTTTGGTCTGCGTCCCGCGCACTTGGGCGGGGTGGAGATTCAACTCGAAATGAAAGACGGCCAGCTTCAGGCCAATTTGCAAGTCGACAATCCGGTGGCACGGGACTTGCTTCAACAGAACAGTGCGCGATTGCGCGAAGCACTTGCGAACTTAGGTATTGAAAATCCGCATGTCCATGTCGGCCAACACAGCAGTCATGCTG
>JACCDX010278596.1_pt1 | contig 64515 bp, 54 predicted proteins | sample 7449681 | NCBI WGS metagenome assembly JACCDX01 (sample SAMN15323450, study PRJNA562643) | freshwater metagenome | isolation source: river surface water | place: USA:Blue River Watershed | collected 2017-08-18
AGTTCCCCACAAACCACTGCTTCATCCGCGCAAGGGTGTCTTTGAACGAACCACTGCTCACGACGTCCTTGCGGCCCCGGATCCATTGATTCCGCGCCTCTTCGAGCAGCCCCATGGCCGTCGAAAATCGCGGATTACTAATCACATCGGACAAATTGCCCCGGTAGGCCGGCATGCCCACACGCACCTGCTTCAGAAAAACATCCTCACCAAGCTCGACCATGCCCGGCAACATGGCACTGCCCCCCGTGATCACAATTCCGGACGACAGCAGCTCCTCGTAACCCGACTCACGGATCACGTGCTGTACCAGTGAAAATAATTCCTCGACCCGCGGCTCGATCACGGCGGCCAGGGCCTGGCGCGACAACTGCCGTGGCGCGCGATCCCCTAAGCCCGGCACCTCAAACCAGGCCTCGGGATCGGCCAAGGCCTGCTTGGCCACACCGTAACGAATCTTGATGGCCTCGGCCTCATCCGTCGGTGTGCGCAGGGCCATGGCAATGTCATTGGTGATCTGATCACCCGCAATCGGAATCACCGCGGTATGGCGAATGGCGCCACCCGAAAAAATCGCAATGTCCGTGGTGCCGCCACCGATGTCGATCAAGGCCACGCCAAGCTCTTTTTCGTCCTTGGTCAGTACCGCATGACTCGAGGCCAGGGGCTGAAGAATGAGTTCATTGACTTCTAAGCCGCACCGCCGGATGCACTTCACGATATTTTGAGCCGCGCTGACGGATCCGGTCACGATATGCACACGGACCTCAAGTCGTACACCACTCATGCCCAAGGGCTGCCGCACATCGTCCTGGCCATCAATCATGAACTCCTGGGGGAGGACATGCAGAACCTGCTGATCCGAAGGCACGCTCACGGCGGTGGCGGTTTCGATCACGCGATCGACATCGGTCTGTGACACCTCTTTGTCTTTGATGGCCACCATACCGGTGGAGTTGAAACTGCGAATATGGCTGCCCGCAATCCCGGTCCATACGGCGGCGACCTTGCAATCCGCCATCAATTCGGCGTCTTCCAGAGACTTCTGAATGGACTGCACGGTGGTGTCGATGTTGACCACGACTCCTTTCTTCAGGCCCTCACAATCCGACTGCCCCAGGCCGATCACTTCCATGCGTCCGTCATCCAGAATCTCGGCAACAATCGTGACGATTTTCGAGGTGCCAATATCCAAACCCACAATTAGATTTTTGGATTCACGTGTCATAACTCGTCCTTTTGAACTTCACGATAAGAGGTGCTCATGTGTGCATCCCAATGCAGAGTGGTCGCGATGAACCGGGCCCAGCCTCGTGGGCGACGGTCGTTGAGGCGAGCGGAACAAATGCATACCCCGTGGCGTAACGCAGATCCGCGCGCACCAAGGCCGGTCGACCGGATCCGGGCGCGATCTGACGTTCCAGCCAAGGCTGGGTTTTCACGAACATCCGAACCCGCTCTTCGAGCGGCGTGGCCAAGGTATCGCGGCCAAGCTCTAAGGTGATACCGCCGGTTAACTCCGCGGTCCAGGCGTACTGATCGGACAGCGTCAGGGCATGGAGCGGCCGATGGAGCGGCGCGATCCACTGGGTTAACTGTCGGGCACGGTCCAGGACCAATCGCTCACTGCCCTGCGGGCCTAACAATGGAATTAACCGGCAGTCTTCCTCATGGTCCGCCGCCAGACCCGGGAAAATCTCGCCAACATGATTCACCAGATATCCCGATGACCACGTGGCCACGGCACGATGCTCTTCAATTCGGACCAATAAGCGATTCGGCCAGATTCGCCGCACGGTCACAGAACGCACCCAGGGAATGGCCTGGACGGCCTGATGAACCGTGGACAGATCTGCGGACAGTGTTGTGCCATTCAAGGTCTCGGCAATCGCCGCGTGGACCTGTGGCGCCGACACATGCACAAGTGCTCCGCGCGATGCATCCACAATCACCCGCTTCACCACGAACACCGGGCGATTGGCCATCCACATGGCCAGGGCCACCCCGCCCGCCACGATCGCGCTGGCCGCGAGGATCAGAGCGGTCCGGTTCAGACTCTCTGGTGAATGCCAGAAGGATCGAAGAGGAGATGTGTTCATCGCGAATGCTCCAGCTTCAGGCTGGCCTGCGCCGTGAGGTGCATGACCAAGGCGTCATACGACCACCCGGCCTGGGCCGCGGCCATGGGCACCAAGGAGTGATCCGTCATGCCCGGTGACGTGTTGATCTCCAGGAGCATCGGTTCCTGACCCGCGACCCACATCAGATCCACGCGCGCCCATCCGCTTGCCCCCACCGCCTCAAACGCTTTCACCGAGAGCGCGCGCATATGGGCCTCCATGTCCGGGCTCAGTGGCGCCGGGCAGAGGTAACGCGTGGCGTTTCCGAAGTACTTGTTCTGATAATCGTATTGACCCAGAGGCGCCACGATTTCGATGATGGGCAGCGCCTGCACCTGACCTGCGGAATCTTCGAGCAGCCCACAGGTAAATTCACGTCCATCCACAAAGGTTTCGATGATCACGGTGTCATCCAGACACAGTGCGGCCTCCACGGCACTCGACAACGACGCCAGATCATCGACACGACGAAAACCCAACGACGAACCCTCGCGGGCCGGCTTTACGGCCAAGGGCAGTCCCAACGCCGCATGAACGGCGGTGGGATCGAGGTCTGGTCGCTGATCTGGGCAGGTATGCAGCGATCGTGAAATGGATCGCCAGGCCGGCGTCGGCAGTTGATAGGACTGCCATATCCGTTTGGTCATCGGCTTGTCCATGGCCAGACTACTCGCCAGTACGCCGCTTCCCGTGTAGGGAATTTTCAACAACTCCAAGGCACCCTGCACCGTGCCGTCTTCTCCAAACCGTCCATGCAAAGCGATAAAAACCCGATCCACAGACTCATCCTTTAACTCGGAGAACGCGCGTTCGGCCGGATCGAATCCGATGGCCTCCACACCGCACCGATGCAAGGCGTCCAATACCCCGTGGCCGGACCGCAGAGAGATCTCGCGCTCCGCGGATTCGCCACCGAGCAACACCGCCACGCGGCCGAGCTGCTCCGGATGAACGGCCGTGACCGTCGCTGGAGCGGGAGGGCGTGTCATGCCGGTCATACGCCGACTCCCTGCAGGCGCTTGATCTGAGCCGGCACACCCCCGATTGAACCCGCCCCCATCGACAACACCACATCACCGTCGTGTGCGAGCTCACAAATCCGCGTTGGCATATCGGCCATCGATTCCACAAAGACCGGCTCCACTTTTCCGGCAACGCGCACCGCACGCGCAAGCGCCTTCCCATCCGCCGCCGAAATGACGGACTCCCCCGCCGCATACACCTCGGCCAGGATCAACTGATCGGCCTCGCCGAGTACCCCGACGAAATCCTCGAACAGGTCCCGCGTGCGGCTGTAACGATGGGGCTGAAATGCGACCACAATCCGTCGCCCCGGAAATGCGCCGCGTGCCGCCGCAATCGTCGCTCGAATTTCGGCAGGATGATGGCCATAGTCATCAATCAAGGTGAACGTCCCACCCTGTCCGCACGCAAAGTCGCCCACCACCTGAAAACGCCGGCCCACCCCCTTAAACTCCCGCAGCGCGGTCACGATGGCCGCATCATCAATGCCGAGTTCTGTGGCCACCGCAATCGCCGCCAGAGCATTCTGAACGTTGTGTCGGCCGGGAAGATTGAGGTCGATGGCCAGGGGTGTCTCGCCCTCCCGATGCACCGTGAACAGCATACGGCCCGCGTTTTCAGTTACCGCGTCGGCCCGAACCTGTGCGTCGGCAGAATAGCCGTAGGACACCACCGTCTTAGAGATGAATGGAATGATTTCCCGTACATAAGGATCATCAATGCAGACCACGGCCGTGCCATAGAACGGCAATCGCTGCGTGAATGCGATGAACGCCTGTTTTAATTTGGCAACATCGTGGTCATAGGTCTCCATATGATCTTCATCGATGTTCGTGATCACCGCCATCATCGGGAGCAGATTCAAAAATGACCCATCGGACTCATCGGCTTCCGCCACGATGTAATCGCCAAGGCCGAGCCGGGCATTGGCCCCCGCACTGTTTAATCGGCCACCGATGACAAATGTCGGATCGAGTCCCGCCTGCGCCAGCACACTCGCCACCAGGCTGGTGGTGGTGGTTTTCCCATGCGTGCCGGCGATGGCGATGCCCTGCTTTAGGCGCATCAGCTCACCCAGCATTAAGGCACGCGGAACCACAGGAATGCGGCGACTCCGAGCGGCCACGACTTCCGGATTGTCGCCTTTCACTGCGCTGGAGATGACGACCGCATGGGCATCCCCGAGATGCCCAGCATCGTGCCCAACAAAAATCCGGGCGCCGTGTTGGGCAAGCCGCTCGGTGGCCGCATTCCTCGCGACATCCGATCCCTGCACGGCATACCCAAGATTGAGCAGCACCTCGGCAATGCCCGACATTCCGGAGCCTCCGATGCCTACAAAATGAATCGTTTCGATCTTGTGCCTCACTCGCGCACTCCCGATCGGACCGTTTCACCTTGCACGGCTTGTCGCACCACGGCCACCACCTGCTGTGTTGCCTCCGGCTTGGCCAATGCACGCGCTCGAACGGCACGTGCACAGAGGGTGTCGCGTGTTGCTGATTTCAGAACGTCGGCCAGCTGCAGTGCCAAGGTGTCCGACTGTGCAAGGGTCCAGGCGGCCTGCGCGTCCGACAGGTTCCGGGCATTTGCCGTTTGATGATCATCGATGGCCGAGGGAAGCGGTACAAAAATCGCCGCCACCCCGACCGCGGCCACTTCGGTCACGGTCGATGCACCGGCACGGCAGATGAGCAGGTCCGCCCATTGATAGGCGGCCGGCATCTCGTCAATGAATGCAGCACACCTGGCGGTCAGGCCACGGGAGGCGTAATCGGACTGGACCTGCGGGAGCGTCGCCACCCCCGTCTGATGCCAGATCTCCCAGGATGCGCCCGCATCGACGGCCAACTGCAACGCCTTTGGAACACTCGTGTTCAAGGCGGAGGCGCCCAGACTTCCGCCGACCACCAGCACACGTAACGGTCCCGTATGTTGCGCATAGCGCATGGACGGTTCCGGCAATGCGCAGATCGCATCACGCACCGGATTGCCGACCAGCGTTGCACCCGCCGGAGCAAAACGGGTGCCTGGAAAACTGATCATGACGGACCGGGCAATTCGGGCCAACCACCGATTCGCCGTCCCCATGACCGCATTCTGTTCATGCACGCACAATGGAATACGCTGTAGCCAGGCGATCAGTCCGATCGGAAACGTTACATAGCCCCCGAAGGCCACCACGACCTCAGGACGGGCACGCATCGTGATGGCCATCGCCCGTGTCAATGCGGAGATCAGACGCAACGGCAGGCTGAGCAATGCCAGAAGACCCCGTCCCCGCACCCCGGAAAATTTCAGGATATGCAGCCCGAATCCTGCTGCCGGAATGACGCGCGCCTCCAGCCCTCGGTCGGATCCAACCCACTCGGCATGCCAACCCTGATGGCGCAGGGCCTGCGCTACCGCGAGCGCGGGAAACACATGGCCGCCCGTGCCCCCGGCGGCAATCAATACCCGCCGCCCCGTCATGCCGACCCTCCACGAACATGGGAGCGGTTTTCAGCATCAATACGGATCAATACCCCCATCGCGATACACACCGCCAACATCGAACTGCCCCCATGACTGACAAACGGCAGGGTCAATCCCTTGGTGGGCAGCAGACCGGTATTCACGCCCGCATGAATCAATGTCTGAATGCCCAGCCACACGCCAATGCCCTGGGCCACCAGGCCTGCGAACAGCCGCTCTTGAGACATGGCCGATCGACCGATTTCAATCGCACGACGAACGATGAATGCAAACGCAAGCACCACCAAGGTAATCCCGATGAACCCGATCTCCTCACCCATCATGGCGAAAATAAAATCCGTGTGGGGCAAGGGCAGATGGCCCATCTTCGCAATGCCCGTCCCCAGCCCGGAGCCCATGACCCCGCCACGGCCGAAGGCGATTAATGCACCGCAGAGCTGATAGCCCGAGGTCTGCACCACATCCGGATCACAGGGCGTGAGATACGACATCAATCGCATCAGGCGCCATGGCGTAAACACCACCATTAACGTGAAGACCGATACGAGCACCAGAATCAAGGGCACGAAAATCCGCATGCTCATGCCGCCCAGGAACAGGATCGCCGCCGTGATGGCCATGATCACCATCGTGGATCCGAGGTCGGGCTGATACAGCAATAACAACATGACCAGGGACATGAGAAATCCGATGGGCAAGAGCCCACGCACAAACGTGTGCATCCGGTCGTGGCGCCGAATCACGTAGGCGGCCGCAAATAATAAGGAAAAGAATTTCATCAATTCCGCTGGCTGTAGGGTGAAAAACCCGAGCGGAATGGCCCGTACCGCGCCGTCTTTAATGACGCTGGCGCCAAACAGGATCTTCATGGCGGCCACCACCAAGAGCAATGCAATGCCAAAAAAGAATAGGGGCGTGGATAGCGCGTGCAGCACGGATGTGGGAATGCGTGTCATGACCCACAACGCCGCCAATCCGATGGCCAGATGAATTGGATGCCCGCGCATACTGCGCCAGAACACGGATTCCGTATTGTTGCTTGGCAGTGGAAGGTTGGCGGAATACACCATCACCAGGCCCACCAGCAGCAACGCCACGAACACCGAGATCAACGCCCGATCCGCATGGGCGATGACCATCGACGGGGAATGGATACGACTCAACACATCGCTCCCTGTAGATCCGCCAACGCCTCCACCGCGCGACGAAATGCCTCGGCACGCTCCACATAGTTCGCAAACATGTCAAAGCTTGCGCAGGCGGGGGACATCAACACCACGCCATGGCCACCGTTCTCGATCGCGCGTTGATAGGCGAGGCGAACGGCATCGCCCATCGACTCCGCCGCCACGGTCGCCACCCCAGCAACCGCGGCCACCGCGGCGATCTTCGGGCCGTCCTGACCAATGGTCACCACCGCTTTGGCGTGGGCCGCAATCGGATCGCGCAAGGCGGAAAAATCCTGGCCCTTGCCCTCACCGCCGGCAATCAACACGACCGGCAGTCCCATGCCCGTGAGCGCAGCGGCCGTTGCGCCGACATTCGTGCCTTTGCTGTCATCGACAAAATCGACACCCGATACATGGGCCACCCACTCCATGCGATGCGGACCACCCCGGAATTCACGACAGGCATGCAAGAGCGGTGCCAAGGCCGATGTCGCAACCCGACACAGTGCCAGTGCGGCTAATGCGTTCATGGCGTTATGACGACCGCGTACCCGCAATGCATCCGCCGGCATCAGTCGATGTATCCGATCGTGATCGTGACGATCACGCATCACCATCCATACCAGACCTTCATCGATCAATCCAAGGTCACCGCATTCCGGTGGTGCATTACCGCCAAAGGTCACCACCATCCCCTGCCCGCTGACCGCCTGCATGACGGATGGGTCCTGCCGATTGGCCACACACAACACTCCGGAGGTTTCCGGATTCACGCCCACACCAAAGATCCGTGTCTTCGCCTGCACATACTCCTCGAGATCCGCATGCCAATCGAGATGGTCCTCAGAGATGTTCAGCAAGGCCCCCGCAGTGGGCTGAAAATGCTGTGCGTAGGCCAGTTGAAAACTGGAAAGTTCGAGCACCCAGACCTGAGGGAATCGGCTCTCGTCCTCTCGCTGCATCACCGCGTCCAACAGCGATGGGCTGATGTTGCCCGCTTCCTGCACATCAAAACCCGCACGACGCAGCAAGGCCGTCGTCATTTGAGTCGTGGTGGTTTTTCCATTCGTACCGGTAATGCCAATGACCTTCGGCAGCTCCAGTGGCAATGCCAGATCCGCTTCGGTCGCTACTGCACTGGTGGCATGGGCCGCGTGATGAATCGCCCACTCAAAAAGATCGATCTCGCCCACCACCGGAATGGTCCGCATCCGGGCCTGGGCCAAAAGCTCGGTCAACGGACTGTGATGAACCGCATGCGGGGAAAGCCCCGGACTCGGCACCACCAACGTGATGCCATCCAGTAACGCAGGCGAAAACGGTGTGGGCACCGGCGCCATGATGGTGAGTCGCTCGTGATGGCCACGTCGGCGCAGGGCATCCGCCATTGGCGGCTGGTCACGGCTATCGATGACCAGAACCTGTGCATGTTTCCGCAGCAGCCAGGTGCAGGCGGCCAGACCCGACTCGCCAAGTCCGATGACCAGCACGCGTTGCGAAGACCAATCAATATCCATCGCCAGAAACGGGGGGGTGGCGATCGTGTCCATCGGCGTTGTCTTTCGTGAGCGGATCATTGCTGAATGTGTCTCCGTAATGAATTCGAGATCGGTTAGCGCAATTTCAGCGTGGATAGACCCGCCAACACCAGGATCATGGTGATGATCCAGAATCGCACCACCACCTGAGTCTCCTTCCAACCGCCGACCTCAAAATGGTGGTGCAGCGGGGCCATGCGCAGAATTCGGCGACCCTCGCCAAAGCGTTTCTTGGTGTACTTGAAATAGCTCACCTGCAACATCACCGACAGGGTATTCACCACGAATACGCCTCCCATGATGAACAGCACGATTTCCTGTCGCACCACCACCGCCACGGCGCCCAACGCTCCGCCCAAGGCCAGTGCGCCGACGTCCCCCATGAAGACCTGGGCGGGATAGGCGTTAAACCACAGAAAGGCTAAGCCAGCGCCCACGAGTGCCGCACAAAACACCGTCAACTCCCCCGCGCCGGGAATGTAAGGAATCAATAGATATTTCGCAAAGACGGCATTGCCGGTGACATAGGCAAACACACCGAGTGCGCCGGCCACCAGGACCGTCGGCATGATGGCCAGGCCATCGAGACCATCCGTCAAATTAACGGCATTGCTCGAACCCACAATCACGAAATACGATAAGACGATGAAGCCGAAGAACCCGAGCGGATAGGCCACTTGCTTAAAAAACGGCACGATCAGGTCCGCCTTTGCGGGAAGGTTCACGGTGAAACCACTGCTCACCCACTGCCCAAACAGTTCTAACGCCTGTGCATTACTGGTGGCCGGCACCGAGAAGGCCAGATAAATCGCCGCCAGAATTCCGATCAGGGACTGCCAGAAGTATTTCCATCGGGCCGGCAATCCGCGGGGGTCACGGTCCACCACTTTCCGATAATCGTCCACCCAGCCCACCGCGCCAAACCCCATCGTGACAAGAATCACCGCCCAGACAAACCGGTTAGTGAGATCCGCCCAGAGCAGGGTAGTGGTGCCGATGGCCAGCAGAATTAATGCGCCTCCCATCGTGGGGGTTCCACTCTTCACTAAATGGGTCTGCGGCCCATCATCACGAACGGCCTGACCCACCTTCATCTCCGTCAATTTGCGTATCACCGCGGGCCCCAGAAAAAGACCAATGCCCAACGCGGTCATCGCGGCCAAGACGGCCCGCAGCGTGATGTAGCCGAATACATTAAAGGCGCGGATGTATTGTTCGAGCCAATCCGCCAGCATTAACAGCATGTCGACACCTCACCTTCAGCGGCCACGAGATGCTCCACCACGCGTTCCATGGCCATGAATCGGGAACCCTTCACCCACACCGATGGGGCATGGGCATCGGACTGCGCACGACGACTCCACTGTCGGACACGTTCAATCAGCTCGGCCAACTCCACGCTGGGGCGACCGATGCCCGTGGTGCGCGAGGCCTGAGTAAATGCGGGTCCGTGCAGCCAGATGGCATCGATGGCGTGATCATTCGCATACCGCAGAACCTCCTGATGGAAGGCGGCTTCCTGATCCCCCACCTCGCCCATGTCACCGAGCACCAAGCCCCGAGGCGCAGGCAGACGACCCAGCGCATCAATGGCAGCCCGCACGGAATCCGGATTGGCGTTATACGTGTCGTCCACCAGAACACCGCCACCGCCAAGCGGTCGACGTTGGCCACGCCCTTTCACCGGCACAAATGCCGTCAAGGCCTGCCGAATCGACGTGACATCGATGGCGTTGGCCACCGAGCAGGCGATCGCGGCTAATGCATTCAATGCAAAATGGTCGCCGACACCCTGCAAAGGAAGATCGAACACCTCGCCAGAGGGCAGGGTCACCTGAAGATGGGACAACGATCTATCCGTCGATAAAACCCACTGGCCCAGCACCTCATCGCCCTCATATCGCGCACTCCCGGGTACATCGGCAAAACCGAATCGAATCATGCGTCGCGCCCCGATCTGTGCGCGCCAAATGAGTTCGTGGGCGGGATCCCGCGGAAAGACCGCCACGCCATCCGGCGGCAATGCGGCAAATACCTGTCCATTTTCCTCTGCCACCGCCGCGACCGATTTCATGAACTCTTGATGCTCACGTTGGGCATTGGTGACCACCGCCACCTGCGGGCGAGCAATCATCGCCAACGCAGAGATTTCTCCAGGATGATTCATCCCGAGTTCCAGCACCGCCAGTTGATGCGCCGACGATAGGCCGGACACCGACAGGGGGACACCGATATGGTTGTTGAGATTTCCGGGTGTGGCCCACGACCGCGCAGTTCCAACCGCCTGTGAAAAAACGGCAGCAATCATCTGCTTTACCGTGGTTTTTCCATTGCTGCCACACACCGCGGTCACGCGACCGGACCATTGGGCACGCCAGTGCTCTGCCCACTGCGTCAGCGCACGCAATACATCCGGAACGCAAATGATGGGTACCCCAAGCCGGCGATGCTCCGGCGTGATTCGAGCCACCACGGCGGCCACGGCACCGCGCTCCACCGCGCCAGCAACGAAGGCACTGCCATCGAAATTCGGACCGCTCAACGCAAAAAACAGCGCGCCCGACGAAAGCGAACGGGAGTCCGTGCTCACTGAATGAAATACCACACGACCAAGATCTTGCGGATCAGTACACTCTTCATGGGGCACCCGGGCAAGAAACTCGACGAGATCAGGCATGCGCGACTCCATCGACCGCACGGGCCGCACTCCAACCATCAATCGCGCGAGCCGCATGATCTGCATCACTGAACAGAATCTCCCGAGATCCAATGGTCTGGGTTTGTTCGTGCCCTTTGCCGGCAATCACCACCACATCCTGTGCCTGCGCGCGCGCAATGGTCTGAGCAATTGCCAGTGCCCGATCCGACTGGCGGACCACCTTCTCACGCAGAGATGCGGGCACGCCCGCTTCAATCGCATCCAGAATCACTTCAGGGGATTCGGTTCGGGGATTGTCTGACGTCAGCACCACGAGATCGGCATGCTCCGCTGCTACTCGCCCCATCACAGGACGTTTGGCGGCATCACGATCTCCTCCGCAACCAAAAATGCACACCAATCGCCCGCGTCGCGCCTGTGCCAACGGCGCGAGTGACTCCAGTACGCGGGCCAGCGCATCGGGAGAGTGGGCATAGTCGATACAGGCCCACGGGCCCTGAGGTCGCGACACCATCTGGAGGCGTCCCGGTGGCAACATGAATTCACCCAGCCGTTCCCGAACCACGCTGCTGTCCAGACTCATCGCCAGCAGACATCCTGCCACCACCATGGCGTTATCGACGTTATGCCGCCCCAGGACGGGCAAGTGGAGGTCCCCCGAGAGATCAAAGGCATCTCCGGTCCCCGTGAGCGTGAGATCCCAACCCGATAAGGATGGACTGGCACGAACCACACGCAAATGAACATGGGCATTTTTCGGTGCCTGCCCACCCACCGCAATGCGATCGATGTTCGCATCATGGGCCTGCCACATGGTCAAGGCATGGGGATCATCGGTGTTAACCACCATCGCCCCAAGACTTGGTGCAGCAAACAACAAGGCTTTTGCCTGGGCATAGGCCTCCATCGTGCCGTGGACATCCAGGTGATCGTGACTGAGGTTCGTGAACGCAGCGACTTTAATCGCACATCCCTGAAGACGTCCCTGCACCAGTCCGATGGAGGATGCCTCGATCACTACCGCCGACACGCCGCGGCCCTTCAGATCGTGCAGGATGCGTTGCACATCCACCGGGTCCGGTGTGGTCAGCCCACCCGTGATCTGGTCATCCCACGTGGGGGTAAAGCCTGCATCACAGTGGGCGGGGAAAACGGCTAAACCAAGGGTTCCAATAGCAGCAGCGGCAATGCCGCTTCGGGCCAATGCGTATGCCAATGCCGCCGCGACCGTGGACTTGCCATTCGTGCCCGTAACGGCCACCACCTGTAACACCATGCTGGGCCGGCCATAAAACGCCGACGCGATCATGCCCACGCGGGAGGTCAAGCGGGGAACACGGATCATCGGGATGCGCGACGGAATCGCCTCCATCGCGGTCAGCCCATCGCCGCCATCCACCACAATCGCACTGGCACCGGCCGCGATCGCCTGATCGATATACATCTCTGCCGATGACTGTCTGCCCGCCCGCGCAATGAAGCCATCTCCCGGACGGACACGACGACTGTCCGAGCAGAGATTCGACTGCCGGCCCACGTGCTCGACTAACCATTGGGCCACCTGGTCTGCAATGGCCTCGCGCAATGACAAAGGATGCAGGGCATCTCGGATCATTGTGTGCCCTCCGCGATCATCGCCATGGCGGGAAGAATGCGCAGATTCGGATTCGGAGAAATCTGCGATCGCCGCAAGGCATCATTCGCAATCTGGGCGAACACCGGCGCGGCCACCTGACCACCGTAATGCTTACCGGCACTCGGTTCATCCACCATCACCGCAATGACAAACTTCGGTCGTTCAGCCGGTGCAAACCCGACAAATGACGCGACATACTTGTTCTTGGCGTAACCTCCGCGTTCCGGTTTGTGGGCGGTACCCGTCTTGCCCGCCACCTTGAAACCGGGCACCTGGGCCAGCGGCGCAGTTCCCTGCGGCCCCGTGGCCTGCTCCAACATTTTTCGAATCGTCTGTGCAGTGGCCGCAGAGATCACCGGAATGCCGGCGACGGGTCCCGGCTGTGGCACGAATGACAGTGGCACCAGATCCCCATCGCGCGCAAAAATCGTGTACGCCCGAGCCAATTGCAGTAACGACACCGATACCCCATGTCCATAAGAGATCGTGGCCTGATCGATGGGCACCCATTTATCAGGATTACGCAGGCGGCCCGGTGTCGCGCCATGCAATCCCACATCGGGAATTCGGCCGAACCCGGCAGCGGTATACAGATCGTAGAGTTCCTTGGACGCCAGCTTCTGCGTGATCTTCACGGTGCCGACATTGCTGGATTTCGCCAAGATCTCTTCCACGGTCAGAACACCATGCGGATGAGAATCTCCAATGGTGCGATTCCCGATCGTGATTTTCCCCGGGGCGGTTTGGATCTCGGTCGCCGGCGTGACCCGGCCGAGTTCTAAGGCCGCCGCAATCGAAAACGATTTCATCGTCGACCCGGGTTCAAAAGAATCCGTGACGGCCCGATTGCGTACCGTATCCGGATTCAGCCGCTTCCGATTATTGGGATCAAAGGATGGTTCATTGGCCAGCGCCAGGACCTCTCCGGTCTGCACATCGATCACCACCGCCGACGCCGCCTTCGCACGGTGCTCGGCCATGGCCGATTTGATGGCGTTATGCACCATCATCTGAATACTGGCATCGAGCGATAACTGCAGATCCTTGCCGTGGGCAGCATCCGAGATCTGTTTTGCGCCGACAGCCGCCCCACGTCGATCGACCACCACCTTGGCCTGTCCTGGGCGACCGGATAGTCCCTTGTTGTAGATGGCCTCCAGGCCCTCTGCGCCCTGCTCATTGGCATTGGTAAACCCAACAATGTGGGCGAATGCATCCCCATACGGGTAATAGCGCCGATAGTCGACCTCCAGCACGACGCCCTCCAGATTGAGTCGTGCGATCCGGTCGGCCTGCTCCAGTGTCAGGCCTTTGGCAAGCCAAAAGAATTTCTTACCCCCCTGAATACGAGAGCGCACATCCGCTGGCTTTAGTCCAATAATGCGGGCAAGTTCCTCCAGCTTTTTATCCTCGGCCTGTCGTCTGGCCAGTTGCTGTGCCTGCAATTTTTTTGTATCGATTTTTTTAGGATCCGCGGAGACATCCTCGCGAAAGAAGCGCTGAGGCACGATGCCCAGTTGTTGCTCTTGCACGCTTGATGCGATCACCTCACCGTTTCGATCCAACACACGACCACGATTGGCCGGAATTTCCCGAGGCCGCTCGAACCGCTTTTCGGCACGGCTTTGCCATTGATCTGCATTGACCAACTGCAGCATGAACGCCCGAATCAGGACGGCCAGAAAACCCACCATTAACAGGCCAAGAACAAATTTTGATCGTCCTTGCGTGGCACGCCAGGTCAGCACCGGTGTGGCCGATCGACCCACCGCACTGGACTGGAAACGTCCGGGCAGCGACTGGGCACGCACCGTCATGGCCCGCTCCTGGTGCTCGATGGCGATGCGTTGGACATGTAATACAAGGTCTCGGTGGCCTTCAGCGGAACCATTTTGAGATCACGGCGTGCGGCCAAATCAATACGCCCTGGATTACGCAAGGCCGTCAGCTCCACCTGCAGCACCTCGATATCCGAATCCAGTTTCTGGCTGATGCGATCCACCCGATCCATCTGCGTGTATAGACGACGCTCGTGATAACGGGCGTTGACTAATCCCAGTGCCGATAACGTAATGAAGGCCACCAGGGTCCATTGCCGACGGGTCATCGCGAACCGCCCTCGCGAGACTGACGCTCCACCACACGCAAGGTCGCGGAGCGCGCACGGGGATTGCGTGCGATTTCGAGCGCACTGGGACGAATCCGACTGACGAGGCGCACCGCCGGGGCGGCCATTGTCCCCTCAGACCGGCCTTCAAAGCTCTTGGCCAGGGCATGCTGGCCGCGACTAACGCCACGTGAACGCTCCGCCGTCAGCTTGCCCGCATGCTGACGAAAGAACTGCTTAACCGCGCGATCCTCGAGCGAGTGAAAACTGATGATCGCAATGCGCCCAGACTCGCACACGAGTTCGACTGCGGCCTGAAGGAGCGCCGCGAGTTCCTCAGTCTCGTGGTTGATGTAAATCCGTAAAGCCTGAAATGTCCGTGTGGCGGGATGTTGCCCAGGCTCCGGACGTGCACCCCGTCGCCGTAAGGTCTCGGCCACGAGTTGCGCAAGTGCCGCAGTGGACTCCAAAGGTTCCTCCTCACCCCGTTGCGCTGCTGCGCAGCGAGCCGTAATCGCGTTTGCAATCGGAACAGCAAACCGTTCTTCGCCATAGTCGGAAATCACCTTTCTCAGATCATCGGTTGTGGCCTGTGCAATCCATGTCGAAACGGGAATGCCGCGCGTCGGATCCATGCGCATATCCAATGGACCGTCCAATCGAAAGCTGAACCCCCGTTGCGCGCTGTCGAGCTGTGGAGATGACACGCCAAGATCCGCGAGCAGCCCCTGAATCTGTGTCACCCCACGCTGGGCTAACTGGGTTTTCAACTCGCTGAATGGCGCGTGAATAATTTCAAAGCGCGCATCGCGAATGGTCTTGCCGATACGCACCGCTTCCGGGTCACGATCAAAGGCGATCACACGCCCATCTGCACCCAGCGCATCGAGCATTCGTCTGCTGTGACCGCCACGGCCAAACGTCGCATCCACGTAGATGCCGTGGGGAACGATGCAGAGCGCCTCCACGGCCTCCTGCAGCAGCACGGTCTGATGAGAATGGGACTCCAAGAAGGGCGGGGTAACCGATGGGCATGGACGCGCCGAGTGAACGGTCACGTTCCACCTCCGCCACGCTTACGCTGGCGAACCGATTGCTTATGGGATTCCAGGGTCGCGGAATCCCAGATTTCAAAATGCGTACCGACCCCTAAGAGGATCACGTCGCGTTGAATGTGGGCGCCATCGCGCAACACGGGATTGATCAAGACGCGCCCCTGACTGTCGATTTCCGGCGTATCGCTCAGACCCAACCAGAAGCGACGTCGCTCCGAGTCCACATCGTCGGCAGAGAACGTGGCGACCTTGCCATCCCATAAGGACTGCGCCATCAACAACAGGCATCCATCATCGCTTTCCACCAACGCGAGCGCCCCATTGCATTGGGACTGCAAGGCGTCGCGATAACGCGTCGGGATCGTCATGCGACCCTTCGCATCAAGACTCAATGCGGTAATGCCTGAAAACTGCCCTGGAAACGCCAACGCCGACCCCCCACAAAAAACCACTTTTTTGCACGATTTCCCACTTTAAGAAAAAGGCAAAGGTCGGTCAAGTGAATAAGTGGATTTTTTCTTTCTAAAACAAGGACTTAGCGTTGATTTTGAAGTCTTTTTTGAATCAAAAAATCATATAAATCAATAGGATAAAAATCACTCATAAAGTGATTTATCAACAAAAACCGGAGATTCCCCAGGGCACCGCTTACTGCAGCGGGGTTTTCAATAGCCCAGGAAAGGGCAAGGCGAGCACGGGGATGCCCTCGTCCAACAATTCCTGCGCGGTCTGCGCGGAGGTCTGCCCGTGGATGGCCCGGGCGGGCATTTCCTTTGCGTGCATGGCGCGGGCGTGCTCAGCAAACCGTTCGCCCACGTCTTCGCTCGAGGCCAACATCTGCCGAACCACGGTCAGAGCGGCGGCCAAGGCCTCTGGGCTGGCGCCGCCCGCCATCGGGGGGCCCTCGGACACGGCGGATGAGGCGGCCACGGAAGTCTCGGCCGACACGGGCGCGGCCCTCTCCGTCGAGGACGCCTCGGCTCCCGAGAGGTTCAATCGGGGCGCCGATAAGGTCTTCTCAATCACACGGCTGTCGCAAAACGGACAGGACAGCAAGCCCCCCGACTTCTGCTCTTCGAACGCGAGATGGCTGCGAAACCAGCCCTCAAAGGGGTGACCGTGATCGCACTTCAGATTAAACACCTTCATGGCCTGCATTCTAGCGAACCCCGAAGCAAGCGCAGCAAGAAAACGAAGCGGGCCTGTAGGCCGGATTCTGTTACGAAACGTCCTGTGACAGACATTTTATAGCGATCATCCCTCTAGGCCCGCCGTTACCGACGGGCTCAAGCCACCTACCCGCGCGCATCGGACGGGACACCCGATCCGGCCATGCCGGACGCGCGCCTATTTGGTGTTGCTCCAGGTGGAGGTTGCCGCGTTTCACATCCACACGGTTGCCCGTGCTTACTCGTCTCTGTGGCCCTGTTCCTCGCCTTGGGTGTTTTCGCAAACACTTGCTGCGTACGGCCGTTAGCCGTCACCTTTCCCTATGGAGTCCGGACCTTCCTCTCCTGTCGCACGACAGCAGCGATCGCCCAGCCCACTTCGTTGCGCTAGATCATAGCGGTTTTCGGGGAGCGCTCCTAGACTATTCGACTCTAATAAAAATTTCTAAATGACATGGTCATTTTATCTGGACGTCATTTTTCCGTTCGGCCGACGGGTACGCGCCCGTTACGCCAGAGGGTGCTGCTGGCCGTGATCGGATCCACGGTCGTACTGCTCGGTGTGCTCGGGATTACCATCACACAGGTCAACCTCACGCGCCTCGAGCACGAGGAAGGCAACAAACTCGTGGCCAAGGCACGTTACTTCGCCGAACTCCTGGACATGACGATTGGACGTCAGCTCATGGATCTGGAGTCGCGCGCCACACTCCTACCGACACTCGCGTTACATCAACAGCCGACTAAGTTAGCGGCATGGCTGACCACCATTCAAGCGAAAATCCCCGAATACACATGGATTGGTTTTGCCAACGCCAACGGCCGGATCGTGGCGTCAGGCAATCAGGTTCTCCAGGATCAGAACGTGACGGCTCGGGAATGGTTTCAAGCGGGGCAACAGTACGCGCGTACTCTTGATCTGCACGATGCCAAACTTCTATCTGCCCATCTGCCCGCCCGCTCCGATGGTCAACCCTGGCGGTTTATTGATCTGGCGTCTCCCGTACGCGATCGCGACGGAACGTTACTGGGTGTGCTGGGCGCCCACTTGAGTTGGGACTGGCTTATCGCGCAGCACCAACGATTCTCCGAATCGCTCACACGGCAACGGCAAACCGAGATCATTGTGGCGGGCCCGGATGGACGCATCCGCTTGCTGGGACCGGACCTCGTCGGTTCCGACATGACCTCGTTACAGAGCATGATCGCCGCTCAGGCAGGAACATCAGGATGGGCAAAAGAAACCTGGGCCGACGGCCAATCCTACCTGGTCGGATTCACCCGAAATCCGGGCTACGGCCATGGCCACCAACTCGGATGGGTCACCTTGGTGCGGGTGCCCTTCGACCAGGCCGTATCCCTTTGGCACTCCTCCATTGTCAGCCTATGGCTGCTCATTGCGGGCGCAATGGGTATTTTTCTTTTGGCCATTCATCGACTGCTCGCCCAGACACTCCGGCCTATCGAGGCACTGATTCGAATGATTCGTACCGTGGCAAGAAATGGTGGGCGTGTCCAAGCCGAATCCGATACACCGCATGAATTTGTGCTGTTATCGCAGGCCACCAACCAATTAATTGCTGCGATGGAAGCACGGCAGGCCGCCGATCAGGCCAAGTCCCAGTTTCTGGCCGACATGAGCCATGAAATTCGAACGCCATTGCACGGGTTAATTGGTCACGCAGAGCTGCTAAAGAGTCGACTCCAGTACGGTCGTGATCAAGAGGATATTCGACAGATCATTTTATGCGCCCGAGATCTCACCGAGATTGTGAATGACTTACTGGATCTCTCTGCAATTGAGGAACACCGACTTCGATTCGTACAACAACCACTGAATCTCCACGAACTGGTGGAGTCCAATGTCAAATTGTTTGAACCACTGGCCCGGGAGAAGGCGCTTGCGTTTTCCGTTCAGACTGCGATCTCAGATGCTCCCTGCATCATGGGCGACCGACTTCGATTAGGCCAGATCCTGAAAAACCTGCTGTCCAACGCCATCAAATTTACGGAGCGTGGACGTGTGGATGTCCAGGTCCGCATCACGATGATCCCGATCCCATCCGGGTCACCATCATCGGTATCGGAGGTCGCCGTCACGAGTGCTTTGCCGCAACCGCCGGATTCCAGCCGCGCCATGCTCACCATCACGGTAGAGGACACCGGCATCGGCCTCAGTCAGACGCAGCAAGAACTGATCTTTGGTCGATTCCAACAAGCCGCTCCCGACACCCGTGTTCGTTTTGGCGGCAGCGGCCTTGGACTCTCCGTATGCCGTGCATTAGTGCATGCCATGGGTGGTCGATTGACGCTGGAATCCGAGCCACATCGGGGCACGCGCGTCTGCATCGAGATTCCGGTGGTGCCCACCCTGTCCATGAACGCCCATCGCATCCCAGCAACACCGTCACAGCCCACCTCGGAGTCCCACACACGACTGCGAATTCTAGTGGTCGATGACGTTGCCACCAATCGCGACCTACTCACGCGTTGGTTGGAGTTGCGCAACCATCATGTCGATACTGCAAGCACGGGTGCCGAGGCACTCGGACGGGTCGCCTCATCCACCTATGATCTGATATTGATGGACATTGACCTCCCTGACCGCAGTGGTCGGGAAATCACGCGCACCATTCGGGACTCCTCGTACACATCGGCACGAGCCCGAATTATCGCCATCTCCGGCCATGCGTTTTCCCACGACATCACCGCATCACTGGCCGCCGGATTTGATGGTCATTTCAGCAAACCACTTAACTTTGACGAACTGTCCCACGCGCTGTCGACCATCACGCCGGTGGACGGGCACGGGGCGCTCGAAACACCTGCGGATCATCGTAGAACTCCGGCTGCTGATTAGCGGCATCCCACCCAGGTATACCCATTACCGGAAGGGGAAGAAATGGCCGTGGTGTTGGCCCGGAATTTACCCGTTCCGCCAGCAACACATCCAGACAAGACCAGTCAGCAGACTCCGACGTCACGATCAGGCTATGGGCGGTAATCGCCTTAAACGGCCGACAGAGTTTTTCCATCAGGGCGTGGCCAAATACACGCGGATGCCAGTCGTGAAACCATGCAGATCGATCGCGAATAAACAAGGTCGGCCAATCATGGGTTCGCAGAGCACGATGACAACGCTCGGCCTGGGCCGGCGTTGCCGCCACCAGCACAAGCAGATTCTCATCCCATAGGGTTGCGATATCCCGCATCGGCCCACGTCGGGAACGATCGGTCTGTTGTGTCAGCGCCTGCGCCTGAACACGATTCAGCGCCGCTTTCGTGTGCGGACAGTGCAGCCACATGAGGGCGTTATAACGATCGTGGGCGTTGTCGCGAGTCGGCACACCACCGGTTGATGCGATCCATGCCTCGTACGAGGCCCCGACGGGAAGCTCAGACTGCGCAATGAAGTGCAGCGGACGCCCCTCCCCGGTGACCAGACCACGCCGACTCGCTTCCTGAGTCAGAGTCTGAAGCAACGATCCATACGGTACGGTTTCGAGTAATTCGAGAAGGGTTGCATCAAACGATGCACGCCAATCCGTGCGACAGCCCTCAGACCTGCGCAAGCCCTTGAAAGCGCCATGACAGACGCTCTCCCGCCGCGAGCGGCACGATCTGCCCTTCCGCAAAGGGGAGGGATTCCTCGACCGTCTGCTCCGATCTCCAGAGCATGACTTTTTCCTTATTCCGCGGCAGTCGATAGAAATCAGCGCCATAAAAACTAGCAAACCCTTCCAGCTTATCAAGTGCACCCGCAGACTCAAAGGCCTGGGCGTAGAGCTCTAGGGCGTAGGGCGCGGAAAAGCATCCGGCGCATCCACAGCCCGTCTCTTTCGTGGCACGTTCGTGCGGGGCGCTGTCCGACCCCAGAAAAAACCGGGGGTGACCACTGGTGGCGGCCCGCATCAAGGCCTGACGATGCCGTTCACGCTTTAATACCGGCAGGCAATACCAATGCGGTCGCAATCCGCCCTCAAATAACGCATTGCGACTGTAGAGTAAATGTTGCGGCGTGATGGTGGCCGCAATCGGACCGACCTCGTCGCGCACATATTCCGCCGCGTAGTCTGTCGTAATGTGCTCGAACACGATGCGCAACTCCGGAAAATCACGGCGTAAGGGCGCAAGTACCTGATCAATGAATACCGCTTCGCGGTCAAACACATCCACCTCGCGCGCGGTGACCTCGCCATGAATGCATAAGGGCATGCCGATACGCTGCATCGCGTCCAGCACCGCAGCGCATTTGCGGATATCGGTCACACCACTGTCCGAATTGGTGGTCGCCCCCGCCGGGTAGAGTTTTACGGCAGTGACCGCCCTGGTGTCCGCCGCGCGCATAATCTCCTGTGCAGGGGTATTGTCCGTAAGATAAAGGGTCATCAGAGGCTCAAACGTATACCCTTGTTCGGAGAGATGCTGCGGCACCAATGCACGGATGCGTTGGGCATAGTCCTGGGCCTGCTGTGCGGTGATCACGGGCGGGCGAAGATTCGGCATGACCACGGCCCGGGCAAACTGTCGCACGGTATACGGCAGCACAGAGGCCAGGGCCTTGCCATCCCGCAGGTGAAGATGCCAGTCATCCGGACGGGTTAGAGTCAGTTGTTCCACGAGTGTATCGGTCTGTTTCACATCACCACGATGGCACGGTAATCATTCACATTGGTACGCGTGGGACCGGTGGTAATCACATCCTCCAGGGGTTCAAACACGCCCAGCCCATCGTTATTATCCAACAGCGCACGCAGTGATAGACCACGTGATGCGGCGCGCGCTACGGTATCCGCCAAGACCAGTGCTCCTGCATGCGGGCTCACACCATCAATACCATCGGTATCGGCCGCAATCGCGGCGACGCGATCGGCCACGCCCAGCTCATCAAGCGCCAGTGCGAGCGCAAGAAGAAATTCCACGCAACGCCCACCACGGCCGCTGCCCTTGACCGTGACGGTACACTCTCCTCCTGAAATAAGCACGACCGGCAACGGCAGTGCAGATGACCCGAACACAGCGAGTTCTCGTACCCATGATGCATAGACCTGGGCCACATCACGCGCCTCACCGGTCACCGAATCCCCCAATAAGATGGGCCGAATTCCCGATGCTGAAAATACGTCTGCGGCGGCCATAAGACTTGATCGGGCCGTGGCAATCACCCAGGTCGTGGCATGCGTCAAGCGATGATCACCGGGTTTCGGAGTCTCGGGCACGTTGCCGCGCGCACCGGCAGCGAGATGGGCCTCGATGGATGGCGCTGCCGTCACATTCCATCGCCGCAATACCGCGATCGCATCGGCATAAGTGGAGGGATCGGGAGAGCACGGCCCCGAGGCAATCGCCGACGGATCATCGCCGACTACATCTGAAATCACCAGCGCGGTCACGGGCGCACGACTGGCCAGGGCCAGGTGTCCTCCTTGGATTTTGGAGAGATGCTTACGGACGACGTTCATGTCCGTAATCGGCGCGCCCGACTTTAATAACCCCTGGGTCAACCCCTTTAAGTCCGCCATGCTCACGCCATCGACCGGCAGGGCCAACAGACTGGACCCTCCACCCGAGACCAAGACAATCAACTGATCGTCGGGCGTTAGGGATCGCACCTGTTCCAGAATCTCCGCGGCGGCCTGCTCGCCGGCCTGATCGGGAACCGGATGGCCGGCTTCGATACAACGAATTCGGGCCAGTGGGCATCCGTGGGCATAACGCGTGATCACCATCCCCGACAAGGGTTGATCGTGTGGCCAGGCGGCCTCTACCGCCGCCGCCATACTCGCTGCGGCTTTGCCGGCTCCCACCACCAAGGTTCTGCCCCCACGTGGCGGCGCCGGTAAATGCGATGCCACGATCTTCAGCGGATCTGCCGCAGCGACTGCCGCATCAAAACTTCGGCGCAACAACGCCGATAAGGCGTCACGATTCAAGGCCATGGATCCAGAACTCATCATCGCACCCTCGCCAGATCAACGTCCATCCGTCGCCACCACATGGGCAATCGCCTTGCCCACGTCCTCTGTGGTGGCCGACCCCCCCAGATCACGGGTTTTAGGGCCCGACTGCAACACCGTTTCGATCGCTTTTACGATGGCATCGTGGGCCTGAGGAAACCCCAGAAAGTCCACCATTAACGCCGCTGACCAGATCTGGGCGATCGGATTGGCAATGCCTTGGCCTGCGATGTCGGGCGCCGAACCGTGCACCGGTTCGAATAACGAGGGGAATTGGCGCTCAGGATTCAAATTAGCCGACGGCGCAATGCCAATCGTCCCGGTACACGCGGGACCGAGATCCGACAAAATATCGCCAAATAAATTGCTGGCCACCACCACGTCAAACCAGTCCGGATGCAGCACAAAGTTCGCCGTCAGGATATCGATGTGATACTTGTCCACGCGAACATCCGGATAACGGACGGCCATTTCTTCAACCCGTTGATCCCACCAGGGCATCGTGATCGCGATCCCATTGGATTTCGTGGCCGACGTTAAGTGTTTTTTAGGGCGACGTTGGGCCAGTTCAAATGCAAACCTAAGAATGCGCTCGGTTCCAAACCGGCTCATCACGGTCTCCTGCACGGCCACCTCACGCGCTGTACCCGGAAACATAATGCCACCAATCGATGAATATTCCCCTTCGGTGTTCTCTCGCACGACAAAGAAATCGATGTCACCGGGTTTGCGATCCGCCAATGGCGATCGCACCCCGGGCATCAGACGCACCGGCCGCAGATTGACGTATTGGTCAAAATCACGACGGAACTTTAAGAGCGACCCCCACAAGGAAATGTGATCGGGCACGGTCGCAGGCCAGCCTACGGCGCCAAAGAAGATGGCATCGTGACCACCTAAGCGCTCCTTCCAGTCTGTCGGCATCATGTCGCCATGCTGGGCATAGTAGGCACAGGACGCGAAATCAAAATGATCAATCGCCAATGAAATACCAAAACGACGGGCCGCCTCATCGAGGACGCGCAACCCCTCCGGCATCACTTCCGTGCCAATACCATCTCCAGGAATGGCGGCAATTCGGGCGGTGGCCATAAAGCGTTGGTAATACGGGCTAGTGGCTGAGGATCTTGGATAAGAATTCTTGTGCGCGCGGACTCCGTGGCGCCCCAAAGAACTCCTCTTTGCTGCAATCTTCCACGATCTTTCCTGCGTCCATGAAGATGACGCGATCCGAGACCTTACGCGCAAATCCCATCTCGTGGGTCACCACCATCATGGTCATCCCCTCTTTGGCCAGGGCCACCATGACGTCCAATACCTCGTTGACCATCTCGGGATCCAATGCCGATGTCGGCTCGTCGAACAACATGGCCACAGGATCCATGCACAGGGCTCGGGCAATCGCCACACGTTGCTGCTGGCCCCCCGATAACTGGCCCGGGAATTTTTCCGCATGACTGCGCAAACCGACACGATCGAGCAGCGCCATGGCTTTCTGATCGGCCTCCTCCTGGGGGCGTCCGAGCACCTTCGTCTGACCGAGGGTCAGGTTCTGCATCACGGATAAGTGCGGGAATAATTCAAAGTGCTGGAAGACCATACCGATCTGAGAGCGTAACCGCGGGAGATCCGTTTTGGGATCACCCACCGAAATGCCATTGAAGAACAACTCGCCTTTTTGGAAGGGCTCCAGACCGTTCGCACATTTAATCAACGTGGACTTGCCGGAGCCCGATGGCCCACAGACCACCACCACTTCGCCCTTGTCCACACGGGTGGTGCAGTCTGACAAAACCTGGAATTCCCCGTACCACTTGCTGACATTTTTAAATTCAATCATGACGCGTATTGGTGTGTTATCGAATAATGGAGATGCGCGCCTGAAGTCGGCGCACGTACATGGAAGCCGTAAAGCAGATGATGAAGTAGATCAGGGCGGCGAAGGTATACATCTCCACCAGGCGGTGGTCTCGATTGGCCACTTTCGCCGCCGCGCCCAGGAAATCCGTGCTGGAAATCACGTACACGAGTGACGTGTCTTGAAACAGAATGATGGTCTGCGTTAACAACACGGGCAGCATGTTACGAAACGCCTGAGGCAGCACGATGTACGACATGGCCTGTCGATAGTTGAGACCGATGGCATATCCCGCCGCGACCTGGCCCTTCGGAATCGACTGAATGCCCGCCCGCATGATCTCGCAGTAAAACGCCGCCTCAAACATCGTGAAGGTAATCAGGGCACTGGCAAATGCCCCGACTTTCATGGGTTGGTTGCTGCCCGACAGCCAACCCCCGATGTAGGGCACCAGAAAATAAAACCAGAAGATCACCAGTACCAGTGGCAATGAACGCATCAGGTTGACGTAGGCCCCCGCAAATCCATTCAATAACCGATTGGACGATAGCCGCATCAAGGCCAGGGCGGTCCCCAACAGAATCCCCCCTGTCATCGATAGCAATGTCAGGGTCACCGTAAAGGTCATCCCGTCGCGGAATAGATAAACCCAGGAACGTTGAATGACATCGACATCAAAGTCGTAACCCATGATCAGTGCCCCGCCGCTGTTGGACTCTGGCTACCGATATAACCTGGCACGCGGATTCTGCGCTCGACCTGACGCATCGCCAGCACCACCAACAGGTTCACCACCAAATAGATCACCGTGGCCGCCGCAAATGCCTCGAAGACCTGAAAACTAAACTCCTGCATCGCACGCGCACGTGCCGTGAGCTCCATCAGGCCAATGGTTAAGGCCAACGAACTGTTTTTAATGGTGTTCAAAAATTCAGAAGTTAATGGGGGCAGGATGATGCGAAACACCATGGGGAGCAGGACATAGCGATAGGTCTGTGTGCGGCTCAATCCTACGGCCAGACCCGCCATTTGTTGCCCTCTGGGCAAGGACTGGATGCCGGACCGTACCTGCTCGGCCACGCGCACGGACATGAAAATTCCCAGGCATAACACCGCGGGCACCAAGGAGGCCCAGGGCGGTGTCATGGCCTTCATGCCGTCCCCCAACGCCTTGGGCAAAAGCTCTGGCAATACGAAATACCACAAGAACATTTGCACCAAAAGGGGCACATTACGGAATAGCTCGGTGTAGGCAAAGCACACCCGCTCGATCCCCTTGTGGCCAGTCGTGCGCAGGGTACCGATCAACACTCCCAACACCAAGGCCAAGATCCACGCCAAGGCCGCCGTCACCAGGGTCCACCCCAATCCGCCCATCAGATACTGAAGATAAGTCCCCGACGCTCCCGGTTCGAGCTCGAAAAATATTCCCCAGTTCCAGTTGTAATTCATGGCAAATAAGCCTTTAGAAAATTAGTTTGCGCTCTGACACGCCTGAACCGCCTGACGGGCTAACGCCTCGGTGGCATCCACACACCGATCGGCTAGCGTTAAGCGTTCGATGATCAATGGTAACTCCGTGCATCCCAGAATTATCCGCTCCGCGCCACGTTCGCATAAATTCTCTGCAATCGGAGCGACTATCCTGGCCGCCGCCTCGTGATCGCCCGATTTGATCTGCCCGATGGCCTGACCAACGGCCTGCTGATCGGTCGCCGAAGGCATTACCAGTTCGATCCCGAAGGCCGCCAGTCGCCGCTGATAAAACCCCGAATGACGTGTGCCGTCCGTGGCCAATAGGCCCAGACGATGGACGGCGAGTTGCTGCTGTGCGATCTGGTCATGACAGGCATCCACAATATGCAAGATCGGAATGGACACGGACGACTGCAAGTCCGAGTGCCAATGGTGGGCGGTATTGCAGGCCATGGCAATGACCTGCGCCCCCAGACGCTCCAAGGCCATCACGCCATCGGCCATCGCGGACAACGGCGAGGGTCCCCGACCCAGAATCGCGGCCGTGCGGTCTGGAATCTGCGGGACGTTCCAGGTGATCACGGGCAGGTGATCCTGGTCACGTTGCGCGGACGTGCGTCGAAGAATCTTCAGCTGAAGATCAATCGCCGCCTCGGGTCCCATGCCCCCCAGAATTCCTAATCGCTTCACATCGGACCTCTCTGGACTATCCCTAGAAAAACAAAAGGGGAACGAGACGCTCCCCTTTTGATCATTCCGTTAATCGACTTACTGATACGCTGCCGGATCCGGTGAGTCGGTGGGCTTGGCCACCACTTTTTTCAGATTGGCGCTCATCGGAATGTTCATCGTGATGTTCTTCGGTGGGATCGGTTTTAAGAACCACTTATCGTAGATCTTGTTGATCTCGCCCGAGGCCATCAATCCGGTGACCACGCCATCGGCCAGTTTCTTAAACTTCGGGTCATCCTTGCGGACCATGATGCCGTAAGGTTCCACGGACAAGGCTTCCGAAGAAATCTCGAAATCCCCCGGGGTCTTCGAATTGGCGACCAGTCCTGCCAGCAGAATGTCATCCATCGCAAAGGCTACCGCCCGTCCGGTTTCCACCATCAGGAAGGATTCCGCGTGGCCGTTTGCCGACACGATGTTAATGCCCAGATTCTGCGCCGCATTGAGCTCGGTCACCTGCTTGATATTGGTCGTGCCCGCCGTGGAGACCAGCGTCTTGCCTTTCAGGTCTGCCAGTTTCTTTACGCCGGAGCTTTTCTTGTAAACGATCCGGTTCGCCGTCACGAATGTCGTGGGCAGATACGACACCTGCTTTTGACGCTCCGCGTTGTTGGTGGTGGAACCGCACTCGATATCCACCGTGCCGTTGGCGAGCAAGGGAATCCGGTTCGCCGAGGTCACCAGCTGATATTTCACTTCCATTTTGGGCAGATTCAGTTCTTTCTTCACCGCCTCGGCCACCTTCTGGCAGATGTCCATGGAATAGCCAATCGGCTGTTGTTTATCGTCGTAATACGACAGGGGAATCGATGCATCACGATGTCCGATCGTGAATACGCCAGACTGTTTGACTTTGGCCAAGGTATCGGCCGCTGCGACTCCCGACAACCCCAGCACGGCGGCACCGACCGCCCATGCAGCTAACTGTTTTTTCATGCGTTCACCTCAAAGAATTAAAAAGAGACATCGGTGTTTCGTGACGAAACCACCCCGCATCTTGCCATTAAAGCCCCGAAAAACCCTACGGGAAACTACTGATACGCCGGGCCTCCCGGGCCTGCAGTTCCCACAGTTCCGCATACCGACCTCGTCGCGCAATCAGTTCGGCATGCCGCCCCTGTTCCACAATCTGTCCGGCCTCCAGCACGATAATCTGATCCGCGTCCACGATGGTCGAGAGACGATGGGCGATCACCAAGGTGGTGCGCCCCTGGGAAATCTCGGTCAACTCCCGTTGAATCGCCTTTTCGGATTCCGAATCCAAGGCCGAGGTGGCCTCGTCAAAAATCAGGATCGCAGGGTTTTTGAGAAGCGCGCGGGCAATCGCCACGCGCTGTTTCTCACCACCGGAGAGTTTTAATCCCCGCTCGCCCACGCGGGTTTTCATCCCTTCGGGCAGTGCGGCAATAAACCGCGATAAGTGGGCCGCCTCCGCCACGGCCGCCACGGCCGCATCGCTGGCCGATGGCCGACCGTAACGAATGTTGTACTCCAAGGTGTCGTTAAAGAGCACCGTGTCCTGGGGCACGATGGCGATCGCGGCGCGCAGACTGGTCTGGGTCACGTCGCGAATGTCCTGCCCGTCGATGCGGATCGACCCACGATCAATATCGTAAAAGCGATACAGCAGCCGGGATAGGGTGGACTTGCCCGCACCCGATGATCCCACCACTGCCGTGGTTTTACCCGCCGGCATCGCCAGGTGAATGTCCCGCAAGATCGGGCGCGCCGAATCGTAGGCAAACGATACGCCCTCAAACCGGACTTCGCCCGCATGAATATGAAGCGGTCGGGCACCGGGGCGATCGTCCACTTCGCGATGTTCCGCCATAAGCCCGAACATCCGCTCCATATCCGCCAGACTCTGCTTAATCTCACGATAAAGAACACCGAGAAAGTTCAGTGGAATATAGAGTTGAATCATGAAGGCGTTGACCAACACCAGATCCCCTAGGGTCATGCGGCCCTCGACCACTCCGACCGTCGCCCGCCAGACCATCAGGGTCACCGCAATTGAAATGATCAGTGACTGTCCGATATTTAAGACCGACAGGGAGGTCTGGTTTTTGATGGCCGCCTCCTGCCAGCGCGTCATGCTGCGGTCGTAACGCTCGGCCTCATACCGCTCATTGTTGAAATATTTGACAGTTTCATAATTCAAAAGAGAATCGACGGCGCGGGTATTGGCACGGGAATCGAGATCATTCATCGTGCGACGAAAGTTTGTCCGCCAGTTCGTGACCACAACGGTGTAGATCACATAGACGGCCAGCGCGATCACGGTGATCACCGCAAACCAGATCTCGTAATGCACGATGAGCCAGGTCAGCACTAACCCGACCTCCAACAGGGTGGGCAGAATGGAATACAAGGTGAACGACACCAGACTCGATACGCCCCGGGTGCCGCGCTCAATATCCCGTGTTAAACCACCGGTCTGACGATCCAAATGGAACCGGAGTGATAAGGCATGCAAATGCTCAAAGACCTGCAGGGCGATGCGACGAACGGCCTGCTGGGTCACGCGTGCGAACACCACCTCTCGTAGCTCGGTGAATAGGGTGGCCATGATCCGCATTGCGCCATAACCAAGAATCAAGCCGATGGGCACGGCTGCCACCGCAAGCGCCGGCGTGCTGCTCACACCATCGACGATATCTTTTAGAACGATCGGCACGGCCACATTGGCCAGCTTTGCCAGCACCAGACACGCCAGGGCGATGCCCACACGCCACTTGTACTGCCACAGATACGGGAGCAGCGCCCTTAAAGTCTGCCACTCACCACGGGGTGCGCCGGGCGGTGTCGGATAGGTTCTGGAGGGACGTTCAATCGACGAATGGTGGCGCATAGATCGACATCTTAACGAGACACGGATGCAATCCAACCCTCCAGAGGGTCCACAACTTTCGGGAATCCGTAGTTGGGTAAGCGTGCGGCATGGGCGGCCTGTAGCGCACAGATGGCCGCGTCCATCAGATCGCCACTGCCGTCTGCAATCATCGCGGCCCGCCATGCGGGCGTGATCCGAAGCTGCACCGACAGCCCCGCGCGACGATGCATCAGTGCATCCACAATCGTCACACGAACCTGCTCACGCTCCGCCGTCTGCTTGGCCGCAAGATCACTCTTATAGGATCGTGTCGAGACACGGCGGGCCGTGTAACCCGGATAGGCCTCCAGGGCCACGCGGACCTTGCCCGGGGGATCCGAACCGGGGGTCAGCGCCGGAACGCACACTCCCGCTCGCCACAGGCGCGGCGCGCCCGCATGGGCCATCCAGGCCACGGGAGGATTGGTCCAGCGCATCGCCGGGCTGGACCCCGCTGGACGATCCGTGTCGCGATACACGTATTTTTGACCGGCAGGCCGACCGTCACAAAACGCTCGGAACTGATCGCGCAACACCGATCGATCCTGCTGCCCATACCACGCGATAAATTCGGGCCAGTTGGACATTGGCCATTGATAATGGGCCATCAGGGCACGGGGCAGGCTAAACGGTAGATCAAACCCGGCTGTCCACGGCCCCGCATGCTCCAGAAAAGCCTCAAAGGCATCCAGCGTTGCGACACCCACCACCTGATCCATCACGTAAACATCCCCGCGCAGTTCGCCGATCGCGATCGTGATGGGTTTTTTTAACGATGGAGCGGAACTGAAATCGACGCCATAAAACCGTTGCCCGTTCATGGACTCCCCCGCCACGCCGATCGATTCGTCGCCATCAGCGGACCCGAAATCCGGTGCCGCTGAACGCCACAAAGCATCGAAGTGCCATCAAGGCCAGGGTCAAGGCCAGGCCACGTGACAGCGCGGCCAGGGGGCCACGCTGCACCGGCGTGGGGTGCAAACGGCGCGAGGCCGTAGTGATCGCGTGATTTAACGTGGTCGTGAGCCGCTCGGATAGCGCCATGTCATCTGCGATCAAATTGGCTTCCAGGGACAAGGTCAGCGAAAACGGATCGATATTGGATGACCCCACAGTCACCGACTGATCCATGACCGCCACCTTTGCATGCAGGAAACTGGTCGTGTACTCATAGACTTCCACGCCACTGGCCACCAGTTCGCCGATCAGCGCCTGGGTGGCCCAGGCGGTCCACCACTGATCGCTATTGCCCTGAATCAGTAAACGGACCCGAACTCCGCGACGCGCCGCCGCCATCAGGGCCTGACGAAAACGAAATGTCGGAACAAAATAGGCATTCGCGATCACGATCTCCCGTTGCGCCGTATGGATATGCCAGAGATACCAGCGCTCAATACTGCGGCGATAACGAAGATTGTCCCGAAGTAACAATCGCGAGCGTCGTGATGCATGACGTCGCACGCGCGGACCCCGCCAACGTAAATGACGGCGGGTACGACGCCAGGCATCCCGCATCCGAATCAGCTCCGAGGAGCGGTCCTTGGCATCCAGTAATCGCTTGAGGCTTCCGCGGACCGCGTTGCGCAACGTCACTCGCCACCACAACCGTCGCATCGTGCGGGATAAACGGTCTACCACTCGGACCGACGTGGTCATCACAGCAAAGTCGAGGCGCGGTTGTGCCAGCCAGCCATGGGCCGGATCGTAATGATCTCCGATCAGGTTGATGCCGCCGATGAACCCAATCTGTTCGTCGATTAAAACCAGTTTCCGATGAAGTCGCCGCCAGGTTCTCGGAGCGAGCCAACGGACTCCAGGTCGGTATAACTCCACATCGATACCATGTGGATCACACTGCGCGTGCACCCATTCCATTTCGGACTGTGCACCAAATCCATCCAAGAGCATATACACCGTCACCCCTCGATGCCGTGCCCGGATCAACGCCTCCAGCACCTGTTGTGTCGGAGGATCGTGATGAATCAAATACGACTCCATGTAAATGGTGGTCTGGGCCGCATCAATGGCCTGTATTAATGCAGGGAAATACTCTTTGGCACCCTGCAATAGACGAAGAGGGGCTCGCGTGGGCATGCCAATCAGGGTTGGCCGAGCGCAGATCGATCATTCGATGCGCTGGCAGCACGCTCCGGCAATGTCCGCAACGCCTTCGCATTGCTCCAGGAAAAACAACGCTCGGCGGCAGTCGACCAGTCACACCACTCATAACGCAGATGCTCTCGCGGGGACAAACGAATCGGGATATCCATCGGCACACAGACACTGAATACATGCTCCACGTTATGGGTGACGCCGGCCGGATAACGGTGACGCCAGTGGGGATAAATCTCGTAGGTCTGCGAGAACGCCCAGTCCCGGATTGGAGACACGTCAGGGGCCTGCCATGAAATGCCCGTCTCCTCCAACAGCTCCCGACGTGCGGTATCGATCAGAGGCTCTTCCCAGGTGTCCCGACTTCCCGTCACCGACTGCCAAAACCCCGGATGATCGGCCCGCTCAAGAAGCAATACCTGGAGATCACTCGTATGAATCAGGACCAAGACCGATTCCGGGATTTTCGTGCCGACCATGATCGCCGCCTTAACGATGCATCAACAGCACCGGCAACCACAAGGCAACGGTCAACACGGCAACGAATACCTTCGTTGCCGCATTCAACAACCGAAATGCGGCCTGGAGCTCATCCTTGGCCACCAACCGTCGGGCCTGCCATGCAGGAATCACCGCGCTGATCACCCAGAAGGCCGAGGGTGGAAGATTGGTCATCAATGTCGACAATGCGGTGATGCCGGCCGCTAGGTACAGTAGCAACACGGCAATCTTGGCGCCGGGAAGACTGGCATCGCGCTCAATCCAGGCCCCCACCAAGGCCAAGCCCAGGGAGAGCCCCACGACCATGGCACCGCGTGATGGCCATTGCAACAACAGAGTGGCCTCCGTGCTGACGACTGCCACTCCCGTAGCAAGGATAATGCCCACACCAATCAACAGCTGACGTCGCCGAGGGACCTCCTGAATCCCTGGCAAACGTGCAAAGCGCGCAATACCGACGATCGCTGCAAAGCTCGCACATAAGGGGATCAGCACTAATATGGGATGGACCGCCAGCGACGGCATACCGCGCTGAAATGCCAGGCCAGCCCCAAGCGCCACGGCGATAACAGCAAACCCCAAGGCCGCTGTCATCCCCGCTTACTCCACCATCTTGGGTGCTTCACGCAAACGAATATGCAGCTCTCGCAGCTGTTTTTCATCCACCGAAGAAGGGGCCTGCGTTAACAGACACTGCGCCCGTTGGGTTTTCGGAAAGGCGATCACGTCGCGAATGCTCTCCGCACCCGACATCAGGGTCACCAATCGATCCAGACCAAAGGCAATGCCGCCATGAGGCGGGGCACCATACTGCAACGCATCGAGCAGGAAACCAAATTTGGAAGCCGCTTCGTCGGGCCCAATCTTGAGCGCACGAAATACCGTGCTTTGAACCTCTTCACGGTGGATACGCACGGACCCTCCGCCGAGCTCCCAACCGTTTAACACCATGTCGTAGGCCTTGGCCAGACAGCTCCCAGGATCGGTGGTCATGCGCTCTTCATGGCCGTCTTTAGGCGCGGTGAAGGGATGATGAACCGCCACCCAGCGATCCTCTTCCTCGTCGTGCTCAAACATAGGAAAGTCCACTACCCATAGTGGCCTCCAGCCCGGATGGAACAGCCCGTGCTGTTTGGCGAATTCACTATGCCCCACTTTGAGACGCAAGGCGCCGAGCGCATCGTTGACCACTTTTGCCTTATCGGCACCGAAGAACAACAGATCGCCATCCTGCGCGCCAGAGCGATCCAAAATCGCCGCAATGGCCGGATCGTGAAGATTTTTCACGATCGGAGACTGCAGCCCGTCACGGCCCTTCGCCCGTTCATTGACCTTGATCCAGGCCAGACCTTTTGCGCCATAAATCTTGACAAACTCCGTATACGCATCAATGTCCCCGCGCGAGATTGATGCGCCCGCCGGCACGCGCAACGCCGCTACCCGGCCCTTGGGATGATTGGCCGGATCGGAGAACACCTTAAAATCCACATCCCGCATTACATCGGTGAGTTCCGTGAATTCCAGTGCCACGCGCAGATCCGGTTTATCCGATCCGAATCGTGCCATGGCCTCGCCATAGGTCATCACCGGAAACGGTTCGGGCATGGTGACCCCCATGGTCGACTGAAACACATGCCGGATCATCCGTTCAAATAAATCCCGGATCTGATGCTCGTTTAGAAAGGATGTTTCACAATCAATCTGCGTGAATTCCGGCTGACGATCCGCACGCAGATCCTCGTCACGAAAGCACTTGGTGATCTGATAGTACCGATCAAATCCCGACACCATGAGTAACTGCTTGAATAACTGGGGCGACTGCGGAAGCGCAAAGAACTGGCCTGCATTGACCCGCGACGGCACCAGATAGTCCCGTGCCCCTTCGGGCGTGGATTTCGTCAACATCGGGGTTTCGATATCCACAAATCCTTCCGCATCCAGGTACCGGCGAACCTCCATCGCCACCCGATACCGGAGCATCAGGTTTTTCTGCATCATCGGGCGACGCAGGTCCAACACGCGATGGGTCAGTCGGGTCGTTTCAGACAGGTGGTCATCATCCAACTGGAAAGGTGGCGTCACCGATGGATTCAGTACCGAAATTTCATGGCAAAGAATCTCGATGGCGCCACTCTTGAGATTGGCATTGACGGTACCGGAAGGCCGCTCACGCACAAGTCCTTTAATCTGAATACAGAACTCATTACGGAGTGTTTCTGCGATGGCAAACATCTCCGGCCGATCCGGATCGCACACCACTTGCGCCAAACCCTCGCGGTCACGAAGATCGATGAAGATCACACCGCCATGGTCCCGACGGCGATGCACCCAACCACATAAGGTGACCGGTTGACCAAGTTGATCGGTACAGACAGAGCCAGCGTAATGAGAGCGCATAGAAATTCCTGAATCAGTCATCAAAAAACCGTTGCGATTAATCCTTCGATTTCACCGCGAGGGGCGGTACCGTGCCCATGCTGACCACGTATTTCAATGCTGCATCCACTCCGATGGAGAGTTCAACAACATCGCTTCGCGGCATCATAAGGAAAAATCCCGATGTCGGGTTAGGTGTCGTCGGTACGTAGACCGACACGCAGTCGCGCGGCAGGTGCTGCGCCACATCGACCGACGGCGTGCCGGTAAGAAATGCGATCGTCCAGGATCCCGGACGTGGGTACTGCACCAATACCGCCTGCCGAAACGCCTGACCGTTCGGCGAGAGAATCGTGTCGCTGACCTGTTTCACCGACGAGTAAATGGAACGGACCAGGGGGATTCGGTGCATAACCCCTTCCCAGAACTCCACCATCTTCTGGCCGATCAGATTGGCCGCCAAAAACCCCGTCAAGAGGATCAGTGCCACGACCACCAGCACACCAAACCCCGGCACATGGACACCAAACAGGGATTCGGAACGCAACCCGACGGGAAGCACGCTGTCCAGAGTGCCGAAGATCCACGTGATCACCCAGATGGTGATGGACAACGGGGCCCAGAGAATCAGGCCCGCGAGAAAATAACGCTTAAAGTGGGTGCGTACGCGCTGCATGACGAACGATCATCAGGCCGCGCTGGTGCTGCTTGGACTGGTCGATGCCGACGGTACGGCCGGTGGTGCCGCAGAGGGGGCCTCGCCCGACGCGGGCGCTGCCGGCGACTCGGTGGCGTTGGAGGCCGGCGGTGCGGCCGACGTCGTCTTGCCCTGATCACGAAAATCCGTGACGTACCAGCCGCTTCCTTTTAACGCAAAACCGGCAGCGGTGAGCTGTTTGACCAGGCGCGGCTGTCCACACTGGGGGCAATCCACCAAGGGTGGATCGGAGAGTTTTTGAAGGGCGTCTTTCTGAAACCCGCACCCCTCACAGCGATAGGCATAGATTGGCATGGCTTTTCATTTCCCGTAAAAAACTCGCGCCGCATAGGCGGCGCGATCATGATGTGAGCGACCCCACATTTTAGCCGCTCTGGCACCCCTTCGGGCGTGGAATCTGGACTAGAACGGGATGTCGTCGTCCAGTTCATCAAAACCGGGGGCCTTGGCCGGGGCCTTGGCCGCTCGGGCCGGTGCGGCACCGGCCGACTCGCCTGCCGATTCCGCCGAGGCGTCCTCGCGTCGACCGCCAACGAACTCCAATTCCGTGATCCGAGCGCGCAGCGAAAACCCCTGCCCCGATCCGTCTTTTTTGTCATAGGTCTCAATGTGCGGCTCGGACATGGTCACAAAGACCTGTGAGCCCTTGGACAGATAGGGCTGCAGTTTCTCGACCCGATCCCCCCACATGGTGGCATTCACCCACTGGGTCGGACGGCGGCCATCGCCACCCTTTCGACCGTAGTCAAACGCCAGAGAGATATCCATCACTGCCTTACCGTCCGGTGTATAGCGGGCCACCGGCTCATTTCCAACGCGTGCAACTCCAACCATCAACATAATGTTCTCCTAAAAAGAGCCCCGATTCGGGACACGACCCAGCATGGACCGTCTGCCATCGATTGGCGATCCCGAATTCGGATCAGCCAGTTGGCCGATGTCCATGCGTCAGACGATGGCCGGTTTTTTTCTGGGGCACTCCACCAAGCCAAACGAGATAATGCCCCAAATGGCAATCAAGGCCCCGCAGGCCCAATACACCGCGCTCGGTCCAAACGCCTTGGCCATCGCGCCTCCCATCAAGCCCCCCGTGAACAATCCAAGCGACTGGGTGGTGTTATAGATGCCCAGGGCCAATCCGCGATGCTCCGGTGGCGCCACGCGGGAGACCCACGAGGGTAAAAACGCCTCCAACACGTTAAATGACGTAAAAAACAGGAACAACACGAACGCCCAGATCCAGATCACGTGAGGGCTCCACGCAAATCCCAGGATGGCCAAACCCATCACGGCAATCGCACCAAGAAAGGCCGGTTTATTGCGCCCGGTCCGCTCGGCCCAGAAAATCGGTAGCACCATTGCGCCGAATGACACCAGCACCACCGGCAGATAAATCTTCCAATGCGCGGGCAAGGCCATCCCCATGTCAATGAGCGCCAGCGGAATCACCACAAACAAGGCCGTCTGGACCATATGAATCATAAAGATGCCGAGATTTAAGCGCATCAGCTGTCCGTTTGAAAACACTGTGCGACGCGCCTGCGCAAACGAATAATCCGGTGGCTTCTTGTGGGTCGGCTCCCGCATCCGCGCAACCGGCCACATCGCCGCAATGACCAGTAATCCGGTCAGCCAGAACAGCCCCTCCATCCCGATCCATGTGGACAGCACCGGGGCGACCACCAACGACAGTGCAAATGACAAACCGATCGTGCCCCCAATCAAGGCCATCGCACGTGTGCGTACTTCATCACGGGTCGAGTCCGCCAGAAAGGCGGTCACCGCAGCCGAGATGGCGCCGGCCCCCTGCAGGGCGCGGCCCACGGCCAGCCACTGAATCGTAGTGGCCAATGCCGCCACAAAACTGCCGAGCGCAAACACCGCCAACCCCAACACGATTACCCGGCGTCGACCGTAACGATCCGATGCAATGCCAAATGGAATCTGAAGAAACGCCTGCGTGAGTCCATACACCCCAACCGCAATGCCCACCCAGACCGGATCGGCACCTCCGTCGAGTCTCTTGGATTCAGCGGCCAGAATCGGAAACACGAGGAAAAGGCCCAACATGCGCAACCCATACAGCATCGAGAGTGCCAGACAGGCGTGCCATTCTTCTCGCGTAAACCGAATTTTCAAGGATGCATTGGCCATATCGAGCGGTTATAGTAGTCGATTGGCCAAAACCGAACCTGCTGCAGATGCCGCAGCCTGCCGAGACTGCTCATGAGCGACATGATCCGGGTGCGCGGCGCCCGAACCCACAACCTGAAAGCCATCGACGTGGATCTGCCGCGCCACCGTCTGATCGTGATCACGGGGCTATCGGGCTCGGGCAAATCCTCGCTGGCCTTCGATACCCTGTACGCAGAAGGACAACGGCGTTATGTGGAATCGCTGTCCGCCTACGCTCGGCAATTTCTGCAGTTGATGGAGAAACCCGATGTCGACGTGATCGAGGGGCTGTCGCCTGCAATTGCCATTGAGCAGAAAGCCACCAGTCATAATCCGCGATCGACCGTCGGTACCGTCACCGAGATCCACGATTACCTGCGCCTGCTCTTTGCCCGCGCCGGCGTGCCCCATTGCCCCGATCACCCGGAGCATCGCTTAGAGTCGCAAACGATTTCACAAATGGTGGACCACGTGGTGGCCTGGCCCGACGACACCCGACTGACCGTGCTCGCCCCCGTGCTGTCCCATCGCAAAGGGGAACACCTGGACCTCATCCAGAACCTTCGCGCACAAGGATTCGTGCGCGTCCGGGTGCAGACAGAACACGGCGATCCCACGATCCATGACCTTGATCAGATGGCCCCTCTGACCAAGCATCAGAAACATTCCATCGATGTGGTGATCGACCGGTTAAAAATTAAACCAGAAATACGACAACGCCTTGCCGAATCGCTCGAGACGGCCCTGCGTCTTGGGGAAGGCCGGGCCATCATCGCCACCGACCCCCCGGTATCGGATCAATCCCATCACGTCTTCTCCACGAAGTTTGCCTGCCCCGACTGCGGTTTTAGTCTCCAGGATCTGGAGCCTCAGCTCTTTTCGTTTAACAGTCCGAGTGGTGCCTGTACCGCCTGTGATGGACTGGGCATGGTGGAATTTTTCGATGCGAAGCGCATTGTTCAATTTCCCAATCTCAGTCTCGCCTCGGGTGCGATCAAAGGGTGGGATCAGCGTAACGCCTTTTACTTTGAGTTATTGCAAAGCCTATCGGAGCACTATGGCTTCGATCTCGAGACGCCCTACGAATCGCTGCCGGCGGCCATTCAAGACGCCTTACTTCACGGATCCGGCGAAACCGTCATCGCCCTGCGCACCCCGGGAGATCGCGGCAAAGTCATGATCAAAGAACAGCCCTTTGAAGGGATTCTCAGGATCATGCAACGCCGATGGGAGGAAACGGATTCCCCCGCTGTGCGCGAAGAACTCGGGCGCTATCGCAGCACGCAGCCTTGCCCCGCGTGTGCTGGAACACGGCTAAAACGAGAGGCGCGATACGTGCGTGTCGGCACGCCCGATCACGACACCGACCTGACCAGTCTTTTGCACCGGCCCCTGCGCGAGGCCTATGCGGTATTGGGCGGTCTACAACTGCCAGGAATGAAGGCCGCGATTGGAGAAAAAATTCTGTCGGAGATCACCGCACGCCTGGGGTTTCTGATTAATGTGGGTCTGGATTACCTCACCCTGGATCGCCCGGCCGCCACCCTCTCCGGAGGAGAGGGTCAACGGATTCGACTGGCCAGCCAGATCGGTGCGGGATTATCCGGTGTGATGTACGTGCTGGATGAACCCTCCATCGGTCTTCATCAGCGGGACAATGACCGACTGCTCGACACATTGCACCGATTGCGTCAGCTGGGCAATACCGTCATTGTGGTGGAACATGACGAGGATGCCATTTTATCGGCCGATTACGTGGTCGACATGGGGCCTGGCGCCGGTGAACACGGTGGCCGGATTATTGCGCAAGGATCCCCGCAGGAGATCCTGGCCCACCCGGACTCCCTCACCGGCGAATACCTATCCGGACGCCGGTGCATTGCCATTCCGACAACACGTCGAGCCCCCGGCGCGCAGTGGCTCACCATTACCGGTGCTCATGGCAATAACCTAAAACACATCACGACACGGATTCCATGTGGATTAATGGTCTGTGTGACCGGCGTATCCGGATCGGGAAAATCCACACTCATTAATGACACGCTGTATGCGGCGGCGGCTAAAAAAATCTATGGGGCGAACGCCGAGCCGGCGGCCCATGTTGCCATAGAAGGACTGGAACATTTTGACAAGGTGATTGCGGTCGATCAGAGTCCGATCGGCCGCACGCCACGCAGTAATCCGGCCACCTACACCGGATTATTTACGCCCATCCGAGAGCTGTTTGCCCAAACGCCCACCGCACGCGAACGCGGATACGACACCGGCCGCTTCTCATTTAACGTCAAGGGAGGCCGATGCGAGGCCTGTCAGGGCGACGGACTGGTCAAAGTGGAGATGCATTTTCTGCCCGACGTCTATGTTCCCTGTGATGTCTGTCATGGACTGCGCTACAACCGAGAAACACTGGATGTCCGGTATCGCGGAAAAAACATTGCGGAAGTGCTGGATCTCACCATTGAACAGGCGATGGAATTTTTTCGTGCCGTGCCCAATGTCGCCCGACGGCTTCAGACCTTGCTGGATGTTGGGCTCGGTTATGTCAAGCTCGGTCAAAGCGCCACCACCCTGTCGGGCGGGGAGGCCCAACGCGTCAAACTCTCCCAGGAATTATCGAAACGCGACACCGGCCGCACGCTGTATATTCTGGATGAGCCCACTACCGGTTTGCACTTCCACGATATTGATCTGTTATTACATGTCCTGCACAGTCTGCGCGACGCCGGCAATACATTGGTCATCATTGAACATAATCTGGATGTGATCAAAACCGCAGATTGGGTGATTGATCTGGGCCCGGAAGGGGGTGAGGCGGGTGGGTCCATGGTCGCTGCTGGAACACCGGAAGCCATCGCCGAGTGTGCACAGAGTTACACGGGCCGCCACCTGGCCAAGGTTTTAAAAACAAAGCCCTGAGGCCAGCACCTTGAATGGCCGATCCGACGCGTCATAGGTGGCCACCAGAATCTCACCCATGCCCAGGGTATGGCCCGTCAATTCACTGATGGTCACCTGGTGGGTCACCCAGACCTCGAATTCACCTGCGCGGGCACGCACCGCAAGATCATGTGCCGCGGCCATCGCCTCCTTCAGCTGATGATCCCGATGCCCGTGGCCCTGAAAAAAAGAATTCAGGGCGGGCCAGGGTTCGATGGGGGGCGCGGAGCCCGATGTGCTCCAACGGAAGGCCTCGGTCGCCGACTCCAGACATCGACACCACTGACTCGATCGCACGCGCGCGGGAATCAGCGCTTCCTGGCGTAGCCACTGACCAAGTCGTCGTGCCTGACGTCGTCCGGCATCCGACAGGTTGCGTTGCGTTGTGCAGTCATTTAGACGAAACCCGGAGGGATCCCCGACTCCGGGTTCCGTCAGCCCGTGACGGACCAACACGATGGTGCCGCCACGCCGCACCGCCTCCCCAACGATCCGCCCCTGATGCTCTGGCGATGAGCAGGACGGGCTGGCCTGTAGCACGCGCGCCTTCCACGTGATCGGGCTGACCATTGCGATCAGCAGCGCCTGCCGCCGCGTCACAACAGTAGGGCGACGATTCACACCATGTCTCGCGCTCGTCCTCAGATGGCCTTGAACTGATAGCCGCCCGATGCGGTCGTGATTGTGCCCATCGCAGGGAACGGAAAATGAAATCCGCCCGCCACCATCTTTTCATTCACGATCATGTCAAACACCTTACGTCGTGTCTGTCGGGCCAGCTCAGGGTTCATGTCAAACACCACTGACCATTCAGGATGTCGGGCAAATAAAGAGGGTACGTTGGTGAGATCGGCAACATAGATGAACCGCTTGCCCTGAGAGGTCATGGTAAACAGCGTATGACCCGGAGTGTGTCCGTACGCCGGCACGGAGTGAATGCCCGGTGCTATTTCCGCGCCCGGATTAAATTTAATGAGCTGGCCGCTGGGCAAAGGGCCCAACACCCGGGCAACGGCTGCAAATGCGCCCTTCATCGCCTCTGGCGCGGATTGGATGATGGCATCATCGGTCCAATAGGCGTGCTCCGGAGCGGGCACATGCACCCGCGCATTGGGGTAGACCAACTGTCCATTTTTCGCGCGCAATCCATTAATGTGATCCCCGTGGAAATGACTGAGCACGACGTCGGTGATGTCCTGTGGTTGAATCCCCGCGGCGGCCATGTTGGCCACCAGGCGACCGGTGGTGGGCGGGCCGTTATCGGCGAACCCCGTATCAAACAGTAGCCGCTGTTTGCCGTGAATCACGAGAAAGGGCGTGAAGGGAATGTCGATGTAATCCGTCGACAGATTCTGTGCGGATAACAGGGCTTTCACCTGATCCAATGGGGCATTCGTCACAAACTCAGCGCCCAGCGGTCGACGCAACACACCGTCATTGATCGCGACGATCTCCATCGCACCGAGGGTCATTTTTCGAAATCCCGGAGACGGCAATGCCGGAGCGCCCAGGGCCGCTCCGCCCTGGGCCCAGACGGAGGGAAACATCAGACTGACGGTGCCGGCCAAGCCAGCACCGAGGAATGAACGACGGGTCACCATCACACTCTCCTGGGTCGTGGAAAGTGAAAATAATGGCAGGTTTAATCCGGAAATCCTTACGTAGATTCCCCAAATCCCATCAGGGTTTGCCCAGTACGATGGGCGATAAGGTGCGCATGGCCTTGCGCAATATCTTGAACACATCCACATCGAAGGTCGGCGGACCCGATTCCAGCAGCTCCCCCACCTCGTGCTCCGTGCTGGCCGAGCCGAGATAACACCAGGCATCGACCACGTGCATCATGTTCCCTTCCCGAAGACCGATGGGGCCCGAATACGGCCACTGCGGGAACCGGTGCTGTGCCACCGCCATGAGCAGGCGGGCGTGATGCAGTTCCGCCCGCTCCTTGCCGATGCAGGCCCCTCGACACTGCTTTAACTGGTGGCCGAAACAGGGGGATCCCGACGCGGCCTTCTCAAGACCGAGCACGACCTTGCAGAGCTGCTCCCGTTGGGCCAGCGCCGACAACATGGTGACGGCATCCCGTTGGCTGCGAAAAATCCCGTAAAGATCCGGCTGTGCCCCCAATTGGAGATCCCGCGCCCAGACCAATTGGGGCGTCACCATGGGCAGGATGCGCCACGCGCAGAGCTCCTTCTGACGTCGTAGCCGCGTATTGTGACTGGGCAAGAGCGTTTTCACGAGCGCCGATTCTTTCAGGAGTGACGCGATCTCTCCTGGTGTGGTGATCCAATCAATCCGACGAACCTGCAACGAGAGGCTCATCTCTTTTCCTCGCGCGTGGTCCGAGGAAAAATGGGACATCACCCGCTTGCGCAGATTCGTGCTTTTACCCACATAGAGAGGAAAATCATTTTCTCCGTAGAAGATGTACACCCCGTGGCCTTCGGGCAGCTGCTCGGGCAGATCGGGATCCAGATGCGCGGGCAGCGCTGGACGCGCAGTCACCCGGGCAATGGCCTGGTGCAAACGCTCGGCAGGAAACTGTCGGCAGAGGGTCCGCCAGAACTGGACGATCAGGTCCGCGTCCGCCAGCGCACGATGACGCCCATCCGCGTGAAGCCCGTGACGGGCGATGAGGGCATCGAGATTGTGACGCGACTCCTGAGGGTAGAGCTCCCGCGAGAGCTTGACCGTGCACAGCACGCGTCCACGAAAATCGACCCCAACGCGCTTGAACTCATTTTTTATGAATCCATAGTCAAACCGGGCATTGTGGGCGACGAAGAGCAGACCGTGTAGCCGATCCCATAGGTCCTGAGCGATCTCTGAAAATGTCGGGGCATTCTGAACCATGGCATCCGTGATGCCCGTAAGACCCTGAATAAACTCCGGAATTCGAGTCTCAGGATTCACCAACTGACTGTAGCGTTCAACCCCGCGTGACGTGATGGTCACCACACCCACCTCGGTGATCCGATCCACGGTGGCCGTAGCGCCGGTGGTTTCAAGATCCACGAACGCCATGTCGGGAAAACCATCGTGCACCGTGATCACCAAATGCGAGTTCCTTATTTAGACCACGAGCCGCTGCAGCCGATCAAGACCCAACTGTAGGGTGTCCTCTCGTTTGGCAAAGCAAAATCGAATGGTACGGTTCTCGGTCGGCGCCTGGTAAAAACTCGACAATGGGATGGCCGCGACGCCCACTTCCCGGATCAACCACTCACACGCCTCGCGCTCGAGTTTGCCAGACAGCGATGGCACGTCAGAATAATCCACCATTTGAAAGAATGTCCCTTCACAGGGATACAGCCGCAATGGTGTGATCGCTAGTCCTTGACGAAAAAAGTCCCGCTTGCGTTGATAAAAATCGGGCAAGGCCAGATAACGCTGGGGGTCGGCCATGTAGTGGGCTAAGCCCACTTGGACGGCGCTATTGGCCACGAATACATTGAACTGATGCACCTTACGATATTCCGTCATCAACGCCGCGGGCGCCGCCACGAAACCCATTTTCCAGCCCGTCACATGGAAGGTCTTGCCAAACGATGACACCACGATCGTGCGACTGGCCAACGCGGGATAACGGGCGGCACTCTGATGGGATTGGCCGTCAAACACCATGTGCTCATAGACCTCGTCGGAAATGACCCACAGACCGGTGTCCATCACAATAGACTCCAACGCCCGCATGTCCGCATCGCTCAGGATAAGCCCGGATGGATTGTGGGGGGAGTTGACCAGTATCAATCGCGTCTTCGTCGTCACCGCCGATCGGACCCGATCCCAGTCCACCCGATAATCCCGTGTCATCGGCACGCCCACGGGGCGGCCACCGGCCAGCACAATGCCCGGCACATAGCTGTCAAAGGCCGGCTCGATGACCAGCACCTCGTCACCCGGTTGGGTCAGTGCCATCACGGCCGTGAATACCGCCTGGGTCGCGCCGGCCGTGACCATGATCTCGGTGTCCGCGCAATAGGCATGCCCATGAAGCTGTCGAATTTTTTGAGACAGGCGCTCACGGAGCATCGGTACGCCATTGAGCGGTGCATATTGATTGTGTCCGGAACGCATCGCCTGCGCGACATGTTCAATCAATACCGGATCAGGATCGAAATCCGGAAAACCCTGGCCAAGATTGACCGCCCCGGACTCGGCCGCCAAGGCCGACATGACCGTAAAGATATTCGTACCCACCGCGGGCAAACGGGATTGCATGGCCGATAACAATACACGAACTCATCCGCGTCACGCCGGGATGCACAGTCCTCGTCTTACCCTCTATCCGAATAAGTCATCGAGCTTCTTTTTAGCCGACTCCGCATCGGCGGTGACCTTGCCCCGAATCTGCGGATACTCGTCCGCTATGCGGTCTTCCCAATACGTCGTGGGGTTCGGCGCACGACACAGCCGACGGAATACCTCTTCGGGCACGGTCGTATAGACGCGTTGGGTGCCATCGTTGAAATCGAGCATCAGCTGCCGGGAGGATGGCACGTAGTCGGCCCGGGTGATCCGGCCGATCGTGAAGAGATGCGTGGCCATCAGCGCGGCAGCGTGCTCGCTCCCATCAAAAACTCGTCCACGGCGCGTGCGGCCTGACGGCCCTCTCGAATCGCCCAGACCACCAAGGACTGCCCACGTCGCATATCCCCTGCAGCGAACACCTTGGTGACATTCGTGGCGTAGCTTCGTTCACCGTCCGCGGCGGCTTTGGCATTACCACGGGCATCCTTATCCACTCCAAATGCCTCCAACACAGATCCGATCGGTGACACGAATCCCATGGCCAGAAACACCAGATCCGCGGGCAGTACCTTCTCGCTGCCTGGCACCTCGACCATCTTTCCGTCCTTCCACTCGACACGGACACTTTTCAACGCCTTCACACGGCCGTTCTCGCCAATGAATTCCTTGGTGGCAATCGCAAACTCACGCTCACACCCCTCTTCGTGACTGCTGGAAGTGCGCAGTTTGATGGGCCAGTAGGGCCATGTGAGCGGCTTATTTTCGTGCTCGGGAGGCTGCGGCATCAGTTCGAACTGGGTGACGCTCGCGGCGCCGTGTCGGTTCGACGTCCCCACACAATCCGAGCCGGTATCCCCGCCCCCGATCACGATGACATGTTTGCCGTCCGCACGGATCTGATTTTTCAAGGCATCGCCGGCGTTGACCTTGTTTTGCTGTGGCAGAAATTCCATCGCGAAATGAATCCCCTCCAGTTCACGCCCGGGAACCGGCAGATCACGCGGCTGTTCGGCCCCTCCCGTGAGCAGCACCGCATCGAATGCGGCCAGCAGGTCCTGGGGGGGCATGGTCTGCTTGGCCCAATTGGTCACCTTGATGGCGGCCGGCAACTCGGCCACCAGCACACCGGTCTTAAACGTGACCCCTTCGGCCTGCATCTGCTCCACACGTCGATCAATGTGATGCTTTTCCATCTTGAAATCAGGAATGCCATAGCGCAGTAATCCGCCCACACGATCGTTCTTCTCAAATACGGTGACCGCGTGACCGGCGCGGGCCAATTGCTGAGCGGCCGCGAGTCCAGCCGGACCGGAGCCGACCACGGCCACGGATTTTCCGGTCTTCACTGGCGAGGGTTGCGGCACCACCCAGCCTTCCTGCCAACCGCGGTCAATAATGGCGTGTTCGATGGACTTGATGCCCACCGGATCATCGTTCACGTTCAGAGTGCACGCGGCCTCGCACGGTGCCGGACAGATCCGACCGGTGAACTCCGGAAAATTATTCGTGGAGTGCAATGTGTCCAACGCCTGCTTCCAGTCCTGACGAAACACTAGGTCATTAAAGTCCGGGATGATGTTGTTCACCGGACAGCCGCTGTTGCAAAAGGGCGTGCCACAGTCCATGCATCGGGCCGCCTGGACTTTGGCCTGCGCCTCGTCAAGACCGATCACGAATTCCTTGTAATGCTTGACCCGCTCGTCCACGGGCCGATAGCCCTCTTCCAGACGCTCGAACTCCATAAAACCAGTGATCTTGCCCATTTATGCTGCTGCCTTTTCGGTGGTGTGTTGTGCGGCCATCTCCGCCAATGCACGGCGGTACTCATGCGGAAATACCTTGACGAATCGCTCCCGGGATGTTGCCCACGCGTCCAGTATGTCGCGCGCGCGGCGACTGCCGGTCCAGCGATGGTGATCTTCGATGCGCTTTCTCAAGGCGGCATCGTCATCCAGGGGGAGTTTTTCCAATGCCACCATCGCCGTGTTGCAGCGGGAGGCGAACTGTCCGTCCTCGTCGTAGATGTATGCCCATCCACCCGACATGCCCGCAGCGAAATTACGGCCGGTCTTACCGAGCACCACGACCGTACCCCCTGTCATGTACTCACATCCGTGATCGCCTACGCCCTCCACTACGGCAGACGCTCCGGAGAGGCGAACACCGAAGCGCTCGCCTGCGACGCCGCTGAAAAACGCTTCGCCCGATGTGGCGCCATAGAGCACCGTATTGCCAACAATGATGTTCTCGTGGGCATCGCCTCGGAAATCAATACTCGGTCTCACCACCACACGGCCACCGGATAGCCCCTTGCCGGTGTAATCATTGGCATCACCGATCAGATACAGCGTCACCCCCTTGCACAGAAAGGCACCGAAAGACTGACCACCGGTTCCCTCTAACTGGATCCGAATCGTGTCATCCGGCAGGCCATCAGGGTGATGCTTGGTGACCTCCCCCGACAACATTGCCCCCACCGTTCTGTTCACGTTGCGGGCCACTTCCATGAACTGAACGCGCTCACCGCGCTCAATGGCCGCCTTTGATTTGGCGATCAGGGCGTGGTCGAGGGCCTTATCCAGGCCGTGGTCCTGGGCATCGGTGTGATAGGCAATCTTATGGAACATCTCCGTGGGTTTATAAAACAGCTTTGAGAAGTCCAGCCCCTGCGCCTTCCAATGCGAAAGCCCTTTACGGGTGTCGAGCAGATCGACTCGTCCAATCAGATCATTGAATCGGGAGATGCCCAACTGGGCCATGATCTGACGGACCTCTTCAGCGATAAAGAAAAAGTAATTCACCACATGCTCGGGCTTTCCGGAGAACTTTTTCCGCAGCACCGGATCCTGGGTGGCCACCCCCACCGGGCAGGTATTCAGATGACACTTGCGCATCATGATGCAGCCCTCGACCACCAGCGGCGCGGTCGCAAATCCGAACTCGTCCGCACCGAGCAGGGCTCCAATCACCACGTCGCGCCCGGTCTTCATCTGACCATCGGCCTGAACGCGAATCCGATTGCGCAATCCGTTGAGCACAAGGGTCTGTTGGGTCTCCGCAAGCCCGATCTCCCACGGCGTGCCCGCGTGTTTGATCGAGGACCAGGGCGAAGCACCCGTGCCCCCATCATGCCCCGCAATCACCACGTGATCGCTCTTCGCCTTGGCCACGCCGGCCGCCACCGTGCCCACACCCACTTCAGAGACCAGCTTCACCGAAATGGTGGCATGTGGTGCCACATTCTTGAGATCATGAATCAGCTGCGCGAGATCCTCAATCGAATAGATATCGTGGTGCGGCGGCGGTGAGATCAGTCCCACACCGGGCACCGAGTGACGCAGCTTGCCGATGTACTGGGATACCTTCCCGCCGGGCAGTTGCCCGCCCTCGCCGGGCTTCGCCCCCTGCGCCATCTTGATCTGAATCTGATCGGCCGACACCAGGTATTCGGCGGTCACACCGAAACGACCCGAGGCCACCTGCTTGATTTTGGATCGCAAAGAATCGCCGTCCGAGAGCTCGTAATCCACCTCGATGACGTCCTCGCCGATGATCTCCGATACACGTGTGCCTCGGGTGATCGGAATACCTTTCAGTTCGTTGCGATAACGGTTCTGATCCTCACCGCCCTCCCCGGTATTGCTTTTTCCTCCGATGCGATTCATTGCAATCGCAAGCGTGGTGTGGGCTTCCGTGGAGATCGACCCCAGGGACATGGCCCCTGTGGCAAAACGCTTCACAATGTCCTTGGCCGGTTCGACCTCATCAAGGGGAATGGCCCGGGCGGGATCCACCTTGAATTCAAAAAGGCCTCGCAGGGTCATATGACGCCGGCTCTGATCATTGATGATCTGGGCATACTCCTTATAGGAGTTCCAGTTGTTGGCACGGGTGGAATGCTGCAGCTTGGCAATCGCATCCGGTGTCCACATATGGGCTTCACCCCGCGTGCGCCAGGCATACTCCCCTCCGGCGTCGAGCATACTGGCCAATACGGGATCGCTGCTGAACGCCAGCGCGTGCGTACGAATCGCCTCCTCGGCGATCTCAAACACACCGATGCCCTCGACCTGGCTGGAGGTTCCGGTGAAGTACTTGTCGATCGTCTCTTTGTTAATGCCGATGGCCTCGAAAATGGCCGCTCCGCAGTACGACATATAGGTGCTGATGCCCATTTTGGACATGATCTTAGACAGCCCCTTGCCGATGGCCTTGACGTAGTTGTAGACCGCCTTCTCGCTCGACAGATCCCCCGGGAGATCCTTGTGAATCCCGCACAAGGTCTCCATGGCAAGGTAAGGATGAACGGCTTCCGCACCGTAGCCGGCCAATACCGCAAAGTGATGCACCTCGCGCGCGGAACCCGTCTCCACAACCAGTCCTGCCAGGGTCCGCTTGCCTTCACGGACCAGATGCTGATGAATGGCCGACAGCGCCAGGAGCGCGGGAATGGCCACCCGCTCCGCCGAGATGGCGCGATCACTCACGATAAGAATATTTTTACCCGACTTAATGGCGTCGGTTGCCTCTGCGCACAGCGACGCGAGTTTTGCCTCGACCCCCTCACGTCCCCAGGCCATGGGATACGTAATATCGATGACATAACTCTTAAATTTTCCTTGCGTGTGGTGTTCGATATCCCGTAGCCGCTGCATATCCGCAAAATCCAGAACGGGTTGGCTGACCTCAAGACGCAAAGGCGGATTGACCTGATTGATGTCCAGCAGATTCGGACGTGGGCCGATGAACGACACCAGAGACATCACGATCGCCTCTCGAATCGGGTCAATCGGTGGATTGGTGACCTGGGCGAATAGCTGCTTGAAATAGTTGTACAGGGGTTTGTTCTTGTCGGACAAGACGGCCAGTGGCGAGTCGTTGCCCATCGAACCAATGCCTTCTTCACCATTGGCCGCCATCGGCGCCATCAGGAATTTGATGTCTTCTTGGGTATAGCCGAACGCCTGCTGACGATCGAGAAGCGACAGATCCGAGGGCACGGGCCCGGCCTGGACCAATGCCTCGCCACCCAGGGATTCGAGACGAATGCGTAGATTCTCGATCCATTGCTTGTAAGGCTTGGCTTTGGAGAGCGAAGACTTGAGCTCCTCGTCGTCGATCATGCGCCCCTGCTCGAGATCGATCAGGAACATTTTTCCGGGCTGCAGTCGCCACTTCCGAACGATGCGGCTCTCCGGCACCGGTAACACCCCGGACTCGGAGGCCATGATCACCAGGTCATCATCCGTGATGCAGTAACGGGATGGACGCAGGCCATTGCGATCCAGGGTGGCACCAATCTGTCGACCGTCCGTGAACACAATCGATGCCGGGCCATCCCAGGGCTCCAGCATCGCCGCGTGATACTCGTAGAACGCACGGCGCGTCTCATCCATGGTGGTGTGCTGTTCCCACGGTTCGGGGATCATCATCATGGCCGCCTGGGCTAACGGATAGCCCGCCGCGACCAGCAGTTCGATGCAGTTATCGAACGTGGCCGTGTCCGACTGATTCGCAAAACTGATGGGATAGAGCTTGGGGAGGTCTGTTCCCAACACCGGCGATGACATCACTCCCTCGCGGGCCACCATCCAGTTGTAATTGCCCTTCACGGTATTGATCTCACCGTTGTGGGCGACCATGCGATACGGGTGGGCAAGGGACCAACGCGGGAACGTGTTCGTGGAGAACCGCTGATGCACGAGGGCCAACGCCGATGTGCACGCCGTATCCTGCAGATCCAGGTAATACTCGCCGACCTGGTCCGCGAGGAGCAGTCCTTTGTACACGATCGTGCGTGTGGACATGCTCGGCACGTAATACTCTTTACTGTGTTTGAGCTTGAGTTTCTGAATGGCGCTCGATGCGGTTTTACGGATCACATAGAGCTTGCGCTCCAGGGCGTCTTGCACGATCACATCGGCACCCCGTCCAATGAAAATCTGACGCATGACGGGCTCTTTGGCCCGCACGCGCGGCGACATCGGCATGTCACGATTCGTCGGGACGTCCCGCCAACCGATCACCGACTGGCCCTCGGCGCGTACCGCACGTTCGAGCTCCTGCTCGCAGGCCAGGCGCGAGGCACGCTCCTGCGGCAGAAACACCTGTCCAACACCATATTCGCCCGGCGGCGGCAGGGTGATGCCCTGCGCGGACAATTCACGTCGGAAGTAGGCGTCGGGAATCTGGATCAGTACACCCGCACCATCGCCCATCAGCGCATCCGCACCGACCGCGCCGCGATGATCGAGATTTCGCAGGATATTCAGGCCCTGGGCGATGATGTCGTGGGACTTTTGTCCACGGATGTGGGCCACAAATCCGACACCGCAGGCATCGTGTTCGTTTTGGGGGTCGTAAAGGCCTTGGGCAGGGATCATGATGCGCGGCAATATTCTGTGAAAAGGGCAGTCACTATATCGCCACATCGCCCGAAAACTCAATCAAAAAAGTCTCCGGAAGCCCCATAAAATATGATTATTAAATAGGGTCAGAACATATTTAATTGGTGCCCTAAGTTGGTGATCTTGTAAATAAGGGACGTATCATTTTGGTGCGTTTTTAGATGGTCTGCCACGGGGGCGACGCAACCAGCGCTCCCGCTCCTGTGGGGATAGTTGCGCCATGGACTGCTCGGTCGCCCATGGGCGACCACTGGACAGCCCCTTGCGCAACTGCTCCCAGGTGCCCTCCGTGGGCACTTGCTCCAACAGACCGGGATAGGCCGCCTCCCGTTCAAACGGCGTATTTCCCAGCGCCCAATAACTCGGAAGGGGAGTGAGCCGTGGCTCACTCTCGCGTCCAAGGTGGACTTGGGCACTCGACCACATCCAGTCCTGCGGCATCGTCACGAAGCCCTCTCGCACCGGCGCCCATTCGATCGCACGCTGAAGCAGTAACCCATAGGCCGGTTCGTCCACCCAGTAGGCCCGATAGCGCCCTTCCCATAGCGTGCCGTGACGGGCCCAACGGGAATTAAATCGGCGCACATAACTGCGCCCCACCTGCTGCACCACGTCGGCCATCGCATCCGCCCGTTGCGGGGTGGCCAGCCAGTGGGCCTCCACCTTCAGAAGCGCGTAGGCATGCACCCGCAGGCCGAGCCCAATCGCGGCCTGCAAAAACGATTCGAGATAGAGCTGTCGGTCCTGGTCATCGCGAAAGATTTCAGCACGATCATGCCCGCGCTGAACCAAGTGATAGGTTCTTCCGGGACGCACATCACGAGCCTGTCGAGCCATGGAATCCTCATGGACACGTGGGAACTCCGATGATGCGCCTGTCTAACGCGCGGATGCAATCGCTTTTTGTAAAACGTCGGTCACTAAGGTGTCATCAACCGCCTGAACGACAGCGGTACCCATGCTGCGAAGCACCACATATCGCACATGACCCGCTTTGGACTTTTTGTCGTGCGACATCCACTCAAGATAAGTATCCGCGGGCCAATCCGGTGGCGTGATCGGAAGTCGCGCGCGCTCAATCAACCTCACGATACGATCACGCATCGCAACCTCTAGGCCTCCAAGCCGACAGGACAAATCAGAAGCCAGCACCATGCCACATCCCACGGCCTCGCCATGTAACCAGGATCCAAATCCAAGGCCGGCCTCGATCGCATGACCGAACGTGTGACCGAAATTCAGTATGGCGCGCTGACCCGCCTCCCGCTCATCGCCCGCCACGACCTGCGCCTTCAGTTCACAGGATCGATGGATCGCGGTCATCAGGGCCTCCGGTTCGCGATGGAGCAAGGCCTCCATCGCGCCCTCCAGCCACTCGAAAAAGGGCAGGTCCATGATGCAGCCGTACTTGATGATCTCGGCCAACCCTGCGCTCAATTCGCGATCCGGAAGACTGGCGAGCATGTCAATGTCAATCACAACGGCCGCGGGCTGATAGAACGCACCGATCATGTTTTTTCCCAGGGGATGATTGATGGCGGTTTTTCCTCCCACCGATGAATCCACCTGCGCCAATAAGGTCGTGGGCACTTGCACGAAGCGCATACCACGCTGGTAACAGGCGGCCGCAAATCCGGCCATGTCCCCAATCACACCACCGCCCAGGGCGACGAGGGTCTCACCCCGTTCGATGCGATTGGCCATCAGTCCATCGAAAATCGTATTCAAACCCTCCCAGGTTTTGTACTGCTCACCATCGGCCAGTGTGATGGTGAGCACGTCGTGACCCGCCGCGCGAATCGCTTGCTCCACCCGTGCCGCATACAAGGGCCCTACCGTGGTGTTGGTCACGACCACCACACGGCCTGGCGCAAGCGCCTGCTGCCAAAGGTCCGTTCGTGCCGTGGTCTGGGATCCGATCCAGATCGGATAACTGCGCTCTGCAAGCGCGACCTGCAATGTTTTCATGATGGGAATACCTCCGCCTGCTCTAAACCTTGTTCAATCGATCGCATGACCACTGATACCGAGGCGCGCGTGGTGGGAACGATCAGATTCGCCAAACCACGATAAAGTGGATCACGGGCTGCGTGAAGGGCGATTAGGGTAGCCCGCGGATCTCCGGACTGGGTCAGTAATGGGCGCGTGGTGTCCGCTTTCAAGCGCGCCCACAATTGTTCGGGGTCCGCGTCGAGATAAATCACAAATCCCTTTGCCAGCGCATCGCGATTCTCCGCCCGTAACACCGCGCCGCCACCGGTCGTCACCACCACGCCAGAGCGGCCCATCACCTCCTCGATGACCCGGGATTCACGCTTACGAAAACCCTCTTCACCCTCCAGATCAAAAATGGTCGCCACGGACGCCCCACATCGGGCTTCAATCTCATGGTCGGTATCCACAAACGGCCAGCCATGGCGCTTGGCTAGCCGACGGCCCACCGTCGTCTTGCCGGCTCCCATCAGGCCCACAAACACAATATTGCGCATGAAAGAAGTCTATCAGGCGATAAACTCACGTCCATGACGACTTTTTTGCGATGGTGCGGAGTGCTGGTGGCGGGCCTCATTGCGGCGGTGGCGGTAGGCCTGCTCATTATCGCGCTGGCCACCCCGCGACTTCCTCCCATCACCGCGGTGGCCGACTACAACCCCAAAATGCCTCTGCGCATCATGACGGCCGACGGGGTGTTGATTGGCGAATTCGGGGAAGAGCGGCGAAGCCTGGTGCGGCTGCCCGATGTGCCTAAACATCTGGTGCAGGCGATCTTGGCGGCAGAGGACGATGGATTTTTCCAGCATCGCGGCATTGATTTCGCGGGCATCGCGCGGGCCATGGCGGCCAACCTCTTCGCCGGCAGTAAATCCCAAGGGGCCAGCACCATCACCATGCAAGTGGCCCGCAATTTTTTTCTCTCGAGCGAAAAAACCTTTACTCGAAAAATCTATGAGGTACTGCTGGCCTCCGAGATTGAACGCAAGCTCTCCAAGAACCAGATCCTGGAGTTGTACCTGAATCAGATTTATCTTGGAAAACGGGCCTACGGATTCGCCGCGGCATCCCAGACCTATTTCGGCAAAGAAATCACACAGCTCTCCCTGGCCGAAGCCGCCATGCTCGCCGGACTTCCCAAGGCACCATCGGCGTTTAATCCCGCCACCAATCTTCACCGCGCCACACTTCGTCAACACTACGTGCTCGGCCGCATGCAGAAGCTAGGACTGATTAATGCACGCGATGCAGAAGCCGCAAAGCGCGAGCGAATTACGGTGATCGGCAAGGTCGATGAGTTTCCCGTACGCGCCAGTTATGTGGCCGAAATGGCCCGACAGCTGGTGTTTGATCAGTTTAAAGATGAAGCCTACACACGCGGACTCACCGTCTACACCACGATCACGGCCGATGAACAACGCGCTGCCAATAAGGCCGTGCGTGCCGGTCTATTGGAATTTGATCGTCGCCAGGGTTGGCGTGGACCGGAGGCATTTGTCACCCTTCCAGGAGCGCGCGAGGCATTCGAAGACGCCATCGATGATGCGCTGAGTGATCGACCCGACAGCGAAGACCTGCTGACCGCCGTCGTCACAGAAGTTGCGGAAGACAAGGTGGTGGTCCGTCGCAGTCGCGGGCAGCGCATTGAGATCATCGGCGATGGTCTCAAGTTCGCCAGTCCGGGACTGTCCGCCGTGGCCCCGCCCGCCAAACGACTGCGCAAGGGGGCCATCGTGCGCATTACCCGCATGGCCAACGGAGAGTTCGAAATCGGGCAGATGCCCGAGGTGGAATCCGGGTTTGTGGCGCTCCAACCGCAGACCGGGGCCGTCCGCGCCCTGGTCGGTGGATTCGATTTCAATCGCAACAAGTTCAATCGCGTGACCCAGGCCTGGCGCCAACCCGGCTCCGCATTCAAACCCTTCGTCTACTCCGCAGCACTGACACGGGGTTTCTCTCCCGCCACCATCGTGAACGACTCTCCGATTCAGTTTGATGCGGGACAAACCGGTGGGCAGGCCTGGGAACCCAAGAACTACGATGGAAAATTCGATGGTCCAATGTCCTTGCGCACGGGTCTGGCGAAATCGAAAAACATGGTCTCCATCCGGGTGCTGCACTCGATCGGAGCCCGTTACGCTCAGGATTACGTCACCCGATTCGGGTTCGAGCCAGAGAAAAATCCGCCCTATCTCACCATGGCGCTCGGGGCCGGGTCGGTCACCCTGATGCAAATGGCCAGCGGCTATTCCGTCTTTGCCAATGGGGGGTACCGCGTCAATCCCTACATCATCGATCGCATCGTCGACCTCAGAGGAAAAGTGGTCGCAAAAGCACAGCCCATCAAGGCGGGCACCGAAACCCACCGCGTGATGGATCCGCGACACGTGTTCATCATGGACAGCCTGCTTCAGGAAGTGGTGAAATCCGGCACGGCCACGCGCGCACTGCAATTAGGGCGTACCGATCTGGCGGGGAAAACGGGCACCACGAATGACTCCATGGACGCCTGGTTTGCAGGCTATACCCCGACCATCGTGGGCGTGGCCTGGGTCGGGTATGACACGCCGAAAAAACTTGGGGATCGTGAAACCGGTGGCGGCTTGGCGTTGCCCATCTGGATGGATTACATGAAGGTGGCATTGGCCAAGGGGGGTGCGTCGCCCCGTTCCATGCCCCAGGGCGTACTGACGATCAACGGCGAGTACTACACACAGGAAAGCCGTCCCGGCGTGGGCGTGGCCAGCGTCGGCCTTCGCTGACGACGGGGCTGGCTGAACACCCGGCTATTCGCCCAGGGGGATCTCGGCCTCGAGACCGGCCTGTCGGCGTAGCACCTCCCAAAAGTCCTGACCGTTACGCGTGTCACACCATTGGCCGTCACGCCATTGAAAATGAAACGCGCCGCGGGGCGATGCGAGCCAGATCTGCTGCATCGGTGCCTGAGGATTGACCACGATTTTTCGGCCGGTGGCGAACTCCAGCTCCAACACCGGGCCATGGCGTATCACTTCCAAATCCACATCGGTACGATCGACCCATGCATCCACGCGCGACTCAATCGCCTCCCAGACCCGCGCGACCTCATCGAGAAACTCGGTTTCCGTCATACTCTCACCCCATGAAGAATCTGAAAACAAACTCGGCGCGTGTTGTGGCGGCCTGTTTATGCGCAGTGATTCTAGTGGGCTGCGGCCAGAAGGGTCCATTAACCCTGCCAAAACCTCAATTTCCCGCGCCACCGGAAGAGCCGAGCCCCACACGATAAGGTTATATGGATCACCGATGGGCCCCTTAGACCATACCCCGTTCCGCTATGACGCCGCCGGTGTGCTCTGCTGCGACGGTGCGTCCATGCCGAGTATCGCGACCCAATTCGGAACGCCGACCTTTGTCTACTCCGAGCGGGCCATACGCGATGCCTACGGGCGTTTTGCACAAGCGGCCCAAGGGCGATCGGCTCGGATCTGCTACGCGCTGAAAGCCAACTCCCATCTGGCCATCATCCGTCTGCTCGCCGAGATGGGTGCGGGCTTTGACATCGTATCGGCGGGGGAGCTGCAGCGGGTGCTCGCCGCCGGTGGGCGGGCGGATCGCGCGGTCTTCTCCGGTGTTGGCAAAACCAAGGAGGAGCTGGCCTTTGCGCTCCGGATGGGCGTGAAGTGCATCAATGTGGAATCCGAGGCAGAGTTGGATCGTATCTCTGACGTGGCCAGTGCCCTGCATCTGCGGGCCCCGGTATCGTTACGTGTCAATCCGAATATTGACGCCCAGACCCACCCCTACATTTCCACGGGGCTCAAGGAAAATAAGTTTGGTGTCCCGATCGAACGGGCGCTCGACATCTACCAGGCCGCCGCCAGGATGCCCGGCATTATCGTCTGCGGCGTGGACTGTCACATTGGTTCCCAGATCACCACGTTACAACCATTCCTCGATGCCTTGGATGCAGTACTGGAGCTGGTCGACCGTCTGCGGGCGGCCGGTGTGGTGGTGGATCATCTTGATTTAGGCGGCGGACTGGGCATTTGCTACGCGGACGAAGAACCTCCAACGCCAGAGGCCTTACTGGCAGCAATCTTTCACCGGCTCGATGAATGGTCCCGTCACCACGGATTAGAGTGTCCGGAAATCCTATTCGAATTCGGTCGCGCTATTGTCGGTAATGCGGGGCTGCTGCTGTCACGGGTTGAACTGCTGAAACCAGGTGGCCATAAGAACTTCGCCATCATTGATGCCGCGATGAACGATCTGATGCGTCCGTCCCTGTATGACGCATGGCATGGCGTGATGGTCGTCGCACCGTCCGCGGCGACTAACGTGATGTCGTGGGATCTCGTTGGGCCAGTCTGTGAGAGCGGGGATTGGATTGCCAAGGATCGCTCCCTTGCACTGGCTCCCGGGGACGTGCTCGCCATCACATCGGCTGGCGCCTACGGCATGAGCATGAGTTCCAACTACAACAGTCGTCCACGTGCGGCCGAAGTCCTGATCGACCTCCAAGGGCATGCCCATCTGATTCGTCGACGGGAAACCTTCAGTGACTTAATCGGCCCGGAGCGCATTCCGGACCATCTGCGCGGTCCATCCAGCGCCTCCCGCTAAAAAACACGCGGTCATCGGCGGCGCATCCGATACGACCACCATAGGCGCGCACCGAGCAGCAGCAAGGTGATGCTCAAGGCGAGGGATGGATCACCGTAATTATTTTTTCCGGCACGATGCAAAAAGAAATGCAGGCAGGCGCCGAGAACGGCCAGGTAGATCAGTTGATGCAAGGCCTTCCATCGCGTACCCATGCCGCGCATGGCCCAGGTGGTCGATGTCATGGCCAACGGTAACAGCAACAAGAATGTGATCAGGCCCGTGGTTACAAAGGGGCGCTTAAACGCGTCATGCCACACCGCAGTCCATACAAACTCGTGTTCAAACGCCCAGAACGCCAGCAGGTGCAGCAACGCGTAGGCGAATGCCCAACAGCCCAACAGTCGCCGCACACGGATCAGCTCCAACCAGTTCCACCATCGTCGTAGCGGTGTTACTCCCAGGGTGACCAGGAGTAAGGTGAGCGCCCAGGTGCCGGTGCCGCGCAATATGGCCTCCTGAGGATGGGGACCAAGGTGCCCGATCCATCCGACTGCACGCACGAACAGATCCACCATAGGCGCTGCGCACAGCAGCCACAGTACCGGCTTTAATAGAATTTTTTAAGATCCATTCCGGCGTACATGGCCGACACGAGCTCCCCATAACCATTGAACAGTTCCGTGGCGCGACGTGGTGCAAACAGATGGTCGGTGCCCAGCACACGCTCCGTGGCTTGAGACCATCGCGGGTGACTGACCTGCGGATTGACGTTGGAGTAAAACCCATACTCGTGCGGTGCCGCCAGACTCCAACTGGTCGTGGGCTGCTGTTCGAGAAATCGAATCTTCACCAAAGACTTGATGCTTTTAAACCCATATTTCCAAGGCACCACCAGTCGGATCGGTGCACCGTTTTGCTCCGGTAACACCCGTCCATACATGCCAAACGTCAGCATCGTGAGGGGGTGTCGGGCCTCATCCAGTCGAAGCCCCTCGTGATAGGGCCAACGCAGCACCCGTTGCGATAAGCCGGGCATCTGCTTCGGATCGGCCAGGGTAGTGAATTCCACAAACTTTGCCGATCCCAGGGGTTGCACCTGACGCACAAGGGTGTCGAACGAATAGCCGATCCAAGGAATCACCATGGACCACCCCTCAACACACCTGAGTCGCGAGATCCGTTCTTCCATCGGCGCGAGTTTGCGAAGATCGTCCGCGTCATACCGGCGTGGTTTAGCCACCAATCCTTCGACTGATATGGTCCACGGCGAAGTCTGAAGACGGCCCGGCGCGGTCTCGGCAGGATCCTCTTTGTCCATACCGAATTCGTAGAAATTGTTGTACCGAGTCGCCGCTTCGAACGCAACAGGTTTTTCGTTTAAGGAGTATCGGCTCGGCCGACCCGCTAAAGCAGGAGCGGCGCTCGGGCGTTGCGGAGTCGCTTGAAGACTCGGACTCCCCGCCAGCCCCAATCCCATTACACCCATCGTCGCGAGTAAGGTCCGCCGTCGCTCCAAGACCGAGCGCGACGTGATCTGATCCCGCAGATGATCTCCTGCGATCAGTCGCCGCTCATCAGAGCGTGCCATAGGAATGCAGTCCCGACAGGAACATGTTGACGCCGAGGAATGCAAAACCGGTGATCAGCAATCCAATCAGGGCCCAATAGGCGGCGACGGTTCCACGCAGACCCTTCATCATCCGCAGATGCAACCAGGCCGCGTAATTTAGCCAGACAATCAGTGCCCAGGTTTCCTTGGGATCCCATTGCCAATACGTGCCCCAGGCTTCGGCGGCCCATAACGCACCGAGAATGGTGGCCACGGTGAAAAACGCAAATCCCACCGCGATGGCCCGATACATCACATCGTCCAACACCTCCAATGCCGGCAATGCACTCCCAATCCGTCGGCGCAGCGCGATCACGGCACCCACAAATCCGGCGGAAATCCCGAAGTAGAGCGCCCAATAATCCGGGAATCCTGTTTTACGGAAAACGAGTGGCTCCGCACATAACAAGACTCCGAGCAGAAACAGCGGTGCGAGTTTCCATGTCGATCGCGTATGGGAATTTTCTTTAATCAAGTAGGCAAATCCAACCATAGCGGCCAGCGAAAAGGTTCCGTAGCCCACGAAGTTAGCAGGCACGTGAATTTTCATCCACCAGGATTGCAATGCCGGCACTAAGGGTTGAATTTCATGGCCTGAACGTGCCCCGATGTACCACAGCAGAAATGCCACAGCCGCTGTAACGACCAGCATGACAAAACCGCCCAACGTCCTGGTCCGGTAACGGCCTTCGTAATACAGATAGAACATCGCGGTCATGACCGCAAACAGAATAAAGACCTCATAGAGGTTACTGACCGGAATGTGTCCTACATCCGGACTGATCAGATACGACTCATACCACCGCACCAGCAGTCCAATGGAGCCCATGACGGCACCGGACCAGGTCAATAGACTGCCCATCCACAAGGCTGTCGTGCCCTTGGCAAACAGTCCTACCCAATAAGATGCCGTGGCAATACCGAACAACGCGCACATCCACAAAATGGCGGATTGTGACGAGAGGAAATACTTCAACAGCAGATTCGATTCAACGGCCGATGCGCTTCCCCCATACATGCCGATCGCCATCAAGGACACCGCCGCGATACCGAGCATGTACACGCGCAATGCAGACCAGAGAAATCCGAGAAAGACCGCGACAGGAACACAACTCCACAGGATGACCAGTTCATAGACATCCATGAACCGGGAATACCGTTGCGTCGCAAAGGCCGCGCCGGCCACCACCACCGCGCCAAATCCAAGATCACGCCAGCCCCACTTCTTCGGGACGGTCATGCTTTCCACGGGTAAAGCACCTGTCATCGTGTTCATGCATCTGCCTTTAATCGTTGGGTCGCCTGAGAGATGGCGTCGAATTCCTTCTGAAAATCCATGGTTAAACGTGGTGTGGACGCCGCCACTTTAAGGGTGACCCCGGATGGACTCGGGCTTCGCCAGACCCATACGCGACGCTCTTGGATGTAAAGCATCGCGAATACCCCCAAGGTAAGCAAGAGACACCCTATGTAGACCGTGGTTTTCCCCGGAGAACGGGTGACCTGAAACACGCTGGCTTTGACCTCCTCAAAGTCCTTCAGCGAGACTAACAAGGGGGCATCAAAGATCTGGGCATCGCTGACGGCCGTTAAGGCGAGCTGGGCAAACCGTACGTTCTCTTCGTTGCGGGTCATCACGGCCAGGCCATCCTTGAGTCGGGCGGACTGCCAGAGCTCCCAGAAAGCGCCCGTCAACAGCCGCAACACCACCTCGGCGGCACGTTCACGCTCCGCCTCTGGCACCGTGCTCTCCAGGAGCCGTCCCAGGTTTTCAATGCCACCCTGGGCCACGGCCGACAAAGCCTTATCGGCGCTCTCCGCCAGCGCGCCCGAGATGTTCGCAGGAGCGGACTGTGTCGCGAATCGTTTTGCGGCAGTCGTGCGCAACGCGGGATCGGTCAGAGCGGCACGAATGCGCATGAACTCGCCCAGCGAGTCCTGAGCGTCCGCGGGTATACGGAGATACTTGAATGGCTCATTGGGCGTGGTGCGTACGCCGGCCAGAAATATCCGGGCGCCCTCCAGCTCAACGGGGAGCATGTAGGTGTGAAACTCCCGTGCCTGTCCACTCGGATCGCGAAGTTTGTACTGGATCGCTGGACCCACGTTACGCAGTGTCTTGCCCTTTTCCAGGTTCACCGCCGGCGAGATCACGGTGGCCACATGCTGTTGGAATGGATCGCCTTGGGGGGGCACCTCTGGTCCCACGGCGCCCATATTCTCGACATTGATCGCCTTAAAAGCGGAAATCTCCAGGGCAATATTCTCTGCATTGTTACGCAGTCCAATGCTCTGCCCCACCTGAATATCGATCGGCAGCGTGGACCGCAGTGGGCCGGTCATCGGATACGCCAAAAGCTTTAGCTTAGATCCGCCGTCATCGAAGCTCGACTGGTAAATCGCAATGCCACGGTGGATTAAGGGCTTATTCACCTCAATGGTGCGTTCAATGGACTCGCCAGTTTCTTTGTCACGCAAGACCACATCGCTGGCGAACAACTTCGGCATTCCAGTGGCGTAGTACTCGATACGGAATTTCTTTAATTGCAGCTCGAATGGGAGATCGACAAGCAGGGCCCCATTGGCCTGGGGCAATACCGCCACATCCACGGATCCGCCCTCGGGAATGAGCGCATTGGCACGATAGGTGGGCGTGGCCACCGGGAGTCGGGCGCTTGCCGGCACCTCTGTACCCTGAAAGGTCGCCATCTGCAGCGGCTTTTTATCCCACCACCAGGTGGCGGCATGCAAGGGCAGTTCACTGTCCAAGAGTCCACCGAGTGAGATCACAACAATGGCCAGATGCGCAGCGATATAGCCCAATCGATTGGACGTGCCCTTACGGGCCACGAACACGGGCATGGCCGAGGCCACCTCGGCGTCGGGACGCCGGATCTTGTAGCCGCGTTGCGCGAGGAATTCGGAAAGCTGCGCCACTGCGCGATCGGAGTCCGCCAACGGAAGATCAATAGCAGCACGATGCTTGAATGCAGGAAATGTGGTGTCGCGCACCCGATCTCGCCACGAACGTGCGTCCTTGACCATCTTGGGAGTATTTCGAATCAGGCATAACGATGTCGATATCAACATCAAGGCCATCACCACGAGAAACCAAGGGGCGTTGTAGACGCGAAATACATCCAGCGACGTGAAGACCTCGGCCCAGAATGCACCGAACTGATTAACGTAGTTGATCGGGGGGGAGTTCTGCGCGACGATCGTGCCGATGGCGCTGGCGATACAGACCACGACCAGGGCAGAAATTGCGAACCGCATCGAGCTGAGCAGCTCGATGATGTCCGCGACCAATCGATGCCGGGTCTTTAATTGAATACCCCCCGTGGACTGCCCCGACTCGGACGGCACAGACGATGGCAATGATGGCTCACCCATCCGGGCTCAGACCTAAAAACCTACGAGAGGTTCAGCGCATCGAGGCGATGTACTCCGACACCGCCGCCACATCCGCTTCGGACATTTTGGCGGCAATGGTCACCATCTGGGCACTGTTCTTGCGCTGCCCCTGACGAAACGCATTGAGCGTGGACTCCGTGTATTCGGGGTGCTGCCCTGCCAATCGGGGATACTGCGCGGGAATGCCCGCACCATTTGGGCCATGACAACCGGCACAGGCCGGCACGCCTTTATCCGTGATGCCAGCGGTGTAAATCCGCTGCCCGACAGCGATCAACTCCTTGCGCTTGGCCGCCGCTGGTTTCGGGTTTTGTGAGGCATAAAACCCGCCTAGATTGCGCATGTCTTCGTCGGAGAGCATGGACGCAAATCCCAACATAATGGCGTTGTTACGCTCGGGCTCTTTGGCGCCCGCCTTCAATCTGAAGTTATGCAACTGCTTTTCAATGTAGGCCGCATGTTGCCCGGCAAGGATAGGGTTTTGCGGAATCATGCTGTTGCCATCCGGCATATGGCAGGCGGCGCACACGGCTGCCGCAGTCGCCTTGCCCTTGGCCAGGTCCACTGTCTTTTTGGCGGGTGCCGGGTCTGCCGCCATGACCGCCTGGGACCAGCCCAAAACGGACATCACCACCAGACTGGACAACCACTTCGTCGATGCCGAAACCATGTCAAACTCGCGACGCATAATGACTCCCTACAAATTGATCGATTCACGTTTGCTCAGCCGTCTATTTTAGTCGACTCCCGCACCTCCTATGCCCCCTCCGCCGTCCGGCCCGACCCCGCCACTGCGTGACTGGATCCATCAGATCGCCTTTCTGACCAGCGCCGCACGCAACACCGACCTGCCCGCCATCGGGGCCGGAGAAGTTGCCATCGCCGGGCGTTCGAATGCGGGCAAGTCATCGGCCTTAAACCTGATTTGTAACCGTCGGCGGCTTGCGTTCTCCAGCAAGACGCCCGGACGCACCCAATTGATCAACGTATTCAGTCTGAACGACCCGAATGGCGAGGTCGGTCGTCTTGTGGATCTGCCCGGGTATGGTTATGCGGCCGTGGATCGGGCCACCAAGTCCCGTTGGCAGGCCGAACTGGCAGACTTTCTGGCATCCCGCGTCAGCCTGGTCGGTCTGATCGTTGTGATGGACATCCGTCACCCGTTCGGACCGCTGGATCAGCAGTTATTGGAATGGTTCGGTCGCCGACAGCAACCGGTTCACATCCTGCTGACCAAGGCCGACAAGCTCACGCGTAACGATCAGGCCAAAACGCTGGCCGCTGCAAAAAAAATCGTTGCGGAACATCAAGGGGACTGGGGTGGGCAGGTGGAGGTAAGCCTCTTCTCGGCGACGGCGCGCATGGGACGCGACACGGTGTTGGAAAAAATTGGACAATGGTGGGGATTGACGTCGTCCGCTACGTCACCTCTTGGGCCGACCGATGATCTCGGCGGTGCAAAAAAAAACCCGGCGAAGGGATCGCCGGGCGGGAACGCCTAAATTCGATAGGCACCCGCTCAGGGAGGAGAAGCGGGAGACGACAAGTCGCCTATGTCTATCTTATGTCCAAGACAATCAAAAC
>JACCDX010649663.1_pt1 | contig 64462 bp, 57 predicted proteins | sample 7449681 | NCBI WGS metagenome assembly JACCDX01 (sample SAMN15323450, study PRJNA562643) | freshwater metagenome | isolation source: river surface water | place: USA:Blue River Watershed | collected 2017-08-18
CCGAAGATAAAATTATGCCTTTCGAAGATGCGCGTGATCTGGTTTTAACAGCTTATGATGAATTTCATCCTGAGATGAAAAAAATTGGAAAAATATTTTTTGATAAAAAATGGATCGATGCTGCGGTCAGAACTGGTAAAGATTCTGGCGCTTTTTCTCATCCAACAATTCCATCAGTTCATCCGTATATTTTGATGAATTATCAGGGAAAAATTCGCGACATTATGACTTTGGCGCATGAATTAGGACACGGCGTGCACCAATATTTGGCGCGCAAGCAAGGCTATTTGATGAGCGGAACTCCGCTTACTTTAGCTGAAACCGCTTCAGTTTTTGGTGAGCAATTAACTTTCCAAAAAATCTTAAAAAACGAAAAAGATAATAAAAAAAGAAGGCTGATTATCGCTGCAAAAGTTGAAGATATGATCAATACAGCTATAAGACAAATCGCCTTTTTAGAATTTGAAAGAAAGATTCATGACGAACGCAAAAAAGGTGAAATTCCTTTAGAAAAAATCTGCGAATTTTGGCTGGAAGTTCAAAAAGAAAGTCTTGGCCCAATCTTTAAATTTGAAGAAGAATATAAGTTTTTCTGGAGCTATATTCCGCAATTCATTCATTCGCCTTTCTACGTTTATTCATATGCCTTCGGCGAGTGTTTGGTGAATTCACTTTACGGTGTTTATAAGTCAGGAAAAGTTCAAAATTTCGAAGCGAAATATTTACAAATGCTCGAATCAGGTGGAACAAAACATCACAAAGAAATGTTAGCGCCATTTGGCCTTGACGCAAAAGATCCAAAATTCTGGCAAGCCGGTCTGGATGTGATTATCGGCTATATCAATCAATTAGAAAAATAATGCTTAATTACGATTTAGCGGCGAAATTATTTAGCTCTTTATATGACAATATTGATGGCTATTCGGTTTCGCATGAAGCCAGAAAAGATTTAGAAGATAAAAATGATTTGCTCTACGGAGAATTGCCAGCAGAGACTTGGAGAGACATCGTTGAAAGAGCCGATCCTAAAAAAGATGGCGTATTCTTAGATGCCGGTTCGGGCACGGGAAGAGTGGTGATATTGTCGCATTTGCTTTATGACTTTAAAAAAACCATCGGTGTTGAATTGTTGCAAGGCTTACATGACAAGGCTTGCGAGGTTAAAGAAAATTTCGACCGCGATGTTAAACCGCAAGTTTTAGATAATGTGGCGAATCGTGAATTAGAGTTTTTTTGTAAGAATATTTTTGACACCGATTTTCGCGAAGTTGATTTCGTTTTTATGAATCATCCTTTTAAAGACCGCGAATTATTTGATTTGTTGGAAGAGAAATTGCTCAAAGAATTGAAGCCAAAATCAAAAATTGTCACCATCATCCGCGCCTTGAAAAATCCAGCATTCAAGCAGTTAGGAAATAAGAAATATAATTTTAGCTGGGGTGAATCCACAGCTTATTTTCACGAGGTTTAAATTGGTTAAGAAAGTTTCTAAAGTAGTAGCGAAAGTAGCGCCAAAAGCGAAAAAAGTGGGATCGAATTATTCAGCGCGCATGAATCGTATCGTTGGTCAAATTGGCGGCGTGAAAAAAATGATTGAAGATGAGAAAACTCGCGCGGAGATTTTGATTCAATTAAAAGCCGTCAGATCAGCGATAAAGGCCTTGGAATCAGAAGTTTTGGAAGATCATTTGCAATCAGCAGCGGCCGATTTGTCGGTTGGAAATGCAGCGCAAAAAAGTAAAAAACTTTCGGAGTTGAAGAAGATTTTTTTAAGATTTGAGTAGTTATTTCCTTACGCCGTCATTGCGAGCGCAGTGCGGCAACCCAGTGTAGTGTTCGGTTTCACTGGTTTGCCGCGGCTGCGCTGGCAATGACGGCGGTCTCTTATTTTTGGCGCAGCAAAATATCGCTGACATTTTTCAGCGTAATATTCTTTCCATGATCTTGGCAGTAGCTCTCAATCAAATTAGCAGCATTCAAAATCGCCTCATAACTGCGCGAAATATTATCGGAAATAAAATTAATAATACGCGATGAAACCTTGATTTGTCTGCGCGAAAAGGCATTTATCAAAAGCATCTCAATTGATTCCAAATGCGGATCTTTAATTTGCAGCGCAAAAATATTCTTCAAACGTGAATCTAAATCCTTCAGCTTAAATTGATGTTGATTAGAGCTTAAAATCAAAAATGCTTTGGTCTCGACAGCGCTATTTATAAGGTGTAACAGCAATTCTTCATTTTGGATTTCTTCAATATTTTCCAAAATATAAAAGTGATTTGCCTTAAGATTTTTGACTAATTTTTTGTTGGTATTCTTCTTAATTTGCAAAAATTCTGCGCCAGATTTTTTAGCAAAAATATTAAGTAAGTGAGTTTTTCCAGATGCCTTCGGACCTTTTAAAATAAGGGATTGGAACTGAGATTGAGAAAAATCTTTTTGAGCAAAAAACTTTTCTAAGAAATGAAAAGCAGCGGAATTTTCTTCTAAAATCAGAAAATTTTCTTCAGAGAGATTTTGAGCAGTTTGCAGATTTAAATTTAACTGTTTCAAGGTCTATTCAATTACTTTAGGAACCGTGAAATAACCGTATTTAGCGTCTTTGGAGTTTTTTAAAACATCTTCAGCAATATTGCCGTCTGTGATTTCATCTTTGTTCAAACGCAAAGTCATATCATGAACATTGGTTAGAGCTTCAACATTATCAGTGTTAACTTCGTTTAGTTTTTCTACCCAGTCGATAATGCTTCCAACTTGAGTTGTAAGCTGTTTGCAAGAATCTTCAGTGATTTCAATTCTTGCTAATCTTGCAACTTTCTTAATATCTTTTTCTGATAGATTGGCCATAGGTTTTAAATTTTTTTAAAGAATATAATGATATTTTTTAGCGACCCCGAGAACACAAATCAAGAAGTGCTAAATAGTTTTCCGCGATTTGGCAGATTATTGGCAATTGACGTTGGAACTAAACGCCTTGGCCTTGCGCTATCAGATGCTTCACGCTTTCTGGCCACGCCAAAATTAATTATTCATCGCAGCAATAATCAAAAAGATTTTGAAAATATTCGCCAATATATTGCACAAAATGAAGTGATTGGAATTGTGGTTGGACATCCAATTCAGCTTGATGAGAGCCGTACACCGATGACAAAAACTGCGGAAGATTTTGCTCAAGATCTGGATGAATTTCTGACAAAAAAATTCCCGATTTTTCTTTTTGAAGAAAGATTAACTAGCTTTGAAGCCAGAGAAATCAACACTTCTGAAGTATCACGCAAAAGAACTAAACATGTCGATGACATTGCGGCGAGTTTTATTTTGCAGCATTTTTTGGATGCTCATTCTGAAATTATAAAAAGTTCGTAGTCCAAAATATTCGTCATTGCGAGCGGAAGCGTGGCGAACCAGATCCAACAACTGGGTTGCCGCGCTACGCTCGCAATGACGGGGATAAACTACGAGTTAGAGTATTTTTGCTAAAGCGCTAATTAAATCAGAAATCATCTTATCACTGTGAAGTGGTGTAGTTGTAATGCGTAAACGCTCATCACCTTTGGCCACTGTCGGATAATTAATGTGCTGAACATAAATATTAAACTCATCAAGCAAGCGCTTTGAAATCGCTCTAGCTTTAGACGCATCGCCAATTTTTACCGAAATAATATGAGAATTATTTTCGACAATTTTCGCGCCGATTTTTTCTAACTCGCTTTTCAATTTCTTAACATTCTGGCGCATCTTTTCGCGTTCCGCAGAACTTTTTTGTAAGTAAGAAATATTAGCCAATGTTGCTGCGGCAATTACAGGTGGCAGAGCAGTGGAAAAAATAAATCCAGAGGCGATTGATCGAATTGCATCAACAATCTCAGATTTAGCCGTGATATAGCCGCCAATGGTGCCAAAAGATTTGGCAAAAGTTCCCTGAATAATATCGATCTCATCAGCAAGGCCAAGTTCTTCGCTTAAACCAGCACCAGTTTTGCCATAAAGTCCAACGCCGTGAACTTCGTCGATGAAAGTTAAAGCCTGATATTTTTTGGCGAGCGTGATAATTTCAGTAACTTTTCCAAAGTCGCCATCCATTGAATATACTGACTCGAAGATGATTATTTTTGGATGTTCTTGGGGATATTTTTTTAATAATTCTTCCAAATTTTCCATGTCATTATGGCGGAAAATTTCTTTGGTGAGTCCGCTATTTCTAATTCCGCTGATGATTGAAGCGTGATTTTTTGCGTCAGAAAAAATTACTAAATCAGGAATTATTTTGGCTAAAGTTTGAATTGTGGAATCGTTGGCGCAGTAACCAGAAGTGAAGGTGAGAGCAGATTCTTTACCATGAAGTTCGGCTAATTTTTTTTCTAATTCTACAATTTCATGATTAGTTCCAGAAATATTGCGAGTGCCGCCAGCGCCAATTCCGTAAGTTTTTAAAGCAGTAATCGCTGCATCAATCGCCACTTCATTTTGGCCCATTCCTAAATAATCGTTAGAGCACCAAACCACGATTCTTTTGCCGTTTTGATTATTGATCGCGTAAGGAAATTCGCCTTTGATGCGCGAAATATCCAAAAATTCGCGGTAACGATTTTCGCTACGCAGCTGTTCTATTGCTTGCTTGAAGAAGTGTAACATTTTTTATATTTTTTTGCTTGGTCTTTTTGGCATCACGATAATTACGCCACATAAAATTACCAATGATCCGATGACTACCCAAATATCAATGATCTCGCCAAAAGCGAAATAGGAAATTATCGCGGTAAAAATTAAGCGGGTGAAATCGAAAGGCTGAACGTAAGATAAATCGGCTTTGGAGTAAGCGCTAGAGATAAAAATATGCAGTAAATTTGAAACTGCGCCAAGAGCGGCGAACCAGAGAAGATTAGTGAAACTTAGGGCTTCGAAATAAGGCAAGGCGAATGGAATCGAGCAAATGAACATCACGAAAGACATATAAGCGACGATGGTTTGCGGCTTTTCAGTTTTGGTCATCACCTTGATTAAAATGTTAGAAATGACCCATAAAATTACGGAAGCGAAAGAATAAAAATATGCGGGATTAAATTCCTTAAATCCGGGGCGCAAAATAATTAAGATGCCGATAAAGCCAATAAAACTGGCAATCCAACTGTGTGATTTAACTTTTTCTTTGAGGAAAATAATCGCGACAACTGTTGTGAGAATTGGAATGATGAAGCTGATTGAAACTGCTTCTGATAAAGGTAAAACCGTTACGACGTGAAACCAAATCATCATTGAAGCGAGTCCGTTGACGCCGCGAAATAAATGGAGTTTGACCTTTTTGGTGGCGAGAACTTTTTTGTAATCATGCAAAATTTGCGGCATAAAAAATAGCAGGCCGAACAAATTTCGTAGCATCACGATGAAGAAAATATTGAACTCTGCTGAAAGATAACGAACCAGCGCGATCAATACTGAAGCTAAGAAGCATGACAGAATCGCGTAACAAATGCCTTGAGAATTATTAGAAAGTTTGAGGAAGGCGGTTCGCATGTTTTAAGCTAAATTGCGGTAAAATCTTACCGCTTCATCATTGGCGGTTAGGCGATTAAAATTAATCGATTCGATGAAGACACCCCTCAAAGAGCGAGCGCGTGACAGGGCGACATAAATTTGTCCAGGGCTAAAACTTTCGGATAAATCGCAGGAAATTTTATCCAAAGTCAGACCTTGCGATTTATGAATTGTAATCGCCCAAGCCAGAATTAACGGAATTTGCGCCATCGAAGCTTCGACAACCATTTCTCTGGTTGTGTCATTCATTTTTTCCAGAAGCCATTCTTCGGGGCCAATTGTCAGAATCTTGCCATTAGCAAATTCAACGATGGGGAAAGATTTGCGCGGTGAGAAAGCTTTGATGATTCCGAGCGAGCCGTTGATAATTCCTTCTTTTTGGTAAGTATTTTTAATCATCATAACCTGAGCTCCAACCTTGAGACGCAAGGCATCGGGCGATAGACAATTTTTTCGTAAATAGTCAATTCTGTCCGGCGCGCCGTTGTAAATTGCTTGATGTAAAACTTCGCTATTGGGAATTTTGTTTAATTCTATCTCGTTAATTTTATCTACTTTGTAGTTGTGCGTAGTCAAGATTGTCGGGCGCAGAGCCTGATTTTTATCTTCGGCTTTAATGCGCGATTCTAAAACTTTACGATCTTCTTGAGTGATTTGGCCGAAGCGCAAATTATTTAAAATGCGGATAAATTCTTCGTCACTTTGACGGAAAGATTGCTCAAGCACGAAGGCTTCAAAATTGAGATCCTTCCACGCTTTGCTGTTGAAGCAGAAATTATAATCTTGCGTGTCACGATTGATTGGAGGCAATTGCAAAAAATCGCCAAAAGCAACAATCTGTATGCCGCCCATCGGTAAACTATTTTCACGAACTGCTTGAAAAACGCGGTTTAAAATCTCAAAAACTTCCGCAGAAATCATTGAAATCTCATCAATTGCTAAAGCTCGAGCTTGTTTAATTCGGCGTCTTACGCGGATAAATTTGGCGCTAAAAATATTCTCAACAATTTTTTCAATCGGCAGATTAGCCAGTCCAATTCCAGCCCAAGAATGAATGGTTGAACCGCCAACATTGAGCGCTGCAATTCCAGTGCTCGCTGCAATTTCAAGGCGAGAAGGAGGATAATTTCTTTTAAGAAAATTTAAGAGATAAGATTTACCGGTTCCAGCGCCGCCAGTGACTAAAATATTTTTGCCAGCTTCGAAAGAAAGAATGACCGATTTTTGTTGGTCAGAGAGGAGAGAAAAATCGAGGGAATTGTTGGTGAACATGGATTTTGTTGGATGTCACCCTGAGCCTGTCGAAGGGCGGTTTTGAAGGGGATCGTGAGTTTTACTCACCAGCCCTTCGACAGGCTCAGGGTGACCTATAAATTATTTTTTACTTCTAAGTGCAGCGATTTTTTCTTTGAATGTAGCAGCATCAATTGCGCCTGGGATTAGTTCTTCGCCAATTACGAATCCTGGAGTTCCGCTGATGCCGATTGAAGCACCAAGGGTTGAGTTAGCTTGCAAGATTTTACCGATTTTTTCGCCTTCAGTTTTTAAAGTTTTGTCCAATTTTTCGCCGCTAATGCCAACAGATTTAGCAATTTTGATTGCTTCGTCTTTGGTGTGAGCGTTTGATTTCATCAAAGCATCGTGCAATTTTTTATAAGCTGATGGATCAATCATATTAACTGCAACGGCAACTTGAGCTATTTCAACTGAAGCTTGTCCAAGGATTGGGTATTCTTTGTAAATGATTTTAACTTTTTTGTCTTCGTTAAGAAGTTGGCTCACAGAAGCTTGAGCTTTTTTGCAATAGCCACAAGCATAGTCGAAAAATTCAACGATAGTTACATCTGCATCAGCTGGGCCGTAGGTTGCAGAAGTTGGATCGTTATATAATTCTTCTTTCTTGGTTGTGATATTTTTTTGAGCATCTTTCATTTGATCAGCCATCGCTTTTTTCTGCATGTTAGTAACAGAAGCGATGATGGCTTTTGGATTAGCTTCAATCCATTTTGCGATAACTTTTTCAACGTCAGCAACATCATCAACATCCATGCCTTTGTCTAAACCGCTTGGTTGGATTTCAACTTGTTCAAGTTGAGCTTGGTCTTTTTTATCTTCAGCAGCGGTTTCGCTTTTTTTACCAAGAAGTGTGTAAGATCCACCAATTACCAAAAGAATCGCCACGATGATTGCGATTGGTTTAGCCAAAGAAGGCTTGCTGTTAAAGCTGCTTTTATTCAAGAATGACATAGTCGTGTAAATTTAAATTATTGAAAATAGATGGGATGTATAGCTGTCTGAAGCGACAAAGTATTTTTTTTCATTAAAATTAACCTGTTACTTAAATGCAAGAACAGAAAACCTGTCCTGATTTTTTGATTGAAGATTCCTGTCAAAATTTGTTAGTTGCCGGAATTGATGAGGCTGGAAGAGGTCCGCTCGCTGGTCCGGTAGTTGCAGCTTGTGTCATTTTAGATCGTAAAAATTATCCGCTAGAAATTAACGATTCGAAAAAATTATCGGCGAAAATTCGTCAGAAAATTTTCCTAAAATTAAAAGAAAATTCGCGCTTCGGAATTGGCATAGTTGATGCCCAAAAAATTGATGAAATTAATATTTTGCAGGCGACAAAATTGGCGATGTTTTTGGCTTACGAAGATTTATGTGAAAAATATTCCATTAAGCCTCAAGCGCTTCTGATTGATGGTAATATGAAGCCTTTTGAAATTTGTGATCAAATAAAACAAATTTTGCCGATCGTAAAAGGCGATCAAAAAAGCCTGTCAATTGCTGCGGCTTCGATTGTTGCTAAAGAAACTCGCGATGAAATAATGCGCGATCTGCATCAGAAATTTCCCCAATATGCTTGGGATAAAAATGCTGCTTATCCAACAAAACTGCACGTTGAGAGAATTATGGAATTCGGTATTTGCGAATTTCATCGTCGAACTTTTGAACCGATAAAATCTTTAGTGAATGAAAATAATACCAGAAAATAACAGCGAAGTTTTGGCTTTGGCTTGTAAATTCTTGCGTGAAGGAAAAGTAATTTCTTTCGCAACTGATACCGTTTATGGAATTGCTGTTGATGCTACAAATGAAAGCGCTGTTGAGCTTTTATACAGTTTAAAAAAACGTGATGCAAAAAAGCCGATCGCAATTTTTGTTAAAGATATTGAGACGGCAGAAAATATTTTTTATTTCGATGATTTAGCAAAAAAAATTGCTACAAAATTTTTCCCAGGAAGTTTGACTTTAGTGCTTAAACAAAAGCCAGAAAGCGTAACAGAAATTGCCAAAAATTTAAATTCTGACGCTCAAAATTTTTTAGGATTTCGTATAGTTGAATGCGATTTTGTAAAAAAATTAATGTCAGAATTTGGCGGAATTTTGGCGGTAACAAGTGCAAATCTGGCTGGAGAAGAGGCCGCAATAAGCGCTAAAGAAGTTGAAAAATATTTCGCAAATTCAAATTTAGATTTAATAATTGATGGCGGAGTTTTAGAGCAGAAAAATATTTCTACCGTTGTGAAAATCGTTGACCAAAAAATTGAAATTTTGCGTCATGGCGTAATCAAAGAATCCCTAATCAAAAGCATTTAGAAATGAAACTCTTAGAAAATCCCTTAATTAAAGTTGTTGGAATTTGTGTGATACTTTATTTTGCGCTCTTCCACAACAAGAATAATCCGCAAAGTTTGGGTAATCGTTTTTCTTCTCAGCAAATCAAAAAAGATTTGAACGATATGCAAGAAAAAGGAAAGTTTATTGCCAGCAATGTGCAAGCAGTTCGTTCTTACACAAAAGCCCAAGAATTAGGGCCAGATGGACAAGTTATAATGCCAACGGCGGAAGTGGAAGTTACGGTAAAAGATGTTGGTTTGGGTTCGGGGAAAAAGTCAGTGGTTTGTGGAGAAGAAGTTGAGGCTTTCATTTCTCTTAATTCCGATAAAGCAAGAAATCTGATGACCAATCCTTCAGCAAAATTTTTGATTGGCAGTAAAAAACAATGGCTAGTTGAAAAAAATATTATCGGTATGAAAAAAGGCGGAGTCAGAGAAATCAGGATTCCACAAGGATTTCAAAGTGATGATAAGGATTTAGCGCAATTTTTACAGGAGAACAAAGTTGATCTGACTTACCAAATTATTCTCACGAAAATTATCAAAGATGCAGATCCAAAATCTAATTTAACTTGCGAATAATGACTAAAAAATCTTCGAAAAATCACCGCGAATCTTGGGCTAATTTTCTTTGTGATTATGTTCCTTTAGCAGTTTTTTTTATATTCTATAAATTAGTTCCAAGTTCTAATCCACTGATCACAGCGACCATCGCTTTGATGATTACAACTTTAATTGCCTTGGTGGTTTCTTATATTCTAACTAAAAAAATCGCCAAAGTTGCTTTGTTTTCTGGTCTTGTTTTGGCGGTGTTTGGAGCTGCGACTATCATTTTGCAAAATGACGTTTTCATCAAAATGAAACCGACGGTTATTAATCTTCTTTTTGCGGCGATTTTATTTTACTGTTATTTTGCCAAAAAGCTTTGGCTAGCGAATTTACTTGGTGCAAAAGTGCAAATGGCCAAACAAGCTTGGCTTTCTTTGAGTTTGCGTTGGGGTGGATTTTTTGTTTTTCTGGCTTGCGTGAACGAAGTAATCTGGAGAAATTTTTCTACTGATTTTTGGGTGCAATTTAAGGTCTTCGGAATGATGCCTATATCGTTGATTTTTACGATTTCACAGGTTCCGTTTATGATGAGAGAGATGAAGAAATTTGAAGAGAAGAAGAAGTAATAATCCCAGCAAAAACCACACCATTCTGGGTTGCCGCGCTTCTAGTAATCCATAATCGTAACGATGTCAGCATTATTGACATTCTCGATCATTTCAACTGCGGCGTAGGATTTATCGACTTTCTTAACAACGCCAATCAATAATCCTGGAGGAAGAGTATCGCCATCTCCAGAAGTGAAGATCCAATCACCAGCGCGAATCGCATGGTTTTTCTGCAAGTATAAAATTTCCATTACCGCACTATTATTTCCGGCTAAAATACCGCGGACTCTGGCTTTGGAAGCTAGAACTGGAATGCGTGAATTGGCATCAGTTGCCAAAATTATACGGGATTGATTTTCGCCAACTTGCGCGATTCTGCCGATTACACCGTGATTTCCGGTGACGATACTTCCTTCTTTAATGCCGCGATTTTTTCCGGCATCGATGAATAAAGTTTGATTAAACATTTGATGAGAACGACCCACAATACGAGCAACTTTGAAGCTGGCACTTTTGGTAGTAACGAAACGCAGAGTGTCTTTTAACTCTTTATTTTCGCGATTAATGTTGAGGGATTTGATGTAGAAATTACGGAGTTTATCGATCTCTTCTTTTAGAGCGATATTTTCTTTTTTGGCGTCAACCAAATCGCTGAAATTTGTAAGAAGATTAATAGTAGCGTTGAATGGGAAAGCAGCGAATTTGACAACGGGTAAGGATACTGAAACAAATCCCATCGAGACATTGTCAGTAAAATCTTTATTGAGTCTGGAAGTGATTAAAAAAATCACGCATAAAAAACAAAAAAACACCAGCTCAATTTTTCTAAAAATCAGAGTAAAATTGTGCTGGATGCTGTAATTCGATTTAGTCTGCGAGAAGTTAAGATATTGCTTCATTAATCTTGTCTGAACAAAGTAGCGCGGAACATTTTAATATTTTCTAAAACCTTACCGCAGCCGTTAACTACACAAAGCAATGGATCTTCAGCAACAAATACTGGAAGGCCAGTGGCTTGTCTTACAACTACATCAAGATTTTTCAAAAGTGCGCCGCCACCAGAAAGTACGATACCTTTTTCAACGATGTCAGAAGAAAGTTCAGGAGGAGTGCATTCCAAAGCAACTTTGATTGCATCAACAATTTGCTCAACTGGTTCCATCAAGCTTTCTGAAATTTGTCTTTCAGTTAAGATGATTTCTTTTGGAATTCCGTTGGAAAGATCGCGTCCTTTAACTTCAATAGTTGCACCGTCGCCTTCGATTGGAGGGCAAGCTGCACCGATAGTTTTTTTGATACGTTCAGCTGTAGATTCACCAATCAATAAATTGTGATATCTTCTGATGTAAGAAATGATCGCATCATCCATTTTATCACCACCAACACGCACAGAACGTGAATAAACGATACCGCCTAAAGAAAGAATGCCAACTTCAGTTGTACCACCACCAATATCAACAATCATTGAACCAGTAGGTTCAGTTACAGGAAGATTTGCACCAATCGCAGCAGCCATTGGCTCTTCGATCAAATAAACTTCATTTGCACCAGCGCCTTCAGCGGCGTCTTGGATTGCTCTTCTTTCGACTGGAGTTGAGCCAGATGGAACGCAGATAATTACCAAAGGTCCTAACCAGCTTTTAGTTTGGTTAACTTCGCGGATAAAATGTTTGATCATTTCAGCAGCGATTTTGAAATCGGCGATAACACCATCTTTAAGTGGACGGATTGCATCAATTTTTGCTGGAGTTCTTCCCAACATCATTTTGGCAGTGGCGCCAAATGCACATGGAATCATTTTTCCATTTTCGTTGATAACGGCTACAACTGAAGGTTCGTTAAGAACAACTCCTTGGTTGTGAACGTAAACTAGTGTGTTTGCTGTACCTAAATCGATGGCAATATCTTTTGAAGAAAATGAGAAAAATTTTGAGAACATTTTTTATCCTAAATTGGTTTGAAGTTTATCAAGGCAGTTAATGTATGCAATCGCAGAGGCGGTCAACACATCAGTGTCGGCACCATTTGCGCTAAAAATCCTGTTATTTTGTTTTAATCTGACGGCCACTGTAGCCTGAGCGTCTGTTCCTTCCGTGACTGCTTGAACTTGATATAACTCAAGGCTGGCATTGTGTGGGATCAATTCTTTGATGGCATTAAAAATTGCGTCAACGGGACCGTCTTTCGAGCGGAAATTAGTTGCGAGCTCCTCATTGTCAATTTTTATTTTGACGTTGACGCACGCCTCTTCACCTGTGCCACATTTTACTTCTAAATTACTTAGAATGTAACGCGATTTTTGGTTCACAATTGAGTCGTCAACCAAGGAAACAATATCTTCGTCGAGTATTTCTTTTTTCTTATCGGCTAAATCTTTGAATTTTTTAAAAGCTTCGTTGAGCATTTCTTCAGAAAGATCGTAACCAATTTCTTTTAAACGATCTTTGAATGCTGCACGACCAGAAAGTTTTCCTAAAGTTAGCGAAGATTTTTCTAAACCAACAGATTCCGGAGTCATGATTTCGTAGGTCTCGCGGTTTTTCAAAATTCCGTCTTGATGAATTCCACTTTCATGAGCGAAGGCGTTCGCACCAACAATCGCCTTGTTATATTGCACATGAAAACCAGTGATGCTGGCAACTAATTTTGAAATGCGCGTGATCATTGTGGTATCAATCGAAGTCTCAACTCCGTATGAATCGCCACGAGTTTTGATCGCCATGACAATTTCTTCCAAAGCCGCATTACCAGCGCGTTCGCCGATGCCGTTGATAGTGCATTCAATCTGCCTTGCGCCTGCACGCATTCCGGCAAGAGAATTTGCAACTGCAAGTCCTAAGTCATTGTGACAGTGAGTGGAAATTATTGCTTTGTCGATATTGGCAACGTTGTTTTTTATCGCTGAAATTAACTCAAAATATTCTTCAGGAGTTGTGTATCCAACAGTATCTGGAATGTTGATGGTATTGGCTCCAGCCTTAATCGCAGTTTCAATTGCGGTAAATAAAAAATCACGATTTGAACGCGTGGCATCTTCTGGCGACCAATCAACTTCTGGACAAAAATTTCGTGCCAAAGAAACACTTTCGGTAATGGCGTTTAACACTTGCGCTTCATCCATTTTTAACTTGTATTGCATGTGAATTGGCGATGTCGCAAGGAAAGTGTGAATACGAGGACGAGCTGCTGGTTTTACAGCTTCGCCGGTGCGTTCAATGTCAGATTTTTTGGCGCGAGCAAGGCCACAAATTGTAGAATTTTTGATAGTTTTTGCGATACGATTTACCGCTTCGAAATCACCGTTAGAAGCAGCGGGAAAGCCAGCTTCGATAACATCGACTCCCATTTTTTCTAAGGTTCTGGCGATCAATAATTTTTCTTCCAAATTCATTGTCGCACCTGGAGCCTGTTCACCATCTCTTAACGTTGTGTCGAAGATGATGACTTTTTCTTTAGTCATTTTTTGAGATTTTTTGATTGGAAATTATGAAACCAAAATACAAATTCGTGCAGCTAAATGTAAACTAAATTCTAAAGATAAAATGAATCTGAAATTCCTCAAAAAAAATGATGTAGCAGATGTGGTTTTCTTAGGAACCGCTGGCACTTTGGATGAAGTAAAAAAAATCAAAAATTTTGTTAAAGAAATCGGACTTACACCCAATATTTTTTTGGAAAAAGAAACGACGTTAAAAAAATCAGTAAACCACGAATTCGCGTCTTTTAAGGCTTCGCAGCGTTTTGAGCAATTTAAAAAAGCTGTTGAATCTGATTCGAAAATAATTTGGTGCGCGCGTGGAGGCTATGGCAGCGCTGAGTTGTTGCCATTTTTAACAAAAATGAAAAAACCGAAAATGCCGAAAATTTTTATCGGATTTTCTGATATTTCTTCGTTAAATAATTTTTTAATTGAAGAGTGGGGATGGAAAGTTGTAAGTGCGCCGATGCTTGCCCAGATTGCGCTAAACAAAGTTACAGAAAAATCTACAAAGGCGATTGTCGATTTTATTTTTGGTAAAAAAACCGAATTAAAATATTCGCTAAATTTAATTTCTTCTGAAAAAAAATCAGTGAGTGCCGTTGTAAATGGCGGTTGTATCAGCGTTCTTGCTGGACAATTCGGCACTAAAAATCAGCTCAATTGGGAAAATAAAATTTTATTTCTCGAAGATGAAGGCGAAGATGGCGAAAGGCTTGATCGCTATTTTTACCAAATCGTACAAATAATTTCCGAACAAAAAAAATTACCAAAAGCAATCGTGCTCGGAAATTTTTTAGAAGCGAATCCGCACGGAACTCCAAAAGGAAAAAATATTGAAATAGCGATAAAAAAATTCGCAGAAAAATTGTCGGAAGCCGGTTTGAAAATTCCACTTTGGCAAGAAAAATCAAAAGCTTTGGGGCATTCAAAAAATATGCTGCCTTTGGTTTTGGGAGCAGAAGCAAAAATTTCTGCGGATGGAATTTTAACTCAGAGTTTCTAACATCGTCATTGCAAGCACCCAATAAAATCGAACACTACACTGGGTTGCCGCGCTGCGCTCGCAATGACGGTGTGAAATCCTTTTTCAAAAGAGGTTATTTTTTAATTTGTTTTTTTGACGATAAAATTTAAAAAGCCGCGCCTCTTCTTTTTCTAGAAAAAAAATCAATCAAACATGACTCTTCAAGCAGAAACCAAAAACGTCACTATTAACTTTGGCCCACAACATCCGGCGGCTCACGGGGTTTTACGTTTAATTTTGGAAATGGATGGCGAGGTGATTACTCGTGCCGATCCGCATATTGGCTTATTACATCGCGGTACTGAAAAACTAATTGAGTATAAAACTTACCTCCAAGCTGTTCCATATTTCGACCGTTTAGATTACGTGTCGCCAATGTGCCAAGAACATGCTTACGCGCTTTCAGTTGAAAAACTTTTAGGCTGTCAAATTCCACGTCGCGGTCAATTTATTCGCGTTTTATTTTCTGAAATTACCAGAATTCTAAACCACATCATGGCTGTAACCACTCAGGCTCTTGACGTTGGCGCGATGACTCCTTTGCTTTGGATGTTTGAAGAACGTGAAAAGATGATGGGATTTTACGAAAAAGTTTCCGGTTCCAGAATGCACTCGGCTTACATCCGTCCGGGTGGAGTTCATCAAGATTTGCCAGATGGCTTGCTGGAGGAAATCGCTGAATTCGCTAAAAATTTCCCTAAATTAATTGACGATTTGGAAATGCTTTTAACTGAAAATCGCATCTTCAAACAACGTATGGCCGAAATCGGAATTGTTTCCAAAGAACAAGCTTTGGATTGGGGATTTTCTGGCCCGATGATTCGCGGTTCAGGAATCGCTTGGGACTTACGTAAATCTCAGCCTTACGAAGTTTACGATGAATTAGATTTTGACATTCCAGTTGGCAAACATGGCGATTCTTACGATCGTTATTTAATCCGCGTTCAAGAAATGCGCGAGTCGATCAAGATCATCAGCCAATGTTTAGAAAAAATGCCAGAAGGCCCAGTGAGCACTTCTGACACCAAAATTTCTCCACCAAAAAGACCGGAAATGAAGCATTCGATGGAAGCTCTAATCAACCATTTCAAATTATTCACTGAAGGTTATCACGTGCCAAAAGGCGAAGCTTACGCTGCCGTTGAAGCGCCAAAAGGTGAATTCGGAGTTTACGTAATTTCTGATGGCGGAAATAAACCACACCGTTGCCGAGTTCGTGCACCGGGTTTTGCTCATTTGCAAGGTTTAGAATTTATGGTAAAAGGTCACATGTTGGCGGACGTTGTGACTGTAATCTCTACGCAAGATATTGTATTTGGTGAAGTAGATCGTTAACTAGATTGGTTGACAATTTGTTTTGCCAAAACTAATTTGCGCCGCCTCTTTGAAAGCGCTGCTCTTCCAAGTTTTAAAATTCCTAAAATTTATAAAAAGGATCTCGAGATGAAAATTTACAACTCATTAAAATCTGCTAAAAAAAGACATAAAGACTGCAAAATTGTACGCAGAAAAGGCCGTCTTTACGTTATCAACAAAACAAATCCAAGATTCAAAGCTAGACAAGGTTAGTCTAACTTTTCTTCAGCTCTTCGTTTTTTTAAGCGAAGAGCTTTTTTGTGCTCATGCTTCGAGAATCTCAGCATGATTTCTCTCCTGTCTTTTGTTTTCGCTGATGTCTTTAACTTCCAACAAGATCAGCACCGGTACCAGCAATAGCAGGCTAGCATTGGCGCCGGTTGAGGAAGTTAAATCTCTACTCTCTCCTTACCTTCAAAATTTAGAAATCGAAATAGTTCGTATCACAACTTCGGGCGATCAAATTCAAGATCGCAACCTTGCCGAAATTGGTGGTAAAGGCCTATTCATCAAAGAGCTCGAAGAAGCTCTTATTCAAAATAAAATCGATATTGCAGTTCATTCGGCAAAAGATGTGCCGCCATTTTTGCATGAAGCAACTCAACTAGCGGCTTTCACGCAGCGTTTTGATGCTCGCGATTGTTTTATTTCGAAAAATTTTGCGGCGATTTCTGACTTACCAAATGGTGCAATTGTTGGAACATCTTCAGCGCGCAGAAAGGCGATTTTACTGCGTTTGCGCCCCGATTTAAAAATCGTTAATTTCCGCGGCAATGTTACAACTCGTTTGGCCAAAATTGAAAATGACGAAGTTGATGCGACAATTCTTGCGACCTGTGGTTTAGAGCGTCTAAGCCACGATCAAACGCTTTGTCCCAAAGGTTACAAAAATAAAATTCTGATTGAAAAAGATGTAATGATGCCAGCTGGCGGACAAGGCGCTTTGGCAATTCAAAACCGTAAAGATGATCAAAGAATTTCTGAAATTTTAGCAAAAATTAATAATCGTGAAACGCAGATTTGTGTAAAAGCTGAACGTGCATTTTTGCGTGGACTTGGTGCTTCTTGCTCAACTCCAGTCGGTGTTAACGCTGTTCTTAAAAATGGTAAGTTGAATTTAAAAACGCTGATTTTAGCAAATGATGGCAGCGAAGTTTTTGCTACTGAATCAGAAAGTGAAATTACTTTGGAAGCTGCGATAAAATTGGGATCAGAAGCTGCGGATAAAGTTAAAAAAGAAGCTGCAGAATTGCTGAAGAAGATTATTTAACTCTGACCTGCGGATGGTTAGGTTAAACCAAATTACCTTTCGCTGGAAATTTTTTTGCTCTTACATCCTCACAAAATTTCTCCACAGCTAACTTGATCTCACCAGCTAAACTTGCGTAATGAGTTACGAATTTTGGCTTAAATTCCTGATTTAATCCCAGCAAATCATCAATTACCAAAACCTGCCCGTCGCAATTTTCGGAAGCGCCGATTCCGATTGTAGGAATTTTTAATGAAGCAGAAATCTTATCAGCAAGCACTGCTGGAACTGCTTCGATGACCATTGAAAAAACTCCAGCTTCTTCAAGTAATTTCGCAGTTTCTAAAATTTCTAGCGCCGATTTTTCGTCACGACCTTGATATTTATAGCCGCCAATTTTGCGCACGCTTTGTGGCATTAAGCCAACATGGCCCATGACATTAATATTATTTTCAACAAGGAATTTTGCTGTGGCGACCATCTGGCGTGAAGTCTCGATTTTAATTGCATCACAGCCTGTTTGCGTGATTACTTTTTGTGCAGATTCCAAGGCTTGTTCTGGTGATTCTTCGTAAGTTCCGTAAGGCAAATCAACCACTACAAAAGATTTTTTTACCGCGCGCATCACGCTTTTGCCATGATTAATCATCATTTCCAAAGTCACATCTACAGTGTCACTCATGCCATAAACTGTCATTCCCAGTGAATCGCCGACTAAAATAATATCGCAATATTCATCCAAAATTTTGGCGATGGGAAAAGTATAGGCAGTTAAGCAGATAATTTTTTGGTGATGTTTTTTTTGTAAAATGTCTTGGATAGAAATTCTTTTATTCATTTGATAAAATCTTTATTGAGCTGGAGCAGCAGCGGGTTGGTGAGTGGCAGCATTAATTTGATCAAAAACTTTTTGCTTTTCGGCATCTTCTTGAATTTTTAGTAATTTTGCGGATCTATCTTTCTCAATTGATTCTGCGGTTGGAGCTGCCACCTGAGCTGGAGCTGCTGGAATTGGTGCGGCTGCTGTTGGAGTTGCCGAGTTTGGTGCAGCCACAGTTGTTGGAGCTGGTATTTCTGCAGTTGGAGCTGTGCTAGGAGTTGCAGCAGAAGTTGTCGCAGAAGCAGGAGCCGCTATTGGTGCCGGTTTATTTATCACCGGTAATCTTAAATATTGTCTGACTTGATCAAGATTACTGCTGCTTGAAATTGCATTCATATCTCCTTTTAAAGCCGTGGCAATATTAAGCGGAACTTGTTTTTGTTTATTGCCGGTGACGAAAATAATATTAGTTAATCCGTCAATTTTATTAGCCGATAGATCAAATTTTCCCGATAAAATGCCATTCACTGCTGGAGCGGCAAGATTGATATTAAATTTATTACCTTTGTCTTTATCGATTGTGATCGTACCACTGGCTTGTTTGAAGAAGGTTCTGCCGCTTGGATTGTTAAGAATATTTTCCGGATTTTGTAAGTCTTGTCGGTAACTGGTGGGATAAAGCATTTTATTTACAAGTTCGCTCAAGCCATATCCATCAACTATTGGCGTGACGGCATTGAATTTTATTTCGCTGGTTAATGTTTTCACAAAATCAGCTTTTGATGAAGCTACTGAAGTGATATTCGCTGAAATATTAGTGACGCCTTTAACGTTTTTGACGCCAATCAAATCTGGCAATAATTTTTCTAGGGCGATGTTATCAAGAGTTAAATTGCCATTAAAAGTTTTGTCTCTTTTGATGCCGATCAAGCCTTTATATTTAAGGCCTCCACCATAAAGGCTGCAGTTTGCGATGCCGTCGTTAATGTTACCGTCTTTTAATTTTCCACCTAGTTTGGAATCTTTAATTTCAAGATCGTCCAGCTTTAAATTGCCGATCACTAGTGAGATATTTCCATTAAATCCTTCGAGGGATGGTAGGGCAAAAAACTGATCGGCGACGTTAATTTTCTTAACATCTTTTATGTCTTTGGCATCTTCTGGTTTGGCGCTGGAAGTTGCTTCGTAATGCAAATTATCCGCCACAAGATTGAAAATAAATTCCGGATTCTGGCTACTAATATCAACCGATATATTGGCTTGTAGGTTGGTTTTGTCTGAGTTTAGTTTTAGCTCGTTAACTTTAAAATAACCTTGTCCGAATTTTAATTTTAGAGAAGATTGTCCGGAAAATTCTTCGCCTTTATAGATCAATTTATCGAAGGTGAGATCGATGTCATTGACCGAAGAAATATCATTAAGCCATAAAAGTTTTTTAAGCAGCGAGCCGGCGGAGAAATAAATATTTTGTCCCGAAGTTAAGAAAAAATCATCAATGTTAAAAGTGCTGACCTGAAATTTATTGGTGATTGACGTAACTTTGTCAGTGCTATCAATTCTAACATCGCCCAAGAATTCACTTTGTTCGTTATTTAAATTCAGATAGAAATTATCCAGAGTGATGTTGTTGGGAAATAGCATCAAGTCTGAATAGATGATATATTCCTTTAAATTATCGAACTTCAAATTTTGTGATTGTAATTGCAGCCATTTGAAACTCTCGCCTAAATTTTTACCGCTGACATCAATTTTGCCGATAAATTTTGGCAGGTCGCCATCATTTTCTAAAACGCCGTTAATCCGAACAATAGCGTCACCCGGAATGTTGAAAATCATCGGCAGAATTAAAATCTGACCTTCTTTAGAAATTGTTAAATAGAGATTCAGATCTTTGATCGTTCCTTCCAAATATTTAACATTTTTGATTTTTACTTCACTCGACAGATCAAAATTTTTGATCTTGGTAGCAATTTTCAAATTTAATTCTTCGGGTTTTTTATCGGGATTGGTTGGATCAGTTGCAGTTGAATCTTTTGTTGCGGTATCATCAACAGGAGTGTTTGCGGGGGCTAAAGTTTCAATGGTTTCGTCGCTGCCATCGGTTAAATTAACGCTGTTATCGGTAAGAGTTGTGACCACTCTTTCATTGGACCAAATGCTGTCAAAGTCAAGATTCTCAAGATCTAAACTAATATCAATTCGTGGAATATCGGTAGTAAAATCAATTAGCGCTGAACCTTTGCCATCAATCAAATTGGAATTGATTAAGATATTATCCAAAGCAATTTCGCCGCTATTATTTTTGATGTCAGCGCTGATTTTAACTGATTGAGAATTGGGTTTTAGCTTGTCGTAAATGGCGCTGTTATTGCTGATATAGTCTTTGTAAAAATTACGAATTTCAAAAATTTCTGCATCAGCTTTACCGCTAAAATCACTATTAAAAATTCCGCTATTTTCTCCGGTGAAACTGCCTTTGATTGTCAGATTCATGGCTGCGGAATTAAGTTCTAAAGTTGAGTCTTGCTTAGAAGCATCTGAGTTGAAATTGGCAGTAAGTTTGAAATTAGTATCGATTTTTTCGTTGGTAAATTTTCCTGAAGCGCGGATTTTTTTAGCATCAATCATCACTTTACCGCTGATATTTTCGATCTCTCTTTTGCGGGAAGATTTGTCGTAAGAAATGATTAAACCATTTTCAATTTCAATAGTTGGCAGGCTGCTGGCGCTGAATTGCGAAGCTTGAAATTTTCCGACTAAAAATAATTCTGAGCTAGTTTTTGATCCGGTGTCATTTGCCGGATTAACTACCGGATTTTTAGAGAATTGTGAAACAATATCGTTGAATTTATTTGATCTTACTGTGGCTACATTTTCTTCGAAGTAGGTTTCCAGCGTTGCATCAGTAAAAGATAATTTGCTGATCGAGAATTCTTTTTCGAAAAATTTAACAATTGATAAGCGAATTTTAACTGATTTGGCGTGCAGCCCATAAACTTTGCCGTCATTTTTATAACTTTGTAGTAAGACATCTTGCGCCGTGATTACGGGATAAGGGAATAGTGCAACTTTAACATCTCCGCTAATAATCAAATTACTGTTAAGAGTTTCGCTGGCTTTTTGTTCGAGTTTAAATTTCAGTGCCGAATTGTCGAAGAATCCAGGAATAGCGATCAGCAATAGAAGTATAGCGACAATTGACGTAATAATAAGCCAGAAGGTTCTGGATTTTAGAGAGTTAAATCGTGGCTTTTTAGCGCCTTCTATGTCCGAACTTTCATCACTTTCATCGTGCTCAATTTCTTCAACTGGCTTTTCAAGTTTCTTGTCGGTCTTCATTTACAAATCAATTTTTTTGAGTTCTTCAACAAGAATGTCGCTGTTGATGATGGGGCTTTTATTTTCAGAAAAATTATAAATCGATAATAAGATGAAAAATAACAAGACTGAAACTGCTAAAAAGTTTAGAAAAACATTGTTATCAGGTGTCAAATCAATGTTTTCACCAATATTTAGCAGTTGGTGTTTTTTGTTATTAGTGTTGGATTCGATGTGCAGAAGTTTGATTTTTTCTTCGATAATTCTTTGATCAATTTTCAAAAATCTAGCGTAAGAACGCAATAGTCCCGGAAGGTATAGATGTTTGATAATACTGCTCAGATCGTCATTTTCTAAAGCTTCAATATCGCGTAATTTCATTTTCAAATAAGCGGCGACATCTTCAATTTCGATTTTTAATTTCTGTCTTTTATTTTTTAAAATTTGACCGACTGAAACTTCCTCGAATGACTGTTCTTCAGGCTCAAGAACGATTTGTTCTTCTTGTTGAGTTTCGATTTTTTTAGTTTGAGACATGTTTTTTAAATAATTCTGCAAGATTTTGAGTCGCATCCATCATCGCTAAAGACGCGGCTTTTTGCGACATTTTTTCCAGCATTGCATAATTGTTAATCAAATTCTGCAAAGTTTTATTGATGTGATTAATTGTGAATTCTTTTTCTGTAATAACAATCGCCGCGCCATGTTCTTCAAGGAATCTAGCATTTTTTTCTTGATGATTATCCGCAGCTTTTTCGAAAGGAACTAAAATCATCGGTCTTTTTGCGGCGCAAAATTCGAAGATTGATGATGAACCAGAACGCGCTATAATCAAATGTGCATCACGGATTTTTTCGGGCATATCGGTGAAAAAAGCTTGAATTTCGATGTTCAAATTGAAGGAACGATATTGATTAAAAGTGCTTTCCGATAATTCCTTGCGGCATTGCTGTGTAACCGTGATGCGGCTTTTTAATTCGTCGCTAAAATTGAAAAATGCTTTTGGTAAAATTTCGCTAAAAATTTTCGCGCCGCCACTTCCACCAATTACTAAAATGTTAAAAAGATTTGGAGCTTTGGGTTTTTCTTCGACGAAATCTGAAGCTAAAATTACATTGTAGCCCATACGATTATCAGGCTTCTCAACTGGTTTTTCTTCTTGTGGTAAAGTGTAAGGAATTGCGTGCAAATCTAAAATTTCTTGGCGAACCGGATTGCCGACAAAGACAGTTTTGCTTTTAAATTTTTCTTCAATTCCAGATGTCGAAGCAAATGATAGCGCGATCTTGTGAGCATGTTTGGCAAAAATACGATTCACTTTTCCTAAATGCGCATTTTGTTCGTGAAGAATAATTTTAGTTTTGGTGAGAACCGCTGCAACCAACACTGGAAAGGTTGCGTAACCTCCAAATGCAGCAACATATTCAGGGCGATGAACTAAAAAATTCTTCAAAGATTGCACAATTCCCAAAGCAATTTTGATCGCGGCTTTGATTAATTTTATCGGTTTCCTTTCCAGCTGCGAAGAGCCTACTATCAGGGATTTGAAGCTATCTTCAGCTTTGATATAACCACGATATTTTTCATCACCTAAGAAAAAAACTTGGTTATTTCTGCGTGATAATTCTGCAGCTAAACAACGCGCCGGAATGATGTGACCACCGGTTCCGCCGGCTGTGATAAAAATTTTATTTGTGTCGTTAGTCATTGAGTTAGAGTTGGTTGCTTGACAATTAGGTCTTCGTCCATAGGTTCCCGCGCTTCCTTTTATAGGGGCCGAATTGTTTTTGTAAAAAGATTTGAAGCTAATTAAAGATTATATTTTGGACGGCTCCAAAATTTCCTAAAATTTCTTTTCAGAGAAAAAGTTATGTCAAAAAAACAGATCCGACATTTTGTCGATTTGGACAAGATTGATGCCAAAGAAATGCGCAAGATTATTGAATTGGCGCATAAATTAAAAAAAGACAAAAACCCATTAAGTCAGGCCAAAATTTTGGCGCAGAAAAATCTGGCGATGATTTTTGAAAAAACCTCAACAAGAACTCGTGTTTCTTTTGAAGTTGGAATCAACCAGCTTGGCGGTCATGCTGTAGTGATGAATAAAAATGACATGCAGTTGGGAAAAGGCGAAACGGTTGAAGATACTGCCAAAGTTTTATCGCGATTTGTTGATGCGATTATGATTCGTTCGAATTCACATCAAACTATTTTGCAATTAGCTGAGCATTCTACAAAACCGGTGATTAATGCACTAAGCGATTTTTCTCATCCTTGCCAAATTATGGCGAGTATTTTGACCATTGAAGAACATTTAGGAAATATTGCTGGTAAGAAACTAGCTTGGTTTGGTGATGCTAATAACGTTCTTAATTCTTACATTCACGCAGCTAAAGCTTTTGATTACGAATTGGTAATTGCCACTCCAAAACAATTTGATTTTTGTAATGACGAGATCAAAAAAGCAGTGAAAAAGGGCGCCAAAATTTCTTATTTCTCTGATCCAAAAAAAGCTGCAAAAGATGCCGATGTTTTGATTACCGACACTTGGTTTTCAATGGGTGATGAAGCGGAAAAAAATGAAAAATTAAAACAAGAAAAGCTAAAAGTTTTAATGCCTTATCAAGTGAATTCTGGCTTGATGAAATTGGCCAAGAAAAATGCGATCTTCACGCATTGTCTGCCGGCATATCGTGGATTTGAAGTGAGTGCAGAAGTTATCGATTCGAAAAAATCGGTAGTTTTTGACGAAGCTGAGAATCGCCTGCATGCGCAGAAAGCGATTTTGGTTTATCTTCTTGGATAAAATTTTGCGTTAATTCCTATAACGAACTATCACCACACCAGAACCGCCATAACCACAACTTCCCCAGCCACCACCACCACCAGAACCGGTATTAGTGGTTCCTGATGTTGGCGCTATATCAGTGTAAACTCCGCCATCTCTTGGTCCAGAAGCACCATTACCGCCACCTCCATTGCCGCCCGTAGAAATATTAGGATTGTTTTTCGATGATCCTCCACCGCCACCGGCTCCGTATAAAACGTTAGTGCCAGTAATGTTAATCGCAATTCCATCTCCGCCATTTCCACCGTGATCTACTGAGCAAGAAAGTGTTTCTGGAGTTCCGCCAGCACCACCGCCGCCGCCGCCACCACCTTTAGTATAGCAAGATCCTAAATTATATCCCGCTGCACCAGCATTTCCGTAAAAATTACTTGTACCACTTTGGGCAGTTTGAGTAGATGTTGCTCCATTTCCCCAGCTGCCACCGAAACCAGCTGCGTAACCACTGCCACCGCCGCCAGATCCTCCGCTTGATGGAAGTCCGGTACTACCACCGCCACCGCCACCGTAAGCAGTGATGGTGCCATAAGTGCTATTCTGAATTGTAGAGTTCGATCCAACGCCTTGACAAGAAGATGCCCCATTTCCAACTGTAACGTTGTAAGCAACATTACGAATAGTGAAACTAGATCCATAGACCACACCGCCGCCACCACCGCCGCCACCACCAGTAATGTTAACTCCACTATTTCCACCAGCACCGCCACCAGCAACTACGAGTATTTGGGTGGTGCCTCCAAGGCTACAAGTTAAAGTGCCGCTAGAATTGAAGGTGTGAATTTTATAAGAAACTCCAGAGATTGTAGTGGTTGATTCAGATCCACCTGAACAAGATGGATTAATTGGACTACAAGTTGTTCCACTTACTTCATAACCATCTTGGCAAGAACAGCTGGTTGTTGATCCAGTTAAAGAAAATATGCCGTTAGAGCAAGTATAAGCAATTGTTGGGCTGGTTTTAAATCCAGAAGAAGAATCGCAAGTTAAAGAACCGCTTCCGTCAGAAACAGATGTGGTTGTAATTCCGGTGATTGTTGGAACTGTGCAGGTTAATTGGCATCCAGTATTGCTAATAGTTCCACTAGTACAAGAACCACCAATGCCGCCAGAAGATGCAGAAGTTCCAACAGTTCGAAGAATAGGACTGGTCCATTTTTTGCCTAAATAATCTTCGACAGATTGTCTTTCTTCATTGGTTATTGCTCTGCCAAACATAATGATCTCGCCGATTTGACCTTTATAGCCACTGCCGATTTTGAGAGAAGTTATTCCAGACAGGTTTTCAGTGTTGGAACTGGTAGCTGCAAGCAATCCGTTAATGTAAGTTTTTTTCCCAACAGATTTATCGTGAACGAAAGAGAAGATTCTTGGCTTGTCGTTGGAAGCAGCGTAAGTTGTGATTGAAGAAGTGTAGGAGTTATCACTTGATTGAGAGTGCTTAATAGTTCCATCAGCACTGTAACCAAGTGTTAGATTACGATTTGTTGTAGATTCATTCCCAGAAGTGCTATCGCCAATGAAGTAGTTGGAACTTTTATTACTCTCTCTTTTTTCAAGAACAAAAATTGTGTAGCTGGAATTGTCAGATAAGAATTAGTTCCATCGAATTTAACAGCGTGAATATAATTAATTGTATTTGAATAAGTCGGAGCGTTTGAAGAATTTGTCTGAATAGCATTATTTTTATTTACGCTCTCTCTGATATCGTACCAAGCGCTTAGAGTATTGGTGTCACTGCTTTCGGAATCTTTGAAAGATTTATCTAAACTGCTTTCTAACCAAATTGTAGAATCAGAAATTCCGTTTACTGGAGACGATATGGTCAAAGTTTGAGCTGAGGTAATTCTGAATTTACTTATGATGGTTTGAGAAGCTAAGAGACCAGCAATAAGAATGCCGATGATAAGGATTACTACAGAAAGTTCTATAAATGAGAAAGCTTGATAACGAGTATTCTTAAGGGATTTCAATTGCTGTATGTTTTGAAAGTTAAAAAAGGAATTTTATCGGACCTTCAGCGCGTCCGTGGATGAATTGATCTAGATAAGAATTATTCGACGAATCCATTTCCTTCACATCTCCCGTCCAAATAATTTTTCCTTCATAAAGCATCGCAACTTTATCAGCAATTTTGCGGGCGGATTGCATATCGTGAGTGATTGTAATTGCAGTGGCGCCGATCTCTTTTGAAACTTTAATAATTAAGTCATTAATCACGTCAGCCATGATTGGATCAAGGCCGGTTGTCGGTTCATCAAAGAAAATGATTTCAGGATTTACAGCAATTGCACGGGCTAAAGAGGCGCGTTTTTGCATTCCACCAGAAAGTTCAGAGGGAAATAAATCGGCAACTTTCTCATTTAATCCGACAGCGCGAAGTTTTTGAATGGCGATTTCGCGAGCTTCTTTTTTGTTAATTTTTTTGTGATGAATCAAACGGAAAGCAACATTTTCCCAGATTGGAAGTGAATCAAAAAGGGCGCCGCCTTGAAATAAAAATCCAATTTTTTCCATCATTTTGTCGCGAGCTTCGCCTTTGATGCCGTGAATTTCTTGGCCATCAATTTTTACGCTGCCTGAACTTGCATCAAGTAAAGAAGAAATGATTTTGATCAAAACAGACTTACCGCTGCCTGAGCCGCCCAATATCACTAAAGACTCACCTTTTTTGACGGATAAATTTACGCCGGTGAGAACTTCTTTTTCACCAAAAGTTTTGGTTAAATTTGTGATTTCAACTTTATTCACTTGGAGATTTTATTTAGTGGCTTCGGCAAGTTTTTTATCGATCAATTTTTTCAAAGAAAGATAGTCGACATAACCTTCAACAAGGTCGCCATTAATGTAGAAAGTTGGAGTAGATTGAATTTGCAAACCTTTTGCGGCTTCCATTCTTTCTGACAAAATTCTTTCCTGCAATTTTTTGTCATTGATGCAAGAGTTGAAGCGATCAGCGCTCATGCCGTCAAGCTGTGCGATTGATTGCAATTTTTCGATATATTTGGCATCGAAAGCCCAAGAATCTTGAGTTCTAAAAAGTGCTTTCAAAAGGTTGTAATATTTTTCAGATAAATCGGCTTTGTGATCTTGAGCTTGGCAAATTGCAAACATTCCGGCAACAAGAGCTGGTTGGTTTAAAGGGAAGTCACGGTGAACGAATAATAATTTTTTATTATCGATATATTCGACTTTAAGTTTTTCCAAAGCTTCACGATGGAAAGCAGCGCAATGAGGGCAAGAAAGTGAGGCATATTCAATCATTAAAACTGGGGCGCTTTTGTCGCCAAGAATGATGTCGGAAGCATTAACTTTTAAAATTTCTGCCGCTTTTTTGCTGTCGACATTTTTTTCAGCATTGTCGTTTACAGCTTTATTTACAGCATCTTGCGGGTTTTTAGTTTCTTCAGTTTTAGTGATTTCTTTCTCGTCATTTTTGAAAGAAGTTTTGGTTTTATAATTGTTGATAACCAATGCGACAAAACCAACTACAAGACAAAGAGCGGCGATAAGGATATAGGTCTTTTTTGAGCTTTTCATAATTATAAGGAGATTTGTAATTGACTGAAAGGAAGAGCAAAATTAATCATCGGCCCAGCAAAGAAATCAAGGCAAAAATCAATTTATAAATGTCATCAGAATCTCAAAAAATCGCTCTCTCAGTTTTTATCATTACAAAAAATGAATCTGATCGTATCGCAAGCGTAATTAATGCTGTAAAAAATATTGCCGATGAAATTTTGGTGATTGATTCCGGAAGTTCGGATAATACTTGCGAAATCGCTGTCAATGCTGGTGCAAAAGTAATTTTTAATGAATGGAAAGGTTACGGTGCACAAAAAGTTTTCGGTGAAAATCAATGCCGCAATAAGTGGATTTTGAATATTGATGCTGATGAAGAAGTTTCGCCGGAATTAGCAGCGGAAATTTCTGAAATTTTTGCCAAAAATCTTCAGGAAAATTTTTACGGATTTCGTGTTAGAATCGTAAATAAATTTCGCTTCGAAAAACGTCCAAAAAAACTTGCTTACTATTATAATCAATTCCGTCTTTATAACAAAGATCACGCTGGATTCAACAGCAGCACAGTTCACGACTCGGTGGAATTAAAAGAAAATCATCCTCACAAAATTTCTCAGCTGAAAGGAATTATTTATCACCAATCATTTCGCTCTTTTGAACATTGGATCGAAAAGATTAATTCTTATTCATCGATGCAAGCGGCGGACAGTTTTAAAAAAGGTAAAAATGTTTCACTGACTAAGATTGCAATTGTTCCCACCTTCGCTTTTTTTAAAGCCTATTTTGTGCGCCGCTATTTTATCTATGGCTTTGATGGTTTGATTTATAGCTATCTTTTTGCCTTCTCGCGCTTTTCAAAAGCGATCAAGACTAGAGAGCTTTTTAAAGCTAATTCTAATTAAAATCACACTTCATGATGTCTAAAGTTTTTATTATTCTGGCAGCTTTATTATTGGTTGGTTGCTCGGCTAATATTGAAAGCCCTGTAATTTATTTAAGTAATGCCAGTCCAAGTTTAGTTAAAAACATCGAATGTAACTGGAATGGAAATATCTTAAGTCTTGCCTCGCTTAATCCCGGAGATAGTCGAAGTCAGTCTTTTTTTATTAACAATAATTCAAAATTTTTTGGTCCGATTTACGTAACTTGGTATAATTCTAAGAACGAACGTGTGTCGAAAAATTTTAATTTCAGAAAAGAAAATTTACCCAGCATCGAAGACAAAACTACGTACAACTATGTTCAGCTTTATTTCGATCAGGAAGATATTGAAGTTACCAGCAGCGATGCGGCTGACTTAACCGGCAAGATTCGTCGTATGGAACAAGTAATGAATAAATATCATGACGATTTCTTGAAAAGCGGCGTAATAACAAAAAGTCTGTGTGCGAATAATAATATGAATATTTGCGAAGCCGCGGATAGCAGTGCTCTAATCGCGATTGGAAAAAGGTATCATCAAGCAGCTGATTTTGCTCCGGCTTCTTATTAGTTTTAGTATTACTCACATGGTCAACCCATCGTCATTGCGAGCGAAGCAAGGCAAACCAGTAAAACGAGACACTACACTGGTTTGCCGCGCTTCGCTCGCAATGACGATGGGGTGATCTATCATCAGTTTTTCCTAAACAACAACGAAGAATCGCCGTAAGAATAAAAACGATATTGCTGTGAAATAGCGTGGTTGTAAATCTCAAATGCTTTTTCTTTTCCAACAAAAGCGCAGATCAACATAAACAAAGTTGATTTTGGTAAGTGAAAATTCGTCATTAAAATATCGACAATTTTAAACTGATAAGGTGGATGAATAAAAATTCGCGTGCTGGAATTTACTGGTTGCATGAGGCCATTTTCGTCACAAGCTGACTCTAAAACTCTAAGTGAAGTTGTGCCAACGGCGATAATTTTTTTACCTCGTGATTTTGCTAAATTAATTATTTCCGCTGATTCTTTTGAAATTGAAAAAGATTCGCAGTGCATTTTGTGATCTTTTATCAAATCACTGCGAACCGGTAAGAAAGTGCCAGCGCCAACATTTAAAGTGACGAAAGTTTTCTGAATTTTTTTGGCATCAAGCGCATCAAATATTTCTTGTGTGAAATGTAAACCAGCGGTTGGAGCAGCGACAGCCACGCCATTTGCGGCGTAGATTGTTTGATAATTTTTTTGATCTGCGGAATTTTGTTCTTCACGCTTAATGTAGGGTGGAAGTGGAATCGCTCCATATTTCTCAAGCTTTGTCAGCAAATCTTCTCCAGCGCAATCGAATTTTATTGTGATCGTTCCATCGTCATTTTTTTGCAAAACTTCGGCAAAAAAATCTTCAGCAATTTTTAAAGAATCTCCCACATTTACTTTTTTCGCTGGCTTGCAAAGCGCATTCCACGAGCTTGAGTCGATATTATCATCAAGACACTGATCTAAATTAAATTCTAACGTGGCAGAATTTCTTAAAATTTCGGCAGATAATTTTGCTTTGATTACTCGGGCATCGTTAAAAACAATCACATCTCCTTCTTGCAAAAAATCCACTAGGTTGATTACCTGCAAATCAAGAATATTGCTGTCCTTAAAGGTTAGCATGCGAGTTTTTTCTTTAGGAAAAAATGGCTGATGCGCAATTAATTCTGCGGGTAAATTAAAATCGAAATCGGAAGTCTTTAACATGGAAGAAAATAAAACACATTTTGGATTCAAGCAGGTAGATCGTGATGAAAAAGCTGGTCTTGTCAAAGAAATTTTTTCAGGAGTCGCAAAAAAATATGATCTGATGAACGATTTGATGAGTGGCGGAGTTCATCGCATCTGGAAAAATAAAATGGTGGAAGAAATTACGCTAAAAAATTCGCCAGTGCGAACTATTGATTTAGCTGGTGGAACCGGAGATATCGCTTTTCGAATTGCTAAAAAAGCCCGTGAAAAAAATATCAAATGTGAAATTGATGTCGTCGATATTAATCAGGAAATGCTTGATGTTGGAAAGGATCGCGCTGTTGATTTAAACCTTTTTTCTGATTTGAAATTCACTTGCTGCGATGGTGAAAAACTGTGTTTTGAAGATGAAATTTTTGATTTTTTTACGATCGCTTTTGGAATCCGCAACTTCACCAATATTGAAGCTGGATTGTCTGAAGCTTATCGAGTTTTAAAACCGGGTGGAAAATTTATCTGTTTAGAATTCTCGAAAGTGAATGATTATTTCTTGCAGAAAATTTATGACGCTTACTCGTTCAAAGTAATTCCAAAAATTGGTGAGGTGATTTTAAAAGATCGCGCTTCTTACCAATATTTGGTGGAAAGCATTCGCAAATTTCCAAGTCAGGATGAATTTAAAAAGATGATCGAAAAGGCGGGATTTAAAGAAGTATCTTATCAGAATTTAAGCTTCGGCGCTGCGGCGATTCATGTGGGGAGAAAATAACCTAAACGGTTATTTTCGGCATTAACGGATTCGCTTTATTATTTGTAAAATGGTGCTGTCAACGGGAATCGAACCTGCGACCTCTTCATTACCAATGAAGTGCTCTACCGCTGAGCTATGACAGCATAACCATATAACAAAAAAATAAATCAGGTCCAAGAAATCTTAGGCCTGATTTATTCTTATCATTCAAATTTAGGTGTAGCTATTTGTCAACAAATCGAAGCAATTGCTGAAGATTCTATTCTTTTTCTTCGCCACCACTTTCGCCACCACCCTCTGCAGAGCTTCCAGTTTGAGCAGAGTCGTCTGATTTTGGTGAATCAGAGGATTTCTTCTCGCCATCGTCACCGCCAAAGGCCTTGTCGTTGGCCCCCTTCGCCATATTAAAGCTGTCCGTACCAAACTTCATTCCACCTCGAGTAATTCTTTGTCGAGCACCTTCGGCTACACTAGTAACTGCACCCATCATGCCTTTAGCCGATACATCAGATCCCGGCAGCGAAGCGCCACCGATTAATTGTTCGGTGATGCTTGGAATCTGATCCATAAATTCACAAAGCACATACATCACAAAAGCGGCTTTGATAATTGTGAGAATTTTTTCTTTAACGTGATCGGTAAATAAGGTGTATAAGGCTGGTATGGAAATTCCGATGGTTTCTAAGAAGTTGATTTTGCTGTAATCATCAACACTGATCAAACAAGCAATACTGTCAGTTAAAGGATTGACCATAGTATGTCCAGTGCCGCTGCAATCAGGATCGCCTCCAACATTGTTGCCACTGGAATCTCTACAAGTAGCTTGGCTGGTATCGAGACTATGTCCTGCCAGAGTACAGGTTGGATCATCATCAATAACTTTATTACCGTTAGCATCTTTACATATAGCTCCAACCCAAGCGTGTCCTGGTAGAGTACAAGTTGTATCGCCAGTTACCAAACCACCGCTAGAGTCTTTGCAGACGCTCTTACAAGAAATTGCTTTATCGGGAGGAGAGCCCGTAAATGTAGCGCTACCAATCATGGTGCTGTCAAAAACCGTTATAAAAATGGCAATATAAGCGAAGAGAATCATCGGTTGTAAACAGAAGCTAATTAGATTGGTTAGCCAATTTTTAAAGATGCCCGCCGTTTTCGGGAACATCACCGTCGGTATTATTATCGGCGAGATATAGACCATAATTATGATCGACATCGCCGAAGATAAAAATATATGCAGTGCCCTTATCGTCATCGCTATGAAGAAAAAGCCGAAGAACATTAATCCCATTACAAAATAGATACCGACAGGTCCGGTAAACAGGCCGGCAAAAATCAGAGAGGCAATATTGGCGACAGAGGCTGTAGGTGCAAATCCCAGATAGCGGGCGATTTTGCAATCGAGAGTATCCCAAATTGAAAGATAATCTTTTCCTGATGGATATGCCTTTGCAGGTCCGAGAGATCCGGAGTCAAATTGACAGCCATCTTTTTTAACATCCGGCATCGTGCTTTCGATATGAAAGACGATCTTGGAGAAGACCATCGACGAATTATAAACCCCGTCAAAGAAGACACTTTGCCAAGCATCTCCGGTGGCGAAATACATTACTAATCCAATTTTTATACAGAACATGATGATGTCAGATTTCTTGATTTCTGACATGTTATGAGCAATCAAAATCTTCAAACCATAGAACATAATGGCCAAGGTCAGAACCACTCTTACAGTTCCTTGCAAGGCATTTTGTAGTCCACTGAAGAATGAAACGGTCTTAACCGGATTACCTTTTTTATAAACGAAAGATCCACTGCGGATATAGTTGCCACTGGCACAAGTGCCGTCTGCTAATGGATATTCGTCTGCATTTGCGCATTGGCTGTGGCCGGCTTTATTGTAGAAAACATTTTCCAGAGTTTCTTTTACGCATTGAGCAATTGGCGTACTGAAATGCCTTTGGCTGCCCATGATGATGCCGGAATTGAAAGAGGAAAGATTGCGTGAATCACCGACAAAATTATAACAAGCACTTGAGAAATAAGGTGATCCAAGGCTGCTGGTATATTGATAATTCGAAGATCCAACTACGGTGCAATGAGTTAAATATTGGCAATAATTTTTACATTGCCCAGCCTTGGCATTGTAAGTGCAATCGGCGTTTCTTATTTCACTTTTTGAATTACAATCATTGGTAGGATTGTTTGCTGCAGTAGCTCTGGCGATATCATCAGAGGAAATGTAGGTATATTTTCCATCTTTTAAGATTCCATCTTGGTAGTAATCGCAATATTTTGTTCCGCCTTTTCCGATCGTAAAGTTGTAAGGACATAGACTGTAAGACTGAACACAAAGCATTCGTGAGTCATTAGTCTCAATTGGTGCTACTGAAAATGTAACGCCTTTAACGATACAATTATTATCACCGGATTTGCAAAATACCCCATTATTATTACTCAGCGGACCAACTGAAGCATCGGTAGTGTATTTAATGCAGGCATAATTTTGACTTCTATTTTTACAACAATCGAAAGCCTTTTTATAATCAGCTATTCGATCTGTTGGGATGTTATTGGTGCTCAGATTGGTATCATATTTTGAGCAATTATAATTTCCGGCTTGAGTGCCGCGTAAATAATATTTCTGTTTCGGATAAGGTTTGGTGTTACTGCCAGTCGGATCTAAACAAGCCTCACCGCTAGATGGGTTATCTTCAACTTCCACGCCAGCATAATACCATTGGTTATAGTTAGTGATACCCAGACCAGCGCTGGGATTGTTTCCAACCCATGCTTCCATTTCAGCCTTTATTCCGGGTTTGCTGATAGAATATTTATTAGGATCTGGTGTAAGCCAATCTGCTCCACATAAAATTGTATTGTCGAAGACATTTTTAGCCACGGCATAGGTTATTCCAAATGCTGCCATGATTCCACCAAAGCTGGCCCAAGCATCAGCATAAGCTCCTGAACAAGCGCTATTATTAGGATTGCTGGCAACTTTTATTCCACCTAAAACTAACAGATAAGAATCTCGAACTGGTGAGGGAGTAATATCGGGATATTGATTCAATCCACAGGCAGAACACATTCTTGCTATCGCAGCTTTTACTAAAAGATAAGAGCCAGTTGCAATGGCTGTGCATGACGGAATGCTGAGATCAAGCATAATATCAGCACCGTTCATCGTCGGATCGAATACTAGTCCGCTAGGCTCTCCAGCCGCATTGCAACTACGAATTCTGCCAACACCACATTTAGTTTCATCATCACAATCAGAGGCATAAGTGGACTGATTCGCCGCAAAATAGGTCAAGAAAAAGACAGCACAAAAAATCAACAGTGAGATGTTCTTAAAGTTTCTTTGAGAGAAAATATTCACCTTATTTGTTTGTGCGTTCGTAGAAAATTGGTAACCAATCTTTTGGATCAGTTCCAACTTCCGACATGATTTGATCCATGATTAACACAGTGTCAACACGAGCGGATAAGACTCGGATAATTTCATCCATTCCGCTTAAATCGATTCTAGCAATTACGCCGTCATTATCTTGTTTAACTAAGAAAAATCTGGTTCCGGGATCGGTGGTTTTAACCAAGGTAAATTCACGTTCTGACAACATAAACACTTCGCGATAAAGCGGAGTTGCTTTTAAGTTGGGTAGGAAAATTTGGGTGGCAGTTTGTTGAACCAGAGTATCGGAAATACTACTTTTCGCCGCATCTTCAACTGACTGAGTCGCAAACACTACGAAGGTATTGAGTTTTCTTAATACTTTGAGCCAGTCTTTGATTTTAGGTGCAAAAATCGGATTACCAATCAAGGCCCAAGCCTCGTCGAGTACGATCATTGTAGGGCTGCCGTCAAGAGAGCTTTGAATACGGTGGAAGAGATAAAGTAGTACAGGACCAAGACTAGCTTTATCTTGCAGAATTTTTGCCATCTCAATTCCGAAGCTGCGGGCAACTGTGAAGTCGATACGATCTTCCATATTGTCGAATAGCTTAGCGTGAGAACCAGCTGAATGCCACATTTCAAGACGTCCGGCTAAAGTTCCTGGACCAGATAATCCCATAAAAGGCGCGATGTTGCGTAATCTTCTTTGATTAATTGGAAGTTTGTAATTACCGGCAACCGCTTCGTTGATACGATCAATTTCGTGAGCCGGCAGTGGTTTGCCATCGGGAGAAACCAGAATTTTTAAAAACTCAATCAAGAAAGCGCGATTTTCGTTAGTGTCTTCAAGCTGAAATGGATTAAAGCCAGAAGGAACGGCAACATCCGGAGTTGCATAGCGTCCATCAATAGCGCGGATGAAAATTTCGGCACCGCGATCTTTATCGAAGAAAAATAAACGGCAGTTAAATTTCTGAGCCTGAGCGCAAAGAAAGTTCAAGAGTACAGTTTTACCTGCACCAGTTGGACCGATGATCATTGAATGTCCAACGTCGCGAACGTGGAAATTGAAAAAGAACGGTGTTCCCGAAACCGTATTTAAAACTGTAACTGCGTCGCCCCAATGGTTTTTCTTTCTTTGTCCAGAAGGATAATTGTGGAAAGACGCAAAAGCGGCAACGTTGAGAGTGTTGATTACACAACGACGTGCCATAAATTCAGCATTGCCGGGTAACTGCGCCCAGTAAGCTGGTTCCATATTAATTTTTTCACGCACACCGCTGATACCGGCGTTAGCAAGTTCTACAACTGCTGAAGAAAGTGCGCTTTCTAAGGCTTTCGGATTATCTTCAATACAAAGTACGCTCAAGTGATGGTTGCCAAAGGCAATTGCACCGCTCATTGCCGAGTCAAGAGCTTGGTCAATCTCACCGATTTGCGAAACCGCAACGTCTTCTGACTGAATCAATCGTCTTTGTTGTAACTGCATCGAACTAATCGCGATCATGCGGTTAATGAAAGAGAAAGATTGGCTGATCACCAGTTCAAAAGGCATCTGCATAAAACCATCAAGAAGTCCAGCATGAGTTGAAGGGCGATATTCTTTGATCGCGACTAATCCGGCATATTTGATTGAAGTTGGATGATGCGCTTCGATTGATTTTTTCCCGAAATATAAACGGCTGATTGGCAAGTGATGTGAAATCTTTCCTGCGGGTAACATCATTGGTTGTGAATAGCCACAATTGATGAGTCGTGCTAAAAATTCGAGTAATTCTGAAGTAGTTCCATCAGGACTGTCAGAAAGTCCAAGCAAGCGTGGTCCGTAGTTGGAAAAGCCGCTCATAACACGTTCTGTCATTTCGTCAAGATCGTCGAAAGCTTCGCGCATGTCATTTTCCCACGAAGATTTATCGGCTTTGTGCTGTAATTTTTTGGCTAAATGTTCAAGAACGGCGGCACCAGAAGAATCTGATCCGCGTATTAATGTGATGTAATGTTCGTTAATAAAACTTTTTTCATCAGAGTGTTTTGAGCCCCATTCGCGATTAACTCTTTCAGAAAAAGCATCGGGCATTTTTCCATCAGGAAAGCCTTTTTCTTTGCGGCGAATTGTGTGGAAATAAAGTGAAAATCCACCTGTGGACATCCCTTTCAATAAGTTATTTCGAGCGTTTTTTTTCAGATCAACATCAATGTCATCAGCGGTTTCAAAGGCAAAACCTTTGATTTTAATTACACGAATTAATTCTTCTTTGACGGTAAAAACAGTGTCAGAATTCCAATGACATTTATAAGGAACAAAATGCCCTGCAGATGTCTCGTATCTTGTAACTTTTTCTTTTGCAGGTTTGACTGTCGAGAGTCGAAGCATTTCTTAGTTTTGTGAAGGATTTTGCAAAGGTTCCGAAAGGAGATTTCGGAAGTTATTTTTGTGCAAAAAAAAGTAAAGCAAGAGTTCGATATTATGCCTTAGATTTTTTTCTTGTTAGTAAAAGTAAAAATAACAATCCGGGAATTGCTAACAAAGTTGAGAGAATAAAAAATTCATACCAGCCCAAAACTTCAGCAAATACGCCAGCGCTTGAAGTCAGAAGGCTGCGAGAAAATGTCGCAAACGAAACTAACAAAGCATATTGAGTGGCGCTGAAAGCAATAGAGCAAAGGCTGCTTAAATAGGCGACAAAAACGGCGTCGCCAATTCCACCTGACAAATTTTCGACGAAAATTACAGGGTAAAGCATTAACGGATTGTAGCCGATTTGTGATAAATAAGAGAAAGTTAAATTCGATGCCATTTGCATCACACCAGCAATCCACAGCGATTTATTCAGGCCGAGTTTTTTAACAAAAACGCCTCCGACAAAAACCCCAAATAAAGTCGCAAAAAGTCCGAAAGTTTTTACGATACTGGCAATTTCAATTTTGCTGAAGCCAATATTTAAAAGGAATGGCAGCGTTAAATTTCCGGCAAAAACATCGCCCAATTTAAAGCAAATGATGAAAGCTAAAATTACGTACCATCTTTCGCGATGCATAAAATCAACGAAGGGATCAATAACTGAATGTTTAAACCAGCTAACAAAATCGTGATTTTTTTGCTGAAAGTTTTTACGAGTTTCTTCGGCGAAAATTGTAATCAAAACCGTCGAAAGTGCACAACCAGCCATGATGAAATAAACTGCATCCCAGCTGATTACTTCGGCCAAAGCCAAAGCTCCGGCTCCTGAAATTAACATGCCGATACGATAACCATAAACGTAAAAACTGGCAGCTAATCCTTGATTTTCTTTTTCGATTAATTCGATTCGATAGCCGTCAATCACAATGTCTTGGCTGGCAGAAGCAAACGCAACCAGAACAGCAAAAACAGCAATTGCGCTTAAATTATTAGTAATTCCAGCAGCTCCCAAAGCAAAAATTGCAATCGCTAAAAGAATTTGGGTTAAGATGATCCAAGATTTTCTTTGTCCGACCATTTTGGTTAAAAATGGTACGGGACAAGAGTCAATTACGGGTGCGAAGAAGAATTTTAAAGTATAGGGCAGGGAAACTAATGAAAAAAATCCGATGGTTTTTAAATCAAAACCTTTTTCCAGCAAAGAAGCCTTAAGAGTTGATAAAACAAGGGCTAATGGTAGGCCACTAGAAATTCCTAAAAAGAAAATAATAATTAGGTTTTTGTAAGATTTTTGTGCGCTCATCAATTTAAGATTTTAGATTTTATATTTAGCATTTAGGTTAATTGTGACGTTTTCTAAATATGAAATCTTAAATCTAAAATCTAAATTTCTCATGATCGATCACAAAGATCCATTTCAACTTTACGGAACTACTATTCTTTCAGTGCGCAAAAATGGCAAAGTTGCAATTGCCGGCGATGGGCAAGTTTCTTTGGGTCAGACTGTTTTAAAATCAAATGCCAAAAAAATTCGCAAACTTGGTGATGGTTCAATAATTGGCGGATTTGCTGGCGCCACAGCCGATGCTTTTACTTTATTTGAAAGACTAGAAAGCAAACTCGAACAATATCCAAATCAACTAATGCGCGCCTGTGTTGAATTGGCGAAAGATTGGCGTACCGACAAATATTTACGCCGTTTGGAAGCAATGATGATTGTAGTCGATAAAAATATCTCTTTAGTTTTAACCGGAAATGGCGATGTGCTTGAGCCAGAAGACGGCGTCAGCGCTATTGGTTCGGGCGGAAATTATGCTCTTGCAGCAGCCCGCGCTTTGATTGAAGTTGATGGAATGGAAGCTGAAGAAATTGTTAAAAAATCTATGAAAATTGCCGCCGATTTGTGCGTTTACACTAACAATAATTTAATCATCGAAACTCTCTAAAATGAAAATTTCTCAAAAATTTTTCCGCTTTTTTATCACGTTGATTTTCTTTTCCTGTCAAGCTTCGCAAGCTTTTGCTTTTTTAGCTTTTTCAGTAAAAAACGAAGAAATTCCTCGCACTAAAGTTTTGTTTTTCGGATTCGAATCATCAGATCCGCAAATGAATAAAGACATTAACGAAATTTTAGAGCGCATCCGTAGAAATCTTAAAACCACCGATCTTTTTGAAGTTGTAAAACAAACTGGTCAGATGGAAATGAATATGCCCAAGCCAGTTGAAATTGGCATTGCCGGTGCGGCAACTAATGCTGGAATTGGTGGTGTAGTTATTCCTGAAGCAATCACAGTTGAGTCATTGCCTAACTTTGAAAAATATGGTAAAGCTGGAATTGGCGCGATTGTGATCGGCCAGTTTAATCGTGATTCCATGGGCAATTTAGAAACTCGCGTCAGAATGTGGGATGTGCTTGATCAACGTCAACTTTTTGGGAAATTTTATTCGGCCTCGCAAGATAACTACCGCAAGATGTCGAATATAATTTCTGGTGAAATTTACAAAGCGATTTCTGGTGAAAAATCCAGCCATTTCGATTCGCAAATTCTTTATGTTTCTGAAACTGGTAGCGCCAAGAAACGTACGAAAAAAATTAGTTTGATTGATTTTGATGGCGAGAATCGCCGCTTAATTACTGACGGCAGCGATTTGGTTTTAACGCCAATTTTCTCGAAAAAACCGGACGAAATTTTTTACCTGCGCTATTTCGAAAAACGTCAGCCGCAAATTTTTAGCATGGATTTGAAAACTTTGAAAACCCATAAAATTGGTGGTTTTCCGGGAACTACATTCGCTGCATCAGCTCATCCTAAAGATCGTAACACGATTTTACTTTCGGCAATCATTGACGGAAATAGTGACATTTACGAAATGAATATTTTGACTAATGAAGCGCGCAGATTGACCAAAAGTCCAGCGATCGACACTACTCCTTCTTACTCTCCAGATGCAAAATACATCGCATTTTCGTCTGATCGCGATGAAGGTCAGCAAATTTACATTATGAATGCCAATGGCGACAGTGTTAAGCGCATTAGCTCGGAAGGTGGAAATTATTCTAAACCAATGTGGTCGCCAGACGGCACTTTGATTGCTTTCACCAAAATTAAAGGCAACCAATTTATGGTTGGTGTAATGACTCCAACTGGCAAAGGCGAAAAGACTTTGGCGAAAGGATATTTAGTTGAAGGTGCAAAATGGTCGCCGAATGGTCGTTACTTAATCTATTCGAAAAAGCTTGGTGCTTATGGCCGTGACTCGATTCCAAGATTATTCATTGTTGACATCATTACTGGTTTCGAATTTGAAGTTCCAACCCCAGACGGCGAGGGCGCAACCGATCCGGACTGGGCTTAAAGCGTTAAAAAAACGTGCTAAACGCACGTTTTTAGCTTTAAGCGGGCGAGGCTATGCCTCCGCCCCGGCGCTCAGTCGTCTTGGAGCGAAGCGACAAAAGCGACGCAGCGTAACAACCTCGGAGCTAAAAACCAAAACATTCTGGGTCGCCACGCGTGACTTCGTCCCGCTCGCGATGACGATCTAGTAAAAGTAAAAGGCTGGATGGGGTTACAAACCCCGACCAGCCATCCAGCCATAAAGTTGTTAATCTATTTATAATGTATTTCCTCAAACGCTTCCTCCTAATCTTCCCCACACTTTTTGTAATCATGCTGATCAATTTCATGATTATCCAAACCGCACCGGGCGGCCCTGTCGAACAATTTATCGCTAAGATGAACCACGCCTCCCAAGTTGGCGGTGAAGTGGCCTCGCAAGATTTTACCCGCTCCGTCTCTCAAAATTTGGCAACCGATTCTAACTCAAAATATCGTGGTTCTGTGGGCATCGATCCCGAAATTATCGAAAAAATAAAAGTGCTCTACGGCTTCGATTTACCTTTGTGGCAGCGTTTCACTTTGATGATGAAAAAATTCCTCACTTTCGATTTGGGTGTCAGTTTTTACCAAGATAAAAAAGTTACCGATTTAATCTGGCAAAAACTTCCCGTGTCAATCTCAATCGGCTTGTGGAGCACTTTGTTAGTTTACTTAATTTCAATTCCTTTAGGCATCAAAAAAGCTTTGCGCGATGGTTCAAAATTCGACATAGTTAGCAGCGGAATCGTCATCGTCGGTCACGCAATTCCGTCATTTTTATTTGCGATTTTACTAATCGTATTTTTTGCTGGAGGAAATTTCTTAAGCATTTTCCCCTTACGCGGCTTGGTTTCGGAAAATTTTCATGATTTAAATTTCTGGCAAAAAATTGCTGATTATTTGTGGCACATGACTTTGCCAATCATCTCGATGGTGGTTGGTGGATTTGCCGCTTTAACTTTTTTTGTCAAAAATTCTTTCCTTGAAGAAATTAACAAACAATACGTTTTAACCGCTTACGCCAAGGGTTTGAACCAAAGATCAGTGTTGTACAAACATGTTTTTCGTAACGCCATGATGATTGTAATTGCAGGATTTCCCGCGGCTTTGATTGGTATTTTATTTACCGGATCAATGTTGACGGAAGTGATTTTTTCGCTCGACGGCCTTGGTCTTTTGGGCTACGAATCTGCACTTTCTCGCGATTATCCCGTGATGTTTGGCACACTTTATTTTTTCACAATCATTGGTTTAATCACCGCAATCATCAGTGATTTTACTTACAAAATGATTGATCCTCGCCTTAATTTTGAATCCCTTTCTTCTTAAAAAAATGACTGACGTAACCGAATTTGATTTCCTGATTGTTGCCGGATTAATCGTAATCTCTTCTTTATTTGCCTGTTTCGAAACCGCCATTACCGCGGCTTCCAAAGCAAAAATTCATCGTCTTGCTGGTGAGGGAAATAAGAATGCAAAAATTTTAGAACATCTTTTAGAGAAGCGCGAAAAAGTAATCAGCACCATGTTGTTTGGAAACAATGCCATCAATATTTTATCTTCGGCAATTGCCACCAGCTTGTTCATCAGTCTTTTTGGTGATTCTGGTTTGTTGATTGCAACTTTAGTAATGACTTTAGTTGTGTTAATTTTTGCTGAAGTTTTGCCGAAAACTTTCGCTGTAAAAAATCCTGATGGAATTGCGCTATTATTCGCTCCCGTCATTAAGTTCTTGGTGATGATTTTCTTTCCAGTCACCGATGTAATTCACAAAGTTGTGAATTTTTTCTTCGTTGCTGCTCACAAAAAATCTTCTGCTGTCGAATTAGAAGAAATCCGCGACACCATCAGCCTCAAGCATAAAGAAGGTTCAATTTACAAATACGACAAAGACATGATCGATGGCGTGCTTGATTTGGCTGACACGGAAATCAGCGAAATCATGGTTCATCGTAAAGACATCGAGATGATAAATATGGATTTGCCGGTGAAAGAAATTATGCGTATGGCACTAGACAGCGGATATACTCGCATCCCACTTTGGCAGGGCAATAAAGAAAATATCGTGGCAATTTTGAACGTAAGAAAATTGCTAAAAGCACTGCATTTTTTCAAACAGGATTTAGACAAATTTAATTTAAAATCGATCACCACTGAAGTGTGGTTCGTGCCTTCATCCAACAGCTTGCGCGCGCAATTATTTTTATTTCGCAAAAGAAAAAGACGCATGGCTTTGGTGATTGACGAATACGGTTCGTTGCTTGGAATGGTAACGCTCGAAGATATTTTGGAAGAGATTGTCGGCGAAATTAAAGAGCAAGAAGATGTGGCCGACATCAACATCATCAAGATCAAAAGCGGTGCTTACAAAATTGCCGGCAAAGTTTTGATTCGTGACATTAACAAAAAACTCGATTGGGAAATTAAAGAAGACGATGATGCCTACAACTTGGCAGCCTTTGTGATTAACAGCTTGGGAAGAATTCCTGAAGAGAAAGAAAACTTCGTGATTGATGAATATTACTTCGAAATTTTGAAGAAAATCGGCAATGATTTAATCTTGATTAAGACCAAAAGAATTAAGTCTTAATCGACCATAAAACCGTTTTCGCGGAAGATATTTTTGGCAGGTTCGCTTTTTAAGAATTTCAAAAATTCGCGTGCGGTGTCCATGTTATCGCCAGCGATTACCAAGGCTTGGTAAAGGATGTTAGCTTCTTTTTGTGAGGCTAAAACTTTGAGATTTGGTTTATGTTTAATCTGGCTGGCAAGAAGAATGGCGTAGCTTTCAAGGTTGTCGCCGCTGAGATCTAAAGCTGTTGATTTATCTTCGCTTAATTTGGTGAAAATTTGCAAATCAGAAAGATCCATCGACTTGAGCAAGTCAGTGCTGAATTTGCCAGAAGAGCTGCCTTCAGGATCGCTAAGTAAAACAGCTTTTTGTTGGTTTAAGATTTTTAAAACTTCTTCCACAGAAAGTATGTTGTCGCAAAGAATGGCCGGAATATTTAAATTATTTTTTGAAGCGACAACCACCAATTTGTCGCGCGCGATGTGGCCAGTATTGTAAACGTCGGTCAGGCCTTTTTGGCGCAAAGATTCAATCCAGCCAGTGTGAGCAGAGATGAAGATATCAGCAGGCTCGCCAGAATCAACTTCACTAATTAATTCAGCAGAAGAATTAAAATTTACTGAAACGATTACGTGATTTTTTTGTGAATAAAGACGAGAAATTTTTACCAAAGAAGCGACCATATTTTGCTCAGCAAAAACAGTCAGATTGCGGTTTGGCGAGGCGAAAGAATTATTTGCTAAACAACAGAAAACAAAAAAACCGAGAAAGATTTTTTTCATATTCTTCATCGGTTTTTTGTTAAACATTTTAAATTACCAACATTTTTTGACGGTTTTTATCGATGTCATCGAATACATCTTCCCACGTTCCAGTTGTAGATGCCTTGCTGTATTCAGTAACGCGATTTTCGAAGAAGTTAGTGTGCTCAACTCCATTTAAAATTTCATCAAGCCATGGAAGTGGATTGTCGTCAATCATATAGATTTCTTTCAAGCCCAATTGATTCAAACGGCGATCGGCGATGTAGCGGATGTAGCGTTTCACTTCGCGGGAAGTTAATCCTTCGATGTTGCCGGTTTCAAAAGCTAAATCGATGAAGGCATCTTCAAAATGCACGATGGTTGCACAGGCTTTGTACAAACGGCTTTTTAGTTCTTCATCCCAAACTTCTGGATTTTCTTGAACGAAAGTTCGAAACAATTTGATGATTGAAATGGTGTGCAGAGTTTCGTCACGAACTGACCAAGCAATGATTTGACCCATGCCTTTCATTTTTCCGAAACGTTGGAAATTTAACAAAATTGCGAAAGAAGCGAAAAGTTGCAAACCTTCAGTGAAGCCACCAAACACTGCCATTGTAGTGGCGATGTCTTTTTTCGAACCAACTCCGAATTGATGCATGTAGTCGTATTTGTCTTTCATTTCTTTGTATTTCATGAAAGCGGTGTACTCAGTTTCTGGCATGCCGATAGTGTCAAGCAAGTGCGAATAAGCAGCGATGTGGACAGTTTCCATGTTTGAGAAAGCCGCCAACATCATTTGAATTTCAGTTGGCTGAAAAACTTGGGCGTAAAGCTTCATGTAACAATTGTTAACCTCGATATCGGCTTGGGTAAAAAAGCGAAAAATTTGCGTAAGAAGATTTTTTTCTGAGGAAGTTAAATTATGTTTCCAATCGCGAACATCATCAGCCAAAGGAACTTCTTCTGGAAGCCAATGAATTTGCTGTTGTTTTAACCAAGCATCATAAGCCCAAGGGTAGTTGAATGGTTTGTAAATTGGTTTTGAATCGAGAAGTGACATTGCTTGGAAGAAATGAAGAGTTAAAACTACATCTAGTAGTAAAAATAAAAATCGTATACTGTATCTTGTTTTTGATTTTTTTAAGAAGCAAAAAATTTTTTACAAAACTTTTCAAATTTTTAACGTTGCTTTTGTTTGGATTTTTCCTAAAAAACTTCACAGGTTTTCTAAGCCTGAAAAATTCTTAAACTATCAATTTAATTCAAAAACATGTCAGTTCTAGTTGGAAAAAAGGCTCCTGATTTCACTGCTGCTGCAGTTATGCCAAATAACGAAATCAATGAAAAATTTAATCTTCACTCTTACTTAAACGGAAAAATCGGTGTATTGTTTTTTTACCCACTTGATTTCACTTTCGTTTGCCCTTCAGAAATTATCTCTTTCGATAATCATTTGAAAGAATTCAAAGATCGTGGTGTTGAAGTTATTGGTGTTTCAGTTGACTCAAAATTTACTCACTTAGCTTGGAAAAATACTGAAGTTAACAAAGGTGGTATTGGACAAATTCAATATCCTTTGGTTGCAGATTTGACTAAATCAATCGCTCGTGATTACGACGTTTTGATGGGCGATGCTGTGGCTTTGCGTGGTACTTTCTTGATTGACCAAGATGGTGTAGTTCGTCATCAAGTTGTTAATGATCTTCCTTTGGGCCGCAGCATCGAAGAAGCTCTTCGTATGGTTGATTCACTAAAATTCTTCCAAGAAAATGGTGAAGTTTGTCCAGCTGGTTGGAGCAAAGGTAAACAAGGTATGAAAGCTGATGCTAAAGGCGTTGCTGACTACTTGGCTAACAATGCTGCCAAGTTGTAACTCGAAATAAAACCTCCTTTGCAAAAAGAGGTGTCAGGCTTTGCGTGACGGAGGATTTACTTTAGTTACAGGTAATTTAATGATTAGACTACCAGTAACTCCAGTAAATCCCCCTCCGCCGTATTTGTGGCTCCTCCCCCTTTTTCAAGGGGGGTTGTTTTTTCAGCTTGACTAAAAAATCTCGGTGCATAAAAAGCGCGACCCTTCTTTGTGATAGAAATCCCAAAAAACATAAAATTTAACTTTTTTAAAGAGCATTTTCATGCCTACAATTAATCAGCTTATTAGAAAACCAAGAGTGAAGCAGGTCGCGAAAAACAAGGTTCCTGCGATGAAAGGTTGCCCTCAAAAAAGAGGTGTTTGTACTCGTGTTTACACTACTACTCCAAAAAAACCAAACTCAGCTTTGCGTAAAGTCGCACGTGTGAAATTAACCAACGGATTCGAAGTTATTGCTTACATCCCAGGTGAAGGTCATAACTTGCAAGAGCACTCTGTTGTAGCAATCCGCGGTGGTCGTGTAAAAGATTTGCCGGGTGTACGTTACCACATCATCAGAGGTTATTTCGATACTCAAGGTGTTAAAAATCGTAAACAAGCACGTTCTAAATACGGCGCTCAAAAACCTAAGTAACCAACTAAATATTTCTAAACAAAATGCGTAGAAGAGCAGCAAAGATCAGAAAAATTATTCCTGATGCAAAATATAACGAAGTTATCGTTTCGAGATTCGTTAACCGTTTAATGAATGACGGTAAAAAATCAGTTGTTGAAAAAGCTGTGTACGAAGCTTTCGACAATCTTGAAGGCAAATTGAAAAAAAGCCCAATCGATATCTTCAAAGAAGCTTTGGAAAATGTTACTCCAAGAGTTGAAGTTAGATCACGCAGAATTGGTGGTGCTACTTACCAAATTCCAGTTGAAGTTTCGGCTAGACGTGGTTCGGCACTTGCTTTGAAATGGTTGAAAACAGCCATTGAAAATATCAAAGGCAGAGATTTATCTCACAAAGTAGTTACAGTAGTTCTTGAGTCTTTAGAGAACAAAGGCTGGGCTGCAAAAAAGAAAGAAGAAGTTTTTAAAATGGCTGAAGCTAACAAAGCTTTCGCTCACTATCGCTGGTAGTTTTACTAATTTAAGTTTAGTTGAAGTCTCATGCGCCAGATCACGCAACAAATTATTGATGTTGTAATTCCGGCGCATGAGAAAGATCTCGACACTCTCAATCATTGCATTGAGGGTGTGAGACGAAATGTTGCAGATGTCCGCAGAATCATTGTAATCTCCAAAGAAAAATACACAGATAAGGCTGAGTGGTTTGATGAAGCCCTTTTTCCATTCTCATTTCAAGAAATAGCATCGTTAACTAGAAGTGGCACAGGATGGCATTTGCAGCAGCTTTTGAAGCTATATTCTCCGTTAGTTATTCCTGGTATTTCAGAAAATGTTTTAATCGTTGATTCGGATACGGTCTTTTTACGCAAAGTAAAATTTTTCTCTGATGAAGGCCTACCACTTTACAATCTGAGCAAAGATCAAGATCTCGACAAATCAAAATTTCATCAAGATTCTTACAAACATATCGCCAAAATTTTACCAGAAATTGATCAAAAATTGCCGGAGAATTTTAAAAATATTTCCGGAATTTGTCATCATATGTTATTTCAAAAACACATGATTGAAGAGCTATTTCGAAGAGTTGAAGAGCTTGATGGAACTGGTGATCCTTTCTATAAAGTTTTCCTAAAAAACAGCGAAGCCTCATATGGTGTTGCTGAGTATAATTTATATTTCTACTTTCTGATCAGTTTACATCCAAAGGAATATCAGATCAGAATTTTACGTTACAAAAATACCGCAGATTTTAGTTTGTGGAAATACCGCTGGCGCCGGAAATATCATTACTGTTCATTTCATTCTTACATGAGAGAAAATCAGAAAACTGTTTCCCAAAAAATAAAGGATTTCTTCGCGAAAAAAATTGGCCGCGCCTTTTATTTTGAGCACTGGAACGTCGGTGTCTTAGACTTTCCAATTCAAGAAATTTTAAACATCACGCCAGAGATTTTTTGGATCAAAAATAATGAAAAATTAAATTTTCTGGCTGATCCTTTTGGCTTTGAAATCAATGGTCAAAAATATGTGGTTTTTGAAGATTATTCTCAGGTGAAAAAAAGAGGAAGAATTGGAATCGCGCCATTAAATTCAGACTTCAGCTTAGGTAAAAAAACCATAATTTTAGATGACAAAAAACATCTTTCTTACCCATTTTTAATAAATCACGAAGACAAGATTTACATGATTTGCGAGTCTTACAAATCGCGTAAACTATCGCTTTACGAAATCGATCAAAAAGATCTGACGGCAAAAAAAATCAAAGATATTTTTTCAGATAAAAAAATTGTTGATCCGACAATTGTGCACTTTCAAAACAAATTCTGGATGTTTTACACGATTGGAGATTCTTGCGATTCTAGACTTCATGTCGCTTTTGCGGACTCTCTTTTTGATGATTTTAAAGAACATCCGGCAAATCCGGTAAAAATTGATGCTACTTCGGCAAGATCTGCTGGAACGCCATTTCTGTTTAATGGACATATTTATCGCCCGTCACAAAATTGTTCTAAATCTTACGGCAGTTCGATTGTGATTAATCGTATCACAGAATTAACCGAACAAAGTTTTAGGGAAGAATTTGTTCGTGAAATCAAGCCTGATTCAAAAAGCTTTAATTGTATTGGCTTGCACACTCTAAGCTCTCTAGGAAATATTACTTTGATTGATGGAAAAAGTAGAGTTTTTGTCTTTTACAAACCGCTGATTTCTTTGCTACGAAACTTCGTCAGAATCTGTAAATAATTTCTTGTCAATTAGGAATTGTAAACTACGTTGCGCCGCCTCGCTTAAGCACTTTTGGAAAGCAAGAAACTTAAGGCTGATTTTCCTCAGGCTCTAGATCAAATTTCACAAGAAAATTTAGCAAAATTAACTTTAACAAAAACCATTTTTATTGTTTATGGCACGTCTAATTGAAATCGAAAAATATCGTAATATCGGCATTATGGCCCATATCGATGCTGGTAAAACTACTACAACCGAGCGTATCCTTTTTTACACTGGAAAATCGCACAAGATCGGTGAAGTTCACGATGGTGCTGCTACAATGGACTGGATGGAGCAAGAACAAGAACGTGGTATCACAATCACTTCTGCTGCAACAACATGTTTCTGGAAAGAGCACCGAATTAACATTATTGACACTCCGGGTCACGTAGATTTTACAATTGAAGTTGAACGCTCTCTTCGTGTTCTTGATGGTGCAGTTTGCGTATTTGACGCAGTTGCTGGTGTTGAGCCACAATCAGAAACTGTATGGCGCCAAGCTAATAAATACAAAGTTCCAAGAATGTGCTTCGTGAACAAAATGGATCGCGTTGGTGCGAATTTTTACCGTTGCGTTGACATGATGAAAACTCGTCTTGGTGCTCGTCCAGTTCCAATTCAATTGCCAATCCACGAAGCTGAAAATTACGGTGGTTTGATCGATTTGATCAGAATGAAAGCTGTTGTTTGGAAAGATGAATCAATGGGTGCAGATTATACTCTTGAAGAAATTCCTGCGGATCTTTTAGACAAAGCAAAAGAATATCGCGAACAGCTAGTTGAAGCTGCAATCGAGCAAGATGACGTTTTGATGGAAAACTATTTAGGTGGTGAAGAAATTTCTGAAGCTGATCTAAAAAGATGTATCCGCCAAGCCACAATTTCTGGTGCATTCGTTCCAGTTTTAAACGGTACTGCTTTCAAAAACAAAGGTGTTCAAACCTTGCTAGACGCGGTTGTAGATTTCCTACCAAGTCCGAAAGACATCAAAGAAATTCCTGCAATTAACAGCGTAACAGATGAAGTTATCACTGTAACTTGTGGTGATAAAAAATTCGCTGGTCTTGCTTTCAAAATCATGACCGATCCATTCGTTGGTTCACTTACTTTCGTACGTATTTACTCTGGTACTTTGACTGGTGGTTCTGGTGTTGTTAACACTACTAAAAATGCTAAAGAAAGAATCGGCCGTATTTTGTTGATGCATGCAAATAATCGTGAAGATATCAAAGAAGCTTACGCTGGAGATATCGTTGCTCTTGCTGGTTTGAAGGCAACCACAACAGGTGATACTTTGGTTGAACCTGACAATCACGTAATCTTGGAAAGAATGATTTTCCCTGAACCAGTAATCGAAGTTTCTGTTGAGCCTAAATCAACCGCAGATCAAGAGAAAATGGGTATGGCCTTGTCACGCTTGGCTTCTGAAGATCCATCACTTCGTATTGAATCTGATCCTGATTCAGGTCAAACCATTCTTCGTGGTATGGGCGAGTTGCATCTTGAGATCATTGTGGATCGTATGAAGCGCGAATTTAAAGTTGACGCAAATATCGGCCAACCAAAAGTGGCGTACCGCGAAGCTATCACTAAACAAGTTGAAATTGACTATACTCACAAAAAACAATCTGGTGGTTCTGGTCAGTTTGCGAAAGTTAAAATTATCTTCGAACCTCTTCCAGCTGATGCTAAAGAAAACTTTATTTTCGAAAGCGAAGTTGTCGGTGGACGCGTTCCAAAAGAATATATTCCAGGTGTTGAGAAAGGTTTGAAATCTGCGAAAGATACTGGTTTCTTGGCTGGATTCCCTGTAGTTCGTTTGAAAACTAGATTGATGGATGGTGCTTATCACGATGTTGATTCATCAGTTCTTGCTTTCGAAATCGCTGCTCGTTCAGCATTCCGCGAAGCTATGGAAAAAGCTGGTCCAATCATCTTGGAACCAATCATGAAAGTAGAAGTTGTTACTCCTGAAGAATATATGGGTGACGTAATTGGCGATATCAACTCTCGTCGTGGTCAGATCCAAAATTTAGAAGGACGTGATGTTGCACAAGTAATTACTGCTCAAGTTGTACTTGCTGCGCTGTTTGTTTACGTAAACAGCTTGCGCTCACTTTCACAAGGTCGTGCAAGTTACAGCATGGAATTCGATTCTTACGAAGCTGTTCCACACGCTGTTGCTGAAGAAATCAGAGCTAAAAAAGCTTAATAGAAATTACCTTCGGCGCGTAAGCGTCGAAAGTAATGTGAGATTAGATTTACAAATAAAAACACCATTCACAAAAACCAGAAATGTTTATACAAAAACTTTATTTAAAATTTTTGTATAAACATGTTGCAAAGTATTTTTCTATTTTGAAAATGCGCGACCTCCTTGAATAAGGAAGTTGATTTTAGTCAATTCGTATCAGCTGCAAAGTCTTGATCTTCTTGGTCTCTTAAGGTTTAGTATTTTCAACTCAGATATAAAAGAATTTCGAAAAGAAATTTTCGGGTCAGTAATTTATTTTCGAAATTTTTTTAAATTTGTTTCGCAACTCTGTCACAGAGTTCGAATTCACTCCAATCAAAATCACAATCTCTAAGATTCGGTTTTGATTATATTATCGTAAATAATTGGTACAGATATGTCCAAACAAGTCTTCCAACGCACCAAACCCCATGTAAATATTGGCACAATCGGCCACGTAGATCATGGTAAAACAACATTAACTGCTGCTATCACTACTTATTTGTCTAAGACAGGTTTAGCTGAGAAGCGTGGATATGATCAGATTGATGCTGCTCCAGAAGAAAAAGAGCGTGGTATTACGATTAATACTGCCCACGTAGAGTATGAAACTGGGAACAGACATTATGCCCACGTAGATTGTCCGGGCCACGCGGATTATGTAAAGAACATGATTACTGGTGCTGCACAGATGGATGGTGCGATTCTTGTAGTATCTGCTGCCGATGGTCCAATGCCACAAACACGTGAACACATTCTTCTTGCTAAACAAGTTGGTGTTCCTTCTATCGTAGTTTTCTTGAATAAAGTTGACATGGTTGAAGATGCTGAGCTTCTTGAATTAGTTGAAATGGAAGTTCGCGAACTTCTTACTGCTTATGGTTTTCCTGGTGACAAAATTCCTATTGTAAAAGGATCTGCACTTAAAGCCCTTGAAGGTGAAGATTCAGATATCGGTGAAAAATCAATGCAAGCTCTTATGGATGCTGTTGATTCTTATATTCCTGAGCCACAAAGAGCGACTGACAAGCCTTTCTTGATGCCAATTGAAGATGTATTTTCAATTTCAGGACGCGGTACAGTTGTTACTGGAAGAATCGAGCGCGGTATTGTAAAAATTAACGAAGAGTTAGAAATCGTTGGTATCAAAGTTACTCAAAAGACTACTTGTACTGGTATTGAGATGTTTAAGAAACTTCTTGATGAAGGTAGAGCTGGTGATAACGCTGGTGTTCTTCTTCGTGGTACTAAGAAAGAAGATGTTGAAAGAGGCCAAGTACTTTGCAAACCAGGTTCAATTACTCCACACACTCACTTCGAAGCAGAAGTTTATATTTTGAATAAAGAAGAAGGTGGACGTCACACTCCATTTTTCAAAAATTATCGTCCTCAATTCTATTTCAGAACTACAGACGTTACTGGATCAGTAACATTGGCTGAAGGAACTGAAATGGTTATGCCTGGTGATAACGTAAAAATCACTGTTGAACTAATCGCTCCAATCGCCATGGAAGAAGGTCTTCGTTTCGCTATTCGCGAAGGTGGAAGAACTGTGGGTGCGGGTGTTGTTTCTAAGATTATTAAATAGTTTATGAAAAAGTTTCTATCGGCTTTAGTTTTGCTTTTTGTTACTTCTTGTGCATCAACTCACGGTCACTTTATTTCTGATCATCAGGATGCCTGGATTGATGGATATAGTGCAAAAAGTAATCACGCCGATAGAGGACTTTTGTTCTGTAGAGCTAATGTTAAAGATAATGGCTTAGCTGATCCAATTTGCTTCGAAACAAGATTCGAAGAATATGCGGATGAGAAAGATCGTGTAAACGAAACAAAGAAAAAAGAAGAAAAGTTAAAGAAGAAAGAAGCTCAAACTGCTACTGTTAAAGAAGCAAAAGACGCTAAAGATCCTCAATAATTTTTCTAACTTTAGGAGCGTAGCTCAACTGGTAGAGTAGCGGTCTCCAAAACCGTTGGTTGGGGGTTCGATTCCTCTCGCTCCTGCCACTTCGTTTTAATCCAAATTAAAATTGCTTTGAAAGCGCTAAATTTTTTTAAAGATGTAATTGATGAGTTGAAGAAACTTCACGTTCCTTCAAAAAAAGAAACTTATATCACAACTGTGACCATTTTGGTCACTATTGCGGTGGTTTCTGTGATGATTCTGTTTGCTGACTTCATTATTTCAAAAATTATCGGAATTATTTTCGGTTTATAAATTCTAACCCTTCGATTTTCTTCTAAGATGAGCAACGAAAATAAATGGTACATATTAAATGTTATGGCTGGCCAAGAAAATAAGGTCGCCTCGGACATTAAATCAATGATTATGCGTGGCGCTTTAGGCGGCTTTGTTGCTGATGCTTTAGTTCCATCAAAACAAGTGATCAAAATTAAAAAAGGTCAAAAAGTTCTGGAAGCACAAAAACTTTTCCCTGGATACGTCTTCATCAATGCTAACATTAGCTCTGAAGCATATAACCTGATTAATTCAATCCCAAAAGTAATGGGATTTTTGGGTGGAAAAAACAGTCCAGAACCAGTTGATGAAGCTAAGATGCAGGATATTTTAAATCTTTCGAGTGAACAAATTTCTGACAATAAAAATGTCATATTTGAAATTGGTGAAGTTTTGAACGTGATCGAAGGTCCGTTTGAATCATTCTCAGGTGCTGTTGAAGAATATGATGCTGAAAAACAAAAGGTTAAAATTTCAATTTTGATTTTTGGCAGAGCTACTTCAGTGGAGCTTGACATTAGCCAAGTTGAAAAAATCTCTTAGGTTTTTTGATCAATTTTTTAAAAGAAAAAAAACTCTTAAAAAATAATCGTAAAAATTTTTACAAAACTAATTGCAAGTTATTTTTGTAAAACTAATTTTCCGCGCCTCGCAAATATCAGGTGATGCTCCTAATAGGTCGCGGAATCAATAAAATAAAGCTTCTACAAGTATAATTCTTAAATTAATTTTATGTCTAAAAGCAAAAAAGAAGTTTTAGGCCTCATTAAGTTGCAAGTGCCTTCAGGAAAAGCAAATCCAGCCCCTCCAATTGGTCCAGCTTTGGGTCAAAAGGGTTTAAACATTATGGAATTTTGTAAGCAGTTCAATGCTATGAAATTCGATTATGAGCCAGGAACGCCAATTCCAGTTACAATCATAGCCTACAAAGACAAGTCTTTCACATTTACAGTTAAAAGCCCTCCAGTTTCTTACTTAATCATGAAAGAAATCGGTTTACAAAAAGGTTCATCAAATCCAGGAAAAGATACAGCTGGTAAGATTACCATGGCTCAAATCAACAGTGTCGCCAAGAAAAAAATGGTCGATATGAATGCTACAAGTCTTGAAGCTTGCGCCCAGATGGTTAAGGGATCCGCTACTTCTATGGGTCTTGAGGTGGTTGAATAATAATTTGTAAGCTCACAAAAAATGACAAAAAATACTAAAAAAATTGAGAAAACTGAGAAGTATTCAGTTGCAAATCTCGAAGACGGAATCAAAAAAATCCAAGAAATTGCTGCTGAAAATAAGCGCAAATTTGTTGAGACTGTTGATATCGCCGTTAACCTTGGAATTGACGCCAAGCAATCTGATCAAGCCGTAAAAGGTTCAATCCTTCTTCCAAATGGCTCAGGCAAAAAAGTTAAAGTTATTGTGTTTTGTGGTAATGATTCACAAAAACAAGCTGCTTTGGATGCCGGCGCTTCAATCGCAGGATTGGAAGATTTGGTTGCTAAAATTGAAGGTGGCTTTCTAGATTTTGATTGCTGTGTTGCTACTCCGGACGTAATGCAAAAAATCAGCAAAGTTGCTAGAAAATTAGGACCACGTGGTTTGATGCCAAGTCCAAAAAATGGTACTGTTACCACTGATATTCAAAAAGCCGTTTCAGATGCTTTGAAAGGAAAAGTGAATTTCAAAAACGATAAAGCAGGAACTGTACATTGCCTAGTTGGCAAAGTTGATTTTGATGCAAAAGCTTTAGTTGAAAATGCTAAAGCCGTAATCAAAGCAATTAAAGATGTTAAACCGGAAGCTTCAAAAGGAAAATTCATCAAAGAATTTTATTTGAATACAACCATGGGACCATCTGTACAAGTTGCTATCGATAGTTTGTAATTAAATTTCTAAGACGATGAATAAAAATCAAAAATCAGAATTAGTTTCTTCTCTGAAGAATAAGCTAACAAACAGTATCTTTGTTGCCGTTATCCACTATAGAGGGATGAGCGATAAACAACTTTACGATATGAGAGTTGCTCTTAAAGCCAAAAATTGCGATATGAAAATCGCTAAAAATACTTTGGTGAAAGTTGCAGTTAAAGGAACTGATTTAGAAGTTCTAACTCCACATTTAACCGGTCCAACTGCGATTCTTTACTCGCAAGATCTAATAGCTTTGTCAAAAGTTATTTCTGATTTTGCTAAAGAAATCGGAGTTTTGAAAATCAAAACCGGATATTTAAACAAAGCATTAATTACCGAAAGCGCTATTAATGATTTGGCAAAACTTGGATCTTTGGAAGAAGTTCGCGCTTCATTCATCGGCAAGTTGAAAGGCGTTCAGTCTAACTTCGTGAGAATCTTAAATGCTCCTGAGTCTGGACTTGCTACTTCATTCAACAGCTAGGTCTTTTGGTAACACAAAATTAACAATCATCTTTAAACAACAAAACTAGGAAAAAAAATGACTACTAATCTTGAACAAATTTCAGAAACCTTATCTTCACTTACAGTTCTTGAATTGGCTGAATTGAGCAAAAAATTGGAAGAAAAATGGGGCGTTTCTGCCGCTTCTTTCTCTGCCGCTGCTCCTGCCGCTGCTGCAGCTGTTGCTGAAGTTAAAGACAAATTCGAAGTTGTTTTAACTGCTGCTGGTGACAACAAAATCAACGTTATCAAAGAAGTTAGAGCTATCACTGGTCTTGGCTTGAAAGAAGCTAAAGATCTAGTTGAAGGTGCTCCAAAAACAGTTAAATCAGATGTTCCAACAGCTGAAGCTAATGACTTGAAAAAGAAATTAGAAGCTGCTGGCGCGAAAGTTGAATTGAAATAATTTTCATAAAACAAAGCCAATCTGCCTTAATTTGGTGGATTGGCTTTTTGTCGTTTGTGCTGATATGTTTCAGCACAGGGCACCACTATTGCTCTCGTCAAATTTGACTATAATAGTTAAGTCAACAAAAAAAGAGGTTTATCTCTGGTGATTCAGACTCGTAATTTTGATCAAGCGCTTTTCAGAAAAAGCTTCGGTAACAATAAGGATAGAGAGGCCATTCCTTACCTTATCTCTCTACAACAAGAATCTTACGAAAAATTCTTACAAGCTAATATCGAGCCGGAAAAAAGAGAAAATGTCGGCATTCAATCAGTATTTAATTCATTCTTTCCGCTTTCAGATTCAGCCGGAAGAGTGACTTTAGAATTTGTTAGTTATTCTTTAGGTAAACCAAAATACGAATCTTACGAATGTTTGTCAGCAGGCAGAAGTTTTTCTGCTCCTATGCGCGCACAGCTTCGTTTGATCTTATGGCATCAAGAAGAAGGCAGCGAAATTAAAGAAATCCGCTCAATCAAAGAACAAGAAGTTTATTTGTGCGATGTTCCTTTGATGACGGAAACAGGAAGTTTCATCATCAATGGTGCTGAAAGAGTTATCGTGTCGCAAATGCGCCGTGCTCCGGGTGTTTTCTTCGATAGCGAAAATGTAAAACTATCAGGTTCTAAATCTTACACAGCTAAGATTATTCCTCATATCGGCTCATGGCTTGATTTTGAATTTGACAGCAAAGATATTCTTTATTTCCGCGTTGATAAAAAAAGAAAAATCCCAGTTTCCTCTTTATTAAGAGCGATTGGAATGTCTCCAGAAGATATCATCCGTGGTTTCTACGGTTCAATCGAAGCTTTCATTTCTAAAAATGGATGGGCAACAAAATTTGACGGCGAAGCTTTCTTGGGCAAAAAAGTCGGTTATGACTTGATCTGTGCTGATACCAAAAAAGTAATGGTAAAAGAAGGTTCTAAATTAAACCGCAAAGCTCTAGACAAATTAAAAGAAGAAAAATTTACCAACTATCTTTTGACTGACGAAATCCTTCTTGGATACGTAGTTGCTCAAGACTTGATCGATAATGACACTGGTGAATTATTGCTTGAAGCCGGCAGTATCGTGACTCCAGAAAGTTTGGAAATTTTACAAAAATTAAATTTCAAACATATCGCTGTAATCAATCCAAGCAAATCTGATATTGGACCATACCTCTACAACACTATGTTGGTAGATAAAAACCAAAATCAAAAAGATGCTTTGTTTGACGTTTATAAAGCGATCAGACTTGGCGAAGCTCCATCATCTTTGGAAGTTGCTAAAAATTATTTCGACAATTTATTCTTCTCTGATGCCAGATATAACCTATCTGACGTTGGTCGTATGAAGATGAATCACAGATTGTCTTTAAATATCGACAAAGAAACTCTGCACTTAACTCATGACGATGTTAAGCAAGCGATTAAAATCTTAAGTTTGATCAAACATAACGATCTAAAAACTGACGATATTGACAACTTAGCTAACAGACGTGTTCGTGCCGTTGGTGAATTGATCGAAAACCAACTTCGTGTTGGTATGTCAAGAATTGAAAAATCGATCATTGAAAAAATGAACTCGGTTGAAGTTGACACGATCATGCCACAAAGCTTAATCAACTCTAAACCATTGTTGACTGCGGTGAAAGATTTCTTCGCCACTTCACAATTGTCACAATTCATGGATCAAACTAACCCGCTTGCTGAAGTTACTCACAAGCGTAGACTTTCAGCATTAGGACCCGGTGGTCTTACTCGTGAAAGAGCTGGTTTCGAAGTTCGTGACGTACATCCAACTCACTATGGTCGTATCTGTCCAATTGAAACTCCAGAAGGACCGAATATCGGTTTGATTAACTCATTGGCTACTTACGCTCGTGTTAATAATTACGGTTTTATCGAAACTCCTTACCGCAAAGTTACTAACGGTAGAATCACTAGCGAAATCCACTATCTTTCTGCATTAGAAGAAGTTGATTTTGTGATCGCTCCTTCAGTTACCAATATTGACGATAAAGGAACAATTAAAGCTGACTTCGTTAACTGTCGTAAAAATGGCGAATTCATCATGATGATGCCAGATAAAATCGACTATGTTGACGTTTCTACTAAACAGATCGTTTCAATCGCAACTACACTAATTCCTTTCCTTGAGAATGACGATGCGAACCGCGCTTTGATGGGTTCGAACATGCAACGTCAAGCTGTTCCGCTTCTTCGTCCAGACGCTCCACTTGTTGGAACTGGTATGGAAGCTGTGATCGCAGCTGACTCAGGCGCTGCTGTTAAAGCGAAAAAAGATGGTGTAGTAAAATTTGTTGATGCGTCAAAAATCGTTGTTGAATCAATCGAAGACGGTATTCCTCACGTTGAAGTTTATGGCTTGCAAAAATATGTCAGAACCAACCAAGATACCTGCATCAACCAAAGACCTACAGTTGTAATCAATCAAAAAGTTAAAGCCGGACAGATTATCTCTGACGGACATTCAATTTCAGATGGCGAAATCGCTCTTGGTAAAAACGTTCGCGTGGCTTTCATGCCTTGGAACGGTTATAACTTTGAAGACTCGATCATCATTTCAGAAAGATTATTGGCTGACGACACCTTCACTTCAATTCACATTGAAGAGCTTGAAGTGGTTGCCAGAGATACTCGTTTAGGGCCCGAAGAGATCACTCGCGACATTCCAAATGTAAGCGAAGAAGCTTTAGCTAAACTTGACGAAGAAGGTATTATTCACATCGGTGCTGAAGTTCAGGCCGGAGATCTTTTGGTTGGTAAAACCACTCCAAAATCTGAATCTCCAATGACACCGGAAGAAAAATTATTGAAAGTAATTTTCGGTGAAAAAGCTTCAGATGTAAAAGACTCATCGCTTTATGCCTCTACTGGCATCAGTGGTACTATCGTTGACGTAAAAGTTTACTCACGTAAAGGTATCGAGAAAGACGAGCGTTCAGTTTATATCGAAATGCAACAAATCGAAGAATTAGCTAAAAGCAAAAACCTAAAAGTTTCTTTCTTGGAAGATTCTTTGAAAGGCGCTTTGGTTGAATTATTCGACGGCAAAAAACTTACCAGCAATGTTGATAAGTTGAAGGCTAAAGCAAAATTAGAAGCTAAAGAATTAGATACTCTCAGCAAAAATCACTTGATCAAAATTGTTGTTGAAGATGCGAAAGCAATGGATAAAGCCGAAAGACTTATCAAATCACACAATAAACAAGTTGCTGAAATCGAAAAAGATTTCTCTGACAAAGTTGCTCGCATCAAAGCTGGCGACGAGTTAGGACAAGGCGTTTTGAAGATTGTAAAAGTTTACATCGCTTCAAAATATAGACTTCAACCTGGTGATAAAATGGCGGGACGTCACGGTAACAAAGGTGTCGTTTCGAAAATTGCTCCAGCTGAAGATATGCCTTACTCAGAAGATGGTCAACCAGTTGATATCGTGTTGAACCCACTGGGTGTACCTTCTCGTATGAACGTCGGACAAATTCTTGAAACTCATTTGGGCTTCGCTTCAAAAGAAATTGCTAAACAAATCGGTAAGATTTTAGAGCAAGTTTCTGAGAAAAAAGCTGAGTTCATCAAAGAATTAAGAGATAAAATTTTATCAGTTTATACTTCCCAAGAAGAAGGCAAAAGAATCAACGCTATGGATGATTCTGAGCTTATGACTTTTGCTACCAGATTGAAAAAGGGCATTCCTTTTGCGACTGGAATTTTCGAAGGCGCTAAAGAAGAATATATCACTAAGCTTATTGAAATTGCTGGTGCGGACAAGTCTGGTCAGATCAATTTATTTGACGGCAAAACCGGCCAAAAATTTGATCGTAAAGTTACAGTCGGATATATTTACATGCTGAAATTACATCACTTGGTTGATGATAAGATTCACGCACGTTCGATTGGACCATACAGCTTGATCACTCAACAGCCTCTTGGTGGTAAATCTCACTTCGGTGGACAAAGATTTGGTGAAATGGAGTGCTGGGCTCTTCAAGCTTACGGTGCTGCATATTCACTCCAAGAAATGCTTACAGTTAAATCAGATGACGTGGTTGGTAGAATCAAAATCTACGAATCAATCATCCAAGGAAACCAAAACTTCAATTGCGGTATTCCTGAATCATTTAACGTTATGATTAAAGAAGTACGTTCACTTGGTTTAAATATTGAACTTGTAGAAAAATAAAATGAAGCCTCGCGCTTAAAAGCGCGGGGTTTTCAGTCGTATTTGCGGCGCAAAGAAATAAAAAGATTTTAAACAAAAATAAAAATCCTCATGTCATTAGCAGGAACTTCTTCACACGGTCTATTAAGTCTAAACTCAAATAGTGCCGTCGATCTTCTGGACTTCAACGCTATCAAAATTTCCATCGCTGATCCAGATAAAATCAGATCATGGTCATTTGGCGAAGTAACTAAGCCTGAAACCATCAATTACCGTACTTTCAAACCAGAAAGAGATGGTCTTTTCTGCGCCAGAATTTTCGGACCAATCAAAGACTACGAATGTCTTTGCGGAAAATACAAACGTATCAAATACAAAGGAATCGTCTGCGAAAAATGTGGCGTTGAAGTTACTTCTTCAAAAGTACGTCGCGAAAGAATGGGTCACATCGAGCTTGCTGCTCCAATCGCTCACATCTGGTTCTTAAAATCTCTTCCATCTCGTATCAGTGCGATCTTGGGCCTTACCCTGAAAGCTGTTGAGAAAGTTATTTATTTCGAATCTTACATCGTAACTGACGGTTTAATGTCTCCATTGAAAGATGGCACGATTTTAACCGAAGACGAATATGCAAAATATCAGCAAGAGCACGGCTACGGGAGCTTCATCGCTGAAATGGGGGCTGAGTCAATCCAAAAATTATTGGCTAAACTTGACCTGAAAAAAATCCAAAAAGAACTACGCGAAGATCTTGGAGTTCAAACTTCGGAACTTAAGAAAGAAAAAATCATCAAAAGATTAAAATTAATTGAGCAGTTTATCGAATCAGATAACAGCCCAGCTTGGATGATTATGAGCGTTCTTCCAGTAATCCCACCTGATATCCGTCCGCTAGTTATGCTTGACGGTGGTCGTTTTGCTACTTCAGATTTAAACGAATTATATCGTCGTGTTATCAACCGTAACAACCGTTTGAAACGTTTGATGGAATTGGGCGCGCCTGAAATCATTATCAAAAACGAAAAACGCATGTTGCAAGAATCGGTTGACGCCCTTCTTGATAACGGCCGCTCTGGTGCTGTAGTTAAAAACTCTAACAAGAAACCTTTCAAATCTTTGAGCGACATGCTTAAAGGTAAACAAGGTCGTTTCCGTCAAAACTTGCTTGGTAAACGTGTCGACTATTCAGGCCGTTCTGTAATCGTTGTTGGTCCAGAATTGAAACTTCACCAATGTGGTTTGCCAAAGAAAATGGCGTTAGAATTATTCAAACCATTCATTTACTCGAAATTAGAATTATACGGAAAATCTCCGTCGATCAAAGTTTCGAAAAAAATGGTCGAAGCAGAAAGATCAGAAGTTTGGGATATTTTGGATGAAGTTATTAAAGAACATCCAGTTCTTCTAAACCGTGCACCAACTCTTCACAGACTTGGTATCCAAGCATTTGAACCAGTATTGACAGAAGGTAAAGCGATCCAATTGCATCCTCTAGTTTGTTCAGCTTTCAACGCCGACTTTGACGGTGACCAAATGGCTGTTCACGTTCCTCTATCAATCGAAGCGCAAGTGGAAACTCGTGTTTTGATGATGTCGACTAACAACATTCTAAGCCCTGCAAACGGTAAGCCAATTATCGTGCCTTCTCAAGATATCATCTTGGGTCTTTATTATATCACAATGGAAGGACATGACTTCGCGAAAGCCAAAGCTCGTCCAATCTCTGATATTAATGAATTAGAGCATGCGATCCACAATGGAATGGCTCTTCACGAAAAAATCCTTTACCGTTTCATGGTAAAAGACAAAGACGGTGAGAGATATTTCAAAAAAATCGAAACTACTCCAGGTCGCGTAATTCTTTACAACAACTTGCCTAACATGATGAAAGGCGATGTTTCGATTGTGAATAATGTGATGACTAAAAAAGCCGTCACTAATTTGATCGATACTGTTTATAGAAATTGCGGACAAAAAGAGACTGTAATGTTCTGTGATCGTATCATGGCATTAGGTTTCAAAAACGCTTGTCGCGCTGGTATTTCAATTGGTAAAGATGACATGATCATCCCTGAATCTAAGCCAAAAAATATCGCAGATTCTTTAGACAAAGTTAAGAAACTCGAAAAACAATATCGCGATGGTTTGATCACCGCCGGTGAGCGTTACAACAAAGTAATCGATGAGTGGACTCACTGTACCGACAAGATTTCTAAAGAAATGATGAAAAACATTTCGAGCTTCACCAACCCAATGACTGCCAACTCAATCTTCATGATGGCTGATTCAGGAGCGAGAGGTTCTGAAAGTCAGATCAAACAGGTTGCTGGTATGCGTGGTTTGATGGCAAAACCATCAGGCGAAATTATTGAAACTCCGATCATTGCAAACTTTAAAGAAGGTTTGAGCGTTCTTGAGTATTTCATTTCTGCCCACGGTGCTCGTAAAGGTTTGGCGGATACAGCTTTGAAAACGGCAAACTCTGGTTACTTGACTAGAAGATTGGTTGACGTTTCTCAAGATTGTATCGTTACTGAAGAAGATTGCGGCACTAAAGATGGTATCATCATCGAACCAATCGTTGATGATGGCAGAGTTGTTGCATCTCTAGCTGAACAAGTTCTTGGACGTGTTGCAGTTGAAGATATCAAAACTGCTGACAAAAAAGTTGTGGTAAAAGCTGGTATCATGATCGACGAAGCTCTTTCTGAAGCAGTTGACAGATCTGGTGTTAAAACCATCAAATCAAGATCAGTTCTTACTTGTAAAGCTAAAGACGGCGTCTGCGTTAAATGCTACGGACGTGACCTTTCAACTGGTAATATCGTTAGTATCGGTGAAGCAGTTGGTGTGGTTGCAGCTCAATCAATCGGTGAACCGGGAACTCAGCTTACAATGAGAACGTTCCACATCGGTGGTGCGGCGCAAAGAGGTTCTGAACAATCTTCGATCACTGCGGTTTCTGAAGGTTTCATCAAAATCATCGACAAAGGAACTTTGATCAATCGCGATGGTAAAATCATCGTGATTAGCAGAAACTCTGAAATCGTGCTTTGCGACAATGATCAAAAAGAAATTCACAGCTATAAATTACCTTATGGTTCAGCAATTCTTCGTAAGAATGGCGATAAAGTAATCAAAGGTGATCACTTGGCAGAATGGGATCCATACAACATTCCAGTAGTTGCTGAAGCTGACGGTGTCGTGAAATATAACGATTTAACCGAAAACGTTTCTCTTCGTGAAAAAATCGAAGAATCAACCGGCGTTTCAACTAAAATTGTTATCGACTGGAAGCAATACAGCAAGCAAGAGCTTAAACCAAGAATTTCAATCGTTGGCGACAATAAAAACGAACTTCTGAAAGAATATGCTCTTTCATTAAATACGATTATTGGTGTTTCCAATGGCGATGAAGTTAAAGCCGGTGACGTTATTGCAAGAATTCCAAAAGAATCTTCTAAAACTCGTGATATTACTGGTGGTCTTCCACGCGTTGCTGAATTGTTCGAAGCTCGTAAACCGAAAAATGCTGCTGTTATGAGCGACATTGACGGCCGTATCGAATTTGGTAAAGATTACAAAACTAAACGTCGTATCCAAGTTAGATCTGACGATGCTTCAATCGAACCTGTAGAATATGCTTTCGTTAAAACTAAGCATTTGTTCGTTGGTGAAGGCGATTACGTTAAAAAAGGTGACATCCTAGTTGATGGTAACCCAGTTCCACACGACATCTTGCGCATCCAAGGCATGCAAGCTTTCACTAACTACATGGTTAGCGAAGTTCAAAAAGTTTACCGCATGCAAGGCGTTAAAATCGACGACAAACATATCGAAGTTATTTTGAATATGATGTTGAAGCGTGTTGAAGTTACCAACTCTGGTGACACTACTCTTCTTGTTGGTGAATATGTTGACCGTGACGTATTTGAAGAAATTAACGTAAAAATGATTTCTAAAAATATGAAGCCAGCACAATGCTCTCCAGTATTGCTTGGTATCACTAAAGCGTCTCTACAAACTAAATCATTTATCTCTGCGGCATCGTTCCAAGAAACTACCAGAGTTCTTACTGACTCTGCGGTTCAAGGTAAATATGATGACCTAAAAGGTTTGAAAGAAAACATCATCGTTGGTCGTTTGATCCCTGCTGGTACTGGTCTTCTTGCTGCTAAATACAGAAAGATTGCCAACCAAGAAAAGCATGCTGAAGAAGTTGCTGACGATCAAAGCGAAAGTAATTAAGCTTTAAATTTAGGGGCTCGAAAGAGCCCCTTTTTTTTGGTTTATCTGATGGTGAATCCTAAAAATTTCCCGCGTCGTCATTGCGAGCGAAGCGCGGCAACCCAGTAAAACCGAACACACTACATTGGTTTGCCGC
>JACCDX011624377.1_pt1 | contig 64378 bp, 48 predicted proteins | sample 7449681 | NCBI WGS metagenome assembly JACCDX01 (sample SAMN15323450, study PRJNA562643) | freshwater metagenome | isolation source: river surface water | place: USA:Blue River Watershed | collected 2017-08-18
AAATCCGCAAAGGTGTTTTAAATCCGCAAAGGTGTTTTAAATCCGCAAAGGTGTTTTAAATCCGCAAAGGTGTTTTAAATCCGCAAAGGTGTTTTAAATCCGCAAAGGTGTAAAACAGGTGTAATAATAGAATATTTTATAAATAATATTATGATAATTTTTGAAACGAAATAATTTCATTTGGTTTAAATATATATTCATCTAAAAAATCAGAATCCATTATAATAAGATCTGAATCAATTGTATCAATATATAAAAATTTTTTGATTTTTAGAAATTTAATAAAATTTTCGACAGTAATATTATCTAATGACTTAATATATTTTTTACTTAAATTAGTAATTTCAATATTATTAATAGCACTATGTAATAAATTAATATGATGATTATTATTATTTAAATTTTCGATCAATTGTATTAGATTTCCGTGATTAATAAATTTTTTATTTTTAGATAATATTCTAAATTGTTTGTTAGTTAATATAAATGAATTAATTTTCCCTTTATAATTACAAAAATTTAGCATAAAAATATAATTAGGATTATCAAATATATTATTGGGATAATTAATTTTGTAATTATGAACATTTCTGAATAAATAAGAAGGTCTTGAAGTTAATATTGTAATTTTATTATTAGAAAGATTAATATATTCTAAACTAGCCAATTTATTTTTAAGAAAAAAACTATTAAAATTATATTTAATAGTTTTATATTTTTGTATAATATATCGTGAATAATTAATAACACATGAATAAGTATATATCAATTTGAACACTATTTTTTTAGTAAAATATTTATAATTCATAATTATTATTAATTAATAAGTTTTAAATAAATATAAATAAAATTTTTTTGATAAAAATCTATATTTAAAGAGAAATAATAATATAATATTAATATTAATATATCAAATGGAATATTGGGATTTAAGTTATAATGGTTTGAGTACTAAAATAGGTTTATTTGATATTAAAACATTAAAGTTTATTAAAATAAATAAAATTTTTAATGATAGAATAAGAGATAATTGGGAACTTCCTAAATTACATCAAAAAATAAGTGAAGATATAGCAGAAGGGAATTTTATTAGAGGAACAATAGGTAATAAGGAATGTCCATTTTCTATGATTATATTAAAAAAAATAGGTAATTATTTAATAGGTGAAGTAACAGTAGCATATGGTGATGAAACATCAAGTAATAGTTTAACAAATTTATTTGATTTAACATCTGATGGTGTATGGGAATGGTATCCTACAGAAAATTATGAATATATGAGTAAAAGATTTTGGGATATTTTAGGATATAATGTTAACGAATTAACATTCGAAGAAAGCAATAAAGCGAGTTATATACAAAAAGATAAAGTAGATTATGTAAAAAAAACAAATTCATCATTAGTACCAGTGTCATGGAATAGTATGATATTTGAAGAGGATAAAAAAGTAGCAGAGGAAGCATTTATTAGACATATAGAAAGTAAAGGTAAATATAATTACAATGTTAAAATTAGATATACACATAAAGATGGACATACAATTAATGTATCTTGTCGTGGAAATGTAGTCGAATGGTTAGATAATGGTAAACCATGGAGGATGATTGGTACACATACAGATATTACAAAAATAGCAAATTATGATATGGTTATGGCAAAATATAAATTTGTATCTCGAATGTCACATGAGATAAGAACACCATTAGCAGTAATTATAAGTATTTTAGATGGTTTTGATTTTGATAATGAAGATAAAATGTCTGATAATATAAACACGTTAAAAAAATTTTCCCATCAACTATTAAGAATATCAAATAATGTATTATCTTTATCTCAATTAGAAAATAAACAAAGCATTAAATTAAATATAACAAATATTAATTTAACAGATGAAATAAAATCTATAGTTAAAGAACTAAAAGATTCAGCAAATATAAAAAAAATAAAAATTAGTATTATGGAAGATTCTGATATACCATTGGCTTTATTTTGTGATATTGGTAAAATAAGACAAATATTAACAAATGTATTATCAAATTCGATTAAATTTTCGCCTAATAATTCAAGAATATGTATAATTGTTGAATCTACAAAAAAAATTGATGATGAATGTTTTATTAAAATTCTTATCGAAGATCATGGTAAAGGTATCGATAAAGCTAAATGGTTAAGTATTTTTAATGAATTTGATCAAGGTAATGATGAAAATCAAATGGAAGGGGCCGGATTAGGACTATATATTGCAAAATGTTTAGCAGAAATTATAGGTGGTACATTAGTCGTAGAAAATAGCGAAATTGGTGTTGGTACAACCATGAAATTTATGTTTAAAGCTAATTTAAGAATAGATAAAAAACGTATTGAAAATATTAATTATATTAGACATCATAATTATCTTGTTAATTATAAATTTAATAAAGTTTTAATAGTTGATGATATCGAAGTAATGCGTCAGTGTTTATCGGTTCAAATGGAGAAAGTAGCGTATTGTAAAGATATTATTTATGCTACAAATGGATTAGAAGCATATAATATTTTTGTAGAAAATGATGGAGAGTTTGACTTAATTTTTATGGATTGTTTAATGCCTATAATGGATGGTTTTACGTGTTCAAAAAATATGTTAGAATGGTTAAAAAAAAATAATAAAGATCCTGTAGATATTGTTGCTATAACTGCAAGTATATCTGAAAATATTAATACAGAATGTAGAGATGCTGGTATGGAACATGTTATATATAAACCATATACTAGTACTGATTTAGTAAATGTGATAAAAAAATTAAAGAATATTGATGATTCCGAAGAAAGAACTTATAGAGCTCTAACAGATGAAGGTATATAAATTTTTTGAGATTTATAATCTAAATGAAGCAGGATAAGTTCTTTGTGGATATACTTTAGAAGATGCCCATCTAATATTTATATTATCAATATCTATATCTAATAATTCTGTATTATTAGAAGGAATTTCTATATCACCATCATACCCTTTTTTATCAGTAATAATATTATTTGTACCAGTTCTAACAAATTCATTATTTTCATTAACTCCTACATCCCTAGTACCCCAAGAACTATTAGATAAATGAAATAAAGCATATATTCTAATAAATATTAATAAATATTGATATATTATATAAATAGGTATATATATAATATCTTCTGATTTTCTGTAAAAATGATGTACTAATTTCATACCTCTACTAAAAATTAACCAAATAATCCAGCCAATAACAATAACATAATCATATCGTAAAATACTAATAATTGGAATAACAAATAAACCATATAACATATAGATAGGAGTAAATAATTTATCGAATAAAATTAAAGCAGTAAATGGATGTAATTTCCATATTTTTCTTTCAATAAATAATAATTTAATATCACTGCGATATGTATTTTTTTGCCATCTAAAGGATTGTTTGAAACTTTTAATACCACTTTCAAAAGTAGTAGTAAGACAACAATTATTATTTAATTGATGATATGTATCATATTCAAGATTTAAAATATATCTTGTTAAAAATTTATCATCTCCACTTAATAAATGACTTTTAAAAAAATATTCGTTTAAAAATTTATCATAAAAATCTTCATTTTGAATAATATGAGTTTTATAACACATTGTTCTACCACTAATACAAGATGTTCCACCATCAACTACTAACATTGCTTTATTTTCGATATATCTTACACTCAAGCGAAAATCAGCCATAATTTCGAATATATTAGGGTTTTTATCCGGGATTTTTGCTCTCATAATTTGTTTAGGTCCGACACCTCCTATTTTTTTATAGTTAAAAGGCAAAATAAGATTATATAATAATAAAGGAGACCATTGTACATCATCATCAACAAAACAACATAATTTAGTTCTTACTTTTTTTAAACCAGATACTAATGCTTCTCGTTTTCCTACTTTAGTTTCATTTATAACATAAATATTTCCTTCGATATCACTAACTTTATGTAAAACTTCACTATAACAAGTTTGATCAGCAATAATTAAAATTTGATATGGCATATTTTTAGCTATTGAAGTGATATTTTCTTTAAAACAAATAGGTGGTTGATAAACAGGACAGACAACAGTAACATCATCTAATGTATATTCTTCTTCTTCAAATAAATTTTTAGTTTTTTCATTATTTTTTTGATTACATATCATTTTATATGTAATCTGTTTGTAAAATATGCAAGGAACTAATTTTAATAATATATATATAGTCCATCTACAAAATCCTAAATAATAAGGTAAATAATTTTGATTATTATTCCATTGATTCGATTCACTCATAACATTTAATAAATATAATTTTTAAATTTTACACCTTTAGACATTTATTTATACAAAATATATTACATATATTGACCTATATTTTTTTTATTATATTATTTATAGTCTTAGCGTTTAAAAAATTTAATGTAATAAATATTCTAATAATAAATATTTATTATTAGAATGGCTTATCACATAGTTCAGATAGGATTAGGAATAGTTGGTTCCGCTTATGCTCTTGCGTTTAAATCTAAAAATATGAAGGTAACTGGAATCGAATATAATAAAAAAATAATAGAAAAATATAAAAATGAGTTTAAAATATACCATATAACAGATAATTTAGATAATATTAGAGATGTAGATTTTATTCTATTATCAATATGTACTCCATTAAATAAGGAAACAAATGAATTAGATATGTCATATTTATTAAATTCTATAGATAATGTTGAAGTTATATTAAAAAATAATCCAGATGCTTGGGTTGTTATTCGTAGTACAGTAGTACCATTTTTTACTAAAAAATATCAAAATATTTTAGAAGAAAAATTAGGATTTAAAATTAAAATTGCTTTTGTACCAGAATTTTTAAGAGCAAAAACAGCTGTAGAAGATGCTATTAATCCTTGGCAAGTAATTATTGGTTTAAATAAAGAAGATCAATATACTAATAACAAATTAACAGATTTATATAGTCATTTTATTAACAAAAAAAAAATATCCTTTGTATCAATAGAGGAAGCAGAATTATTAAAAATATTTCATAATTCATTTAATGCTTGTAAAATTAGTTTCTTTAATCAAGCTTATTTGTTAACTGAGCAAATTAACAAAAAACACGATAGTAATATAAATATGCAAAAGATTGCTGATAATATGGTATATACTTGTGAAGGATTAATTAATAAAAAATATGGTACTAAAGTAAACCAATATTACGGTAATGCGTGCTTACCGAAAGACTCTCAAGGATTAGCAACATTAGAAGAAGAATATAATATGGAATCGAAATTATTTAAATCAGTTGTTGATACAAATAATGTAATTAAAAAAATGAACCAGAATAAAAATATAGGTGAAACTTTAGATGGACCTAATCAAATATCATTTACAGATATGTTTAAATTGGGAAATTTATAAACTCAGGATTATATAATTTTATTTTTATGTTTAATTGTTTCACAATGTCTCTCATATAAAATCTTAGTAAATGTTCCAAAGTTACATAATTCGCAATAATATTTAGAATTATCTTTTTTTTCTTCTATATTAGAATGATATGCTAATATATGAACTTTTAAATTAGATGAGTGATTTGTTTCAAATTTACATAATTTACATTTTGTAGTTTTTTTTTCTTTAGAAAAACATTTTCTAATTATTTTACCATTATTTTTATGTTTAATTGTTTCTAAATGTTGATTATAATGGGAGAGAAAATTACATTTATAATTACATATTTCACAATAAAATTTGTTATCTTTATTCATTTTAATTATGATATATATATATGAAAATTCCTTAAATATAAAATCAAATTTTATAAAAATTGACAAATGATTTTTGATATTTACTTAAAGCTAAAAAGTGATATATATATCATAAAATAAAATGAATATTATCGAAGAGAATATGGAAGAAATTTGCAAAATAGAACTTAAAAATAGGAAAAAAGAAATTGTTGGATATGCTTTAGTTGATAAAAATGATTATGAAGAAGTTATTAAATATAACTGGGTTTTATGTAAAACAGGATATGTTTGTACAAATATTAACAAAAAAAAAATTTTATTAAGTCATTTTATCTATGGAAAACCCAGAAAAGGATATGTAATAGATCATATCAATAATAATAAACTGGATAACAAAAGATCTAATTTAAGAGAAGCAACATTTTCACAAAATTCACAGAATAGAAAAAAAATGAATGCAAAAAATACAACAAGTCAATATATTGGTGTTCGTTATAAGGATAATAAATGGGAAGTATGCTGTTCTAATACATATCTTGGTAGATATGATGATGAGATAGAAGCAGCAAAAATATATGATAAATATGTTCTTATTAAATATGGTAAAGATGCTTCAACAAATAATCTAGTAAATTATAATGAAATTGAAAATATTACAATAGAAGAAATATTACCAGAAAAAATACAAAGAAATTTACCTAAAAATATATTTTTCGATAAAAATAAATATATAGTTGCAATATGTCATAATAAGATAAAATATCAGAAATGTTTTAATTCTTTAGAAGAAGCTAAGAAATGTCTTGAATTATTTAAGGACGAAATTAATGATACTAAAATCGAGCAAGATAAAGAGCATTATAATAAAGAAATTCAAAGAGATGATAATAATAATGCAATAATACCTATATATAACAAAAATAAAGAATTTATCAATAATATAATTGTAGATGATGATAAATGGCATGATCTTACTAAATATAACTGGTGCAGTAGAAGAAATTATATTCAAGGAATAATTAATGGTAAAAATGTTTTATTACATAGATATTTATTAAATGCACCTGATGATAAATTAGTAGATCATATTAATGGTAATACATTTGATAATAGATTATGTAATTTACGATTAGTAACAAATGCCGAAAATAATTATAATTTATCTAAAAATCTAAATACTTCTAGTAAATATAAAGGAGTATCAAAAAGAACAGGATTTAATAATTATATAGTATCTATACAAAAAGACGAAAAATATTATAATTTAGGATTATATTATAATGAAGATATTGCAGGACTTGCTTATAATTTAAAAGCAGAAGAATTATTCGGAGAATTTGCTAAATTAAATAAAATAGATATTGATCAAGAAACATATGAAAACTATAAAGATATAATTTTTAATGAATGGAATAAAGAAAAAAAACAATATAAAGGTGTTTATTATGTTGATAATAAATATGAAGCAAGAATTACAAAAGATGATAAATTATATGTTATAGGTAGATATGAAAAAGATATAATTGCCGCAATAGCTTATAATCTTAAAATAATAGAAATGAATGGTAAAAAACATAATCTAAATAATATTGATATTGATAAAGAAACTTATGATGGATATAAGAAAATAATTATCGATAAATGGAACAATAAGAAAATATTATATAATGGTGTAAGTATTCGCAAAGAGATTAAAAATAATAAATATAGAGCAAGAATAAGAATAAATAATAAATTAATATTATTAGGTCAATATGATACAGAAATTAAAGCAGCAATAGCATATAATATTAAGGCAGTAGAATTATTAGGTAATAAAGCAAAATTAAATGATATTAATCTAAGTAATGACGAATATGAAAAAATAAAAGAAGAAATATTACCTAAACTTAATAAACTAAATATATAAATGTGCTATAGATGGATCTATATTTTTGACCTTAATTATTTTATCTATTAAAGATTGATTTATTACAGTAGGTTTATTATCATCTATAACAATATTTTTAGAATTAAAACATTTAGCTTTATTAGTTACTTTTATAAGATTTATAGTACTTAGTATTAGTTCAACATTTCTTTTAAGATTTCTAACACCTTCTTCAGATTTTGTTTTAGAAATTAAATAAATTATATCTTTTTTATCAAAAATAATTTCTTCTTTTTTAATATTAAATTCTTGTAACATTTTTGGTAATAAATAATCTTTAACAATATTAACTTTATCATCAGTACTATACTTGTCTATATCTATCTGTATCATTCTATCTCTTAAAATAGGATTTACATCATTTTCATTATTATAAGTAAAAATTATAAGAGTTTTTGAAAAATCTATTTCGATTTCACTCATATATTTGTCATTAAATTTGTCATTTTGTGATGGATCTGTTAAATGGATTAATACATTACCTATTTCGTCTGTACCCCTATGTATTCCGACTTTATCTAATTCATCAAAATATAAAATTGGATTCATACATTTGCACTCAATTAATTTATTTAATAATATTCCTATCGTCGAATTTTCATAGCAAAACGAATGGCCTATTAGAAAAGCAGAGTCACTAACTCCTCCTAGAGGAATAAAAGCAAATGGTAATTCAAGTGCTTTACATAAACCTTCTTTAACGAAAACTGTTTTGCCAGTACCAGGTGGTCCTTTAATACCTAAAACATTACCTTTCGACGATGGATTTGCTATCCATTGAGCTAAAATTCTTAAAATTTGATCTTTTGAATATTCATTACCATAAATATTATCATCTAAAATATTTTTGGTTTTTGTTAGAAAATTAGCAATATCTTCAGAAGAACTATCAATAGTAACAGGTAAAGGTTTATTAATACCAAATGGGACTTTACAAAATGTATCTATCCAATTTTTTTTTTTTTGAGAGTCAGATGAAGTCTCATAACCTGATAAACCCTCAATTTTTTTTAAAGCAATTGCTTTATATTTATCTTCAATATTTAAGTTTAAAATTTTAAATCTTAAAGGTGTTGTAATATTATTTATTTTATTTGTATTTTCTTCAATAGATCCAATTTCTTTACGTCTTTTAACGGATAATGTTTCATAATAAGTTTTTTCTTGATTATTATATAATCTAAAATTAGGATTAAATTTTCCATAATCTTTTAATTTTCTTTTTTTTGGTTTTTCTTCATAATTTTCATCATTTTCATCATTTTCTTCATCATTTCCACCCTCATCATCCAAATTTTCAGCATTTTGCCTTCTTAATTGTGGAAAAACTAATAACATAGGAAGTTGTTGATTGTTTTTCGAATAGTTAGTTTCTTGATAATAATCTTCTGGTTCTTCATAATCTTCTGGTTCTTCATAATCTTCTGGTTCTTCATAATCTTCTGGTTCTTCATAATCTTCTGGATTTTCATCATCTTGTAGTTCCTCATAATTTTTTTCATCATCATAATCTTCCTGATCTTCATCATATATTTCATCATTAAAAATAGGTTCTTCCTCATCTATTATATTATTTTCTAAATTATCTTCTTTATTTTTTAGATTTTGTTCTAATTTATTAGATTCATTAGTTAAATTTTTGATAGATAAACGTGTAGTAGGTTTTTTAATCATATCATTTTTATTAGATGTATTAATAATTTCATTAATAATATTTTTATCATCAATATCAATATCTTCTATTTTTTTATCTTGTGATCTGGTTGCAATTTTATTTATATTTTTAGGAATTTCTTTTAAACTCTTTTTATTTTTATTTTTTTTGGTATCTTTTTTATCTTTATCATTTTTTTTACCCATTTATTTTATTTAATAAGATATCTTATATTTAATAAATTAATTTTAAATAATATTTTTATTCATATTTTTAGAAAGTATTTAAAGAAAAAAGAATCATAATTAATTTCAAAATTCGAAAAAAGAAAATTTGAAAATATAATTTGAAATATAATTTATACATTTTTAATAAAAATAGATTATTTAAGGATAATAAATATATAATATAATTAGTAAAATAAGATGTCTCTATATCGTGAATTGAGTCAAGATCAAGATATAGAAAAAATTTTAGGAGTATCATTCTCTATTCTATCACCAGAAGAGATTATTGCTCGATCAGTTGCAGAGATAATTAGTACTGACACATTTGCTCAAAATGAACCAATTATTGGAGGGTTATTTGATCCTAGAATGGGTGTTATAGATAGTAATAAAATTTGTAAGACCTGTCAAAATAACCATACATTTTGTCCAGGACATATGGCACATATCATTTTAGCTAAACCAGTATTTTATATTCAATTTTTTGACATAATTAGAAAATTAATGAGATGTGTTTGTTTTAGATGTTCTAAAATTCTAATTGACGATGCTAATAAAGAAATGAGAAGACTTAATAATAAAAAATTATCAAAACAAAAGAGATTTGAGCATATTTACAAGTTATGTTCAAGTAAAATTAAAATTAAAAGATGTGGTCAAGAAAATACTAATGGATGTGGTGCAAAATTACCAGAAAAAATATCAAAGGATAATTTAAAAGGATGTATTATTATGGAATGGAAAGATATTGATACAGGTGATGCAGAAGTTAAAAAACAAATGTATTATGCTGAAGATGTTCTTAAGATTCTACAGAGAATTACTGATGATGATGTAGAGGCTCTTGGTTTTAATAAGGTATCTAATCGCCCTGAAAATATGATTTGCACAGTATTTCCAGTTCCACCTCCTACTGTTAGACCTTCAGTTAGAAATGATACAGGACAAAGATGTGAAGATGATCTAACACATAAACTTTGTGATATTGTTAAAGCGAATAATACATTAAAAGCGAAAATTAAATCGAAAACAGTTGATGTTAGACAAATTGAGCATTGGACTAATCTTCTACAATATCATGTAACGACATTTGTTGATAATAAGATTCCTAGTATTCCTTCTGCTAAACAAAGAACAGGCCGTCCTCTTCGTTCTCTTACAGAACGTCTAAAATCAAAAGAAGGTCGTATTCGTGGAAATCTAATGGGGAAACGTGTTGACTTTTCAGCTAGAAGTGTTATTACACCAGATCCTAATATTAGTATTGATGAACTTGGAGTTCCACTAAAAATTGCTATGAATTTAACATATCCAGAAGTAGTAGGATTTTATAATAAGGATAGATTACAAAAAGCTATTGAGAATGGACCTGATAATTATCCTGGTGCTAAATTTATTAGAAAAGTGAATGAAAATAATAGAATTATAAGATTAAAAAATATTGATATTTCAACAATTAATCTACAAATTGGAGATACAGTTGATAGACATTTAGTTAATGGCGATTGGATTCTTTTTAATCGTCAACCATCACTACACAGAATGTCTATGCAAGCACATAGAGTAAGAGTAATGCCATATGATACTTTTAGACTTAATGCTAGTGTGACACCATCTTACAACGCTGACAGCCTTTCAACTCTCTATTAAATTAATATTATAGATCTCTATAAAATTAAATTAATATAATGTCGTTATCAGCAACAGGAAGCTTTATAAAGAGTGCTACTTCCTAGTATATTTAAAATTAAATAATTTTAAATATGCGACATACCTCGTAGATCGGGAATCCCCTTATAGCCTTTACTACCACTCTTATTTGGAAACTTATAAAGAGGAACACGGTTAATGACCGTTCCCAATGGTAAATAATGTAAAGGATTGGGCAATCCGCTTGCTTAGTATCTAAGTCCTCTATGATAGGATATGATACGGCGTCACAGACTGAACGGGTATGGGTGTCTAATGATAGTCTAATCAACTTGAAGATGCTTAAGGTACAGTCGGGCTTTTATTGAAAGATAAAAGAGTCACCGTTCGACGGAGATAAACTCATCTTGTCTCAAAAAGATAAATGCTGTTATGGTTGGTAGTTTACACCATGATAGAAAAACATTAAAAACTACCTTTAATATTTTATCTAGTTAAGGAATTATAATAATTCTTTAGCAACACTTTCAAATTGCGGGAAACTCCTTAAGCTTTAACTACCACTCTATATTAGAAATTTTATAGAGGAACTCGATTAATAGTCGAACCCAATGGTAAAAATGTTAAAGATTGGACAATCCGCAGCCAAGCTTCTAAGTCCAATATGATAGGATATGAAGAAGGTTCAGAGACTAAATGTTAGTGGGTCTGAGAAATCTAATCAATTTCGATGAAGGCTTAAGATATAGTCCTTCCTATTTTGAAAATAATAGGGTTCCGAAAGGAGATGAATTTGCATGTCCCACAAAGTGCGCAATCACAAAATGAGCTTAAAATGTTAGCTGCTGTTTCTACACAGATTATTAGTCCTAGAGAAAGTAAGCCTATTATTTCGGTAGTTCAAGATGTAACATTAGGAATTTATAGAATGACAAAAGATCATATTAGAGTTAGTGAAAAACAATTATTTAATCTTCTAATGACAAACACTAGATTTGCTGGTATTATTCCAGAACCTTTTGAAGTTAGTACTAATGGTTTAATTAAAGAGTGGTCTGGGAAACAACTACTATCAACAATCCTTCCACCAACTGTAAATATTAAAATGGGTAATAAACAATATGATCCAGAGAAAGAAGGAGATTATAAGAAAAATATGGTAATTGTTGAAAGGGGTGAAATTAAACAAGGAACATTTGACAAGTCAATTTATCAAACAGGAACAGCTGGTTTAATTCATTCTGTGTATAATGAAAATGGCCCCGAAGAAACCAGACATCTTTTTGATAATACACAAAAATTAATTTGTAATTGGTTAGTTTATAGTGGTTTTAGTGTGGGTGTATCAGATTTAATTGTAGAGGATGATACTAAAAATCAAATGAATGCAGTAATTGCTAATATGAAAACAGAAGTTTATGAAATTATGAGACATATTCACGAAGGAACTTTTGATAATAAATCTATTAGAACTAATAATGATTACTTTGAACAAGAGGTTAATAGATTACTTAATGGAGCTATTGATAAAGTAGGTAAGATCGGTCTAAATAATATTGATGATGAGAATAGAATGATTAATATGATTAAGTCTGGATCAAAAGGTAGTGCAGTTAATATTGCACAAATGATTTCTAGTTTAGGACAACAGAATGTAGATGGTAAACGTATTTCATATGGTTTTGATGATAGAACTCTACCTCATTATACTAAATATGATGATGGACCAGAAGCTCGTGGTTTCGTTGAGAACTCATTTATCGACGGTCTATCAGCATCTGAGTTTATGCTTCACGCAATAGCAGGTTAAATACTTCATGGCCTGCAAAAGGGAACAGTGAGGTCGTAAGGCTTCTATTAAAAGTATGAATAACATACTACTGTAATTCTCTAGTCGGCAATAAATCGTACTGTTCTATTAGAATAAGTGGTTTATTGTGGTACGTCGAAGACATTCGACACCTATTTTGATAGAAATATCAAATAACAGGCAAGATTGATGAAAACGGTTAAAACCTTGAAAGGGGTGAGACCGTCGGTATAGGTTTAAAGTGATTTAAACTGACATCGCTAGAGACTGGGTCATCAATCGGTAGTCTCGTATAGAGATTGCTTAATGTACAGTCCATCCCCAATGAACCTTGGTAATTCTTGGAGTAATTGGTGCTTTAATGATCAGATGAATTGAAAATTGAAATCTGGGAAGTTAAAGAATATCCTATTAATAATAGGATATTGATAAATGCGCGAAGGGCTTATAGACACAGCTGTTAAATCTGTAACAGGTGATACCGCAATAATAATAGTTGAAAATAATATACCAAAAAGAGTACAAATCGGAGATTGGATAGATGAACATTTAAAAAATAACAAAGATAAAATTATAGAGTATGATGAAAAAGATGCTAACATGGAATTATTAGATATTGATAGTTTAAATGTTTTGATTCCAACAACTACTAATAAAGGTGCTATGAGTTGGGAAAAAGTAACAAAAATTACTAGACATGATCCTAGTGAATTTATATATGTAATTAAAACAAAACATGGTAGAGAAGTTAAAGTTGTAGAATCTAAATCATTACTTATTTGGAATGAAAAAAATAATGAATATGAACCTAAATTAACAACAGAAGTAAAAATAGGTGATTATGTACCAGTATCAATTAATCTTAAAAATAAAAATGTAGAAGAAATTAATGTTATAAATATGGAAAATTATTTACCAAAGACAGAATATATTTATGGTACTGATTTTAATATTGCAAAAAATAAAATATTTAATGAATTTAATGGAAAAGTTCCAAGATTTTGGTGGAATAATAATAATCAACAGATATTTACTTTACCTTATACAAATGCTCATCAAATATTAAGAGTAGAAAGAAGATCTAATATTAATATTATTAAAAATGATTATATTTATCCTTATAAAGGAACAAGAGGAGAATCATTAATCGAAGATAAATTTATATTAGATAGAGATAATGGATTCTTTATTGGACTGTATATTGCAGAAGGACATAGTTGTGTAGCATCTGGAAAAGTATGTATAACAAATAATGATGAGATTATTATTAATAAAGTAAAAGAATGGTTTGATAAAAGAAATATAGTATATAAAGTTTATTCTAAAAATAACGGTACTTGGAAATCTACAACAATTCAAGGTAGTACAACCGTATTTGCTAAATTTTTAAATAAATTTGTTGGTAATGGTGCAAGAAATAAATTTATACCATCAGAAGCATTTTTAGCACGAGATGAATTTATTATTGGATTATTAGATGGTTATTATTCAGGAGACGGACATATATCCGTAAATTCTATTGATGCTAGTTCTGCTTCTAAAGAATTAATTGAAGGCATAAGTATGTTATTATCTAGATTTGGTATTTTTAGTAAATTATCAACATCAATATTAAAGAAAAATAATTTTAATACAGAAAATATCGCGCCAATTAATAGAATATCAATTAGATCAAAATGGGCTGTTAAATTTTCAGAAATTATTAAGTGTACTCATCCAGAAAAAGCAGAGAAATTAGACTTTATTAGTAAATCTACCACTATTTTAAAACATCAAAATATGTACGAAATAAAAGAAGATACTATATTAGATGAAATTATTTCAATTGAAATGGTAACGTCTGATGAATATCCTAAAGTGTATGATTTAACTATTCCTACAACAAAAAATTTTGGTTTAGCAAATGGTCTTCAAGTATATGATACATCTGAAGTAGGATATATCCAAAGAAAACTTGTAAAGGCAATGGAGGATTGCAAAATTAGTTATGATTTAACAGTAAGAAATGCAGGTGGAAGCATTATTCAATTCTTATATGGAGAAGATGCAATGAGTTCAATTAAATTAGAAAGTCAAAAGATTGATTATATTGATATGGATAAATATAAGATTCAAGATACATACCTATTTACACAGGAAGATATTATTTTAGATGGTATGGTAAGACCAGATTTACAAAAAGAACTAAAAAAGGATAATAAATGGGAAGAGAAATCTATTGAATTTTACAAGCAAATCTTAACAGACAGATCTTGTTTTATTGAAAAGATTTTCAAGATGCAATACGAAAGTAAGATTATTTACCCAATCTCCCTATACAGACTAATTCAAAATACCAAACAACTCTTTCATCCTATTCCAACACTAAGTGATCTACATCCATCAGATATTATTGATGAACTCCAAAAACTAGAAGAAGAAAATTCATTCCATAAGTATAATACAGGAACAAAACTATTTGGTATGCTTCTAAGAGCATATCTAGCACCTAAAAGATGTATTCTAGAGCATAGACTAAATAAAGTATCTTTTGAATATATTTTACAACAAATTAGACTTAAATTTAGACAATCAATTGCACACCCTAGTGAGATGGTTGGTGTAATTGCAGCACAGTCTATTGGTGAACCTACAACACAACTTTCTGCATTTAATGAAACCAAAATTATAATTTCAGGTAAAAATCAAATGTATAATGGTGAAATAGGTAAATTTATTGATAATATTTTAAAAGAAAACAATAATGATGTAATTGATCTTGGAAATGATAGTGTAGTTTATCAACCTAAAGAAGATTATCATATTATAGGTGTAACTAATAATGAAAAAACACGATGGAATAGAATTTTAGAAATTAGTCGTCATAGAGCTAATGGAAATTTAGTAAAAGTAACAACGAAGACTGGAAAAATAACGACTGCAACATTATCTCATTCATTCTTAAAAAGAACTGAAACTAGTATCGAACCTATAAAAGGTTCTGATTTAAAAATTGGAGATAGAATACCTTGTGCTAAATATATTCCAGAAATTGAAGAACCTATTAATATTATAAATATTAATAATAAATTACAAAAATTAGATAAAGAATTTGGTATATTTATTGGGTCGTATTTAGCAGATGGCAATATAAACAATAATAATATTTGCATAACAAAAAATGCAAAAGAAGTTATTAAACAAACAGAAAAAATTGCTGATAATTATGATAGTATTTCAAAGATTAAAATACAAAGTTCAAAAAATGGAGGTATTAATATTGAATCACAAAATATTCATTATAATGATAAAAAATACGAAACTGTATCAACATCATTTAATAATAAAGAACTCGCACAATTTTTAATCACAGAATTTAGTACTGGTTCATTAAAAAAAAGAATTCCTGCTTGGGTATTCTCATCTAATAAAGAATTTATATTTGGTATTTTATCAGGATATTTTAATGGAGATGGAAATGTAAATGGAATACCAGGAAAACAAATTATAAGATGTCATTCTGTTAATGAAAAACTTATAATAGATATGTGCTTATTATTAACATATGCAGGAATATTTGCATCAAAAGGACTAGAAAAGAAAAAGAATGGAGGTAATTCATTACATACTCTCTATATTACACAAAAATATGCACAAATATTTAAAGATTTAATAGGATTTTCAACTGAATATAAAAGTAAAGATTTAGATAAAGTAATTGAACATCAAAATAGAGATGAAAAACATTCAGATAAAGAAGAATATGATAAAATTCCAGAATTAGGTAGTTTAATAGCTAGTTTAGGTAAAAAATTAGTATTACCAGGTCAAAGTAGAACATATGGTAGATGGTCAAAAAAAGAATCAATAGGAAGAAAAACACTTCAAAATTATATAACTATATTTGAAGATTCTAATAATAATTTAAAAGAAAATCCAGAATATAAAGAAAGAATTAACAATAAATTCTTTGATAAAATTTGGACAGATAATGATTATAATGAAGTATTAGAAAAAATTAGTGTTCTTAAACAGGCTGCATACTCAGATATAGTTTGGGACGAAATTGTAAATTTAGAAATTATAGAAGATGATGGAAATTATGTATATGATTTTACAGTTCCAGGAAATGATAGTTTTATGGTTGATTGTGGAATTTTAGTACACAATACTCTAAATACCTCAAATGAAAGGGGTTTAAAAGCAACAGGAATATGATAAGTGAGATAATCATATTATAAAACCGATTAGTGGTCTCAATATAAATCCACAGTTGCTAGTAACTTTAATAGTTGCAACATTATCAAATTGCAGGAACATCCTTAGAGCTCTTACTACCACTCTATATTAGAAATTTTATAGAGGAACTCGATTAATAGTCGAACCCAATGGTAAAAATGTAAGAGATTGGACAATCTGCAGCCAAACTTCTATGTTCGTTATGCAAGAATATGAAGGAGGTTCAACGACTAAATGATAATGGGTCTGAAAGAATTAGCAATTCTTAATGATGGCTTAAGTTATAGTCTAGTCCCACAAAAATACTGTGAAAACAGGGGTATTAACGTTCATTTATCAGGTGTATCGTCGGCTTCACAAGCAGTTCGTGGTGTTCCTCGTATGAAAGAACTTATTTCAGTGAGTAAAAAGATTAAAGCTCCTTCTTGTACTATTTATCTAAAAGACGGAGTTAATAAAGATGTTGAGAGAGCCAAGAAAGTAAAGAATAATCTCGAAACAACTTATCTAAAAGATATTGTGAAATCATCAAGAATCTATTATGATAAAGATGATGAGCTAACAAACATTGAAGATGATAAGCTATTTTTAGAAATGTACAAAATCTTTGAAGATAATCCAGGAGATGAAGATTGCGATAAGACAGAATCACCCTGGCTTCTAAGATTTGAATTTGATAAAGAGAAAATGCATGATTTAGATATTACACTACTTGATGTTAATGCAACAATCTATAATTTCTATAGTAGAACTTTAATTTGCAGATATTCTGATGATAATGCTGCTAAACTAATAGCAAGAATTAGAATTAATGAAGAATATGATGATATGATCACAGAACTAAAAGCATTAGAACAAAGTATGTTAGAAAATGTAATTATTAAAGGAATTAATGGTATCAGTAAAGTTGTAATGAGACAACAAAAAATTATGAAACTATCATCTGAAGAAATTGAAAGCAAGGTATTACCAAGTGATTTAGAAATAGTAAAGAAAATAGCTGATTCTGATAAGACTTATGATAAAAATTATAAAGTTTTTGTAAATGAATCAGAAATTGTATTAGATAGTGCTGGAACAAATCTAATGGAAATATTAGCACACGATGATATTGATGAAACTAGAACTTATTCGAATGATATTACAGAAATTAATGAAATTTTTGGAATTGAAGCAGCTAGAGAAGCACTTATTTATGAGATTAATGATGTTCTAAAAGGTGTTGGTGTTAATTTCAGACATATATCATTACTTGTTGATACAATGACTAATAAAGGTCATCTATTATCAATTGATCGTCATGGTATTAATAGAAGTGATATTGGACCATTAGCTAAGTCATCTTTTGAAGAGACATCAGATATGGTATTAAAAGCAGGAATATTTGCAGAGACAGATAGAATGACAGGTGTAAGTGCAAATATTATTTGCGGGCAAATACCTTGTGCAGGAACAGGTGAAACAATACTATATATGGACGAGATGGTTCTAGATACAGTAGAAGAAGTTGAGGAGGAAGAGACGGAAGATACTGATCCTAATAATATATGTACTGAAGAAGGTCTTAAATTTGATTTTGATATGTTTGCAACTGGACTAGTAAAACCACGCGAGCATCAAGATATCGAAGTTAAGATAATTTAGGATTACACCTGTTTTGAAAAAAAGGGACATTTTATAAAAAATTCTTTAAATATAAAAAACTATAAAAAACTATATAAAGCTAACAATCATATTATAAATTAACAATATAAATGTTATCAAAATAACTAAATTATTGTTTCCTATAATTAGTTCTTATAGTATAAACCAGTCTTAATGCTAACATAGAAAATATAAAAGGATGATATTATATTATATTATATACTATAAGCATACTAATTATTAGGTAACAGCAGTATTAAATATACTTACTAACTGACTATATAACCATCTTTAGAAGAAGATAGAGAGTAGATATATAGGTGATAATGTAGTTTTCAAACCTTCTTAATAGTAAAAGGTTATTATTATTACAATAAGAAGTTAAATACCTCTTGTAATCCTGTATTTTTGGTTCCTTAATGTTAGCTATGCATTTAGCTTATAAAAAACAGGCATAATAAAAATATATTTGAATAATTTTTTTTTATATTTTTTAAGCAAATAAAAATATATTTAAACACAAAAATATATTATTTATATAAAATGTTTACATCTAAATCATTTGGTTTTTTAGCAAATCAACAAATATCTCAATCAATAATAGATAAATATGAAAGTTTATGGATTAATAAAAATATTATAAATGCAGAACAATTTAGTATTGAAGACTTATTTATTCTTTTTAATAAAGCAGGAGAAATAAAACGCAATATTAAAAGTTATTTTAAACCAAATAATAAAATTGTAGGGATATTATTTTTCGAACCATCAACAAGAACAAGTTGTTCTTTTCAAAGTGCAATGTATAAGTTAGGGGGACATGTTATAACATTAAATGTTGATAATTCTTCTTTTAAAAAAGGAGAATCTTTGGAAGATACTATACGTACAATGGAAAAATATTGTGATGCTTTAGTAATAAGACATCCAGATAATGATGTAATGCAAAGAATTTTAAAAGTAAGTACAAAACCGATAATAAATGCAGGTGATGGAACTCATAATCATCCGACACAGGCGTTATTAGACTTATATACAATTATAAATAAATATGATCATCAAACACTAACAAAGAAAATTATTACATTTGTAGGAGATTTAAAAAATGGTAGAACAGTACATAGTTTAGTAAAAATATTAGCTTTATATGATGTCAAAATAAATTATGTATCATCTCCAGAATTATCTATTCCTAATGATATTATAGAATATGTATCAAATGCACATCCAAATAATATTCAATTTAATTATACAGAATTAAATGAAACTATTCTTAATGAGACAGATATATTATATTGTACAAGAATTCAGAAAGAAAGATTTAACACTATAGAAGAATATAATAAAGTTAAAAATGATTTTTGTATAACACCAACAATATTATCAAAATGTAAAGAAGATGCAATAATTATGCATCCGTTACCACGAGTAGATGAAATAGATCCTGAGTGTGATAAAGATCCCAGAGCATATTATTTTAATCAAGTAGAATGTGGTATATATATAAGAATGGCATTACTATCACTACTTCTTAAAATCTAAAAATAAAATATTTATTTTAGAAAGTTTTATACTAATTATATAATATATTTATAACATTATTTTACTTAGACTCTTGGAGATTTATCACTACTTGCGAATATAGTGCCAAATCTTCAAGAATCTAAAAAATTAAAAAGAAAAAATAAGTAAAAAAGTTAAAAAAATATTAGTTATAAATCAAATAATGAAAATAATAAAATTCGTAAATAAATATTTAACTAATATTATAATAATAATTTTATGCAGTTTTATTTTAGTAACATATCATTTAATGGACAGAGAAAGATTAACAGAAAGATATTGGATAAGGAAATCTCGTCCAGTGTATAATATTATAAATTATATAAAAATAATTATAAAATTATCTTTAGTCTTTAATATAAAATTTATTTTATTAGATATTTTGAGCGGATTGAGTATATTATAAATATATTAAAAAGTTTTATTATAGATAAAAAATATAATTTATAAACAATAAATATATTATAATAAATAATGTTATCTGATTTAGAATGTCAAGTTATATTTTTAGAAGTATTAGCGAGATATCCAACACAACAAGAAATACTTGATAACAATTCCCGATTAACACAAGATGATTTAAGAAATTATTTAAAAACAACAACTGAATATTTAAAACTAATAGGTCTTCATAGTGGTGATACAACATTTAGTAATTATACCTTATATGGTTCAAATTTTAGTAGTACAAATTTTTCTGGTTTATCATTAGCAAATGGTAAGATAGCTTTAATAACATCTGACGAACCTCATAAAATGGCTCATTCTTTAATAAGTACTAATTTTGATGTTAATGATTTAGGCACATATAGTCATAATACGACTGAAACCTTTGATTATACTAGTTTAAATTTTTTTAATAGAGATAGTAGTTCAGTAATAATAAGTGATTTGAAACAAAGTTTAAATATGTTGACAGCAAATTTTACAACAACATATTCTATAACAAGTAGTAATATTAATGTTAATAGTAATGTTAAAATAGATGTTACATCAGATATAAGAGTATTAAGACAATATCCCTTTTGTACAATGCAAACAATAACGTTAAATGCATATAGTAACATAAATTTAGATATTTATCATAATTTAAATACACCAGAAGAAATACAAAATGTAAGATATAATAATAATTTAATAAATGCTTCGATTTCCGGAAGTAATACCTCTATATATTTATTTCAAGCAAACGGGTTACTAAAAGAACAAGAAAAATCTATATCAACATGCTGTGGTTATAGCTTTGATACAATTTCTAATGTTTCATATAAAGGATATAATATCTCTCAAACAAATACAAACAATGCATTTACAAAATTTACATTAGAATTAACACCCAATATTGAAAATAGATTTCATATTTTATCAAGCACAATGACACAATTAGATTTTGGCAAACCTGATATTGAAACACAGAGAACTTTAATAAATGCATTAAGTCATACACCTGACGAAATAATAGCAGAACATGTATCTGAATGGTCAAAATTATGGAACTCTAAAATCTATATAACACCAAAAGATGGTATAACAACAGATGAAGCAGATAAAATAAATACATTTAATAAATTTATTAAATTAAGTTTATATAATATATATTCGTCAGTAAGAAATGATTTTAATGTAGATATAAATCCGTTAAATATATCTTCTATAGATTTATCAGGACATATATTTTGGAACGGAGAATTATGGTTGTTACCTGTATTAACATTTTTGATGCCTAAAGCAGCAAGATCTTTACTAGATTACCGATATCATCAATTAGAAAATTCAATAAAATTAGCGGCAGCACATGGTTATAAAGGAAGTAAATATGCATACCAAAATGATATATTGGGTTATAACAATGTTTATTGGAATACAATATCTCCTCTTCAAATATTTAATACAGCTTTAATATCAATTGCAGTATGGAATTATTATAGAGTTACAAGAGATTATGATTGGTTATATAAAAAAGGATTTGAGATATTAAAAAATAATGCAGATTTTTTTGTAAGTAAATTAGAACTAGATGAAGTTACAGGAACATATAATATAAATAATGTTTACAGTATTGATGGTAATAGTGGTAATAATAATAGTTTTACAAATTATCTAGCAAAATTAGCATTACAATATGCTTTACAAGCAAAATATGAACTAGATTATGTATATGCTGTTGATTGGGAAACATATATAGATTTAATACAAATAAATATAATTGCAGATCCCGGTGAAGGTTTATATAATATAATAAATACGAATGATGATAATTTACCTACTATGCTAGACTTATTAGAACCACTATTGATTTTATATCCATATTATTCAAAGTATTTTTTTACAATAACAAACAACACAAATGGTAGATTTGAATATGATGCAGTAACTTTAAAAGATAATTTAACATCATATTTGTCAAGATTAAATCCCGAATATGAACAAAATTCTTTTAATAAATTATTAATTGCAACGTTATATGCAAAGATAGCGCAATTAGAAAAACTAGATACTATTACTAATATAGATTATAGAAAAGTTGCTATAGATGAATTTAATACACATATATTAGAATTTTTTGAAAACGCAACATTGCAACCTTGGAAAACATTTTATAATTCTCAATACACAAAAACATATAATGATTTAGGAGTTAGTAGTATGTTTATTTTAGGATTATTAACAACAATAGTTGGATTAAGAATAACTGGTAATATTGATTCTAGTAAAATTTATTTAGAAGATTTAGGAATTAAAAGTGAACCATCAAATATAATGCCAAACACATGGAGATCATTGGAAGTCTATGGTATAGGATCATCATCATCACTTCATTATTGTGTACTTAATCAATTGTTATATCCATAGAAATAACCAATATCATAAAATTTAGAATTATATATAATAAGTTAAAATTAGTAATATTTTATTATATAATAATTATTAATACTAAAATGAATTATATGAAAAATTATGATAATTTTAATAATGATAAATTAAGTATTATGGGTATTACTATATATGGTCTAGAAAATTCTATGAAAGAATTTAATGAAGAAAATTTAAATAATATTATAAATAAACTTGATTATATCTTAAATAATAAAGATATCGAAAAAAAACATTTGGAAGAAATTACAGAAGAAATAGAGGATTTTTTAAATGAAGATATAAGTTTTTATTTTCAAGATAATAATTTATATTTTGAAAAAACAATAACAGCTTTTCATAGAGAAAATAAATTATTATTAAATGATTTAAATAGATATATAGAAGAATATTTAAAAAATACCGAAAAAACAAAATTAATGAAATATATGGATAAAAAATTAAATTTAAATTCTAAATTTTTAGATAAAAAGAAAAGTTTTGATAAAAATATAACAATACTTTTAAAACAAATCGCACTTAATTATAAAGGAAATTTAGTTAAATATAAAAGTTATTTAGATTAATTCTTCAGTAATATCATCAAAAATTTGAAATTTATTTTTTAGTAAAATTGTATTATAAATTTCTGGTAATTGATCAGTATTAGTATTATATATTTGTGACTCAAATTCATAAGTATCAACATTTAACTCATCTTTATTAAGTTTGAATAAAATATTCTTAATATTTATCATATAATAGTTTCTAGTTGTATCATTATTAAAATTATTAATATTTTGACGAAACCAATGATAAACAAAGGGATATTTATCATAATATATAAATAAAATTTTTGAATATGTTGGATAAACTAATTTAATATATTTAATAATATTCTTAATTAAGTCGTTATTTTTTTTACTTATATAAAGTTTAAATTGAATATAATGTTTATTTTGGTATTCAATAAGATTATATTCGTTATTAATTATACTAGATAATTCTATAAATTGATTATACATTTCATTATTAATTTCAAATGTTAAAAATATATTAAATTGAATTTTCTCGTAGAATGGATTACATCCTGTGTTTAATAGATTATTTGACAATTGGGGGTTAATAAATATATTAAATTGTTTATTATTGATATTTATTTGATTTTCATTAATAAATCCATTATTATTAATATATTTGTTTATTAATCTGTATATAATACAGGGATATATAAAAAACAAGAATAAACTAACCAAAAAATACATTAATATCAATTTAATTAAAATAATTAAATTAGCTTTATATATATTTATATTTATAAAAATAAAATGAGTTTAACAGATAATTTTAATCCAGTTCATTTTATATATTTAAATCCCGAAAAATCTAATATATTATTGACTGTTGAGGATGCATATAATTACTATTATTATCAGGGTGGTAATAATATGGGATTATATTCGAATATAATACTTCCTGATGGTTGGAATTATGAGATATATTTGCTTAAAAATAATAGTAATATTAAATTTGATTTACAATTAGATTCAGTTACTTCTATTTATTCTAATTTAATTTTATCGGATCCAGAAAGAGTAGCAATAATTCATAATACAAGATATAATCAATCACATAAATATGAATATAGTATTGCTTTTGATTTTAAGCAAGAAATTTATAAAACATTTAACGATATTGGTGTAACACGATTAATGCCTAGTGAATATTACATTGATTATATTATAAGAAGTAATTTAGGAGCTATAGCTGGAATTCCATATTCATCATTAGGGACAATAACAGATTTTATGCAAAATTTTTTGAATCAAAAATTTACAAATTATACATTAAATACTGATTTAACAGTAAATGGTTTAATATCAACAGAAAATTTAACAGCATCAGATACAATAATAACAGATAATTTATATTCGATAACAGCTACTATGTCTAATTTATATGTTGACACTTTAACAGTAACTAATACATCTTTTATAGATACTATATTTCAAGATGATGTTAAATTATACAGTAATTTAACAGTTTTAGGAAATAGTGCAATATTTTCGAATAATGTTCAAATTTCTAATTTAACAGTACTTAATACCTCTATTTTTAATAATAATGTATTATTAAACAAAAAATTAGATGTATACGATGTTTCAACATTTTATAGTAATATTGAAATTAAGAGTAATGTACAAATAAATAATAATTTATTAATAAATGGTTATATACAAACAGATGGTAATTGTATATTAAATAATTCATTAACAGTTAAAGATTTATCAATATTTAACAGTAATGTTTATATTAATAGTAATTTAACAGTATTAGGTAATACAACATTAGCTAATACTGTTATATTAAGTAGTAATTTAAATGTTAATAAAAGTTCTGTATTCAATGATATTGTAATATTGAATTCAAATTTAAATGTATACGGAACATCATTGTTTAATTGTAATGTACAAATTAATAGTAATTTATATATAACTAATAATCTTAATGTTATTAATGATTCAACATTTAGTAATAATGTTCGAATAAATAGTAATTTATTAGTAGTAAATAATTTATTTGTAGATAATAATCTGAATGTTGTAAATAGTTCGACATTTAGTAATAATGTTCAAATTAATAGTAATTTAACAGTAATAAATAACGGAAAATTTAATACATTACAAGTAACAAATGATGCATCTTTTAGTAATAATTTAATAGTATCAAATAATATTATAGCAACTGAATTTATTACTGTATCTGATTATAGAATAAAAAAAAATATAACTAATTTAGATTATAAAAAATCTAGAGAAATAATTCAAAAAATTAATATCAAAGAATATGAAATTTTAAATTCTAAAATTAAAAATATTGGTATTATTGCCCAAGATTTAGAAGTAATAACTAACCAATTAGTAAGAAATATTGATAATTATACTATAAAATTATACAAATTTATTTATAAGGAAATAAATAATGATGATTTTAATAAAAATATATATATTATGCCTTCAAAATTACTAACAGAAGGAGATATTATTACATATTCTTATAATAATGATGATGAGAACAGTGAAAAATATATGGGTATTGTGTCTTTAATTGATGAAAATAAATTTATATTAAAAAATTTAAAAAATTCTAATAAAAAAATAGAACATTCAAAAATATTTATAATAGATAGAAATATTAGTAATTTTAAATCAATTAATTATTCAGAAATTACTATGTTATGTGTATCTTGCATACAAGATATATATAATAAAATTAATGAGTTTGAGTTAAAATATAATAATATAGGTAATTTTATTGTGTAAAAAATAATCTAGACCAAAAACCATTTGGATCTGGTTTCTTATAAGATAAATTATCATCAGTATCAGATAATGTTTTTTTATTAATATCAGAATTTATTGTACTATTAACATTAAGATTTTTTTTTAAATTTGTAATTGTTTCAAGATTTTTTTGTAATTCAGTATTATTTTTTTTAATATTATCTAATATAGCTTTATTATAATTTTTGTAATTTTTAGACTCTTTTAATTCATCTTTATTATATACATAATCATCAGTATCAAATGTATATTTAAATTGTATATTAAGATTTTTTTCTCTATCTGCAACTTTTTGATTATATTTCTTAAGAATAATAATTATATTACAAATAATCTGATACATTATAAAAAATATAATAGTTAGTGATGATAAAGAAATAAGTAATAATGTATTAACTTGCATAGTAGCACTTTTAATATCTGAAATTATTTTAGAGTTGTCTGCCATTTTAATTATATATACATTAAAATACAATAAGAAAAAAACTTATTATAAATATAATAAATGGATAATATAATTTCTGATTTAGATTTTTTACATGTATATTTTTCAGATGAATTTCAGAAAGCTGGTATTAATATTTTAGATAGTAGTAATGTAACTATAAATAAAGTAAAATTATGGTTAAAACGTTTGACTATAGATCAAAAAAAACAATTAATAGAATTAGTCAAAGCAACTAATGATTCATATCAAATAAAATATAATGCTACTAAAAGAGATATTAAATTTAGAATAGGATTTTTATGGACTATGTTAATACTATTATCGGTTGGTATTTCTTTAACAATTTTATTTCGTATTAGTATTTATGTTGATACACCTAAATTTGAAAGAGAAACTAGAGAAACTTTCTTATCTTATGTAATTGGTTTTATATGTTTATTATTATTAATAATAAGATCATTAAAAAATCAAATAAAATTTACTAATTCTCGTAATAAAAAAATAGATTCATTAAACGAAAAAATTAAATCTAATTTCAATAGTTTTGATATTACAAAAGTTACCGAAAATAATATAGATAATACAACAAATACAAATCAACCAAATTTTTCAAAAGCTATTGTTAACTTTATGAATGATTATGAAGAACATGTTGCAAAACTAAAATTTGGTGATTTTTTAAGATTTTCATTAATAGATCAAATTAAATTTTTCTTTTCAGAACAAAAAAATATAGTTTATAAAAATCCATCTAATTCAATTTCTAATTCAGAAAAGATTGAAGATTTTGTAAATTTTATATTTGATAAAAAAAAAATATTAGATGAAATAACATTAATAAATAAAAATATTACTACTTATCCAAGATTACATTTCGTATATATACAAAATCAAGTTTCATTAGTTAATCAATTTTTTGAACTAATATATAAAAATAAAATAATAGATAAAAATTTATTATTAAATAATAGTATATTTTTAATTATTAAAAATAAATTAAAAATATTAATTAAATATTATGATGTAACTAATACTTTAATATTAAACCAAATTACTAATAAAATAAATTCTTTAAAAACTTTTGAAAATCCCGATTTAATTTTTGATAATTATACTATATTAATAGAGTTATTATATTCTGATATTGATAATGATCAAAAAAAAGATAATTATATGTCTAATATAAATACAATACCATCTAGATTTGTTATTATAGGATCATTTTTAGATTTTTATAAAGATTTGACAGTATCACAAATAGATTCGATAATATATTCTATAAATTCTACAATTAATAATATAAATAAATTATTAAACGATTATAAACAAGAAATAGAACAGGAATTTCAAGATAAGAAGAATTCTAATTATCAATTAATAGTTATTTCAATATCTGTTATATTAATTATTGCACTTCAATTAAAGCAATATATTTTTAATATTGATGATTATGAAGACATACGATCAAAAGATACAATTATTGATAAATCTAAAAATTATAAAAATGTTACTATTAGTCCTGATTATATTAATAAAGCATCAAAAGTTATAACAGATTATGTACCAAAAGCAGTTACCAAAGATGTTAAAGATATGCTTCATAAAAGTAAAATAGCCAAAAATTATATAGCAAGTAAAATGCCTGCTATTAGAGATGTAAAAAGTATAATTCCATCTGAAAAAGATTTTTCATTATTAAAAAAATCAGGTGGTGCGACCATTAATAATACTTTAGATATTGTTGATAATAGTCTAAAAAAATTCGATGAATATACTGATCTTGACGAAATGAAAAGATCTGGAATGCATTTAGGTGAAATAGGAAAAATAAGAGATAAATTAAACAATAGAGGTGATATTATTATGGATTTTATAAATTACTACTCAATATGGTTTTTCTTTTCGGTAGTTATTATAACTTTTTGGAATAGAAAACGAATAGAAAATTTAATTAATTTATCAGAATATACAATTAATACTGATAATATTAAATTAAAATTAACCGAAGTAATATCTAAATTAACAGATTTAAAAAAATTAAAACAATTTATGATTGAAAAAACTGATGATGTATATCAAGATTTAATAAATGATACAGATAGTGAAAATACTGGATTATTTAGTAAATATAATTATAAAATAAAAAGTAATGATACAAATAAAACAATAACAAATATAATTAAATCTGATAATATTTATTATGTTTATAATTTAAATGATGTTCAAAATGATTTATCATATTTGATTTATTTAGATTTTGTTGATATTATGAAAAGTTACGAAGAACATAATTTTATTAATATTGCAACTGATATACCTTATCCTACTACCGAAATTATATTAAATGGTGTTTTCTTAGCTATATCTGTCTTAGTAGTATTTTTAATTATGCAAAGATTAAATCCTGTTGATTTACTTACAGATGTAAAAGATCTATCTAATTGTAACAACAATAAATTAATAGAAGTAAAAAAAATGATTGACGAAGCAACACGCAAATTTTTAAGATTTAAAAAAAAAAGTGTAACAGGTTTAACAGAAATAGAACAAAAAGAATTTTCTAAATTAGAATCTTTAATAGAGCAATTAGAGGAAAAACAAGATGAATATGCAAAAGAAAATATTATAAATAACCATAAATGTGAAGATTTAATAGAACGATACAAAAATCAAGATTTATCTAAAGCAAAAATATTTATGACAATTTCGATATTTTATACAACTATGTATTTATCATTTAAAATTATATCAAGTTCCTATTAAAAAATCATTTATTAATCCATTCTGATTCATAATTATATATTAAGGTTTTTTTTTTACAATTATTAACAATTATTAATAATGATTTTATAATTTGTGATATTGGTTTGTTTATTGAAGTATCAATTAATATATTATAATTTTTATTATTAATATCATTCATTTCTAAAATATAAAATAATATTATTTAATAACTCTTATATATATTATTATAACTATATAATTTCATGATATTCGATAATAATTCAATAGAAAAATGTAATTTTAATATAAAAAAACCATTTTTTTATAATAATAAAATTATATTTGATTTATATACAGAAAAAGATAAACATATATATATTGAAAGTCCTAGTATGATAATTCCATTTAACTATATATTAGATGAAAATAATTATAAATTATCACTAACATTATACGAATATAAAAGTAATAAATATGGGAAAAAAATTTATTTAATGTTAGAAAAAATTATTAAATGCGTTAAAAAACATTATGAACAATTATTTAAAGATAAAATTTATAAATCACCTATAATAATAGGAAAAAATACAACAATATTTCAATTTAATAATATTAGATATAACGAAATTGAAATATATAATAAATTTAAAGAAAAAATTAATATTAATAATATACAAATTGATGATAGAATTAGTATTATATTTTTTTTAAAAAATATATGGATTCAAAATAATAAATTTGGTATAAATTTAGATTTAATACAAATAAGAAGAGATAATTATATTGATAGAGGTTATTTATTTTCAGATAATAACAATATTATAAATAATACAAATAATGCAAATAATATAAATAATGTAAATAATATAAATAATAATGCAAATAATAATGCAAATAATAAAATTATAAATAGACCTATTCTAAATTTAGAAGAAATACTAAATATGAGAAATTCGATATTAAATAAAAATAAAGAGTAAGTAAAAATTATTATAAATTAGACCCTTGGAGATTTGGCACTACGTGTGAACATAGTTCCAAATGCCGAATTAGTATTCTAAATTTTTTAGGTATCTAATAGTGATTTTCACGCCATAGTTGCTTATCATTCCTAAAAAGTATCACAACTATATTATTTTGTCTATAAATTACAATAAGGTATAATTTATAAACTTTAATAGTTATCTTATGACTATAATATAATACTTGTTTAGAACATAAACAGATAGTCCCTGTTAAGGATTAAGATAACTATGGTTCTTTATAATATTAGAATCTATACCTTATGAATATAATATATTTGTTAGCTTTATATAGTTTTATATTTCTTTAAATATAAATTTTATAAAAATCGGCGTTTGGAACTATGTTCGCACGTAGTGTCAAATCTCCAAGGGTCTAAAAATATTATTTTATGTATATTTCAAAACAGGTGTAATTTCAATAATTCTATAAATTATAAATATCTAAAAATTATAATATGTGTATATAGTATAATATGAATGAGCAAAAATAAACAATTATTTCGACAAGAACCTGAATTAGAATTTATGAATAAGTTATTAAAATGTTTTAATATCAAAGATTTAAATGATACACGACAATTTTGTAAATATGATTTGTTTATATACAAAACTACTGATAAAATAAAAGAATTAATTCCAGAAATGACTTTATATTATGTACCTTGTAAATCAATTGCGTATTTATCGGAAATTGACGAAAAAAGAGCTATTACTATATTAAAACATTTCTTATTGATATTTAATTATACTTTAAATAGAAAAGAAATAATCAAAAAAAATAAAAAAATAATATATTATAATATTACAAGTATTCAGAAGAATAAAGTTAAAATAATTTTTGAAAATAATAAACGTATTATTAATTTTGATTAAGGAATTCATATAATTCTAGTATATCAAAATCTGGTAATTTAGGAATAAATTGCCATGTAAATTTCTTCAAATATATATCAAAAGTTGTATTATATGGATAATTATGTATAAAACCTGATTTTATATCTGTTAATATACGTTTATATTTCGATTCTAATAAATTAATTGATGATATTGGAAGTATCATTAATAATTGTAATTCAACAGTTATATTAATATTTGGATACAATTTTTGATCATAAATAATATTAACTAAATTATCTTTAGTTAATATTATTTCTAAATAATTTGATATATCTAAAATTGTTGGCGAATAATTAAATCTATAATACCATGTTTGATAATAATATTGATTAAAATAATAATTTAGTACCCAATGTAATCCTTCGAAATAATTTAAACATATATTTTGTATATAATTACCTTCATTATTACCAAACAAATAATAATAATAACGTTGTCTCCATTTTGAATGTGTTGGTTTAATTATATCCTTAAATTTAGAAAATTGATTATTAATAATATGATCAACTTGATTACTTAATTCACAAGAGTTTGAATTATTAAATTTATTATTATTATTATAATTATAATAAGAATTATCATATTCTATAAACATTTGATCTTCATTTCTTGATAATAAATTTATATATTTAAATAATATTTCATTATTAATACTCCATTCATTATTGGAAAGATATATAATATGTATTTTATATCTTTCGAATAATAAAGAATAAGTTTTTAATAATATATCAATCCCATTATTTTTAATTTCTATATATGATAAATTAGGTAGAAAATCATTCCCTAAAAATATACATAAGAATACATACACATGTATTAAGAGATTATTATCTGTTTCATTTATATTATATATTCTAGTTAAATTAACGATAATTTTTTGATATAATAAATTTATGTCAAAATATAGAAACTTATCAGTATTTTTTGTATCAAAAAATACTGGTTCTCTTAATAAATATACCGAGGATTCGTTTATAATTAGACTTAACATTATTAAATCAGCATCAAGTCCATAAATTATATCAGTTGGCTTATCTAAATATTCATTTTTATGATCACGTATATATTTTACTATTTTAAATTCTCCTTCACCTGGTTCATTATAATCTGATAATATACATTTAATAGGGTAATTTTGAATATGTTTTCTAATCGAATCACACATATTTTTCATAAAAATAGTTCCAGGACTAATATTATCAGAAGACCATTCATTATTAATTTTATTAATAAGATTTTCTATTTCATTATTTTTATTTCCTTTAGAACATTTCTTCATAGATGATAATATATCAAGTGTTTGATTTTTTTTCCACATACCAGTAAATCTTCTATTTCTTTGTTGAATTATTTTACTTCTAGATGGAATACCATCAATAGAAATATATAATAATTTTTTAGGATTTGTAAAATAATAAATTTCATCAATATAGTTTAACGTTTCTTTTATTAATAATTTTTCAAATTCTTGATAGTCACATATAGACGTTTTTTTTAAGAGAACATTACATTGATGAATACCACAATTAAAGTCTAAAAAAACTCTATCATTTATTTTATTATGTAAATTTTTTGAATATATAATATTAGGAAATTCATCAACAATTTTTTTATAATATGATGGAATACCCATTATTTGTTGTAGTAATAATTAAATAATTATTTTTTAAATTCAAATTTTTTATAAAAAAAAATATTATAATAATTAAAAACAATGTTTAAAATTAAAAATTTATCTAAGCAAGCAACACTTGCTTTAGTAGGTTATATTATTCTTATTTTATCAGTTTTTTTACCATATAAATTATCTGATGAAGAAAATGATAATAATTATTATCTCAAAGAAAGAATAATTTATTCTATTATAATGTTAATTCCTATTTTTATTTCTGTTTTTACTATTAACTGTATGGTTACAGGTGCATCAACAAAAGGATGTGGACCTTTATCTTGGATAAATGCTATTTTAGTATTTATCTGGGCTTTATTAGTATTTTTATTTTCATTTAAATTAATGAAAAGTAGTGTTGAAGATTTTTCTGATGATGAAAAAGATAAACCACCTACTAAAAATGTAGATAAAGAGGCAACAAATGATTCTATTGATACTGTTCAAGGTAGAAATTCTACATCTTCCGAATTATTACATTAATTTATAGAAATTTATATAGAAATTTTAAATATAATTAAAAAAAAAAAACTTAAACAATTATTTAAAATAATCTATAAACATTAAAAATGGATTATTCTAAATCAATAATTTTTATAGATTTATCATATTATATCTTTTATAGATGGTTTGCTATTTATAATTGGTTTAAATTATCACAACAAAAAGAACCAGATATAGATGATTTATTTGAAGGATCTAATATTTTTATAGAAAAATTTGATAAATTATTTTGGGAAACAATTACTAAATTTATAAAAAAACATAAATTAGTATCACCAAATATAATATTTGCAAAAGACTGTTCTAGATGTAATATATGGAGAAACAATTTTCATTCAAGCTATAAAGATGGTAGAGATGATAGATTAAAAAATTTTAATAATAAAATTTTTCCGCATGTATATAAAAATATATTACCTAAACTTATTAAAGATTATAATGTTAAAGTATTTTCTGTTAATAAAGCAGAAGCAGATGATATTATAGGTATTTTAAAAATTAAAATACGAAACGAGCATCCAGACCAAGAAATTTATATTATTACAAATGATCATGATTATTTGCAACTAATTGATAATAAAACTTATATTTTTAATTTGAAAGGTTATGATTTAAAAAAAAAAAGCAAAGGTAATTCTAAAACTGATTTATTATTGAAAATTATAAAAGGTGATACTTCTGATAATATTAGCAGTATTTTTAATAAAAAAGTTTCAGAAAATTTTGCTATGAAATATGTATTAGATGAAAAATTATTAGATGATTTTTTAAATTCAAATGAATTTGCAAAAAAAAAATTTGAAGATAATCAGAAATTAATTGATTTTAATTATATTCCTAATGAAATTAAAACTGATATCGAAAATTTACTTAAATAAAAAAAGTACTTAAAGACATAAATTAATTAGATTTATGATAATTTTTACATTATATCATGAATGATGAAATGCTTAATTTGATGAATGAATTTTATACTATTAAGGAATTATCACCATTTACTAATAAAGAAGAGTTGAATAATGAAATTAAAAAATGTTTAAATGAAAACTGTAGTTCTAATGATTTTATTCTTGAAGATTGTAATTATATTTGTATTAAATGTAATACATTACAAGATAGATTTATTGACGATGGTGCTGAATGGCGCTTTTATGGACATAATGATAGTAAAACTTCTGATCCTACTAGATGTGGTATGGCATCTAATGATTTATTCCCAGAATTTTCATTAGGATCAGTTATTGCTTACGAATATGGTAAAAATAATACTAATATGAGAAATTTATGCAAATACCAAAAATGGAATTCTACTACCTATAAAGAAAGAGCATTATATAATACTGTAGAACATATTTATACTCAAGCAAATAATAGTGGTATTCCGCAAACTATTATTGATGAAGCTAAAACATTATATAAATCTCTTTCTGAACAAACATTACATAGAGGACTAAGTAGATCGGGTATTATCGCATCATGTCTATATTGGTCCTGTAAAAAAAATAAGGTTCCACGTAGTGCCAAAGAAGTTTCTAAAATGTTTAATATTGATATTACTACTTTAACAAAAGGCTCTAAAATTTTTCATAATACCTTGAAAATTAATGTAGAATCAACTAATGCTAAAGATTTTATAATTCGTTTTTGTTCAAATCTTAATTTAGATCAACATGTTGTAGATTTGTGTATTAGAATTGTTGATATTACTGAAGAAATTGGTGTAGTTTCTGAAAATAGTCCTCCGTCAATTGCTAGCGGAATTATTTATTTAGCTTGTAATATTTGTGATATTAATATAACTAAAAAACAAATAGCTCAAATTAATACTATTTCCGAAGTTACTATTAATAAAACTTATAAAAAATTATATAAACATAGAGCTATTATCATACCTCCTGATATTATTTATAAATATTCGGTTAAGTAGCATTATTTAGTTGACATAATCTATTATATTCTGATACAAGTTCTTCATAATAATCTTTTGCTTGTTTAATTACTAAGGTTTGTTGTAAAATAGCTTTCTCTAATTCTTTTATTTTTTTAACATTTTTACTACGTTTCTTTTTGTCTGGGATTTCTTGTTCTAGATAATCTATATCTTCCATTTTTTATTTAAATCTATTATAATAAAATTTGATAATTTAACGAATAAAAAAAAAATTAAATTCTGAAAAAAATCTTTTATAGATAATAATTAATTAACCGAAATGACTCAAGAAAATTCTAAATCAACTCAAACAACAAACCAAAAAAATATGACTATAAATAAAGATATATGCTTATCATATATTAAATATATGAAAAAAGAAATGATACCAAAAGAATGTTATAAAATTTTGGATGACCTTAAATATTCTGGTTTATCTGGTAGTACTTTGCAAAGAAGACATACAGTTAAAAGAGCACAATTACATAGAAGAGATACATCTACAAAAGATACCTCAACAAAAACAAAAGATAAATAAAAAATTTTAATTTTTTTAAGATTTTAAATCTATAAAGGTCTAAAAATTCTCATCATAATATAATTGAATGATTTCTATAGTTTTATCAGTATTATTATTCATCCAATAATCTATTTGAGTTTTTAAGTTACTTAATCTTTCATTCCATTTTTTTTTATTATTTACTTTTAATGCTCCTGTTTTTTTAGTTATTGAAAAGCAAGAGGGAATATTTTTGTTATCTTGATCAAAATATTTATCAGGATTAAACCTAATAAATACTAATGGTCTATGATTAATATCTTGAGATAATTCCATAAGTCGTTTATTTTCGCAGGAACAATCATAACTTTGATGTTGATTTTCATCAACTTCTACTATTACTACTTGATAACCAAGATCTAAATAAATATCTGGCCTTCTTTTACTACAACCGTTCTCTATAATTTTATCAAATTTCCAACTTAAATCTGGATACTGAAAACGAATATAATCTACTACTAATCTCTCTTTTGTTTTAAAGTTCCTTACAATAGGACTATCTGGAAATAAATTACCATAGCAATAGGCACAATAACCGTCGTAACTAGGATTATTAATCTGAGTATTACATAATTCTGTTAAACATTTTTTAGAATTAAGATTAATCATATCATTATCTTTACAATCTTTACAATGTGTTGCCTTGCCTCCTTCTAAACCAAAATTAGGTTGAGCTGAACCACAAACACATTTTTTATTTTTTACATCAATCATTTCTGATGTTTTGCAATTTTTACAATGAGTTGCTCTATCTCCTTTTAAACCAAAATTAGGTCTTTTAATATTACATTTAATACATTTATTATCTTTAATATTAATCATTTCTGATGTTTTACATTCTTTACAACAAGTTGCTTTTTTATCAGTTTCTAATCCGAAAGATGGTCTTACTTTTCCACAAAGACATATTTTATTTATAATATCAATCATTTCTGGTGTCTTACATTCTTTACAACAAGTAGGATTTTTAGAATCTTTTATGCCAAAAATAGGTATAGCCTTATTACATAGACATTTTTTATGTTTAATATCAATCATTTCTGGTGTTCTACAAGAAGTGCAACAAGTAGGAGCTTTATCATTTACTAAGCCAAATGATGGTCTAGCTTTTCCGCAAAGACATTTTTTATCTACAACATTAATCATTTCATCTGTTGAATGTTCTTTACAATATTTAGGTTTTTCTCCTTTAAATCCAAAATGTGCATTTTTTTTACAGTTTAATTCATTACAAATAGTCATAATTTATAATTATAATAAAAATAAATTCTTATATATATTTTCAAATTTTATATTTTTATAAAAAAAAGTTATTAATTTTTTAAGTTTACTATTATTTTTAAAATTCCTCATCAATGTTAAAATTGGTATTACCCATTATTAAACTGGCTCTATTATAATCAGACACACGCGACTCAAAGAAATTAGTATTGTTTTCCAATCCTATCCTATCCATGAAAGGGAATGGATTAGTTGTGTTATAAAGTTTATCACAACCCAATTGAACTAGTAATCGATCTGCAACAAATTTTACATATTCAATCATTAAATCAGAATTCATGCCAAGCATGTTGCATGGAATTGAATCCGTAATAAATTCTGTTTCGATATCAACTGCCTCTTTCATAATAGAATGTATTTTTTCTTCAGGCAATTTATTTTTAAGATAGGAATAAATTAATACTGCAAATAGGGTATGGGTACTTTCATCTCGGGCAATTAGTTCATTCGCAAATGTCAAACCATTCATGAGTGATCGTTCTTTCAACCAATAGATCGATGCAAAAGCTCCACTAAAGAATACTCCTTCAATAATAGCGAATGCAATTAATCTAGTAGCAAAATCATCATCTTCACTATTAATCCACTTAAATGCCCAAATTGCTTTTTTTGCTACACATGGAATAGTATTAACAGCATCAAATAATTCAGCTTTTTCTTTAGAATCTTTTATATAGGTATCAATCATTAATGAATATGCCTCGCTTTGTCCTGTTAAAATACCATTAAAAACCCCTGTATGATTAATAGGTTCATTAAAACAATATGTCTTTTCATTATCAGAAATTTTTGTAATTTCTTTAATTTTGATTAAACTTTGAGTATTTGGACCAGTTTCTAATCTTTGACAATATAATACTTTAAGTCTTTTTGGTGAAAATCCTAATTTAATTAATTTATTAACATCTTTAGTAGTAATATATAATACATAAATTTCCTTGCAATCATATAAAGCATAATCTCCGGTACCATCATTTTTAGGTAAATATTGCTTTGTTTTTTTTCTTGCAATTTTAATATTAGTTAAAATACTAAGAGTTGTCATCATTAACTGAACATCTTTAATAAATGCATCATTAATTGAAGTTATTTGAATAGCAGTAGCATCTTTTGTACTATTATATGAAATACAACCATCTGCATCACAATAACCTTCTAGCCATCTAAGTTTTGTTTCAATAGAATAATTTATAGGCACAAAATATTTATCTTTATTAATTTTTTCAGTAATATAAAATCGAATAGAGTCTTTATCAATATTAGTACTTTTTGGTTCAAAGTACTCTAGTAATTGTTTTTTTTCACCATATAATGCAATTCTAGGATATTTATTACAATAACTACCATCTCCACAAAAGAATCCATGAATATAAGGATTCATAAATTTATCAATATCATTCGTTTTAATTAAAGGTAACTCAAATTTATTAATAATATTATCTACTTCAAGATTTTTTGTTTCAATTTTTTCGGCCTTGCATTGCTCTGGATGTTTAGGATTACCAACACGAATTATCCATTTATGTCCTTCAGTACAAGTAAGCTCCATACCATTAGATAAAATTACCTTATATAAAGAGGCATTTCCAGTATACTTAATTTCGACGTTTGAAAATCTATCTCCATTCCATACATTAATTTTTTGATTTTCTAATGTTTCAATATTAAAATAACCTTTATCAGTTAAAATTTTTGTATCACCGCTTACACAATGAATAGTTTCAATTGCTGATTGAAAACTATAGAAAGCTCTAGCTTCAGGAATTTGAATTTCTTTATAAAAGCGATAACATAAATTTTCGCATACTATTCCGTCACTGCTAGCAAAGAAAGCGAGAATGTGCTTAATAAAATACTGTTCATTCTCTGTTAGTTTATGCCAGTCTGTCAAATCGCTATTAAAATCAATTTCCTCAACAGTCCAAAAAGAAGCCACACTTTCCTTATACATTTTCCAGATATCATCGTAATGAATAGGGAACATTACAAGTCTATTAGAAGTCTCGGTAAGAAATGGTTCAGGAATTTGCGACATTTTAATTGTTGTATAATATTATTATATTATTTTTCTCCTTAAATATATTTTTATTTTCATTTATTATTGTCAATTTTTAATTTTTTTGGTATTAAAATATAATACCTATATTTTAAGAACCTTTGTTGCCATTACTGTATTTGATACTAAATTTTTTTCTAAATTACTTCTCTCTGCATTTTTACAATCAATTAAATGTTCGCATTTATGAGTTTCCATTAATCTACAATTTATACAATAATCATTTTTACAATAAGAACATTTTATAAGATAAATTTTATTTGTTTTTTGTTTACAACATAAGCATTTTGACATAATATTTTTATATTTATAATAATAGAATTTTAAACTTTAAATAGTAAAAAAAAATATAATTTTTGATATAAAATATTTTCTTATTTAAGGCATACAAAGAGCTAAAATTTCTAAAAATCTCTTACATCCTTTTTATATTGTTCTATTTTTTCACATTTATGTTTTTCAGGATCTCTACAAGAAACACAATGTTTTTTTAGACAATATTTACATTGTAAAAAGAAGTAATTGTTAGTTACTTTTTTACAAATCTTACACTTTTCCATTTTAATATTATATATGTGTATAAAAAAAATTATGTAAAAATATTCAAATTTTTTATATCTTACAAAATAACTTAAATAATAATGAATTCAACCTTTGTTAAAAGTGGTTTATCAAAGAAAGAAATATTGGATAAACTTAAAATTGCTATATTTTCAAAAGATGTCCAATTAACATTTGTTTATGCTTCCGAATTAATTTGTAATGGTCATATAAAATTATTAATTCAATTATGTATTGAACTATGGTCTAAATTTTATATATTATCATCTGAAATTCCTTTAATGATATTGAAATGTACAGATTTATTAGAAAATATAAATCCAAAAGATGTTTATAAATATACTGAAATTAGATTAGAAATTATAAAATTATGTTTTGTAATATGTATGACAGAGAAAAAACAATTAGATTTATATATAAGTAAAATTCAAAAAAATGAAATTCATTTGATTAAAGATATTAATGATATTAATTCGTTTTATTATAATATAATTAATTCATTATCTTCTTATATAGATGAAAACAGTATAATTTTCTTTTTAACATTATTACAAAGATTTTATAAAAAAGATGTTAAAGGCTTTAATAAAATTTTTAGTTATTTAGTTGATAATTATATAAAAAAACAAGATTTAAAAAGAGAATTAGAAGTGCTAACTTTAAGTAGAAATTATATCTGGATTTTTACAAAAATTGTAAAAGAAATTTATAATAGTTTAAATGATGATTTATTTAATCAATATTATCAAAATTATATAAAAATTTTTGAATATAATTTAAATAAGACTGAGATATTAAATAGAATTAATATCATATTTTTGTTATTTGATATTGTTATTGACAATAAAATTTTATATTATTTATCTAATCAAATTGAAATACAAAATACAATTAATATTACAGAAGTTAATAATATTTTTGATAAATTAATTAATTATTATCAAATGGATATGAATATTAAAGAACACAAAAATGTGGTTTTAGAAAATAATCAACAAAAATCTTATAAAAAAAATAAAGATAAAAATAATACTAAAAATGATACTAAAAATAAACATGTTGATACAAATAATTTAGATTATTTGTATACAATCACATATATTGATAAAAATAAAATAAAAAAAAAAGAAAAAGATTTTAATATACCAAGATTTTACCCGTTTAAAACAATAGATGTAACAGATATTGATGATAATAAAATAATAATTAATATTTCGAAAATTAATAATATATAATTATATTAAAAATGAGCTTTAGTTTTAAGTTCTCTGATAATAAAATTTTTGGTGAAAATTTTATTTCAGGAAGAAAACATATTCATTGTAGTATAGGATTTTTAATTTTACATAAAATATTAACACAAAAAGGAACAATTGTTCCTGACAAAATTAATTCAATTAATAAATCATATATATGGCAATATATTTATTATCTTAGAATGCATAATAAAAGACATCCATTTTTTAAAGAACATGTAGGTTTAGGAGCAGTTACACCTAAAAGATGGTATACAATGATAGTACAAGTATTAGGTGTAGAGAAATCAAAACGTGTTAACACAGTAACTAAAAATGATCTTTATAATTTTATATTTAAATTATTTAACTCAGAAAACAAAGTATATGTTCCATTTTTAGAATCAATAAAACATGCTAATGAATTAGTTAATGATTTTAATTCTTTATCAGGTCAAAGAGATGAAATTAAAATTAAACCAAATGTAAAAATAGTAGCTAATAGTAATTCTAATGCTAATGGACCTAATATTAAAATAAGTATAGCTGCAGATTTAGATAATATACCTGTTAATAATTCGAATATTAATTCACAAGCCAAAGTTCAACAAACACAGGTTAAAAATATACAATCTAATTCAAATTCTTATTTAATGCAAAATCAATTAAATACTCAAGTTCAACAAGTAAAACAACCTAATGGACAAGTTAGACAACAACCTAATGGACAAGTTAGACAACAACATAATGGACAAGTTAGACAACAACCTAATGGACAAGTTAGACAACAACATAATGGACAAGTTAGACAACAACCTAATGGACAGGTTAGACAACAACCTAATGGACAAGTTAGACAACATCCTAATGGACAAGTTAGACAACAACTTAATGGACAAGTTAGACAACAACCTAATGAACAAGTTAGACAACAACCCAATGGACAAGTAAAACAATCTATTGGTTTAGTTAAATTACCCGATATACCAATAAAACCTGTTTAATTATTTGAATCGGTTATAATAGTTAGCTATCAACAAATTTAATATATCAAATAAGAAAAAATTACTACATATTGTATTACACTTAAAAAGCCAACCATATGGAAGTATCAAAACATTATATGGTTTTAAAATCATTTTTATTGAAAATATATTATCAATGTTTGTTTCAGTTGATGTTAAAAAATTATTATTATTCGGACTATTTTTAAAAGAAAATAATTTAGAATTTATAGGATTAATTATAAATATTTCTATATCATTATCAGTATTATTATGAAATAAACAATATTTAGCTAAATTTTGTTTAATATTTTCATTAAAAATAGTATTTTGAAATTTTTTAGTATAAAGATGTTTAAAAGTTTTATTTATTATATCATTAATATTTACAATTTTATCATTTATTACTATCGGGTATTTTTCTTGTAAAATATTGTAATTTAAATTATATAAATTTGCTTGCAAAATTTTAGTATCAATATTAATTTTAGTATAATATCTAATATAAATTATTAGAATTAATATTATTAATATAAATATTAACAATCTCATTTTTAATAATTAGATAACATAAATACTTTAAATTAATAAACTTATCTATCCTATAGATAAATATAAAAGTTTTTATAAAATTAAATAGTAATATATTAGATTAAATTTGTTTTTAGATATTTTACTTATTTTTGATAAAATTTGAAAAATATTATATTATTATTTAATATAACTAAATATATTATAAAAATGAATTTTTCATTTAGTACAATTAATACAAATATAAAAAAATATATTTTTAATAAAGAAGAAAAAGAAGAAAAAGAAGAAAAATTAAATGATTCTAATTCTAATAATATTTTAATTCCACCACCACCGCCTAAACTAAAAAGAAGTACTCATTTAAATTGCAAAATTTGTGATGAGAATCAAAGTGATTATGGAAATAAATATTGCGAAAAATGTGGTGCTGATTTAACACACAAGAAAAATAGATATTATATGTAAGAATAATAAATTATATAAAACTATATAGCGCGATTTTTTCGTCTTCTTTGTGATCTTTTTTCTAATTTACCATTAATAAATTTTGGTGATGACCTTTTAATCGGAATGTTTGTTTCAATATTTTCTAATAATTTTGCTGTTTGTAATTGGATTCTATCTATTATAGAATTTAAGTGTGTTTGATTTCTAATATTATATAAATTTAATCCTAACTTTTTTTCCATTGCATTACAATTTTTACAATGTATTTTAGGTAAACTTCTTTTATTTATAGGATTTTTTGATATTCTTATTTTATGTATAATTGGTTCTTTGCAATGACTACAATTTACTAATATATGAGATTCTATTTCTTTACATTTAGGTGAATTATCAGATAAATATCTAGGTTTATCTGTGGATGAAGATTTAGATTTATTACTAGATTTTAATTTAGATAATTGAGCAGGCATTTTATTTTTATTTAATATAATAAAATAAATATTATGAAAGAAGTTTATAAAGTTAAAGAATTAATTCCTGCTATTATTATTAATAGACCTTCTAAAAAAATTAAATCACCTTATTTAGCTGATATAATTATTAATGGCAAAGAATATTTAGCTCATTCGCCTTCTCTTGGTTGTAGTGGTCTTATTATAACTGATAGTAAAATATTAGTTACTCCAAAGGAAGGAAAAGATATTAAATCTAAATATTCTGTAGATGTTGTTATTTCTAATAATATTTTAGTCGGTGTAAATCCAAATTATGCAAGTACTTTAGTTTATAATGCTATAAATATGAATTTGATAAAAGAATTACCAAAATTTGATGAATTAAGAAGAGAAGTTACAAAAAATAAATCTAGATTTGATTTAGTTGGAATAAAAAATAATAAAACATATTTTATAGAAGTTAAAAATGTTCCTTTAATAGATAAAAACGGTATTGCTATATTTCCAGAAGGATTCAGAAAGAAAAAAAGTGATACTGTTTCACCTAGAGCAATCAAACATTTAGAAGAATTAATAAAAATTAAAGAAAAAGAACCAGATTCTGAATGCTATACTATATTTATTATTCAAAGAACTGGATGTAAATTTTTTAAACCTGCAGAAACAGACCCTTTATATCAAAAAACTTTACTTAAAGCAAAAGAAAAAGGCGTTATTATTAAAGCATATCAAGTAAATTGGATAGATAATAAAGTTATATGGGATAAAGAATTAAAAGTTATTCTATAGATTTTTATACTTAAGTTAAAAAAATATATTTAATATAATTAAAATGAAGGATTTAAATTATAAAGAACGTGTAGAATATTATAAAAGGACAAATCCAGATTTATCTATAGAACAAATAATAGAATATACATTAAATTGTATAATAGAAGATATAAAACATAAAAATGAATTATTAAGTGAATCTATAGAGTATTATGAGTCGAATATAAATAAAGCTACTGGTCGTTATAATTATCGTTATGAAAAATTAATCGAAAAATATAAAAATGATATAGAAAAATTAGAAAAGGATATGAATAATATTATAGAAAAAAGAAAAAAAGAATTTATTTTTGTTAAAAGTTATGATATAGAAAAAGGGTTACCATTTTATAAAGTATCTAAAATATTCAAAAGAAATTATAGATCTGGTAGATCTATTAGTAATAGTGTAGCAGACTATAGTATACGATCAAATTCAAGACCAACACCTATTACATTTACACCAAGAACTTATAGAGAAGCTAATCATGCTTCTGAAGAAGCTAGAAGAGCTAGATTAAATGCTGCTAGAAAAAGAAAAAACGAAATTGGCGATATGCATAAATATGATAATTGGTGGTTAGGAGGTGATAATAAACCTACCAAATCTAAACCTAAAAGTAAATCTAAAACTACTAAACCTAAAAGTAAAAGTAAATCTAAGAAATAAATTTTACAGATTTTCGTCATAATATAATTGAACTATCTCAACAGTTTTATCTGTATCATATGTAATCCAATAGTCAATTTGCTCTTTTAGTGCATTTAATCGTTCATTCCATTTATTTGTGTAGTTGATTTTTAATACTCCGGTATTTTTATTAATACTCCAACACGATGGTATAGTTTTATTATTTTTATCAATATATTTATCAGGATTAAATCTGATAAATACAATTGGTTTATGGTTTACATCCTTAGATATTTCCATTATTCTTTTATTTTCACAAATATCTTCATAAATCTTATGTTGATTTTCATCTACTTCTATTATAATAATTTGATTTTGTAGATTTAAAAATAAATCTGGACGTCTTAAAGAAGAACCTCCTTCTATTCTCTTATCTGCCTTCCAAGTATAATCTGTAAAGTTTTCTCTTACAAAATTTACTACAGTCTGTTCTTTAGTCTTATAATTTCTTGTAATTTCTTCTTCTGGAAATAAATTTATAAAACAATAAGTGCAATATCCTTTATATTTTGTTCTTGTACCTACTATCGTGTTGCAAAATTTTGATTTGCATCTAACTGATTTCACATCAATCATACCAGGTTCTCTACAATCGGCACAGCAAATCGGTTGTGTTATACCTTCAAAATTAAAAGAGGGATATTTTTTACATATACATAATTTAGTTTTAATATTAACCATTTCTTTAGTTTTACAATCAGCACAACAAGTAGGAAAAGCATCATTTGGTAATCCAAAACAAGCATATTTATCACAAGTACATAAATGACTTAAAATATTTATCATTCCATCTTGTCTACATTTAGAACAACAAATAGGTTTTGTTTCACCTTTAAAATTAAAATTCGCATATGTTCCACAAGGACATAATTTATTTTTATTCATTAAATTAATCATTTCTGGAGTTTTACAATCTTTACAACAAGAATATTTTGTATCTCCAGGTAATCCAAAAGAAGCAGTTATTCCACATTTACATTTATTATCATCAAGACATATCATATTATCTGATTTACAATTAACACAACAAGTTGGACGTTCTCCTTCAAAACCATAATGTGGAACTTTATTACAAGGACATTTAAAACGATTTATAAGGTTTATCATTTCAGATGTTTTGCAATTTTTACAACAACTAGGTTTCTTATCACCTTTTATACCAAATACCGCATTAGTCCCACAATTACAAAAAGTAGATGTTAAACTAACCATATCTGGTGTTTTACAGTCTTTACAACAAGTAGGTCTTTTATCACCTAGTAATCCAAAATTTGCTCGCTTTAGATGTGTTACACATCTATTACCAGTAACAACTATCATATTATTAATTGTATGATTACAACAATAAATTGCTTCATCACCAATTTTATACCCATAAATTGCTATTTTTTTACAATTATTTTCTTTACAGTAGACCATACTTTTATTTTCTATAATATTTTATTATAAATCTTTTAAACGATTTATCTTTATATAGTTTTAGGTCTTTAAATATTTTTCGATAAAAATTTATATTTTTTTGTTCTAATTTTAATATTATTATCTAATTTTAAAGTATAGTCAGTACTATAAATATCAAAATCTTCTTTTATTAAATGTCTAATAATCGATAACCAAGGTCTGTAAATTGTATTAGTATTTGTAACACCTTTAATATTTAGAACTTTAAAATATTTCTTTATTTCAGGAATTAAATTTAATATTTCTTGTTGTAAAATTTTATTATTATCTAGTTCATATAATGTAAATGAGTTTTTTTTCTCTAAATTAAGAATATTATAAAGTTTTTTTTTTATTTCTTGTTGTTCCTCTTGATATAAATCACTTTTTTTTAATCTCATTTTATAAATATTATATTAACTTAATAATATTTTCAAATTTTTAAATAAATTTTTATACTTAAGGACCGATATTTACTTAAGAGTAAGAATTGTATAAATAATATTAACACTTATAGTTAAAAAATATAATGGCTGAAGAAACAAACACAATGGAAACTGAAATCCAAGAAAATGTACCAGATGTAGTTGTAGAAAATACTGATAGGAAAGTTGGTTCTCTTTTTGGTAATGTGAAGTGGTTTAGCAGTAAGTTAGGATACGGATTTCTAACCGTCCAATCAGAAGGGGAGCTAAAATCAAGAGATATTTTTTGTCATCACACAGGGATTGTGCCAGTAAACAGTAAATTTCGAACCCTAATCAAAGGAGAATATATTAATTTTGATGTAGAAGAAGGACCAAACGGACCTCAAGGTATTAATATCACTGGAATCGGTGGAGGTGCACTAATGTGTGATAACAATGTAAGTTATACTGGAGGACTTCCCTCTCATTCTGGTGGAAGATCAGGACCACCAAGAGGTAGAGTTCCAGGACCCTTTAATGGAAATCCTCATCAACAATATCAACAAGCAACACAATATCAATTTGCTACAACTACCAATCATCCGTCAGCACCTGGACAGAGACAACAAAGTAGTGGTGCATATAAAAGACCTCGCCCAGGACCTTAAATACCATTAAATAAAAAATTTGATTAATTATTAATTTTTTTTACATCTTTATATAAAAAATAATTTAAAGATACATTTAATATAACTAAAAAATGAGTACTATTTATATAGCACAAGAATGCAGAAATGATAATTCTAATTCAAGTGATAAAATTTTAGGAATTTTTAATTCTATAGATTCATGTTTTAAAATAATTATAAACTCAATATTCGAATTTAAATTTATGTTAGAAGATTTAAATCCCAAAAAAAGATTTGTAAAAGAATATTTCGGATATTCAAAAACAGGATATTGTGATAATTGGTGTAGATCAACAACAACAAAAGTATATTTAATATCGGAATGGATATTAGATTCTAATAATTTTGGTATAGAAAAAAATAGAAAATTTGTAAATTTTGATAAAATGATTAAAGAATATATAGTAACAAATAAATGTAATAAACTAGATATTAAAAATTATTTAAAATATATAAAAAAAAACCCAATAATATGTCAAAATTGTTTAAATGACAAAAGAGAAGATTTTTTAACAAAAGATTATCGGAAAACTGGAGAATCTCAAGAAATAATTGACGAATGGTTTAAACTCTATGGTATAACAAAAGAAAATTAAAATATATTATAAATTATTCGTTCTAAATAAGTATTTTTTAAAATATTTTAGATTTAAAATACTATGTCTGGTAATAAAGTTTTTAAAGAATATATTAAAATTTATAAAGATTATTTAGAAAAAGATTTAGAATCAGATACAGCATATATAATTAATTGGTATAAAAATAGTACAGAAAAAAATAGAACACCGGAAATGTTTAAACTTTATTTAATCAATAGTGAAATTTATCAAAGTTATATATATAATAAGATTAATAATATATTTTCAAAATTAACAACTATTAATTTAAGTAATGATTTTGTAAAAAAATTTATAGGATATTTAAAAGATACTCAGATTACTGATGAAAAAATTTATAGTTATATTCTTAAATCAGATATTTATAAAGAATATAATACTAATTTAATAGAACTATTTTATAAATATTTAACAGGTAAAGATATCCGTCCAGAAATAACTGACAAATATATGGAATATTTCACAAATAAAATATATTCTTTCGAATTATTACATAAACAAATAGTAGAAGATGAAAAATTAAAAGATGATAAAATACAACAAATAAAAGATCAACATCTTGAATTAAAAGGATATCCAGCAGACTTAAAAACTATATTAAATATATTATCAACATTAAAAAATAACGAAAATGTTATCAAATCATTAATCATAAATGATAATTTATTTGATAACAAAATTTTATATAGCTTTATCAATATTTATACCAATACTTATAATAGAGATATTCATGTTTTAGAATTTATTAAATATTACCCAAAATTATGTATTGGTATGAAAGGTATGAATGAAGAAGAATTGTTAACTGCTATTAAAAATCTTTTCGATATTCATATTAAAAAATATTCGATAGTAAAAAGTTTGTATAATAATTATATTAATTCTGTATTAGATGAAAAAACATTTATTATAAAATATAATAAATTAATTGATATCGATGGTTACGAAAATACTATAATTAATGAATTAATTGATAAAACTGAATATTTTGATTTAATGAATAAACGTATAAGTGACTTATTTAAAGAGACCTATAGTAAAAATATATCAGATTTTGACTTAAATTATACTTATAATATTTTTAAGCAAAAAAAATACAATTTAAAAGAAGAAGCTATATCACAAGAAATTATAAATATTACAGATTTAACTAAAAAATATTCCGAAGAATTATCTGAGATATATCAAAATATTTTAAAAAGAACTCCAGATAAACGTGAATATCAAAAATATATCACAAAATATAGAAATGATGATGATTTTAAAGAAACTAATAAATTTATCGAGAATGAATTATTAGATAGTTTAGAATATCAAATGGTATTAAAAGAAAAAATATCACAAAAATATACAGATATTTATAATGAACAAGCAATACCTAGTATTATTTTTATGGTATTAAGAGAAATTATAGATAATAATCAAATATGTAAAAAAAATGAAGTTGAACTAGAAAATTTAATTAAAAAAATAGTGGAAGATACTCAAAACGAATAAATATTTATAGTAATATAATTATTTATTTTTTATCCCTTTTATAATTTTAGTTTTTATATTATCAAATGCTATATTTGTTTTATTTATTAAATCTATTTTTTGATCAATAATATAAATACCCAATGTTAGTAAACTAATTACTAAACAGTAACTTGTAATAAACCGTATTAAATCACCACTACCTGTGTTAATAGAAGTATCATATTCAATTTCGTTTAATTTAGTACAAAATGATTCATGATTACCATTTTTACAAAATTTATTATAACATATATTTTTTATATCTTTTTGAGATACATTACTGTTTTTAGTAAATTCCATATTACTACATATTGATTTAGCAATATCATCATATTTTAACATTGATAAATTCTGACAAGATTCGTAATAATCTTTTTTATTTTTCTTAAAATCTTCTATATATTTTTCTTTTTGTGCATCTGTTAACCCTCTTGGTAATGAATATTCTTTTAGATTTAGCGGACCAGATACTTTTAAACCCTTATAGATCCTCATTAATTGTGCTTGTGGACAATAATTTGGAATATAATCTGGAATTTTTATGCAAAGATTTCCATCATTAGAAACTTGATATCCGTCAGGACAACTTTTTTTACACATTAAGTCTCTTTCTACGATATTACCTTTATGAAAAAAACTATTTTCATACCATGCAAATGGTGAATTTTCACAAGCCATAAACCAACCATAAAATGCTTTAGATGCTTTTTTATTTGTAATAAAATCTAAAATAACAATAACAAGAACTAAAACTATTCTAGTTAATAATAATATTAAATATATCGAAGAATTAAAAATAGCGATAGGTAATAACCATAATGTTCTATAAAAGAAAGAGAAAATAATACGTCCTATTGTAATATAAGATTGTTTAAATTCTGATTTAGTTTTTTTATTATAATCTTTATAATTATCTTTTTCTTTTTTACTAAATGGTAATATTCCAATATTTAATATTATAAATAGCAAATTAACCCATATATATAAAATTAAACCTATTAGTATTTTTAAAAATTCCATTGGGTTTGTTATTGTGTAAATAAGTACTTCAAATATTTGACCAATACTTTTAAATACATCTCTTATAACCCATATAGGTTCTAATATAGGTTCAAAAATATTCCCTAAACTAAATTCTTCAATAGTATTATTAGAAAATGATTCCGGCGTCTTACATAAAGTCATTTTCTTAAGAGCTGAATTTTTACAATCAATATATGTTGATAAACTAGTAGCTTTATTTCTAAAATTATTCCATAAAGGTGCAACTGTTTGATAATGATCTTCCCAAATAACACTTTTTATTAAATTTTTATATATTTGATCAATACAAAAGAATTGTATAGCTGGTTTAAGAAAATCTTTAAATAAATTTATATCATCTCTCTTTTTTTTTAAAGCTTCAAAATCTTCTAAAGATTCTACTGCTAAATACATTTCTGAAAAACTCATATAATAATCAGAAAGAGATTTTAATCTTTCACTTACTGAATCATTAGACAAATATATATACAAAACAGCAAATAATCCATAACTCATCTCAGATTTATATATTGGATAATTAATTAAATCTAAAATATTCGAAGTTATTTTGTTTAATCTAGTAATTTGGTTTTCATTAAAAATACGTACAATATCTTTTCCATTATAATATTTTGAATATGTTAATCTTTCTAAATGCCAATTATACTCTTTAGTAATATTTTTTATCAAGTTAGGTTTAGAAATAATATTATTATAATTATTTAATAATGTTCTGAATTTACGATAAACAACTATATCTTGATATATTAAAATTTTAAATTTTTGATTTGATGTAACTAAATTAATATTATATTGTTGCTGTCTTGTTAGATTTACTGTATTATTTGGTGTTCCTGTTAATGTTAAAATTGAATCTACAAAATTATTACCTGTTGTACCAAAATCTTGTACAAATTTTATATATGTATCAAAGTCACTAGAATCACTAGTTCCATTAAGTATTCTAAATATATATGTATCTAACAGTTCTCCATTACTTATATCATTATATTCATTTTTATATTCTTTTAATTTATTATTAATAATAGTATTTTCATCCGATAATTTATCAAATCTTAAAATATCATATAATTCTCCTTTAGGTATATTTAATAATTCTGCTAAATATTTATAACTATCATTATCCGAAACTTTTACTTTAACAAATTTACCATATGTATTTAATATAAAATCATTTTGTGGTGTATTATTTATATAATTAAAAGCACTAATAAAAGAATAAATATTATCATTATTAACCTTTTGTAAATTATTCTCAAAATCATGTTTATATTTTATTAATATTTGAATTAATTCATCTTTAGAACTATTTAGAATATTTATAGTATTTTTATTTTTTTTTTGCGTTTCTTTTGGTATATTAAAATTTTTAGTTAAAATATCAAAAAAAAATATTTGTAAACCTTCAATAGATTCTAATCCCCATTTTACATTATATATAGGCTTATTATATTTTTCTTTAAAATTTTTTAGAGTTTTATATGATGCGTTTGAAGTATGAAAAAATATTTGATTATTTATATATTTTAAATATTTTTGTTTATTAACATCACTTATATTTGATTTAAATATATTAGAGAATAGAGGTAAATTATTATAATATACATAATATGCTAAACTTTTAGATAATGATTCATAATATAATAAATCTAAACTTTTTGGTTTATTATCATTTGATCCCGCAATTTGCAAATAATTAGATGTACCAAATGATCGCGGATGTTTACCATATAATAAATACATAAAATAACCCACACCACATAATATAATAATTATTACTAGACTTAATAATATAGATTGTGTATTTACAACTAATGATTTAAATAAAATTGGAAATTGTTTTATAAATTTAAATGAATTATTCTTTGTATATTTTATAGCATCCCCTGATTTATTACCAATAATTCCAGAAAATTGATCAGTTAAATTATTAATCTTATCCATTATTATTATTATTATATATTTTATAATAATTCATTAATTATACCTACACTCGCAGTAATAATTAATTTTATCAAAAATATTTAGAAAAATTATTTTAATTAATAATTTTATATTTTATTATTGTAATAAATATAAATAAAGTATGTCTACTTACGGTCAAAATATTCTAACAGAAACTGTCGAATATATAGATGCTGGTACTGTTTTTGATACTATTATTACCAAAAAAATTGCTGCTCTAAATACATCTTCTCAATCTAATATTGATTTATTTATTGGAGCTACTGGTAATATTAATATGAATTTAAAAGGATATAATGCTATTAGGTTTAATCAAAAAGATACTGATGATTTTACTACACAAATATCAGCGTTAAATTCACAACCTATCGAAGTAATTCCAGGAGATAATAGTAGAACAGCTACTATTAGTGATATAACATTATCACAAAGTGTAACAAAACAAACTATTAAAACAAAAAAAGGTATATTAGTATTAGATGATGATATAGAAATTTCAGGTAGTTTAACACTTGGTCAAGATTTTCTTGTAGGAGGAGCTTTAATAGGTTCTAGTATGAATACTTTAAGAACATTTTCTAATGCTAATAGTAAAACTAGTATTGGTTTTGGATGGAGGGTTGATGATAATTCTAATTTAGAATTATATAAATTTGATAATTCAACAAATGTAACAAAAAAAATTTTAACTTATGGTATCGGCGAAACTGGTGATACACAAGATACGACAAGTTATCCAGTATATGGTAGTAACCCAGCCCAAATATATAGTGGAGTAGAATATGCAACACATCAATCTGATAATTTATGGTCTTCTAATGGTACTGACGTATATTTCACTGCGGGTAGAATGGGTATAGGTACATCGACACCTAGTTATCCTGGACATTTTATAGGGGATGTTTATTCATCTACTGGTTTTAGAACCCCTCATACTATTATAAATAATGGTGATATTAGTTGCTGTAATATTACTACAACAGATACTATAACTGCATCATATTTTTCTGGTGATGGGTATTTATTAACTAATCTAAATGCTGCTAATATAACATTAGGGAAATTTCAAACTGCTATGTTACCAAATATTATTACAGCAAATGAAATTAGTACAGATACATTAGCTACTAGTAGATTAGATGTAACTGGTGATATATATTTTACTGGCAATCTTTATCAAAATCAAGAGTTATTTGTCGGAGGTAACGGGTCTGGGTCTACTATTACCAATATTACTAATGTAAATAGTTTATGGAGTAATTATAATAGTACCAATAATTTATATTATACACTTGGAAATGTTGGTATCGGAACATCAAGTGCTTTATATACTTTAGATATTAAAGGTATTACTAATATTAGTAGTAATTTAATAGTTAATGGTACAACATTTATATCTTCTAGTAATATTCTAACAATCAATGCTGGTCTAATTCTAAATACTACATCTGCTATTACAGTACCAGTTGGTTCCACATTAGAAAGACCGTCTACTAGTAATATTGGTATGTTCAGATATAATACTGATTTACAAGCATATGAAGGTTTTGCTAATAATAACTGGGCACCTATTGCAAGTTCTGGATCTGGTACTACTGTTTATAATTTTAATAGTTTATGGAGTAATTATAATAGTACCAATAACTTATATTATACACTCGGAAATGTTGGTATTGGTACATCTAATGCATTATATACTTTAGATATTAAAGGTATTGCTAATATTAGTAGTAATTTAATAGTTAATGGTACAATAATTAAATCTTCCAATAATAATTTAGAAATCGACTCTGGACTAATTGTTAATACTACTTCTGCTATTACAGTTCCTGTTGGTTCTACAGCACAAAGACCATCTATAAGTAATGTTGGTATGCTTAGATATAATACTGATTTACAATCATATGAAGGATTTTCTAATAATACTTGGGCTCCAATTACTGGTTCTAGTATTGGTACTAATATTTATAACAATAATATTAATAGTTTATGGAGTAATTATAATAGTACTGAATCAATATATTATATGCTTGGAAATGTTGGCATTGGAACTTCAAGTGCATTATATACTTTAGATGTTAAAGGTATTACTAACATTAGTAGCAATTTAATAGTAAATGGAACCACATTTATATCTTCTAATAATAATTTAACAATTAACTCTTCGCTAGTTCTTAATAATACTTCTTCTATGACAGTACCAGTTGGTACCACATCACAAAGACCAACTACTACTACTGTTGGTATGTTAAGATATAACACTGATTTACAATCATATGAAGGCTTTACTAATAGTATTTGGACACCAATTGCAAGTTTATGGAGTAATAATACATCTGTTAACTCATTATGTTATGCAATAGGAAATGTTGGTATTGGAACTTCAAGTGCATTATATACTTTAGATGTTAAAGGTATTGCTAACATTAGTAGCAATTTAATAGTAAATGGAACCACATTTATATCTTCTAATAATAATTTAACAATTAATTCTTCTCTAGTTCTTAATAATACTTCTTCTATGACAGTACCAGTTGGTACCACATCACAAAGACCAACTACTACTACTGTTGGTATGTTAAGATATAATACTGATTTACAATCATATGAAGGTTTTACCAGTAATATTTGGAGTCCAATTGCAAGTTTATGGAGTAATAATACATCTGTTAACTCATTATGTTATGCAACAGGAAATGTTGGTATTGGAACATCAAGTGTAACAAATAAATTAGAAGTGGTTGGTAATACACAACTGACAGGAGATTTATTAGTAAATAGTGGTGATATTTATCTCGATGGACAATTATTCACAACAACTTTTCAAACAACTGCATCAAATATTTATTATACTGGACATAAAGCAATGGTAACTTCAAATTATAGTACATCTAATAATATATATACATCTACCGATTATTCAACAATATTCGGATTAACTGATAAATTCTTAAATTTAGTAGATCTTAATTTACCTACTAATTTACCTGTAATTTATCCAACAAATTATACTATTAAAGCTACAAAAAATTTAACAATAACACTTTCAGCAAATATTAATGGATCGACAGCATATGTTGGTAGTGACGTAAATAATGCACCATTATATACATATATAGGTGATGTTAATGAAGATATACAAGTATCAGTACCTCTAAATTATTATTTAGCAATCGTAGGAATTTAATAATAATAATGAATTTATATAAATTAAAATAGTATAATAATAAATTATTTAATGTATATTTTTCATAAATAAATATAAATCTATTAAAATCGAATAAAAATTAATATAAATACTTTTTTTCTTATAATTAATTAAATTAATTAATTATGACAACACCAGTAGTATGGCGATTTATATCTAGTAAGTATTATGTTGAAACCATTGATCATTTAAGATGTATAGCTGCTAATGGAAGTGGTTATGCAACGAGTGGTTCAGTACCTTCTTATATGACAGCAAGTTATCTTCAAACAGAAGATATTGATTGTAATGGGTATACTATGATACCTATTGGTGATGAAACCACTCCATTTAGAGGATATTATGATGGTGGAAATAAAAAAATAAAAAATTGGAAAAATTATGAATCATCTACATCAACCAAACAAGGTATTTTTGGTTATACTACTAATACTGCTTCAATTATCAAGAATATTACTATAACAGGAGATACTAGAGTTAAAGGAGCGGATAATATAGGTATATTAGCAGGACATTTTTGTGGTAAAATTAGTAATATTAATACAAATTTTGATATAGGTTCTATTGTAAGCGGAACTACCGAATGTGGAGGTTTAGTTGGATTGGTATCTAATAGTTCTACTATTGAAAAAATTAGAATGTTAGGTAATTTAAGTATAACTGGTACAAATACAATAGGTGGAGTAATTGGTAGAGCAAACGGTTCATCAGCATATTATAGAGATATTATAATATCTACAATCGGTGATATAATAGGAACAAACCAAATTGGTGGTATAATTGGTTCTGTAACATCGTCATGCACTATAGGTGGTTTAATTAATGAAATAACTGGTAATATTACTGGAACTGAAAGTGTTGTAGATACATCTGTAGGAGGTATAATAGGATACAATACAAGTTCTGAAATAACACGTACAATAAATAAGATGGTTGGTCATTTAACTGGCTATACATATGTTGGAGGTATTGTTGGTTCTAGTGCACAAGCAATTACAAATAATATAAATATTATGACTGGCGATATAGTATCTATGACAGATACTATACATTCAGGAGGTATTGGTTTTACTTCACAAGCTTCACCAACAATACAATTTAATATTTTAGCAATGAATGGTTATGCTCCTTACATTTTAAGTGGTACAGAACCAAATCCAAGTACAAATGCAAAAAATAATATATATTCAAATAAATTTGGTATGACTGGTAATAATGGATCTAGTAGTGGTACAATATATTATTATAGTACATTATGTTCATATCCATTAAGTTATATGACATACGCAACTAATATAAAGTATTGGGATCCAAGACTTATAATACCAGCTTGGATATATGAATATTCAGATATATCAACAACCAGTAGTTCAATAAATTCTTCTGCAACTAATTTAACTGTTCTTCCAGAAGTAAATTGGAGTAAATATGATTCAACTTGGTATAATGTATCAACTTTAAATCATTTAAGATGCATAGCTTCTTGTGGGGTTGGTTTTAATGTAACAGGAACTCCTCCATCAAATGCATCAAATTATATGAGTGCATACTATTTACAAACAGCAAATATTGATTGTAATGGATATACAATGTATCAAATAGGTGCTATATCAAATATTGCATCTTTATATTTTAGTGGCAAGTATAATGGTAATAATTATGAAATACGTAATTGGCAAAATGATCAATTATCTATAGATGATAATCAAGGTATATTTGGAACTATTTCTAATGCAATATTGCAAAATATAATTATTACAGGTTTAGTTAAAGTTAGCGGAGGTGTTTGTGGGATTTTATGTGGACATTGTTTTGGAACAACAAATACTATAAGTAATATTCTATTAGATTTGTCTAGTGGATCTGTAATGAATGGAATGTCTAGATATGGTCCTGTAGGTGGAGTTTTAGGCGACGCCTATTGTAGTAATCTTATAATAGAAAAGATTAAACTTACAGGTTATTTAACAATTTGTGGTATTAAAGATTTAGGTGGTATTGTTGGATTATTAAACGCGGGAACTAATTCAAATACAACGATAAGGGATGTTATATATGCTCCAATTGGAAATATAGAAAAAATTGGCGATAGTGGTTGGAATATAGATTATGGAGGTATATGTGGTTGTATAAATACTGGAACAATAAATTTGTATGGATGTATTAATGCAATGACTGGTTCAATAATAGGAAATATATATCTAGGAGGTATACTAGGTTTCGGTGCATCCTCAACAACTGTAAATATAAAAGCTTGTGTTAATAAAATGATAGGATCTATAGAACTACCTTCAAATGGTACAGGTTATTATGCAGGAGGTATTTTTGGAAGTTGTTCCCACTGTACAATAGAAGATAATATGAATATAATGACTGGTAATTTTACAAATCTTCCAAGTAGTTCCTGGCCAAGCACAGTATGTGGTATTGGATATATTGAAACAAGTACAAGTATTAATTGTAATAGAAATTTAGTAGCAATGAATGGAAATATAAGAACTAATTATGCAAGTGGAATTGTAATATCCACAATTCCAGCAGGTTTAATTTATAGTAATAATATTTTTAGTAATCATTTTGGTTTAAAATTTAATGGAAATACAGTAACTACAGATACTATTAATGTTGGTACATATGTAACATTAGATTCTAATCCAACACAATTAACTACCAGTAGTTATTTTACAGAATGGGATAGTGTTAATCATATACCTATATTGATATATGGATATACTGATACTAACGGTATATCTAGAGAAATTCGGTCTGATGCTTCTACAATTTATGATGGTACAACAATTAAATTTGATTTCACTTGGCAAACAGGAGATTCAGTATACGTAAATACAAATCTTAAAATAGGTATTGGAACTAATAATCCACTTAAAACATTAGATATTAATGGCGATATTAACTTAACAGGTAATTTATTTTATAATTATATACCATACGGATTATGGTATAAAGATAATAATAATTTAATATTTAATGAAACTGGAAATATAGGTATTGGTAAAACTAATCCTGAATATAAAGTTGATATTGATGGTACTATAAGAGCTAATACTTATTATACTATAAGTGATGTTAGACTTAAAAATAACATTAAAAACGAAATATTAGGATTAGATTATATAAAAACATTAGAACCTAAAACATTTAGTTATATTTCTGATAAAAATAAAGTATTAAGACATGGATTTATTGCACAAGATATTAGAAATCCTGATTTTATAGAAATCGATAATAAAGGGTTTTTATCAATTAAAACAGAATCTTTAATTGCACCTATTATTAAATCATTACAAGAAATTAGTAAGAGAAATTATGAATTAAAAAAAAAACTTAATATTATTTGATCATATAGATTATTAAAGTATTAGTAAATAGTAAGAAAGCAGAAAAAATATTAGACTATATAGAGATTTACTCCCTTGGAAATTTAAAATGGAATAAATGTATATTTTTTTACTTGTGAAGCATTTTTTGTGGTACTTTTTCTTCCATTTTAAATTTCCAATAGAATAAAATCTAAAGTCAACATAAGTACTTTTTTTTCTCATAATTTATTAAATTAAATTTTTAATATGACTTCAGTAGTATGGGTCAATGATGGAACATCATATTTAGTGTCATCACTTAATCATTTTAGATGTATAGCAAGTAAGGGTAGTGGATTTACGACAAGTGGTTCTAAACCTACAAATTATTGGAGTTCTACATATAAACAAACAGCAGATATTGATTGTACAGGATATACTATGAGTCCTATTGGAGACAGTACTACTGCTTTTACTGGTAACTATGACGGACAAAATTTTCAAATACAAAATTGGAAAAATAACCAAAGTAATACAACTGATTATCAAGGAATATTTGGTATTATTAATTATACCTCTTCTGTTATTAAGAATATTACTATAACAGGTGATACTAGAGTAAAAGGAGGTAGTAATGTAGGTATTTTAGTGGGTAAATGTCTCGGTACATTAAATAATATAAATATGATTTTATCTGTTAATTCTATAGTTAGTGGTACACAAAATGTAGGTGGACTATGCGGATATCAAGATGCATTTAATTTAGAAGCTGTAGAAGAAATTAATATGCAAGGCAATTTAACAATAATTAATACAGGTGATTATACTGGAGGTGTTATTGGTACTGTTGGAATTACTACTAATTATTTATATATACGAAATATAATTATATCAACTATTGGTAATATTACAGGTACTAATTATGTAGGAGGAATCGTGGGATATGTTTACCTTGGTGTAAAATCTAACGGATTGATAAACGAAATAACAGGAAATATTGAGGGTATAACTAAAGTTGGCGGTATTTATGGTGAAATTTCTAGTGTGAATTGTTACTCTGCTTTAAATAATATGACCGGAAATATTACAGGTAATAATAGTATCGGTGGAATTGCAGGTTGTTGTACTAATTACGGGTATATTAGAGAAAGTATTAATATAATGACTGGAAATATAATTTCATCGGAAAATTTATATACTGGTGGTATTGTTGGTTATTTTGAAGGATCAGGTGTTATTACATGTAATGTATTAGCAATGAACGGAGATACTAAATATGTTTTGACTGATTGTATATCAGGAACACCAAATAGCACTGTGTGTGATCACAATGTATATTGTAATAAATTCGGACAAACAATTAATAATCAAATATATACAGGTTATATGTCCACTAATAATGTTTCTATAAATGCATATTCATATGTTATGTTAGAATCATTTCCGGATTTTCAAGAATTAACATATGAGATACCTTCCTATTTGAAATATTGGAATGATACTGCTAAAATACCGGGATGGGTATATACTTATAATAATAAATTAGGTGTATCCAAAACTATTAGATCAGATAAAACAAATTTATTAGTATATCCAACAGTTACATGGATTCTAAATAATGGTTCATATATCGTGTCAACTATTAATCATTTACGATGTATATCTACAAACGGGCTTGGTTTTATGACTTCTGGAGATGTTCCTTCCAATTATTTAACACAAAATTATTTACAAACAACTGATATTGATTGTATCGGATATACTATGTGCCCTATTGGTATTTATACCGCATCCTTTAAAGGTACATATGATGGCGGAAATTATAAAATTAAAAATTGGCAAAATAGTCAAACATGCACTGCACGATATCAAGGTATATTTGGTAGTATTTCAATTGCTGCGACTACAATTAAAAATATTATTATAACTGGAGATACTCGAGTTGCGAACGGAGGTTATTCTGGTATATTACTTGGAAAATCGGACGGAGGTAAAATTTATAACATAAATTTAGATTTAGATATGAATTCTATTATACATAAGCCAACATTTTATAGTAACGGAACAACTTATACAAATATATATGGATCATATATTGGTGGATTAATCGGACATATAACAAACTCTGTAATTACCTATGTAGAAAAAATTAATATAAAAGGATACTTAAATATTACTTGCTCTTATAATATAGGTGGTATTATTGGTGTAGTTGATAGCTCAGCAGCATCTGTAATAAGAAATGTTAAAATTTCTACAATTGGTAATATAACAGGACTTCATGAGATTGGTGGCATTATTGGGAATTTTAGTACACCATCTACTTTATTTGGTGCAATAAATGCAATTACAGGAAATATTACAGGAGATATTACTAGTACTACGACTTCAACAACCTCTATTGGAGGTATTATCGGATATACCAATGCAATAACAAATGTAACAATAAATAAGATGATAGGAGATTTAATAGGATACACATATGTAGGCGGTATTGTAGGTAGATCAACAAACGTAATTTCAGAAAATATTAATATAATGACGGGTAATATAGTATCATATGCAAATACATACTCTGGTGGTATCGGAAATACCACATCAACTTCGATATATTATAATGTAGTTGCGATAAAAAATGGTAATGCACCAGCAGTTTTAGGTCAATCAATATCATATTCTGTAAATTGTCATAATAATGTTTGTTCAAAAAGATTTAATATGACTATTGGTGGTATATCAAATTATGTTACTTATAGTACATATTATTATGTAGTTTCATTAGATTCTTATCCTATATCAGAATTATCAACTACTTCATGGTTAAAATATTGGGACAATACATTAAAAGTACCTGCTTTTATATATACTTATACAGATATATTACCGGCATCTGATTATGTAGATTCTACATTTACTAATTCAATTACATTTCCTACTGTAAATTGGGTATTAAGTGGGTCTAATTATTTAGTCTCATCTCTAAATCATTTTATATGTATAGCTACTAACGGATTAGGATTTACTATAACAGGTACTTTTCCTACAAATTATATGACTGCTACTTATCTTCAAACAACTGATATTGATTGTACAGGAATAATATTAAATCCAATAGGAAATGTAATAAATTTTACAGGTACTTATGATGGTGGAAATTATAAAATAATTAATTGGCAAAATGATTCATCAGTAATTATTAATTATCAAGGAATATTTGGTAATGTTAATAGTCCGTCTATAATTAAAAATATTAATATTACTGGTTCTACAAAAGTCACAAGTGGAACATATTCTGGTATATTAATAGGTACTTTAACAAGTTCTAAAGTTAATAATATTAATGTAGATTTATCTGCAAGTTCTTTTGTAACTGGTACAGGCTATATTGGAGGATTAATAGGTTCTACATCATCTGGTACATGTTATATAGAAAAAATAAATATGAAAGGGTATTTAACTATTACATGTACAGGTAATTATGTAGGTGGATTAATTTCATATGTGTTAGGATCTACTACTATTAATAATATTATAATATCTACAATAGGAGACATATCTGGAATACAACGTGTTGGTGGTATTATTGGTGATATAAACTCAACTAGTACATTAAAAGGTGCGATAAACGAGATTACAGGTAATATTGGATCTTCATCATCTTCGGCATATATTGGTGGAATTATAGCATATAGTAGTAATAGCTCAGATGATGCAGTAAAATTAACAATAAATAAAATGACTGGAAATATTACAGGAGGTACACATGTTGGAGGTATTATTGGAATCACGGCAGGCGGGATTACAAATAATATTAATGTTATGATTGGTAGTATTATATCAAATACCAATATTACTTATTCTGGGGGTATTGGTTATACATCACAATCACCTCCTAAAATACAATATAATGTCTTAGCAATGAAAGGAAATACACCTGCAATTTTATACAATGCAGATTCACCTACAATAACATATGTTAGTAATAATGTATATTCAAATAAATTTAATATGACTATAAATAATCAAGTAAAAACAATCAATGGTACTAGTAATATATATACTTATGTTACATTAGATTCTTATCCTACTGTTGAATTAACTACTAACAGTGCTTATCTCAAATACTGGGATTCTAGTAAAAATATTCCTGTATGGACTTATCCATATACTGATAGTCTTAGTAATGCTGATAGCATTAGTTCTAGTCTTACAAATATTGTTATTATTACTATACCTATTAATTGGACTTATAACAATGGATTTTATGAAATTTCTACAATATATCATTTAATTACTTTATTACAAAATGGTACTGTTCCTACAATTGGTACTGACATATATGAACTTTCTGGTACATATCCTAATACTACTAACTGGTTAGTATCTTCTTATAAACAAACCTCTAATATTGACTTTAATAATTCTAATTTATCTACTATTTTAGTTAATTCTTTATCTAATTTCTCTGGTTATTATGACGGACAAAATTATACTATTAATAATTTATTATATTCTAATAAAGGTACTAATAAAAATGCTACACTATTTTATACTATTAATAATGCCACTATTAAAAATATTACTTTATCTGGATCATTAAATGTATATGGTAATAATTCTAGTGATAGAGGTAATTTATCTTATGGTGGTATTGTTTATACTGCTAGTAATAATAATCTTATT